>Ga0181520_10000267_pt1 | contig 115381 bp, 93 predicted proteins | sample PEATcosm2014_Bin_29_FD_132451 | JGI IMG/M metagenome (GOLD analysis project Ga0181520, IMG submission 132451) | Peatland microbial communities from MTU Mesocosm Facility, Houghton, MI, USA - PEATcosm2014_Bin02_30_metaG | ecosystem: Environmental > Terrestrial > Soil > Wetlands > Peat | place... | reverse complement strand
TGGTGCGGAGGGGGGAAAAGCGGCTTCCGCCGCACCAACGCGCTGCTGCATCGCGCGCTCGAAAACCTTTTGCCGCATCTCCGCACAGAGATCTCGCACCTGCTCTTCGCTACCAGCGATCCATTGCCCATCCGGCGCGTCGTTGACGGCTTCCATGACTTGCTTGGCAAACTCCTCGAACTCCTGCTTCATCGATTCGGTGAACTGCTGCGGCGGCACTCGTGGCGACGTTTCCATCTTTCACTCCTTGCGCGTGGAAATGTGACTGCGAATACATACGCAAGCAGTTTACCCAAACCCCGCAGATCGCGCCAGTGGAAATTGTCACACACGTTGTCGTCAATGCTCACAGCGATCCGGTGGACCGGCTCGTTACGAGTCGGGGGGGTAAACCTCAGCGCGACGCCACCCAGTAATACGGTTGCCTCACCGCCCGCGAAATGAAGACCATATGGACTTGAGATGCCCCTCCGGGCATTGATAGGGTTCTGGTTTGCCGTAACGACCTGCTCAGTGGTAAGCAGACCTTTGGTCTTCTCGGCATGGTGTTTGTTGCATAAGAGCGTTATTTCTTGGGCTTTGTGCTGTTGGGTTTTGGCCCAATCATAAATGTGATCGTACTCATACAATGGAAGCCCGCAAAAAACGCAGCCAAAACCGCATCGCGTCCGCACTTGGCGTTTGACGGGATCGGGGATCGGAGGTCTGTCGGTCATGCGTCTACCGGGCCGCTTAGATCGGCCACCACCGGTTCCTCACATTATATTCATCGGGCGTCTCAGTCAGATTTTTCCCCACACCACGCCCTTTGGCCCCTTTTCCACGCAGCCGATCAGCCAGCTCTTCAGGCCGCCGCGGGCCAGTTGGTTGCGAATGCTCTCGGCATAGAAGGGGGCCACAATGAGCACCAGGCCCAGGCCCTGGTTGAATACCTGATCCATCTCGGCTTGCTCGACTTCGCCCATTCGCTGCAACCAGCCAAAGATCGGCGGCACCGGCCAACTGCCGCGCTCGATCACCACCTGGATTCCCTCGGGCAGGATGCGTTCCAGATTCTCCTGCAATCCACCGCCGGTGATGTGAGCGATGCCATGCACCACGTTCTTTACGCGGTAGTAGGTCAACACGCTCCGCATCGGCCGGACGTAAATCTGCGTGGGTGTCAACAGCGCGTCGCCGACGGTCTGGCCAAGTTCCTCGACGTAATCGGTCGCTTTGCGTCCGGCGATGTCGAAGGCGATCTTTCGCGCCAAGCTGAAACCGTTGGAATGCAGCCCGGTCGAGGCCACGCCGATGACCAGATCGTCCGGCTCGATCGCCCGGCCGTCGATCACCCGCTCTTTCTCCGCCACGCCGACGCAGAAGCCGGCCAGGTCGTAATCGCCGGGGGCGTACATGTCGGGCAGGATGGCCGTCTCGCCGCCCAGCAGGGCACAGTCGGCCTGGATACAGCCGGCCGTAATCCCCTCGACGATCTGCTCCAGCAGGGCCGGATCGTCCTTGGGCATGGCCACGTAATCGAGAAAGAAAAGCGGCTCGGCCCCGCAACAGAGGGCGTCGTTGACGCTCATCGCCACCAGATCGATGCCCACCGTGTCGTGTCGGCCCAGGGCGACGGCCACCTTGAGCTTCGTGCCCACGCCGTCGGTGCAAGAGACCAGCACCGGATCCTTATAATGCCGGGCGAAAAGGTGATCGCCGAAATCGAGCTGAAAAAGCCCCGCGAACCCACCCGCCAGCGGGATCACGCGGGGGGTAAACGTCCGCGCCAACAGCCGTGGCAGCCGGGCCATCGCCTCGCGGTAGACGTCCAGGTCGACGCCGGCATCTTTGTAGGTCGCTTTGGCCATAGCGGTATGGGCTCCTCCTTGCGGCAATGGGCGTATTGTAGCCGTCCGTCGGCCGAAGGGTAAGGGAGTCGTCGCGGCCTCTTGACAGGCGGCCGCCGCAGTGCGAGATTTTAGCACAGCCTGAGCTTCTGGCGCGTTCAGGCTGCCGCGCACCCCACCTTCGGCCGGAGCTACGGTCAGCGGCGCGGTTTTTTGAGATCGCCTGTTGGCCACCGTTCCCAAGGAGATTTCCCATGACGCTAACGAATCGTTTTGTCTCGGCGGTCGCGCTCTTGGTTGCGATTTGCACGCTGCTGGCCGTCGGGCCGGCCGTGTCGACAGCAGACGACGAGGCGCCGAAGGTTTCCACGTTCGCCCCGGCCGAGGACTTGGCCAACCAGGCCGACTGGTACATCAAGGACCTCGACAAGATCGTCGCCAGCGAGGACGAGTACAAGGACGGCGCCGAAAAGGTCACCAAGGAAGCCAACACCCTGACGGTCATCGCTCTGTGCCTGGGACTGAACGATCAGGATAGCAAATACAAGCAATCGGCCGGGGCGGTGATCAAGGCCGCCCAGGATTTGGCCGCCACCAGGGATTTTGCTTCGGCCCAGAAGTCCGTGGCCGCTCTGAAAGCCGCGGCCGAGAGCAAGAGCGAAGGAACCTTGAAGTGGGAGAAGGTTGCCTCGCTGCCCGAGCTGATGAAGCAAGTGCCGGTGATCAATTCCAAGCTCAAGCTGAACATCAAGGGGAGCAAGTTCGAGTCGAAGGCCAAGGACACGGCCGGCTATACGGCCGTCATGGCCGCCATCGCCCAGGGCTCGATGGCCGACACCTCGGCCACCAAGGGCGACGACCAGGTGAAGCAGTGGAAGGAATTCTCCACTGCCATGCGCGACAATGCCGGAGCGGTGAACGCGGCAATTCACAAGGGCGATGCGAAGGCCGCCGACAAGGCCATGAAGAAGCTGGCCCAAAGCTGCGACGACTGCCACGACGTCTTCCACAAGGAAAAGTAGTCGCGATCGCGTCGTTACAGTCGGGGAAATCGACGAAGCGTTTAGCCGCTGCCGGAACGACGGCGAGAATCGCCAACACGGTCGTTTTGGCCGGCGTGCCGCCGGCCGCTAAACGGCATTCGTTTTCCGCCCTCAGCCCCGGCCGCTCTCCCGCTTGCGGGAGAGGGGAGACGCTATTGGCCGCTGCGCCGGCTTACGAGCTGCCGATCAGGATGCCGGCCGCGAAAACCAGCGCCCCGCCCACAACCACCTGCAACACGCTAGTGGCGAACGGGCTGTCCATGTAGCGATTGCGAATCCAGGCGATGGCGAACAGTTCGATGACGACGATCGCCATCGCCACCATGGTGGCGATCCAAAAGGTGGGAAACAGAAAGGGCAGCAGATAGGGCAGCACATACGGCAGCGAGTGGAAGATGCCGCCGGCCAGCGTCATCAGCCCGCAGATCAAGCCCCGCAAATAGGGATGGCCGCGGCCGGTCAGGCTGCCGTCGTCGGAGAGGGCCTCGGCAAAGCCCATGCTGATGCCGGCCCCGACCGAGGCCGCCAGTCCCACCAGGAACGTCTGCCAACTGTCCTTCGTGGCGAACGCCGCGGCAAACAAGGGCGCCAGGGTGGACACGGAACCGTCCATGAGCCCGACCAGCCCGGGCTGAATCACCTGGAGCAGGAAGAGTTGCCGGGCGGTTTCCGCCTCCGCCTGCTTTTGGCTGGTCGGCTGCTGGGCCGGATCGAACTGGCTGGAGAGGACTTCGTGCCGCCGCTCGGCCTCGGCCAGATCGCCCAGCAATTGCCGCGTTTCGGCATCCGTCGCCCGCTCGAGCGCCCGGTTGTAGAACCGCTGCGTCTCCAGTTCCATGAGCGCTACCTGGCGGCGCACGCGTTGGACGTCCCAGGGACGCACCGACTGCAACGGGTCGCGGCGTACAAAGCCCCGCACGTCTTCCCGCTGCAACAGGGGAATCTCGGGACCATACTTGTGCCGGAACAACTCGACCAGTCGGTGTCGGTGCGAGTCTTCTTCCTGACGCATCGTGTCGAGATCCTCGGCCGCCCGGGGATAATTCGGCCGCAACCGCCGGGCGAACTCGCCCAACAGCCGGCCATCCTCTTCTTCCAGCGAAATGGCCAGCGCCAACACCTCGGCCGCCGATAAGTCTTTGAAACTCCGCTTCATGGAATCACCTCTCCTCTTCCCGATCAAGCTATACGCAGGGGACCAGTTTTTCAATTCCCCCGTGAGCGGTCGAGGTAGGGAAGCTCTATAGCGGGGCAGGCTTGCTCGCGGCACCATTCGTCGTCGCAAGGCGACGGGCAAAGCCCGCTACAAGTCTCGCGGCGCCGTTGACTCTGACGGGCTGGCCGCAACAATTCCTTTATGATTGTCCAAGACTATGATTGTCCAAGACGTTTAAGCATTGGTCGCCGGTCATTGCAGGCCATGCGAAGGAGGGGTGGAAAAACTCTTCCCTGCGGAAGTCGAAAGCCGATTGCAGACCTTGCCGGGCTGGCACCCGACGAAAGGCGCCACGCACATCCGCAAAGACTGGCGGGTGAAGGACTTCATGGCGGGCATCGAGTTCTTTATGAAAGTCGCCGAGCTGGCCCAGGCCGAAAACCACCATCCCGATCTGCACCTGGAAGACTATCGCAACGTGTGGATCGAGTTGTGGACCCACGCCATCGGGAGCCTCTCCGAGAATGACTTCATTCTCGCGGCCAAGATCGACCGTTTGCCCATTGAAGTGCCGCGAACCGCCTGAGTGGGGCGTTACGGACCCAAGACGGAAGAAAGAAGGGAAGAAGAGGGAAGAAGGCTGACGGGCGGCTATTTTCCGGCCATTACCGGTCGTTGCATCAAGCAGGACCAAGCCGGATGGCCCTCCGGGCGGGTGGTGGACTGCAAGCGGGTCGGCCGGAGATGAACGAAGACGAAAAGCCGGCCCAACTCGTTGCGGATCTCGTCTTCGCTGACCTGCGGGGGGCCCTCGTCAGCCGTTTTGTCCGGCGCCCCCGCCAAACACAGGTAGTAGGAGCCGGGCCGCGTGACGCGCCACAACACGTCGAGATAGCGTTCCAAGTTCACTTGCCGTAAGGCGTGATAAACGCCGCGGTCGTAGACGAAGTCGAACTGCCCGGCCGAGCGGGCGAAGTCGAAGATGTCGGCCAGCACGAAATGGATCCACGCGTCTTGCTGTTCCGCCCGCACCCGGGCCCGCTCCAGGGCGATGGGCGAACAATCGATGGCCGTCACCTCGAAGCGGCGGCGGGCCAGCAGGACGGCGTCCGCCCCCGAGCCGCAGCCAATCTCGAGCACCGTCTCCGGCCGTAACTGATATTCGTCCAGCACGTGGGCCAGCTCGGTACTGGGCGTGCCGACGTCCCACGGCGGCGTCCCCTCGCGGTATGCCGCTTCCCAATCGGCAGGAGTCGTGTATTTTGGCTTCGACGCTTGATTCATGGCCACTCGCCGCAAAAACTGGTAACGCCTCTAGATCAACTTTCACGATTCTGGGAGATGGAAACTCTGCCGCCACCCCTCGGGAGGCGGCTCCCAGCGTGTGCGACGCCCCCAGGATCACGCAGCCTTCTTTAGTTTCAGGCCTCGCGGCGCGCTTGGCAAGTGGGCGCAGAAGGTAATTATTTCCCGGAGGAATGTAACGCAGCCGCCCTCAGCCGCGGGAATCGCTCGCCACACGGCTGCACGCCGCCGCCTCATCCGTTCAATTCGGCGCCGCCTCGCGGATGAACTTGTACTGCGGCGATCCCCCCTTGCCGGCCAGCGATTCGGCCAGAAAACGCTGCCGCTCCCGACCGGCGTTGCGGGGCGGACGGATGTTGTCCCCCTTCTGCAAAATCGGCCGCAAGTCGGTAATCCCGCCGAACTGCCGCGCGCCACGCGACTGGCAGGGGAACCAATGCCCCTTCCCCTTTTCGTCTTCCAGATAGAACTCCGAATAGCAATGGCCCGGCACCCAGACGGTGCGGGCGGGAATCTCGGCCGCCCGGCAAATGGCGATAAACAGCGACGACCGCTCCTCGCAACTGCCCGTCCCGTCCCTGAGCGCGGCTACCGCGCCCTTGGGTGGGCAGTCCTGGTCCTTCACGTGCTCCCAGACCCAATCGTAGATCGCCTGGACATGCTCCCACGCCTTTTCCTTGTCCACGCCGATTTTCCTGGCCAGCTCGCGAATCTTCGGATGGCGGGTCTCGATCTGCGGGCTGGGGAGCAAAAACGGTTTGATATCCCGGGGCAGCTTCTTCGGGTCGGCCTTGACGTACTTGTCGGTATCCTCCGGCGGCAGAATCGCGCTGCGGCGGACCTCGAAGGTCACGATGGCCTTCACCTCCTGGCCGGGGGCGACCTGGGCAATCTTGAAGCCCATGATCTTCACCGCGCGCTCGAGCGTCTCGTAGTGCACCCTGGCCTCCGGCGAAATCTCCTCGCTGACGACCTTCACCTCCTGCTCGGGCCAATCGGTGGGCACGGCCACGTAGCCGCTCAATCCGCTGCAAGTCCCGGCCGACGCCTTGATCATCACCCCCATCTTCCAGCGGCTCACCTGGGCCTGACCGAGTTTGACCCCCGCCGGTTCCCCCCCTGTCTTGAACTGTGCCTCGGCCGGCAGCGTCGCCGCGAGCCACACCAGTGTCGCCGCCCAGAAAAAAGTAATTCGCATCGCATACACCTCACAATACCTTGTCTCACCATCTCATCTATTCTATGTCAAGCGAAACGAAAAAGCAGGCAAGAGCCGGCGATACTACACCAGCGAGGGGGTACGATGGTGCGGCATTTCCGTTATGCTACTGGCAGAATCCAGGAGCAAGTGGAGCAAGACACATGTCAGCCTTACGACCCACCCGGCAACAGATCCTCGAACTTATGAACGGTTTTCGCCCGGCCTGCGTGATCGGGGCCGCGGCCGAACTGGACGTCTGGACCGTGCTGGGACAGGATTCGCTGACGGCCGCCCAAATGGCCGAACGGTTGGGGTGCGATCCGCGGGCGGTCGCCATGCTGCTCGACGCGGTGGCGGCGCTCGATTTGCTGGAGAAACGGCAGGATCGCTACACGGTGCCGGCGGAATTGCGGGCCTGGCTCATCGAAGGCGATCCGCAGAGTGTGCTGCCCATGCTGCGGCACGTCGCCAACCTGGTGCGCGGCTGGTCCCAGTTGGCCTGGACGGTCAAAGCGGGCACGCCAGCACCGCGGCAGCCCAGCATCCGCGGGGCCGCGGCCGATCGCGACAGTTTCATCGCCGCCATGCACGCCATCTCGGGGCCGATGGCCGACGAACTGGTGGCGCAGCTTGGCCCGCCCCAGTTTCTGCATCTGTTGGACGTGGGCGGGGCGTCGGGCACCTGGACGCTGGCCTTTTTGCGCGCCGTGCCCGGGGCGACGGCCACGATTTTCGATCTTCCGGATGCCATCGAGCAGGCCCGGCAGCGGCTGGCCGGCACGGAGTTTGAACGGCGGGTAACGCTGGCGGCCGGCGATTTCTACCAGGACGAACTGCCGGCGGGCGCCGATTTCGCCTGGGTAAGCGCGATTTGTCATCAGCATTCGCGGCGGCACAATCGGGAGCTGTTTGCCAAGGTACTGAAAGCATTGGCCCCCGGCGGCCGGATCGGGATCCGCGACATGGTCATGGAGCCGGACCACGTGGCTCCCCGCGAAGGGGCCCTGTTCGCCATCAACATGCTGGTTAACACCGACAGCGGCGGCACGTTCAGCTTGGCGGAGTATGCCGAGGACCTGGAAGCCGTCGGCTTTACCGCCCCCCAGTTGGCCGTCAAACACGAGGCGATGAACGCGGTCGTCGTGGCCAGCAAGCCCGCCGGCTAAACGTCCGGGCCGCCGCCCGCCGTCCCTGCACCCTCGCCGCCTACTTGACCGCCCCCCCGCGGCGATGTAGGCTAGCGGGTTTGGCATTCCCCCGAAAAATCGAACAGCCGAGGTCTGCGCGGTGCCTGCTACTTGTGTCATTGGATTGCAGTGGGGCGACGAGGCGAAAGGCAAGATCGTCGATCTGCTCACGGAACAGCACGATATCGTCGTCCGCTACCAGGGGGGTGCCAATGCGGGGCATACCGTGGTCCGCGACGGTCAAACGTATAAGCTCTCGCTGGTGCCCAGCGGCATTTTTCAGCCCCAGGTGCAGTGCGTCGTCGCCGGCGGCGTCGTGCTCAATCCGGCCAGCCTGCTCTGCGAGATCGAGAGCCTCGTCAAGCGCGGCGTCAAGGTCGATAAGAACCTGATGCTCAGCGATCGGGCCCACGTGATCTTCCCCTGGCACGTCGACGAAGACCGGCTGTTGGACAAACAGTGCACCAGCGGCGAAGCCATCGGCACCACGCTGCGCGGCATCGGGCCCTGCTACCGCGACAAAGTGGGCCGGTCGCTGGCCGTGCGGCTGGGAGACCTGTATCGCCCCGACTTCCGCGCCCGGATCGATCTGATCACGGCGGCCAAGAACGAGACGTTCCATGCCTTCGGTGCACCGGGCGATCGGCTCGACGCGCAGCGGATCTTCGAGCAGTATCACGCCTTTGCCGAACGGCTGAGCCTCCACGTGGCCGACACCACCGCTTACCTGCTCGACGCGGTCGAGGCCGACAAGCGAGTGCTCTTCGAAGGCGCGCAGGGAGCGCTCCTGGACATCGACCATGGCACCTTTCCCTTCGTCACCAGCAGCAACAGCTCGGGCGTGGGCGTGTCGGCCGGCTCGGGCGTGCCCGGCCGGTACATCACCAAAGTCGTGGGTATCGTCAAGGCCTATACGACCCGGGTGGGCGGCGGGCCGTTTCCCACCGAAGAGGACAACGAGACGGGCGAACACATTCGCCGCCGCGGCAACGAATACGGGACCGTGACCAAGCGGCCGCGGCGCTGCGGCTGGTTCGACGCCGTGGCGGCCCGCTACACCGCCCGCCTAAGCGGCGCGGACGTGCTGGCGGTGATGCTGCTCGACGTTCTTAGCGCGCTGCCGGAACTAAAGATTTGCACGGCCTACGACCTGGAAGGCCAGCGCATCACCGATTTTCCCAGCCACGTCGACGATTTGCGCCGCGTGGTGCCGGTCTACGAGACGTTGCCCGGCTGGCAGAAGGAAATCAGCGACGTCTGCTGCGTCGACGATTTGCCTATCAACGCACGGAAATATCTCGATCGCCTCGCCGCGTTGCTAGGCCGGCCGGTGGGAGTAATTTCCATCGGTCCCGATCGGCAGCAGACCATTTTTGCGGAAGGGATGAGGGATTAGGGAAAGGGGGACGGCGGAAGACAGAAGGCGGAGCATTACCCGTTGTTCCCTCTCCCCGCTCCTCTCTCCCCTGCTTTTCGCCATGTCGACCGCGACTGAACCTTTTGACGTTCCGGCTGAGCGATTGCCGCGGCACATCGCCTTCATCATGGACGGCAACGGCCGCTGGGCTCGGCAACGGGGCCTGCTGCGCATCGAGGGACACCGCAAAGGGGCCACGAGCGTCCGCCGCGTGACGGACGAGTGCGCCCGGCTGGGCATCGGCCAGGTCACGCTCTATTGCCTTTCCAGCGAGAACTGGAAGCGGCCGGCCGAGGAGCTCGACTTTCTCTTTCAGTTGCTCGAGCGGTACGTGGTGGAAGAGCGGCCCAACATCATGGCCCGCAATACCCGCGTCACGTGGATCGGCCGCCGGGAGGGATTGCCCGCCGGCGCGGTGCGGGAACTCGACGAAACGGTCCGCCTGAGCGCCGGCAACACGGGTCTCTGCGTGTGCCTGGCGATCAACTACGGCGGGCGAGCGGAGGTGGTCGACGCCGTGCGCCGCATCGCGGCCGAGGTCCGCCAGGGCACGCTCGATCCCGCGGCGATCGGCGAGGAGACGGTTGCCGCCCGGCTCTACACGGCCGGCATGCCCGAGCCCGACCTGCTCATTCGCACGGCGGGCGAAAAGCGGATCAGCAATTTCCTATTGTGGCAGATCAGCTATGCGGAGATTTGGGTGACCGACGTCTGCTGGCCCGATTTCGACGAGGCCCAGCTTCACGCGGCCCTGCGGAGCTACGCCGCCCGCGACCGAAGGTTCGGCGGGCTGACGAGCTAAGGCTCCCGCGCTGCGGAACCGTGGAAACGCCCCGGGGTTGCAATCCAGTTGCAGTATCCCATTGCTGGCGTAGAAGTGAGATATGCAGCGATTGAGCCAAAATCTCTTGGAAGATATGCTTCAGCGCATGAAATCGCGGCTGCATGGCGCGTTCGGGGAGCGCTTGCAGGGGGTGATTTTGTACGGCTCCGAGGCACGCCATGAAGCTGCGGCGGACAGCGATATCGACCTGCTGGTTCTGCTCATCGGGCCGGTCGATCATGGCAAGGACTCCTGGACTTGCATCCGAGCACTCTATCCCTTAGTGCTGGATCTCGAACGACCCGTCCATGCCAAGCCGACCGATGTCCTGCAGTACGAAGCTCAACAAACGCCCCTTTACCAGGATGCGAGACGAGAAGGGATCGTGGTGTGAATGCTCGTGCTCCGGATCTGCGGGGGTGATTCAACCGTGAAATTCGAACTTAGGAAAGCATATCAGCGGATCAGTGACTCGGAGATCCTCGAAGATCTTCGCGGTGTAGCAGGGACTACGGGTAAGCCATCCGTTACAAAAAGCGACTACAGTGCGCATGGCCGGTTCAGTCGGCACACGGTGTCGAAGCGTTTCGGTTCGTGGGGTGCCGCCCTTGAACAGGCAGGGTTGACCACGGAGCACCTAACCCGTGCCACAGCAGATGCTTTGGTCGCCGATCTTCGCACCGTTGCTGCTACTATGAATTCCAGCTACGTCTCGATCAGCGACTACCGGCGACTCGGCAAATGGAGCGAGGGCCCGTTCTTTCGCACCTTCGGAAACTGGTCAAAGGCATTGGCTGCGGCGGGCCTCAAACGCAACCCAAATGACCATCGTGGCGCCTCCTTCGAGGAGTTGCTTGATAACCTTGAGAGGATTTGGATTACGCTCGGCCGGCAGCCGCGGCACTCGGAGATCAAGGCGCCTCTTTCGCGTTTCTCCGCTTCGACCTACCTCAACCGTTTCGGGTCTTGGCGCCGCGCGCTTGATACGTTCATTGAATGGGTAAACTCTGATTCCAACACTGCTTCAGGGCAGTTGCCAGAAGGCGTGGAGGCTGGGTCGCCGGAGCGGGCCACCACCTTTCGCGCAACGCGGGAACCAGCTCGTAAACGTGCGCCCCGGATCGCTAATCTTCGGCTTAAGTTCCGGGTGATGCGGAGAGATCACTTTACGTGTCGTGCCTGCGGCAGGAGTCCTTGCCTCGTTCCGGGCCTGGTGCTGAACGTGGACCACGTCGTCCCGTGGGAGGCAGGCGGGGAAACCGTCGAGGAGAATCTCCAGACCCTATGCGAGGCGTGCAATCAGGGAAAGGGGAAATTGTCCTGGAGGAGTGGCGAAGATTCCTCGAAAATCGCCAACATCTAAGCCGCGAGTCGCCCGCCGTATAATTGGACCCAAATTAAGTTGGCGGAGCATTTCGGGTGATTTGCCCCGACCGCGACGTGTCGATCTGGTGGGGCATGGCGGCCGGATGTCGAGCACCTAATCATAAGGTGCTGCGGCACCCACCTTAGGAGAGCATCGAATCAATCCACTTCCGCGTTCGTTCCACGCATTCCGCTGCCCAACGGCGATCGAGTGGTTCGGTCCCTTCATCCGGAATATCTTCGTAGCGAAACTCCACAGCATAAGGTCCAAGCCGCCGAACCTCCGCGATCTCCGCCGGAATTTCCACGCCGTCGGCTGCCAACAGGTCGAGCAACTCCGTGAGGTCATGGGTTCTTCTGAAAGCGACCCGGCGGTGGCTAAGCAACGCTTTCAGCAACTTCTCGGCCGCCTGTTGGGCGTGAAATCCAATCACTTCGTCGGGGATCGATGACGCGCCAAGTAAGGCCCCCACCGCCCGTTCGTCACCGGCGGCCTTGCGCCGCAGCCGTTCGGCCTGTTCATCCCACTTCATCATGGAACAGTCGCCCCTCCGTCCACGCTTCGAAGAGAACGTTGTTCGGAGTATCCCGCCAATCCTCAAAAACCGCCCGGCTGGTTACCAGCACGTCCGCGGGGACGCCGAGGGGCCGCAGCACGTCCCGCAAGCGAACTATTTCGGAATGCTTGGCTCCAAGCTCCGGTTCCACCACGAGGAAGTCCAGGTCGCTATCAGGCGTGGCGTTCCCGCGGGCGTGCGATCCAAAAAGAATCACTTCCGATCCCGGCGGCGCGGCCTGCAACAAAAGTCTCGCAGCTTCGGCGATAGTGGCCTGACTGACCATAGAGCCGGTCTTCCGAGATGAGCTCAATCGGTACGAACTTCGCGTCCAGGACTCTAGGAAAGCCTAGTTGCTCCTGCCTCATGTGTCAATCGTAGCCCTTGACTCACCCTTCGTTTTCAACGGATAATCCCCGCGAGAAACATGGGAGCTTGCCAACGCATGGATGCCCTAATCGTTGCCGGCGTGCCGCAGCGGGCCCATCTCGTGGGCATTGGCGGCAGCGGAATGCGGGCGCTGGCCGACGTGCTGACGGCACGCGGATGGCAACTGAGCGGCTCGGATTGCAATGCCGCGGCTATCCTCGAACTGGGCGGCAAACAAATGCGACTGTTCGCGGACCACGCCGCCGCAAATCTGCCCGACGATGCCGAGTTGGTCATCCATAGCGATGCCGTCCCGGCCGAAAATCCGGAACTCCGCCGGGCCGCCGAGCGCGGCCTGCCCGTCCTGAGTTACTTCGAGATGCTCGGGCGGCTGACGGCCGGCTGCCATACGGTGGCCATCGCCGGCACGCACGGCAAATCGACCACCACGGCCATGGCCGCCCAGGTGCTCGTCGAGGCGGGACGCAACCCCACCGTGTTTTGTGGGGCCACGCCCTACGGCGCCTCGTCCGGCGGGCGGGCCGGCAGTGGCGGATTGGTGCTGGTCGAGGCCTGCGAGTACCGGGCTCACTTTCTGCACCTCCGCCCCCGGCACGCCGCGATCCTGGGCATCGAGCCCGACCATTTCGACTGCTACGATTCGTTGGAAGAGATCGAAGCCGCCTTCCGCCGGTTCGCTGCCTTGGTGCCGGAAGATGGACTTCTGCTGGTGCGGCACGATTGCGACTCGACCCGCCGGGCGACGGCCAGCCTGCCATGCCCGATCGAATCGTTCGGCTGGGCGGCCGAGGCCGACTGGTCGGCCCAGCGGCTCACGGAGGAGCAGGGGCGATTTAGCTACGAAGTGCATCATCGGGGAGAGCATTTTTGCCAGGTGCGGCTGCCGATGCCGGGCCGGCACAACGCGCTCAACTCGCTGGCCGCGGCGGCGCTCACCTGGCACAACGGGGCCACGGCCGAGCAGATCGCGGCCGGACTGGGGAATTTTGCCGGGCTCCGCCGTCGTCTGGAGGTGTTGGGCGCGTGGCAAGGGGTGACGCTGGTTGACGATTACGCCCATCACCCCACCGAGGTCGCGTGTAGCTTGGACACGATCCGCAAACTCTTCCCCCGCCAGCGGGTATGGTGCGTTTTTCAGCCCCACCAGGTCTCGCGAACGTCCCGGTTACTGGACGAATTGGCCGCCAGCCTGCAAAATGCCGACAGGGTATTGGTGGCGGAGATTTTTCGCGCGCGGGAGGGGGATCCCCGGCCGGGGGAGGTGACGGCGGCCGATCTCGCTGGGCGGGCCAAGGCGTTGGGCGCGGCCGTGCTGCCTGGCCACACCGCGGCAGAAATTGTCCGCACGCTGGAAACGCACCTTGTCCCCGGCGACGTATTGGTTACGCTGGGGGCAGGCGAGGTAACGGCCTTGCGGCCGCGGGCGATAATGTAGGGACTAGAGGGAAACAATCGTTATGTCTCTTCTGAGCGGGTTTGAAAACATCGTGCGGCAGGGTGAGCCGCTGGGCATGCACACCTGGTTCCAGTTGGGCGGTCCGGCCGAATATTTTGCCGAGCCGGAAACTCTCGAACAACTCGTCGCGCTGGTCGAACGCTGCCACGAGGAGGGCGTCGCCGTCCGCATGCTGGGTCAGGGATCGAACATCCTGGTTCGCGACGAAGGCGTGCCGGGCATGGTCCTCCGCCTTTCTGCGCCGGCGTTTTGCGATATTCGCGTCCAGGGGCGATCGCTCACCGCCGGTGGCGGGGCCCTGCTGGGCCGCGCCGTCACTACCGCCGTCCACCGCGGGCTGGCCGGACTGGAAACGCTCATCGGCATCCCCGGCACCGTGGGCGGGGCCCTGCACGGCAACGCCGGCACCCATAGCGGCAACATCGGCCAGTGGACCCTCGAGGCCACGGTGATCGCCGCCAACGGCGAGGTTTCCCAGCGCAGCAGCGAGGAACTGGTGTTCGACTATCGCCAGAGCAGCCTCGACGACCTGGTGATCCTGGAGGCCAGTTGCTCGTTGGAAGAGGACAATCCCCGCGAGCTGGCCCAACGGATGCAAAAGCAGTGGATTTTGAAGAAGGCCTCTCAACCCATGGGACACCAGTCGGCCGGCTGCGTATTCAAGAATCCCCGCGGCAGCAGTGCCGGCGAGTTGATCGACGACGCGGGTCTGAAAGGCACGCGCATCGGCGGGGCCGTGGTGAGCGACCGTCATGCCAACTTTATCATCGCCGAGCCCGAGTGCACCACGCAGGACGTGCTCCGCCTGATCGACCTGGTCCGCAGCCAGGTCCGCGATCGGATGGGAATCGAGCTGGAACTGGAATTGGAGATTTGGTAAGAACCGGCATCCATGAGTCCCGCGAAAAAGTCAGACTCCTCCTCGTCGGCACGGAATGGTCACAAGTCCGTCTGGCTGCTCCTGCTGCTGGCCATTGTGGTCGGGGCGGCAGTTGTTGGCGGGCCCTATCTAGCGTGGCGGAAACTGAAGCCGCGGATCCTCAGCGCGCCCGAATATCGCGTCGGGCCCGAGCAGGTGGAAATCACGCCCGCGCCGAAGTGGATTCATAGCGATATTCGGGCGGAGGTTTTTCGCGATCCTTCGCTCGCCGGCCCCCTGTCGCTGATGGACGATACGCTGACCGAAGAGATCAGCAAGGCTTTTGCCTCACATCCCTGGGTGGCGAAGGTGAAGCAAGTCACCAAACGCCATCCCTCTTCGAGCAGCCCCGTGGCGGTCCGGGTGGAGCTCGTGTACCGGCAACCGGTGTGCATGGTCGAGCAAGTGCCCGGCGAAGTGCTTCCGGTGGATGGCGAGGGGGTGGTGCTGCCGAGCGAGGATTTCTCGCCTATCGAGGCCACGCGGTATCTGCGTCTAGTGGTCGGGGGGAACCAAAAACCGGACCTTTCGCCCGGCCAACGTTGGGCCGATGCCAAGGTGGTGGGCGGGGCCGAGATTGCCGCGGCCCTGGGGGCGGTTTGGGAAGCAATGCGGCTGAAACAAATCGTCCCCTTGGCGGCCCCTACCAGCGTCGGCGCGGCGGCCAGTAGGGAACCCCTCTTTGCCCTCTTCACGCAGCGTGGAACGCGCATTCTGTGGGGCTACGCGCCCGGGGCGAACATGTTGGGGGAGCCCCCGGCCGCCGAGAAGATCGCCCGCTTGCAACGCTATGTGGCCGTGCACGACACGCTCGACATCCCCCCGGGCCAGCCGCAGGAACTCGATGTTCGCACGCTTCCCGCGGGACCAGGCAAACCGTAACGGCGGCCGAGGGTGGCACGCCCTGAACGAAGTGAAGGGCGTGATGCAACCGCCTGTCGGGGTGGCAGTCGCGCCGCCGCTCCCGGAAGTGCAGCAAGAACTGGGGCAGCAGTGGAACTGCCACCCCATCTCCTTCTATCGCTTGGCGAGTTTTACCCACCGCTCGTAAAGCTTCTCGACCGTTTGCTTGTCCACCTCGCCGTCCCAGACGGCAATGCCGTAACAGAGGTCCAACGGCTTGCCGGCTTTCACGGTGACCGGCTTTTGCCACTCGTTCAACGTGGCCGATAGGTAGATGAACGGCTTGCTCTTCGTGTAAATCGTGGCCGCGGGGCGATTGGCCGGATGGTCGAAGATGGCCACGGTCACCGGCTTGTCGTCAGCCTTGGCGGTATAAGCGCACCACTTCGTCTGGACGAAGGGCCCCTTGCCGCGTACCAGTTCGGCCGTCTTGTCGTCGGCGTTGAAGAAGCGGCCGCCCTCCATCGAGGCGAGAAATCGCATGCCCAGGCCAAAATAGAAGTTGCCGCGGAGCACAACTTTGTCCTTCTCCGGCGGCGCCTGCAGGCGGCAACACCATTGGGCCAACGTGGCGCCAAGGTCCTTGGCGTCGAGCACTTCGATCGTCCGCCGCTCGACCAATAGCGGTTCCTCCGTCGCGGGAGGGAGCCAATCGAGCTCTTCGACGAGCCCGGCCGGGCCGACGCCGCGGCGGACATCCGGCTTCAATTCCGCGAGCGATTTCTGCTTTTCCTGGCCACTTTTCGGGAAATGCTCTTCCCAGAAATTGACCTTGTCCACTTCCAACGCGTACATCAGGCCGTGATGGTGCAGGTGGTCGGGGGGTGAATCGCGGAGCACCTCGACGCCGGCCGGCGAGAAAAGCTGGTCCACGTAGGGCTTCTTGGGCACGCCGGCATAGCGGTAGCGGAGCAACGGCCGCTCGCCGTCAGAGATGGACAGCGTGGAGTCGTCTCGGGCGACTCGCAGCTTCGAGCCCCCCTCGGCAGCCGTCACGGACAGGCTGCCGGCGGCGAAAATCGCCATGCCCACCATTGACCCGAGCACCAACCGCGATAGTTGCGCATGCATGTTGTGTTCTCCGAAGATTGTGTCGTTGAGCGGCCAGCTATCTCAGATTTCCAATCTGAAAATCTCAGATTCCCACCCCCTGGCCCCTAACCCCTAGCCCCTATCCTAGCAGACGCTTCAGGTGCGCGATACTGCGGGCGGCCTGGTCGACCGTGCCGCACTCGACGCTGAGAACGATGTCGCGGGGGGCCATTTTGCAGATCTCCATGACCTTGGCCCACTCGATCACCCCGTCGCCGCAGGCGCAGCCCACGGGCGTTCCGCTCACCTTGCCGCGCTCGGCCTCGGACTGGGTGATGGCGATGTCTTTGGCGTGCAGGTGAACCAGCCGGTCTTTGACGTGCTGGAGCCACGCGATGGGGTCCTCGCCGGCCAAATAGGCGTTGCCCGTGTCGAAGTTGATGCCGATCGCCGGGGACTGGACTAGGTCGTAGATGCGGTCCAGTCCGGGCAGGGTCTTGCTGTACTGCTGATGCGGCTCCAAGCCGATGAGGATGCCGCGGGGCTCGGCCAGCGCCGCCACTTCGTGCAGGGTATAGCGCATCAGCAGGTGGTCTTCCTCGACCGTGGTCCACGGCTGCTTGGGGCCTTCATCGGTATTGACGACCCGGGCGCCGCATTCCGCGGCAAAGCGGACCGCCTGCTTCAGGTACTCGGTGCCGATCTCCGGCTTGGTCAGCGGGGCATGGGCCGAGAGGCCGGAGAGCAGGATGCCCGCCTTTTGGCATGCCCGACGGATGCGATACGGGTCGTCGAGCAGGGAGACGCTATGGAAGTAGCCGGCCTCGCTCAGCAACTCGCGGCCCCAGTGGACCATCGGTTCGACGTATTGGTAACCCAGTTCCGCGGCCTTTTCCACGCCCCATTCAAAGGGCTTGTCGGCGCTGCGGACAAACTCCATGTTCACGCCAAGATAAATGTTTCCCATGCGGTGCAAGGTAACAGAACGCGTAAGTGCCGGTCGTGCTCGATTTTTCGTTGAAATAGTTTGAACGAGCACGGGCGGGGCAGTTTTCGGCAATCCCCCTCTTTGTAGGGTGGATCAAGCGCAGCGATGACCCACCAAGAACTGCGGCCGTTTTGCCGGGATGGGGCCACTGCTGGCTTGTCCAGCAGTCCAGAAATCACGGTTGGGCAAGCCAATCGTGGCACCCGACAGCTTCCTCGTAGCGAACCACAACACCGGTTCGCCGGGCCGCCAAGGAAATCGCGCCGTTTTGTGCTCGGGGGCTGGTATGCCAATCTGTCGAACGTTATCATAAATCACTTGCGTATCCACACACCAATCAGGTTCTATCGAGGGGAGCAATCCAGATGTCCGACTATTCGGAACTGTACAATGCCATTCTGACCGGGAACGCAAAGAAGGCCGAAGAAGTCACGAAGGCGGCCCTGGCCGCCAAGGCGGATCCGAGCGAGTTGGTGCAGAAGTACATGATCCCGGCCATGGACGAGGTGGGCAAGCGCTTCGAGTGCAACGAGTACTTCGTGCCCGAGCTGCTGATCGCCGCCCGCGCCATGAAGACCTCGCTGGAGTTGATCACGCCGATGCTGGCCGAGGCCGGAGCGGAGCCGGTGGGCCACGTCGTCATCGGCACCGTGCAGGGGGACTTGCACGACATCGGCAAGAACCTGGTGGCCTCGATGCTGGAAGGCGGGGGATTCAAAGTGACCGATCTTGGCGTCGACGTTCCGCCCGAGCGGTTCGTGGAAGCGGCCAAGGAGAAGAAGGGGACGATCGTGGCCCTCTCCGCCCTGTTGACCACCACGATGACCATGATGAAGAACGTGATCCAAGCCTTGGAGAAGGCGGGCATTCGCCAGCAGACGAAAGTGATGATCGGCGGCGCCCCCATCACCCAGCAGTACGCCGACGAGATCGGCGCCGACGGCTACAGCGACAACGCCAGCACGGCCGTGGCCCTGGCCAGAAAATTGGTGTAGACCCTCCCTAGTTTTGCAACCGCCGGGGCGGCGCGCAACGACGATGGGCCGGCGTGCCGTCCGCCCGCCAAATGGACCTACTACCGTGATTGCCCCCAACAACGGCGTAACGTACCGGGAGATGCTCGCTCCCGGCCGGTTTTATTACGGCGCGGAAGTGGTTACCACCCGCGGGCTGGAGCCCGTCGATTCACCGGGCAACCTGGCCGGCTTCGCCAAGGACTTGCTCAGTGATCCGCGGACCGGCTGGATCTCGATCACCGACAATCCGGGCGGCGGGCCGATGCTCCCTCCCGACTGGCTCGGCGGCCTGGTGCGCGAACATCGCGATCGCGTGGTCTTGCACCTGACCTGCAAGGACATGAACCGCAACGGCCTGGAAGCGGCCGCCTGGCGTTACGCTTCGGAAGGGTTCGAAAACATCCTGGCCATCACCGGCGACTATCCGACCGGCGGCTTCGGCGGCCGGGCCGACCCGGTGTTCGACTTCGACTCCGTCGCCCTGATCACGCTGCTGCGCTCGATGAACGAGGGCCTGGGCGTGCAGGGACGCGGCGGCAAGCCGGAGACGCTGCCGAAGACGAACTTTTTCACCGGCTGCGTCGTCTCGCCCTTCAAGCGGCACGAGCGCGAGCTGATGCCGCAGTTTTTCAAACTGGTGCGCAAGATCGCCGCCGGCGCCCAATGGGTGATTCCGCAGCTCGGCTACGACATGCGGAAGTTCCACGAGGTGAAGCTGTTCCTCGACGCCCGCGGCATCAACGTGCCGGTGATCGGCAACGTGTACCTGCTCACGAAGGGCGTGGCCAAGCTCTTCAACAGCGGCAAGTTGGCCGGCTGCGTGGTGAGCGACTCGTTGCTCAAGGCGATCGAGCGATACGCCGCCGGGCCCGACAAGGGGAAAAAGTTCTGCCAGGAGCTGGCCGCCAAGCAGTTGGCTATCTTCAAGGGGCTGGGTTTCGCCGCCGGCTATCTGGGCGGGATCCACAAGGCCGACGGCTTCGGTCCCATCATCGAGCTGGCCGAAAGCTACAAACCGGACGACTGGAAGCAATTCATGGGAGAGATCCAGTTCTCCCAACCGGACGAATTCTTCCTCTTCGAACACGATTCCTACACGGGACTGGCCGACGAGGGCCGCATCAGCCGGGCGTACCTCGATTCGCTGCGGCATCCGCCCAAGTCGAAAGAGGTGAACCTGAACTACCGGCTGTCGCGACTGGTGCACCGCTGGGCCTTCACCCGCGACCAGGCCTTGTATCCGCTTCTGAAGACGATTTTCGCCCGCCTGGACGCCAAGCCGGGCTTCCTCAGCCGCATGGCCTACCGCCTGGAGCGGGCGTCGAAGCTGGCTATGTACGGCTGCCAGGACTGCGGCGATTGCAGCCTGCCCGATTGCGCCTATCTTTGCCCGAAGAAGAACTGCTCGAAGTGCGGCCGCAATGGGCCGTGCGGCGGCTCGGCCAACGGCCGTTGTGAATTGGACGACAAGGAGTGTTTCTGGGCCAGGATTTACGAGCGGCTCCAGCATTACGGCGAGTCGGAGACGATGCTCGAGCGCCCGGTGACGATTTACAACGCCACACTCAAGGAAACCTCGTCCTGGGCCAATACGTTCCTCGACCGCGATCACCACGCGAAGAAAAACCCGCCATCGTGAGGATAATTATGCCACTTTCCGGTCTGACGATTATCGGCGAAACCATCAACGACTCGGTCCCCTCGACCAAGAAGCTGTTCGAGGCGGGCGACATCGACGGCATTTTGGAACTGGCCCGCGCTCAGGACCAGAAGGGGGCGGGGTATATCGACGTGAACGTCGGCCCGCGCCCCGCGACCTTCATGGCCGAGATGGTGGCGAAGATTCAAGGCGTGACGGCCAAGCCGCTGTCGATCGATACGCCCGATCCGGAAATCGCCCGGGCCGGCTTGCAGGCCTACGACCTGGCCCGCGCCGGCGGAAAAAAGCCGATCCTCAATTCGGTCAGCGCGCTGAGGGCGGGCATGTTCGACCTGTACCGGATCCAGCCGTTCCGGCCGATCTTGCTGGTTTCCGAGAACGTGGTCGACGGCCGCTCGAAGCCCTGCCACACCGCCCAGGAAACCTACCAGGCCGCGCAGCAATTGGTCCGCACCTTCCTGGCCCGCTGTCCCGGCGCCAGCAACGACGACTGCATCATCGACCCGGGCATCGCCCCGATCGGCAGCGATTCGGAGGGGAACATCCACCGGCTGATCGCCGCCTTGGGACTGATCCACGCCGACCCCAGCTTCGCCGGCTGCCACGCTTCCGTGGGGTTGAGCAATTTCACGGTGATGCTGCCTCCCAAACGGGCCGACGGTTCGCCGGTGAAAGGGGCTTTGGAGAGCGCTTTCCTGACCAAGACCATGCCGCTGGGATTGGACATGGTGATCGGTTCGGTGAAGCGGAACTACGAGCGATTGACCCCCGAGCATCCCGCCATGGTCTGCCTGGAAGAGTGCCTGAAGCTTTCGGGCTTCGACGTGCTGATGCGCGTGCGGGAGTTTTATGCGAGCTAGACGCCGGTAAGAAAATGCGAAGCCGCAAGCGGCTGTCAGACTCAAAGAGTAGAATTTCCCTGCCCCCTGAACCCTGAACCCTGACCCCCGAACCCTGAACCCTGCCCCCTCCCATGTCCGATTCCGCCCGAACCCTGCCGCCCGACATCGAAATCGCCCGTCAGTCGAAAATGCTGCCCGTCGACGAAATCGCGGCTAAGCTGGGCATCACTGACGACGACCTGGAACATTACGGCAAGCACAAGGCCAAAGTGTCGCTCGACCTGTATCGCCGCCTGGAGACCAAACCCACCGGCAAGCTGGTGCTGGTCACCGCGATCACGCCCACGCCCGCCGGCGAAGGCAAGACCACGACCAGCATCGGCCTGTGCGACGCCCTGAACCGGATCGGCAAGAAGACCAGCGTCTGCCTGCGCGAGCCGTCGCTGGGCCCCTGTTTCGGCATGAAGGGCGGTGCGGCGGGGGGCGGCTACGCCCAGGTGGTGCCGATGGAGGACATCAATCTGCACTTCACCGGCGATTTCCACGCCATCGAACTGGCCCACAACCTGCTGGCCGCGATGCTGGACAATCACATCCACCACAGCAACCGCCTGGCCATCGATCCGCGGCGGATCGTGTGGAAGCGGGTGGTCGACATGAACGATCGGGCCTTGCGGAACATCATCGTCGGCCTGGGCGGCGTGAACAACTCCGTCCCCCACGAGGGCGGCTACGACATCACCGTGGCCTCCGAAGTGATGGCCTGTTTCTGCCTCTCCGAATCGCTCAAGGAATTGAAGGAGCGGCTGGGGCGGATCATCGTGGCCTATACCCGCGAGCGGAAGCCGATCACGGCCGCCGACCTGAAAGCCAATGGAGCCATGACCGCGCTGTTGAAGCACGCCATCAAGCCCAACCTGGTGCAAACGCTGGAAAACAACCCGGCCTTCATTCATGGCGGCCCGTTCGCCAACATCGCCCACGGCTGCAACAGCGTTTTGGCCACGAAGCTCTCCATGCGGCTCTCCGAGTACACCGTCACCGAGGCCGGCTTCGGTGCCGACCTGGGCGCCGAGAAGTTCCTCAACATCAAGTGCCGCAAAGCGGGCATCAAACCCAACGCCGTGGTGATCGTGGCCACGGTCCGTGCGCTCAAGCTGCACGGCGGCGTGCCGCTGAAGGAATTGGGCAAAGCCAACGTCGAGGCCCTCGACAAGGGCGTGGAAAACCTCAAGAAGCACATCGAGAACATCCACCGCTTCGGCCTGCCCGTGGTCGTGGCCCTCAACCATTTCTCCAGCGACACCGACGAGGAAATCCAGTTCATCAAGGACAAGTGCGCCTACCTGTCGGTGAAAATCATCACGGCCAGCCATTGGGCCAACGGCGGGGCGGGGGCGGAAGATCTGGCCCACGCGGTGGTCGACGTGGTCGACAACACCAAGACCGACTTCTCGCTCTTGTATCCCGACACCTGCACGCTGTGGCAGAAAGTCGGCATCATCTGCCGCGAAATCTACGGCGCCACCGACGTCCTGGCCGACAAGAAGCTCCGCGACAAGTTCAACCAGCTCCAGGAGTCGGGCTTCGGCGATTTGCCCATCTGCATGGCGAAGACGCAGTATTCCCTCTCGACCGATCCGGCGCTGGTGGGCCGGCCGAAGAACTTCGACGTGCCGCTGCGGGATGTGACGGTTTCCGCCGGCGCCGGTTTCGTGGTCGTGCTCACCGGCGACATCATGACCATGCCGGGGCTGCCCAAAGTGCCCGCCGCCGAAAGCATCGATATCGATGAGAACGACCAGATCGTTGGGCTGTTCTAAGGGATGGATGGCGTTGTCATCCTGAGCGCAGCGAAGGATCTCGCCGGACTGTCAACCGGAGATTCTTCGCTGCGCTCAGAATGACTGCCCGGACAAGACGCTATGGATGCAACCCAACCCTACGCCGAGCGGCTGGCGGCCGCCCGCCAGCGCATCGAGGACGTCTATCACCATCGCCACAACGGCGTACTGCCCTTCGTGATTGGCGACGTCAACTATTGGCTGTCGGGCGAAACGCCGGCCTTGATCCCCGGCGATTACTTCACCCGCCCCGGCTCGATGCTGGAATATCAGACGGGCAAGATTCGCCGGCACCTGGCCCGTTTCGCCGACGATTACGTGCCGCTCTTATTTCCCTGGTATGGGACGGGCGTGTTGGCCTCCGGCTTCGGCGCCCAGATCGTCTTTCCCGAGAAGATGGACCCGGCCGTCCGCGGCGCGGTGCTCAGCCGGCCCGAGGACGTCGGCAAGCTGGGCGAGCCGGACCCGCACAAAGACGGGCTGATGCCGCGGGTGCTGGAGACGATCCGCTATTTTCGCGCCCACAGCGATTTGCCCATCTCATTCACCGATCCGCAGGGCCCGTTTACCACCGCGTTGACGTTGGCCGGACCGGAGCGGCTCTTCCTCTGGCTGTACGAGTATCCGCAGGCGGTTCACGAGCTGATGGACCGCTCGACCGAAGCGTTCATCCGCTGGATCAAGGCTCAGAAGGAGGAGATCGGCGATCGCTCGGGCGGGGGCTGCTACCCGCACGGCATCGTGCTGCCGGAGCGGTTTGGCGGCATGTGGCTGTGCGATGACGATTGCGGCGCCATCTCGGCCGAGCACTATCGGCAGTTCGTCGTTCCCTACCTGTCGCGGATTTTCCGCGCCTTTGGCGGCGGAACGATGCACTTTTGCGGCACGGCCGAGCAGCAGCTCGAAAACTTCCTCCGCATCGAAGGACTGGTGGGCATCAACAACTTCTGCATGGGCAACTTCCGGCAAATCTTCCGCATGCAGGAATTGTACCGCGATCGGCTGGTGCTGAAAGTCTGCGATTTCACGCCTTTGAAAATTCGTCCCTATTACACCGAACTGTTAGCCGGCCTAAAACGCCACGGTACGATCCTGGGAACCTTCATCGCCCCGGAAATGGCCCTCAACGGGGGCAAGTATGAAGCCGTTTCCCGCCGCGGCGAAGAAGTGGCCGAAGAGGCCTATGCCTGTTTCCGCGAACTGGGCTTGGGATGCGTAATGAAATAAAATGCTCGATTCATGCACCAGTCATTCTGAGCGCAGCCACAGTCACTCTGAGCGCAGCGAAGAATCACCGCCGATTGCGGCCAGATCCTTCGCTACGCTCAGGATGACGTCAGTCAAGGAGATAGTGAACATGATGAACACACGCACGCGGACGATAACCGCCTTTGCAATTTGTGCCCTCGCTGTTTCGCCCTCTGGTCGGGCGGCCGGCCAGGCAACAAGCACGGTAATTTCCCTGGACGGGAGTGATTGGCACCTGGCCATCGATCCGCAGAATGTCGGGCGAGAGCAGAAGTGGTTCGAGACGCCCCGGCCCGAGGCCAAGTCGACCAAGGTGCCGTGGATCATTCAAGACGCCTTCCCCGGCTATCATGGCGTGGCCTGGTACTGGCGCACCTTTTGGGCCCCCGCCCATTCGGAGCCGGGCGGGCGCTACTTGCTCCGCTTCGGGGCCGTCGATTACCTGGCCGACGTGTGGCTCAACGGAAAACACGTCGGCCGGCACGAGGGTGCGGAGGGGGTCTTCGTGCTCGACGTGACCGACGCCGTCCGGCCGGCCGCCATCAACCGGCTTTCGGTTCGCGTACTGAATCCCAAGTATGAGCCCATCGATGGCTTCACACTGGGCGTCATTCCGCACCGGCACAAGGGCATCCCCTACAGCTCTGGCGCGGCGGCCAATCAAGGCGGCATTACCGATTCGGTCGAATTGGTTCTCGCGCCGGCCGTGCGGATCGAAGACATCTATGCCACGCCCGACTGGAAGACGGGCATCATCCACGTCGAGGCAACGGTGCGCAACGCCGGCCAGAAGCCGGTCCGCGGCTCGCTCGCATTGGCCGTCTCGCCCGCCGCCAGTGGCGAAACGCTCGCCACCGCCGCGGTCGGGCGGGATCTTCCCGCCGGCGACACGCTCTTGGCGGCCGACGTGAAGCTCACGCAGTGGCGGCTTTGGCAGTTGAGCGATCCCTATCTCTACCGCGTCACGGTTCGACTGGGCAGCAGCGAGTTGTCGACCCGCTGCGGCTTTCGCGACTTCCGCTTCGACAACGGCTACTTCCGGCTGAACGGCCGTCGGGTCTTTCTCAAGGGATCGCACACCTGCAACAATTTCCCCGTCGGCCTGCAAGTGCCCGACGGCCCCGACTTGGCCCGGCAAGACTTGATCTACGCCAAGATGGCCGGCTTCAACTGCATCCGCTTCATCGCTGGAATGCCGACTCGATACCAGCTCGACCTGTGCGATGAACTTGGCCTGATGGTTTACGAGGAGAATTACGCCAGTTGGTGCTTGGGCGACTCGCCGCAAATGAAGGAGCGGTACGACCGCACCTACACCGAGATGATCCGCCGCGACCGGAACCATCCGAGCATCGTGATTTGGGGCATGCTCAACGAAACGCCCGACGGTCCCCTGTTTCGGCACGCCGTCGAGGCCACCAAACTCGTGCGAACGCTCGACGAAACACGGCTCTTGATCCTCAACAGCGGACGATTCGACTATCAGTTCACCATCGGCTCCTTCTGCAATCCCGGCGCGACGCAATGGGAGTGCGTGCTAGGCGTTCAAGGCCCCGGCGGCAAGCCGCTCCCGTCGCCGCCCGTCTGCGGCTACATCAACGGCTCCGGCGACGTCCACTGCTACCCGCAGGTTCCGCAGAGTTACGAGGACATCCGCCTGCTGCGCACCATGGGGCAAGGCCAGAAACATGTTTTTCTCACCGAGTACGGCATCGGCAGCGCGGTCAATTGGCCCCGCGTGTTCCGCCAGTTCGAGCAGATCGGCAAGGCGGACGTCGAGGACGCCCAATTCTACAAGCGGATTCGCGACGCCGTTCTGGCCGATTGGGCCCGCTACAAAATGGACGACACCTGGGCCAATCTCGACGAGTATCTCGACCAGGGCATCGCCAAGATGGCCGGCCAACGCCGCGAGGGTCTGAACGCGATTCGGGCCAACCCCAACATCATCGGCCATAGCGTGACCGGCACGATGGATCAAGGCTTGAGCGGTGAAGGACTCTGGACGATCTTCCGCGAGCTGAAACCGGGAACGATGGACGCGCTGGCGGAAAGTTGGGCGCCGTTGAAATGGTGCCTGTTCGCCCAACCGCAGAATGTCTATCGCGGCGCGAAGGTGAAATTGGAAGCCGTGCTGGCCAATGAGGACGCGCTGGCTCCGGGCGATTATCCGGTCCGCATTCAGGTCGTCGGCCCGGATGGCGTGCGGATTTTCGATAAAACCGTGACGGTCTCGATTCCGAAACCGGCCCCCGGCGGCCGATCGGAGGAGCCGCCCCTTGCCATTCCCGTTTTCGCCGAGGATGTGGCGATCACCGGGCCGAGCGGCAAGTACCGGTTTGTGACAACGTTTATAAGCGGCGCGGCGGCGACTTGCGGTCGGACCGATTTCTATGCGGCCGATCCGGCGGAGATGCCGAAGGTCGAGAGCCAGATCGTTCTCTGGGGCGACGATCCCGAGCTTGCCCGTTGGCTTTCGGAGCACGGCATCAAGGCTCGGCCTTTTGCGGCCGATCGGCAATCCGCCCGCGAGGTCATTCTGGTCGCCAAGAAACCGGCGCCGGGCGGCGTTCAGGCCTGGCGAGATTTGATTACCCGCATCACCCGGGGATCGGCCGTCGTATTCCTTTGCCCAGAGGTGTTTGCCGAGGGCAACCAACCGACGCGTTGGCTGCCCCTGTGCACCAAGGGCGGGCTGGTGGCCGGCAGCGACCTCTACATCCGCGACGAGTGGACGAAGAGACACCCGATCTTCGCGGGCCTTCCCTGTGGCGGGCTGATGGACTATACGTTCTACCGTGAAATCATCGGTCCCGCGGCACTTACGGGGCAAGACATCCCGACCGAGGTTGCCGCCGGAGCGATTCGGCCGGTGCACGGCAGCGAATATGCCTCCGGTTGCCTCACGTCCGTCTACCGCACCGGAGCGGGAATGTACGTCCTGAATACGCTCCACATCCGCGAGACGCTTGGCCATCATCCCGTCGCCGAACGGCTGTTGCGGAACATGCTCAACTATGTCGCCCGCGACATGGGCCAGCCGCTCGCGGAGCTGCCGGCCGATTTCCCCAGCCAACTCAAAGGGATCCGGTACGAGTGAGGAAAGCCATGCCCTGGACTCATCGCGATCGCGTGGCGGCCGCGCTCAATCATGAAACGCCGGACCGTTGTCCGATGCAGATCAGTTTCACGCCGGAGTTCGCCACGCGGCTGCGGGCGGACCTGGGCCACGGCCGCGGCGCACAACACAACCCACACGGCGGCGGCAATACCTACGAATTGGAGCGGGCGCTGGACGAAGACCTGCTGCTGACCTCCGTGGGCTGGGCCAACTGCTATTATCAGCAGGCCGGACCTTATACGGACGAGTGGGGCATCGGTTGGAGGCCATGCACCTATCAAACCAAGTTCGGCGCGGGCTACTATACCGAGGTGGCCAGTCACCCCTTGGCCGACGACGCGGCCATCGATCGTTATCGCCCGCCCGATCCCGCGCGGCCGGAACTGTATCGCGAGGCCGAACGCCTGGTGGCCGACTATGGTCGCGAGTATTGGATCGTGGGCGTAACGGTGACCACGATCTTCGAAACGGCCTGGGCGCTGCGCGGCCTGTCGCGGCTCTTGATGGATTTCGTGGAGAATCCGGACCTCGCCCAGCGCATCCTGGAGATTCCTTTCCGCTACCATCTGCCGGCTGCCCGGCGGCTGGTGGAAATCGGCGTGGATATGATCTGGATCGGCGACGACGTCGGCAGCCAGAAGGGGATGATGATCTCGCCGGCGGCGTGGCGGACGTTCCTCAAGCCCCGCATGGCCGAGTTCGTGGCGACCTTGAAGGCCGTCAATCCGGCGGTCAAGATTGCCTACCACTCGGACGGGAATGTGGGGAGCATTGTCCCCGAGTTGATCGAGATTGGCATCGACGTGCTGAACCCGATCCAGCCCGCCTGCATGGACCCGGCCGAAGTGAAGAAGCAATACGGACGGCAGCTTTGCTTTTGGGGGGCGCTCGACGAGCAGCACACCTTGCCCTTCGGCTCGCCGGACAACGTGCGGCGGGAAGTCCTCCACCGCTTGGAGACGATCGGCCGCGGCGGCGGGCTAATCCTCGGCCCCACGCATCACGTGCAACTGGATACGCCGATGGAGAATTTTTGGGCGATGGTCCATACCATCGCCGGCACGCCTTATCCGAACTAATCGACCGTTACTCGGCCGGCCAGCCAAAGCATGACGCCGCCCAGGACGACGAAAAACGGCCCCTCACACGCCGTCCACGCCGGCGGCATTCCCACCGTCACGTCCAGCCAGAGCATACCGGCGCCGAAGGCGATGGCCAGCACCGCCAGGCACTTCACCAGCGGCAGATAGCGGCGAACGTCCCAGGAGACGAACAGCACGATGGCCCCGTGCAGGGCATACATGGCCGACAGCGAGCGGGTGAGGTAGCCAATGATCGGCCCCTCGGGCAGCTCGCCCATCCCCAGGAAGCGATGGATGTCCATCATCCAGGCGAACGGCATCACGCTGGCAGCCAAGGCACTGAGCGAAATCAGGCCGGCAATTCGCAGCAAGATCATCAAGGCCTTTTCGTAGTGATTCACCGGTAACCCTCGCATGTGGGCCAATATACCATCGACGGCCCGTTCAGGCCGAGCCGGCAAAGCTCGATGCTTCGCCGAGTCCTTCCGAGCCCATGCCGTGATAGCCGCCATCGACCATGATCTCGGTGGCCGTAATGAAGCTGGCTTCGTCGCTCAGGAGAAAGGCCACGGGGGCGGCGCACTCCTCGACCTCGCCGAGGCGGCGGAGCATGTGGAACTTGCCCCACACCGGCCCCCATTTCGCCCTGTCGCCGCCGGCCGCCTTGTCCACCTCCCGGGTCCAAATCCAGCCCGGGCTGACCGTGTTCACGCGGATGTTGTGCGCCGAAAGGTCCAAGGCCATGCAGCGGGTAAGTTGATTGACGGCCCCCTTGGCCGCGTTGTAGGTCCAGCGGACGGGCTGGGCGATGTGGGCCGAAATGCTCGAAAGATTGACGATCGAGCCGCCCCCCTGCTGCCGCATCGGATCGACCACGCCCTGGGCCATGGTCGCGTAGGCGATGGGGCCGACGCTCATCACCCGCAGCCAGTCCTCGCGCGAGGCGTCGAGCCCTTTGGCCAGGAAGGAAAACGCGTTGTTCACGAGGAAGTTGATCTTACCCCATCGCCCGAGCGCATCGCGGACCAACCGGCGGCAAAAGGCCTCCTCGGCCATGTCGCCGTGGACGAACTGCACGCGGTAGCCGCGGGCCAGGCACTGCTGCTCGGTGGCCGCGCCGGCCTCGCTGATGCCGCTAAACGTGACCGAAACGCCTTCCTGGCACAATCGTTCCATGATGGCGCGGCCGATGCCGTTGGCGCCGCCGGTCACGATGGCCACTTTGTCCGCTAGTCCTCGCATAAGGGAATCCTCCTTCGGCAGAAATTTGCGGCAATCTCGCGGCGTGCAAGCACGCCGGCTAAACGAATGCTTTGGTTAGCATCAAGAATCGACAATCGCCACGGCGCGGATCGGCGATCCGTCGCGGCCCTTGATGTTCAACGGGAACGCCGCCAGTGTGAATCGCTCGGGCAACTGGTCGAGATTCGTGAGCCCCTCGACAATGACAATCTCCACGCCCTTGGCCAGCAACATGAGGTGCACTTCCTTCCACTCGGCGCTGGGCGTCAGGGTATCCATGCCCAGCAGACCGATTCGCCGCTCGGCAATCCAGCGGGCGGCGCCGGGGGTGAGCGTGGGAAAGTCGGAAAAACACTCCGCCGTTCCAAACGTGCGGTCCCAGCCGGTGCGGTAGATCACCTTGGCCCCCGGCTGAAACTTGGCCGCGTGCGGGGCCAGCATTTCCACGGTAATCGGCGTTTTGGCCGGCAGGTCGCCGCCCGGGGCCAAGTCGACCAGCACGGCCGGCCCATAAAACCGTTCCAACGGCATCTGATCCACCGTCTTGCCGTCGTCGTAGAAGTGGAACGGCACGTCCAAGTGCGTGCCTTGATGGGTCGCCATGCTGATCTGCGTCATGTTGTAGCCGATCGAGGCGACCGTATTGTGGGCCAGAACGGCGATCTTCGGATCGAAGGGAAAGTTCAGTTGTCCATGTTCCAACGGATGGGAAAGATCGACAAGCCGCGTCATCGTCGGGCCTCCGAGTCGCTAATTGACGACGTTGCGCACCGGCTGGCCGCAAATGGCCCGGCGGCACGCCTCCGATCCTCGCAGTCGCATATCCATCAAGCCTTCCTCGCTATAGAAGGCGGAATGGGGGTTCAGCAGCACGCGATGGTGGGCCGGGTGCTCCGGATTGCGCCAGGCGGCCACTAGCGGGTCGTCATCGGGGGGCGGCTCGTGCTCCAAAACGTCGATTCCCGCCCCGGCCAGCCGCCCGCTCTCGATGGCAGCGAGCACCGCCGTCGCGTCGACCACTCCACCGCGCGCCGTATTGACCAGAAAGCTGCCGTCGCGCATTCGGCCCAGCGCCGCCGCGTCGATCATGTGCCTGTTTTCTGCGGTCAACGGGCAATGCAGGCTGAGCACGTGGGCCTGACTCAAGAGATCCTCCAGCGATTCCACGCGCCGCACGCCGATCGCCTTGTCGTAGCCGTCCGGCTTGTAGGGGTCGTAAAAGGCGACGTCCATGCCCAACGCTTTTGCCCGCAGGGCCGCCGCCGTGCCGATCCGCCCCAACCCGACGATGCCGAAAACCCTGCCGCGCAAGCGATAGACGGGTATTACCTGCGAGTAATGCCACGGCCCGGCCTTGGCCCGCAGCCGCGAGTTCAGATAGACGATTCCCCGCGTCAGGGCCATCGTCATGGCGATGGCCGAATCGGCCACTTCTTCCGTGCCGTAGTCGGGCACGTTGGCCACGGCGATGCCGCGCTGGCGGGCGAAGACGTGGTCCACGTTGTCGAATCCCACCCCGCAACGCACGATCAGCCGGCAATGATCCAGCCGTTCGATGGTGCGCCGCGAGAGGGCCAGGTGATGGTAAAGCATCACCGCGTCGGCCTCTTCGATCCGTCCGACCAGGTCCTCCTCGCAGAAGGCGTTGAGGGCCTCGACGTCGGCCACGCCGGCGAAGATGCGCCGCTCGGGCTCCAACGCGTCCTGAATGAAATCCGTGATGATAACCTTCGCCGGCTTGCTCATCGTCGCTCCCCGCGTAGATCGCGTTCCGCCTCGGTAAGATGGTCGAGCATGGCCTGACGGGCGGCATCAGGGTCTCGTCGTTTCACCGCCGCCAACACTGCGCCGTGCCCCGCCGCAGAGAGTGCGGCACCGCCGCGGGCCAGCGTCTTCTGCCGCGAGCAACGCATCAGTCCGGCCAGGGTCCGCAGCAGCAGCGGAAAGATGGGATTGCCCGTGGCCTCGGCCAACAGGTCGTGGAAGCGCAGATCGGCGTCGACCTGCTCGTTGGCGCGTCGGGCCGAGGACAACTGGCGGACGGACTCTTCCAACTGCTCAATGTGGGCCGGCGTGGCCCGCTCGGCGGCCAGCGCGGCAATGGCCGCTTCCAGCGGACGGCGAACCTCGATCAAGTCCAAGAGCGAGTGATCCCCGCGCTGCAAAAAGGTGTGAAACGTGTCCACGACGGCCTGCGAATCGGCCGGCCGCACCCGCGGCGGACGGCCTTGCGAGACCTCGACCAGCCCTTGGGCCGCCAAAATCCGCATTGCCTCGCGGACCACCGTCCGCGAGACGCCCAGGGTTTCGCCCAGCCGGCCCTCGGGGGGCAGGCTGCGCTCGGCGTCAAAAACGCCGGCGATGATCTGCGCCCGCAATCGTTCGGCCACCTCCTGAACCAGGTCCAGGCGGGGCAACGGGCCGAGGGCGGCCGGCTCGGGGGGCGGGCGACGCTGCGTTGCGTGAGGCATACCTATATGATATCATATAAGTGGATCGATACAAGCCGGACCGGTCGTTGAGCCGCCGCGTCCACGCGGCGTGCCGGGCAGGTTCGACCGCTCGGCGGCATGACATTTCCGACGAGGAATCGTCGGCGTCCTCGCCGCAGTGCTCCGTGCCGACGCGGCGGGCAAGCCCGCCGGCTAAACAATTTCCGAGATCAAGCTATACTTGCTCAATCGACTACTCGCCCCCAACCAAGCGATTTGCGACCCATGCCCGAACGCCTCCCCAGTCAAACAAAGCAGCGCATTCAAGGGATTTTCACGCCCAACGTCGTGCCGCTCTTGCCCGACGGCTCGATCCACGAGGCGGAACTGCGCCGCTACGTGGACTGGCTGATCGAGAACGGCGTGCACGGGCTCTATCCCAACGGCTCGACCGGCGAGTTCACCCGTTTTACGCCGGCCGAGCGGCAGCGGATCGTGAAGATCGTGTGCGAGCAAGCAGCCGGCCGGGTGCCCGTGCTGGCCGGGGCCGCCGAGGCCAACGTGCGCGAGACGCTGGCCGCCTGCGAGCGTTACGCGGAATACGGTGCCCGGGCGGTGGCCATTGTCTCGCCGTTCTACTTCAAGCTGTGTCCCGAGTCGGTGTACGCCTATTTTCGCGAGATCGCCCTCAACAGCCCCATCGACGTCACGCTGTACAACATTCCCGCCTTCGCCAGCCCGATCGACGTGCCCACCATCAAGCGGTTGGCCGAGTTCGAGCGGGTCGTGGCCATCAAGGACTCGTCGGGCGACCTGGCATTCATGATGCGGATGATGGCCGCCGTGCGGCCGATCCGGCCCGACTTCGCCTTTCTGACCGGTTGGGAGGCCGTATTGGTGCCGATGCTGTTGATCGGCGTCGACGGCGGCACCAACGCCATCAGCGGCGTCACGCCGGAGCTGACGCGGAAGCTTTACGACCTCACCCGGGCCGGCCAAACCGAGGAAGCCATGCGGCTGCAATTCCGCATGTTGGAGTTGTTCGACGCGATGCTCTATTCGGCTGATTTTCCCGAGGGCATCCGCGCGGCGGTCGAGCTGCGCGGCTTCCAGGTGGGCCGTAGCCGCCAGCCGCAAACTGACCGGCAGGCCATCGACTACCGCACGCTGCAAAACGTGTTGCAGTGCATCCTGGCCGATTTCGGCTACGTCGCCGCGCCGGCCGGGGGCTGCCCGCAACGGACGGGAAACATTGATCAAGACCGCATCAGCCACATCGCGGCCACGGTCGTGGAAACGCTCAGGCAACGGGGTGCGATTTGAACGAGACGGTAGGAATCTTGGAAGCCCTCGGCCTGACCCCGACGCTGGCGGCGGTCGACGCGATGCAGAAGGCGGCCGACGTGCGCGTCCTGCAGTGCGAGTTGAACGATTTCTACGGTGTTTGCACCAAGATCGCCGGCAGCACCGAGGCCGTCCGCACGGCGATCGAGGCCGGACGCCAGGCGGCCGAGCGGATGGGCGGCCGGCCCATCGCCGACGTCATCCCGCGGCCCGACCCGCGGGCGATGCAGGCGATCCTCTCGCCCCCCGAGCACAACCCGCTGATTCAACAAGACGTGGTTTTCTTCCCCCAGTACGAGCCGGCACCAACCGCACAGAGAGCTACCATGAGCCAAAACAATTCATCCGCTTTGGGCCTGATCGAAACGCAGGGCTTCACGGCCGTTTTCGAGGCCATCGACACGGCCTGCAAGGCGGCCAACGTGGAGGTCGTCGGCAAGGAGAAGCTGGGCGGCGGCTATGTGACCGTCGTCATCCGCGGCGACCTCTCGGCGGTCACGGCGGCAATCGAGGCGGGCAAGACGAAGGTGGAAGGGCTGGGCAAGCTGATTGCCGCCCACGTGCTCGCCCGGCCCAGTCCGGCCGTGCTGGCCCTGTTGCCGAAAGCGTAGACGAAACGCCAGGCCCCTGAGTGGGGTTGGTAAGTCAGACACCCCGTGCCTGACAAAGCGCGGCACGGTCGCCAGCGGGGTTGTCAGGCACGGAGTGCCTGACCTACGGCTACGGCTTCATGCACCCTACGGCCACTGGACTCGCGGCGGATGGTGCGGCTACAATCGATGGGCATGACTCCAACGCACGATTGGCACGCCCTGTACCCCTTTGCTTCCCACACGGTCGCCCTTAATGGTCACCGCTTTCATTATGTCGACGAGGGCACGGGCCCGGTCCTGCTGCTGGTCCACGGGAATCCCACCTGGTCGTTCTACTGGCGGGACTTGATCCTTGCTTTAAGAGACCGCTACCGCGTCCTGGCCGTCGACCATATCGGCTGCGGACTGTCCGACAAGCCGTCGCCAAAAGAGTATTCCTACCGCCTGAGCCAGCGCGTGGCCGACCTCGGGCAGTTCATCGAAACGCTCGACCTGCGCGAGATCACGCTGGTGGCGCACGATTGGGGCGGCGGCATCGGCATGGGAGCGGCGGTGGCCGCGCCGGAGCGATTCGCCCGCTTCGTGCTCATGAACACGGGCGCGTTCCGCGCCGAGCGGTGTCCCCGGGCGATTCACCTGGCCCACGTGCCGCTCTTGGGCCAGGTCGCCGTACAGGGATTGAATCTGTTCGTGCAGGCGGCCCTCCGCACGACCGTCGCCAAGCCCGAGCGGATGACGCCCGCCGTGCGGGCCGGCTACTTGGCCCCTTACGACTCGTGGGCCCATCGCGTGGCCGTCTACCGCTTCGTCCAAGATATCCCGCTGCGGCCCAGTCATCCGAGCTACCAGACGCTGCTTAACATCGAACAAGGGCTGGTGAAGTTCCGCCAGCATCCGGTCTGTTTGATCTGGGGCATGCGCGATTGGTGTTTCTCGCCGTGGTTTCTCGAGCGCTTTATCGGCATCTTTCCCCAGGCCGAGGTGCATCGTCTGGAAGACGCCGGCCATTACGTGGTGGAAGACGCGCACGAGCAAATCGTGCCGCTCATGGAAACGTTCCTGCGGCGACACATGGCGAATCCCGCGAAAGCGATTGAGAAATAGTACAAGCAGTTGCTGCGAAGCCGCAAGCGGCACGCTATATCCTGAACTCTGAACCCTCCCCCTGCTCCATGCCCCAATTCCACGTCCGACTTGCCGGCGACGACCTGGTCTTCTCGGCCGGGCATTTCATCACGTTGGCCGACGGCCAGTGCGAACGGCTCCATGGGCATACGTATCGCGTGACTGCCGAAATCCACGGCCCGCTGGGCGACGCGCATTACGTGATCGATTTTGTGGCCGTCGGCAACATGCTGCGGGGCATCCTGGCCGAGCTGGATCATCGCATGCTGCTGCCCACGCTGCACCCGGCCATTCGCGTATCGTCGCGGCCGGGGGAAGTGGAAGTTACCTTTGCCCAGCGGCGCTGGATTTTTCCGCAGGACGATTGTCTGCTCTTGCCGGTGGCCAACACAACGACCGAACTTCTGGCCCAGTACGTGGGCGAGCGGCTGCGGGCGGCGCTGGCGGCGGGGGGTGAAACGCCCTCCGTGGTGCGCATCGAGATCGGCGAGGGAAGCGGGGCGTCGGCGGGGTGCGAAATCTAAGAGGGAAGGGGGATGAAGATGTTCCCCACTTCCGCTTTTTCGCTCAAGTTGTCCTGCGCCGCTGCCGATAATCGTGCACATCTCCTCTTGCGCCGGGACCGTGCGCGATGCCAAACACCAATCTCCGCAAAGCTGCCGTGCTGCTCTTGAGCCTGCCCTACCAAGAGCGGTCGCAATTGCTCGGCCGGCTCGAACCGCGACAATCCGCGGCGGTGGCCGCGGCCATGAACGGCTTGGGTGAGGTGGGCGTCGCGGAACGCGAGGCCGTGCTCGGCGAGTTCGTCGCGGCCAGCCCCGTCACCCCTTCTCGCCGCCGGCCGGAGAAAACGGTTCCCTTCCGCTTCCTCCACGATCTGGAAACCGACGCCTTGCTCGACCTGATCGCCGACGAGCAACCGCAGACCGTGGCGCTCATCCTCTCGTGCGTGCCGCCGCAACAAGCGGCCGCCGTGCTCGGCTCGTTGATGATCGACGATCAAACGGCGTTGGTCTGCCGCATGGCGACCGCGGGCGCGGCGAGTCCGGAAGTTGTTTCGGACGTGGAAAGCGCGCTCCGGCGCCGCCTGGACGCTCCTGGCAGCAGCCCGGCGAACACTCGCGGCGTCGCCCGCATCGTGCGGATTCTGAACATGATGTCGCCGGCCGCCGAACGCCGCTTGCTCGCCAGCCTGTCGCAGACCGCACCGCAACTGGTCGGCGAACTCCGCCAGGCCATGTTTGGCGCCGACGCGGCGACGTGTGACGAGCCGGACGTTCGCCGTGCGGCGGGCTAGCCGCAGCGTTGCGAAGCCGCAAGCGGCCCTTCCGGCTCGACTGAGCTCGCCGAAGTCCCCTTCCGCCTTCCCCTTTCCGTTGTTAGCATGACAGCATGGCTGTCACTCCCATGAGAAAGCAGTATGAGGAAGCGAAACGGGCTTGTCCCGACGCGCTCCTACTGTTTCGCATGGGCGACTTCTACGAGATGTTTGACGACGATGCGAAAACGGCCGCCCGGGTGCTCAACCTCGCGCTCACCAGCCGCGAGAAGGGCGAGAACGCCACGCCCATGGCCGGCTTTCCTTATCACCAGTTGGAGAGCTACCTGGGCAAGCTGATCGCCGCCGGCTTTCGGGCGGCCGTCTGCGAGCAGGTCGAAGACCCCAAGCTGGCCAAGGGATTGGTGCGTCGTGAGGTGACGCGTATCGTCACCCCGGGCACCGTCACCGACGACGCCCTGCTCGATCCGCGGACGAGCAATTTTCTGGCGGCCGTGGCGCCGGGCGATCCCGTCGGGTTGGCCTGGGTCGAGCTCTCGACGGGCCGCTTCCTGGCCGCCGGCTTTTCCGCCCGGCAGCTTTCCGACCAACTGGCACGGATCGCGCCGGCCGAATGCCTGCTCAGCGAGGAGGTGGCGCCGCTGCCCGGTCAGCTCGACGAGCGGATGATGGTCACCCGCCGCCCGGGCTGGGCCTTTTCGCCGGCCACGGCCCGCCAGGTCTTGGCCAAGCATTTCGGCACGGCCGGCCTCGAGGGATTTGGCTTCTCCGAGGGCAATGGCGACGCCCAGGCGATCCGCGCCGCCGGGGCCGTGTTGGATTATCTCGCCGAAACGCAAAAAAGCTCGCTCGCCCACATCGATCGGCTGCTGCCGTACCGCACCTCGGGCACGCTGGAAATGGACGAGGCCAGCCGCCGCAGCCTGGAGATCTCCCGCACCATTCGCGACGGCCGCCGCGAGGGCTCGCTGCTGTGGGTGCTCGACCGGACGGTCACGGCCATGGGCGCGCGGCTGCTGGCCGACTGGGTCGGCAATCCGCTGACCGACGTGGCGGCCATTCACGCCCGGCTGGACGCCGTCGAGGAACTGGTCGCCCATCCCTCGCTGGGCGATGATCTGCACGAGGGCTTGCGGCGCGTGTACGACGTCGAACGGCTGTTGGCCCGGGTCACCACGGGCCGGGCGAGCCCCCGCGACCTCAGTTTCCTGGGCCGGACGCTCCGCTCGCTGCCGACCTTGAAGGCCAAGCTGACCGAACGCCGCAGCGAGTTGTTGGGGACGCTCGAAGGGGCCATCGATTTGTGTCCCGAGCTGCGGGCGACGCTCGAAGCGGCGTTGGCCGATGACTGCCCGCTGAGCAGCCGTGACGGCGGCTTCATTCGCGACGGCTTTAGCGCCGAGCTGGACGCCCTGCGCGAGCTGGCCCGGGGCGGCAAGCAGTGGATCGCCCGCTACCAGGCCCAAGAGACCGAGCGCACCGGCATTGCGAACCTGAAGGTGGGCTTCAACCAGGTTTTCGGCTACTACATCGAAATCACCAACGCCAACCGCGAAAAGATTCCCGCCGAGTACATCCGCAAGCAGACCATTAAGAACGCCGAGCGTTACATCACGCCGGAGCTGAAGGAATACGAGGAGAAGGTGCTTTCGGCCGACGAAAAGGCCAAGCAGTTGGAGGGCACGCTGTTCCTGGACCTTCGCAATATCGTGGCGGCCGATCGGCGGCGGCTGCAATCGACGGCGGCGGCGCTCGCCCAGATCGACGTCCTGGCGGCCCTGGCCCAGTTGGCCCGGCAGCGGAATTACTGCCGGCCCAACGTGGTTGACGAGCCGGTGCTGCGGATTGTCGACGGGCGGCACCCGGTGCTCGACGTCGTCGAGCCGGAAGGGAAATTCGTGCCCAACGACACGCTGGCCGGCGAAACCATAAGCGGGGACGCGGGCGAAGCCGCCGGCAGCCCATATATTCTGTTGATTACCGGTCCCAACATGGCGGGCAAGAGCACGTACATTCGCCAGGTGGCCCTGTTGACGCTGCTGGGGCAAATCGGCAGCTTCGTGCCCGCCCGGCAGGCCACGATCGGCATTGCCGACCGGATTTTCGCCCGCGTAGGGGCCAGCGACGAGCTGACCCGCGGCCAGAGCACGTTCATGGTCGAGATGACCGAGACGGCGCGGATCCTCAACACGGCCACGGCACGGAGCCTGGTGATTCTCGACGAGATCGGCCGCGGCACGAGCACCTACGACGGCATTTCGCTGGCCTGGTCGGTGGTCGAATATCTGCACGAGCACGTCGGCTGCCGCACGCTGTTCGCCACGCATTACCACGAATTGACCGACCTGGCCAAGTCACTTACAGGCGTGAAAAACCTGAACGTGGCGGTCCGCGAATGGCAGGACGAGGTGATTTTTCTGCACAAGATCATCGACGGGGCGGCCGACAAGAGCTACGGCATTCACGTGGCCCGGCTGGCCGGCGTGCCGCGCGAGGTGATCGAGCGGTCGAAGGACATTTTGGCCCAACTGGAAGAGGAGCATCTCGACGCCGAGGGCCGGGCGAAGATCGCCAAGCGGCAAATCGAACCGCCACGACCGCGGTTGCAACTGACGCTGTTCGGCGCGGCCGACCATCCGCTGTTGGACGAGCTGCGGCAGTTGAAGCTCGACAACATGACGCCGCTCGGGTCGCTGCAATTGCTCCAGCAATGGCAGGAGAAGTTGGCCAAAGAAACGAAGAAGCGGTGAATGAATAATGTCCCCTCTCCCTCCGGGAGAGGGCTAGGGTGAGGGCGAGCAGCGGGAAAGATCGCAATCACCGTGACGCCCCAACCACCCCGCCCTCACCCCCGGCCCCTCTCCCGAAGGGAGAGGGGAGACGTTCGGGCACCGCCTTCCTACTCCGCCGGCGCCAGGAACAGCCCCAGTTCCGAAATGGCCGGACCGGCGGCGGCCTTCGTGATTCGCAGCCGCACCTTGGACGAAATAATCGTAGCGGTGCGCAAGAGCCGCTGATTGCCGATGCTGGTGGCCGCCGCAAACTCCACCCACCGGCCATCCCGCCATGAATCCATCGCAAAAGTATCGACGCGTTGCCCCAGGGGGAGATACTCTCGCACGCGGACCACGTTGAAGGTGACCGGCTTGCCCAAGTCGAGCACGAGTTCGCCGGTGGTCACCGAATCGTCGGTGGCCCAATAGGTTTTGCGATTGCCGTCGACGGCGCGCGCCGGCCCGAACTGCGGATCGTCGCCGCGGGTGTTGCTGGCCGTGGCTTTGGCCCCGTGCGCCAGGTCGGTGGCGAACGTGGCGTCGAGCACCCGCCGCCATTCGCTGAGCGCCCGCACGTCGTTCTCGTGAATCTGTCCGCGGCGGTCGGGCGGAATGTTGAGGATCAGGTTGCAGCCGCGGCCGACCGATTCGTAATAGATCTTCAACAACTGGGCCACCGTCTTCACCTTGCCGTCTTCCTTGGCATGGTAGAACCAGCCGGGACGGATCGAGACGTCCACTTCAGCGGGCAGCCAATCGGTGGCGGGCCGCTGGCCGCGATTGAGCACCGCCTGGGTGCACAGGCCGGGGAGCATGCCGGCCCGATTGATGGTCGCCCAGCAGGTTTCGCCGGCGAACCCCGACTCGTTGCCCACCCAGCGGCAATCCGGCCCGCCGTCGCTGAACATGCAGGCCGCGGGCTGCAACGTGCGAACGATGCTCCAGGTGTTGGACCAGTCGTAATAGACGCGGTTGTCGATCGTCCGCTTTTCGCGGGCGCCGCCGTAATAACCCGTGCCGCCATTGGCCCCATCGAACCACACCTCAAAGATCGGCCCATAGTTGCTCATCAACTCGCGGAGCTGGTTGCGGTAATAGGTGATGTACTCCGGCCGGGCGTAGTCCTTGTGGTTGCGGTCCCAGGGCGAAAGATACGTGCCGAAGCCCAGGCCGTACTTATGGCAGGCGTTGGAAATCTCGCGGACCACGTCGCCGTGCCCGTTTTTCCACGCGCTGTTCTTGACCGAGTGCTCGGTGTACTTGCTGGGCCACAGGCAGAAGCCGTCGTGATGTTTGCAGGTGAGCACCAGCCCGCGCAGGCCGGCCGCCTTGGCCGTGCGGACGATCTGATCGGCGTCGAAATCGGTCGGATTGAAAACCTTCTCCGCTTCGTCGCCGAGGCCCCATTCCCTGTCGGCAAACGTGTTCACGCCGAAATGCAGGAAGCCATAGACCTCCCGCTCATGCCAGGCGAGCTGCCGCGGGCTAGGCACGGGGCCAAACGGTGCGGGGGCCGTCGCCCCCTGGGCCAGTCCGGCAGCCAAAATCACGAGAACGCTAGAGGCCAGAGTGATTTTCACGATTTGTCTCCCAATAGGCTCAGGTAGCACGATCGAAGAAGAACCTCCATTATGAAAGAGCTTCCTGTCTCACGCCAGCCCACCCCGCACAAGCCCTCAACCAACATCAGTCGCCACGACTGTAAGTAGAAAACAGCCGCGGAGCGGCGATAGTTAATAGCCAGGGGGCGATAGCCCCTGGAGACTTCGTCGAGATTCACGTGGTAAGCCCCGGCAGGGGCGTTAGAAGACTCTGGCGCCCCTCCGGGGCTTTTGCCGCGAGAGCACCCGATGATCTCCAAGGGCTAACGCCCTTGGCTACTGACTCGCGGCCCCGCGGGCCTCCCTGACTCGCTGGCCTGCCGGTCAGTTTGATGCTCGCATGCTGGCCGCTTACTGTGCCGGCACGACGGGCAGACCGGGCTTCGCGGCGGGCGCCTTCGCGGCGGGGCTCTTCGCCGCCATGCGTTTCATGATGATCGGCTGACCGTCCGGCTCGCGCTCGCCATTGACGGTGTGGTCCCGCGATTGGATGGAGATCGTCTCCCCGTCGGCCGGCGTCACGACGTACGTGGCCGCGGCATGACCGCCATCGGCCGTGGTGCCCGTGTGCTGGACTACCCAGCGCTTTCCGTCGTGGAGCCAGATGTTCTCGCCGAAGCCGCCGGTCGAGTCAAAAACCCAGGAGCGAATGCGGTCGTTTCGCGGGTCCCAGCCGATCACCTCGGTGCCGGCCAGGGATCGGCCGTCCTTGCTGGCAGAGGTGAACTTGCGGATCAAGAAGCTATGGTTGGCCGTCCAGTCGCAGGCGTTTCTCATGGTGTGTCCCGCGGCGGTCTTTCCACTTTCCCACGAGCCCACCAGCCAGGCAAGCTCCTGCAAGTGGGCCGCCGGGGCGGGCACCACGTCGATGGTCTCATGGGCGCTGGCGATCAGCCATTGGCCCTTTTCTTGCACCAGCGTGAGAGTCACGCCGGGTATGCGATCGGGGCTGCGCGGCGGAGTGGTCCGCACCACGGCATCGGCCAGGGCCACGTCCTTGCCGATCCGCCGAATCTCGACCACGTCGAACTTGACGGTCCGCTTCGGTCCGGCAGCGATCATTTCGGCGAAGGCCTGCTCGATGGCCTCCCGGCCGCGAATCCGCGTGCCGTCGGCGGCCAGAAAATCGGCGTCGGCCGTCCACAGGGCGGCCATGGCCTTTGTGTCGGCACGGCCGAGGTCGTCGGCCAGCTTTCCGAGCAGCTCCTCAATGGCGGCGTTCTGTGGCGGGCGTGCCGGCGATTGGTCGGTGCCCCGAACCGGCGAAACGAGCATCAGTGCCGCATAGACCAAGACGATAAGAGAGACTTTACGCATCGGAATCCTCCACTGTCGCATCCGCTCGGCAAGAAAGCCACCGTCCAATCATAGATTATAAAAAGCCCGCGGGCACCCCCCGGACCTGGGATTCCCAGCTTGCCCGGTTGCTTTTTCGGGCGTAGAGTTAGGAGTCAGAAAGGCAGCCGCGTCTTTCCAGACGATCGACTTCGTTCCATAGGGGTTCGACCATGCGAATGTCCGTCCTGTTCCCTGGTTGCTGTGCCTTGGGACTTCTTGTTTGTCCTGGCCCCGCGTTAGGGCAGGTATGGCGCAGTCATGGTTATCCCTATGGGTACGGTGGCTGGAGCGACCCCGGCGCCGCTGCCGCGCTGGGCTCCTTGAGCGCCACCAGCCAGTACAACACTACCCGAAACATCCAGTCCGCCAACCAATTGGCCGGTCAGAACATTGCGGCCCAGCAACAGGCGGCGATGCAGAGCAACATTCGTAATTCGATGATGTCGCAGGCCCAGACGCGGACGCAAAACATTTTGAGCCAGCAGCAGTCCAACCAAAACTGGTGGTTCCAGGTTCAGCAACAACAAGTGGCCCAGCGTCAAGCGATGGCCCCCCAGAGGGCGCCGATGACGCCGGCAACGAGCTTTGAACCGGCGGCGACGGCGACTGCCTCGGCTTCCGCCACGCCGCCCGCCCCGGCGGCCGACGACGTCATGCAGTGGCCGACGGCCCTGCAGGATTCCCGCTTTGCCGCCCTGCGCGGCGAAGTCGAGGCCCCTTACCGTCGCACGCCCGGCAAGATAAGCTATCCCACCGCCGCCGAATACCTGGCCATGCTGCGGCCGGTCGAGCAGATGCGGGCCTTGCTGGGCCAGATGACGGCCGACATCTCCGCCCGCGACTATCTCGACGCCGACAAGTTCCTCAACCTCATTAGCCAGCAGGCGCAAGAGCGGGCGAAACCGAAACCGTGACGCGAGCTGTTGGGGTGGCAGTTGCACTGCCGCCTCGACAATCATCTTATTTTTGCCGCGTCATTTTTCCCCGTTGTTCGAACAACACTGCGCCGTCGCGGTTCGAAGCGACCATGTGCCACTCCGTGGTGTCGTCGTCGATGAAATGCTCCTCGTTTACCAGTACGACATTATCCGCCGGGGTCGCGCGCCAGGTCAGAGTCTTCGACGTCTCATTCCACTGGCCGGCCGCGGCCATGGCGAGGCCCCAGGAATCGAAGTACCACATCTGAAACCCTTTCTTGGCGGAAAAACCGATGATCTGTTCATTGGTGATCTTCTCCGGTTTTCGCATCCCTTTACAGCGGACAAACCATCCATCGAGCATCCACTCGACCGACATTACACCGCCGATTCGTTTTTCCCGCTCTCCGCTCTTTTCGGTACATTCGGTGTTCCACGTGCCGACCAGCCGCCCGAGAACCTTCAGCTCGGCCGGCTTGGCGATTTTGTCGTAATCGGACTCGATTTTGCAGTTCGGCAGTGCCTGCTGCAACTTTTTGATGCCCTCGACGCTGACCTTGTCGAAGTAGAGCCTCACACGGCGGAGCTTGGTGAGCGATTCGAGGTGCTCTAACCCGGCGTCCGTCACTCTCGTATCGGAGAGGTTCAACGTTTGGAGTTCCGACAGCGGTCGCAGGTGTTTCAGGGCGGCGTCGGTGATCTGACAGGCCAGATCGAGGTGTCGCAGTTGCTTCAACCCTTCGAGGTGCGCCACCCCGGCATCCGTCACCTTGGTCACGCCCAGGTCCAACGACTGGAGATTGGTTAGTCCCGCGAGATGTCTTAGGCAGCACGCAGGAAACGAAATACCCACCCGATCCCAGTCCCACCGCATCATCAAGGGGTCGGCACCGTGGCGCGGGTAGACCAATTCCTGCGTGCTGCCTTAGCCCGGCGTCCGTCACCTGCGTGTCCGTCAGGTCGAGTGATTCGAGCTTGGTCAGTCCTTTGAGGTGGGCCAGTCCGGCATCGGACAGCTTCGTGAAATACAAGTTCAGGGACCGAAGTTCCTTCAGCCGTTGGAGACATTCCAGTCCCGCATCCGAGACCCGGGTGCACTTCAGCGACAACGTGCGGAGGTGCGCGAGCCCCTTGAGATGTACCAACCCCTTATCGGTTATCCCCAGGGCGTACTCCAAATTGAGCGATTGGAGATTGGCCAGCCTTTCGAGATGTTCGAGCCCTTTATCGGTTAGCCCCATGGCATATTCCAGATCGAGCGAGCGGAGGTTCGGCAGGCTCCGGAGAGCCTCCAACCCTTCGTCTCTCAGCCGGAAGCAGTGGGAAAAGCTGACGCCGATGACGGGCTGGCCCGGGCGTTTCGTATCCACGGTAATCCGGCCGCCGAGGGCCTTGATTTCGGCGACCGCACTGGCCTCTCGCGAATTTACGTCTGCCGCCAGGGCCGAGCCCGCGACGGCAAGCGACCACGCCAGGATCATGCCGGCAATTCGGTTCATGAGACACCTCCGAGCGAAAAATGGAAGAGTCGTGCACAACCCTCCGCCCCGAAGGGACGTTCGACAGTAACCCAGCATTTCAAGGCTGGGAAGACCTTCCTCCGGAACCACCCGGGCCTTAAAACGGCTGCCGCGGCGTGTACAATCCCGGCACGCCCTGGTTGGCATGATACATCTTCATCTCCAGGTAGTTGCCGAACGCCTCCCAAAGCACGTTGGCCACGTGCGTCTGCGTGATGGCCACGTGATGCGGGAAGTAACGCAACAGCACGTCGCGGTAAAGCTGCTGCAAGTCGGGGATGCGGCACCAGCCGTAGCCGCCGAAAGTGACCGCCGGATTGTCCTCGAAATGACCCTGGGCCAACACGGCGTGCCAGCCCGCCTCGGGGTCCTGCGTGATGCGGAACAGTGTCAAGGGCGACGGCTTGGCGACGAACTCGACCACGCCCTGGGCCTGCTCGTACGGCGCCCCGCCGCAGGCGACGATGATCTCGTGGGCGGCCAGCCTCGGCTTCGTCTTGGCAAACGTGGCGGGAAACACGCCGCAGTGCCAGATGTTGGCCAGCTCGTCGTCCTCGTTGTGCAGGTTGTTCCAGTCGGCCAGCCCGGCCGGCAGACCGCTGGCCAACAGCGCGGCGTGCATCGACAGCGTGCCCAGGATGTCCGATTCGCAGGCCGCCGGGGTGCCTTCGTCGCCCAGCCGGCTCATTGCCGCGCAACTGCACACGCCATAGTTCGACTGCATCGAGGTCCAGCACTGGACCGAAAAGGCGTCGATACGGTTTTCCACTTGATACCGCCGCAAGAACAGTTCCAACTTGGCGCTCCGCAGTACGCCCTCGGGCGTGACGCCCGACGTGTCGGCATAGCGGCCGGTGGCGGCCACCAGCTTTTGCACCTCGGGATCGTCGTCGGCCATGGCCTTGGCGGCGCCGAGGGCCTCGGAAAGGTCGAGCACCACGGCCGTCGGCCCCAAACGCTCGAGCTGTTTCTCGCTGTAGCGGCAGGTCCAGAAGGCGTCGGGCCGGGCGCCGATCTGGGCATAACGGGCATTCCGCACGCCGTCGACCACGCGGCAGACGCGAATGAACCAGTCCATGTCGGTCGCAAACGAAGCATCGGACGGGAAGCAAATGGGCCGCTGACCGATCGAATATTTCGCGCCGATCTGCCGCAGCACGTCGCCGATCGACAGTAGCCCGCAGAACGAGTCGCGGCGCACGGTCTTTCGCGTCAGCGTCTCCTCTTCCTGGCAGCCGAAGATCATGATCGGCACGTTCAGGCCGGCCTTGCGGACGGTCCACGCCACGGCCTGCTCCTCGCCGAAGTTGCCGGCGCCGACCAAGATGCCTTGCACCCGCTCGCGGCGGAACAAGTCCGCGCAGGTCTCGGCCTCTTGGCGCGACTGCACGCAGCCGGCCCGGGTTTGCAGATCGGTCGGCACCACCACCCGCACGCCGGTCTTCTTCAGTGCCTCGAGCGTCTCGCCGCGCACCTTGGCGGCCAGTTCCGCGCTGAACGACCCGCGACTGGCGGGAATGAAGCCGAGAGTGGTCTCTTTCAAGGGGAAGCCCATGTGATTACTCCTGTCCGTAACGATGTTGATAACGTTGGTACCATTTGTCCACTTCCGCCGGCGGAATGGCCGTCGGACTACCGATTTGCAGGGCCAGATACACGGTTTTGGCGACGTCTTCGGTCATCACGGCCGCCTTCAGCGCGGCCGTGGCCGAACGGCCCCAGGCAAACACGCCGTGATTGGCCAGCAGGATGGCCGGCGCCCCGTTCTGGTGCGCGAGGATCGCCTGGCCGATGTGGTCGCCCACGTTGTCCACGTAGGGGCAACAGGGAATCTCCGTCCCAAACTGGTCGGCAATCGCCGTCAGGCAGAGCGGGATCGGTCGGCCGACGGCCGCGAAGGCCGTGGCGTAATTGCTATGCGTATGAATGACGCCGCCCAGCGCCGGCAGATGGCGATAGAGAAACAGATGATGGGGCAAGTCAACGCTCGGCCGCAACCGCGCGGCAATCGCCTCCCCGGTCTCCAGGTCGACCTCGACCAGGTCTTCCGGGCGAAGCTTGTCGTAATCGACGCCCGAGGGTTTGATCATGAGCCGGCCGCTCGAGCGGTCCAGTCCGCTGGCATTGCCCGAGTGCATCGTCACCAGCCCGGTGGCCGGCAGCATCCGATTCACGTGGCAGACTTCTTCGCGTAGTGCGGTCAAATCCATCTCTGCCATACCCATTGGTCGCGTCCAGTCATTCTGAGCGTAGCGAAGAATCCGCCCGAGTTCCAGGCGAGATCCTTCGCTGCGCTCAGGATGACTTGGCGGTTGCTCAGGATGACTTGGCTTACCTCGCTGGCTATTTTCGCACGCGATCGCGAATGGCGATCAGTTGTTTCATCACCGGGCCGAGCCTGGCTTCCTGCCCGTCGGCGCTAAAGGCGTCGTGCAGCGTGCGATACAGCCCGTACAGCTCGGCGTAGACCGCGGCGGCCGCCTTGTTGGGGCGATAGACGTGCGGCTTGACGCCGGTCATTTTCCGCTGGGCCTGCTCGACTTTTTTGTAGGCCCCACCCACCACGGCGCCGAAGGCGGCCGCACCCAGGGCGCAGGTCTGGGCCGAGCGGCTCACTTTCATCGGCCGGTTGCACGCGTCGGCATAAATCTGCATGACGAACGGGTTTTTCTCGGCAATGCCGCCGCAATTGACGACCTCGCGGACCTGAACGCCGTATTCCTCGAAGCGATTGATGATCGTTAAGGCGCCGAAGGCGGTCGCCTCGACCAGCGCCCGGTACATCTCCGGCGCGGAGCTGTGCAGGGTCTGGCCCACCATCAAGCCCGACAGCAGCGGATCGACCAGGATGGTGCGGTTGCCGTTGTTCCAGTCGAGGGCCAACAGGCCGCTTTCGCCTGGCCGCAGCCGCTCGGCGGCCCGCGTCAGGTTGCCGTGCACGTCGCCGTTGCTGGTATGGGCCGCCGGGGCCAGGTATTTCACGAACCAGTTGAAAATGTCGCCCACGGCCGACTGGCCCGCCTCCAGGCCGTACATGCCGGGAATGATCGAGCCGGGCACAATGCCGCACAGGCCGGGGATATCGGGCAAGTCGTCTGCCAGCGGAGCCACCATCATGTCGCAGGTGCTGGTGCCGATGATCTTCACCAGCGTGCCGGGCTTGATGCCGGCCCCCACCGCGCCCGTGTGGGCGTCGAAGGCCCCCACGGCCACCGGCAGGTTCGGCGGCAGCCCCACCTTGCGGGCCAACTCGGCCGTCAGCCCGCCTGCCCGATGGTCGGCCGGCAGGGCCGGCTGGGCGTAGCGCTCCGCGATCGGCACCAAAAGCGGGTCTAACTCGCGCAGGAACCGGGCGCTGGGCAGCCCGCCCCATTGCGGATGGTACATGGCCTTGTGCCCCGCGGCGCACACGCTGCGCGGCAGTTTTTCCGGATCGAGATTGCCGGTGGCAAAGGCCGGCACGAGATCGGCCAGCTCGACCCAGGCGTAGGCCGCGGCAAACACCTTCGGCGCGGTCCGCCGGCAGTGCAAAATCTTCGACCAGAACCACTCGCTGCTGTAGACGCCGCCGCACTTGGCCAGGTAACCGTCGCCATAGCGGCGGGCCTTGTCGGTGATTTCGGCCGCCTCGGCAAAGCTCGTATGATCCTTCCACAGCCAGGCGTGCGCCGCCAGGTTGTCGCGAAACTCCTTGTGCATGGCCAACGGCATGCCCTGCCGATCGACCGGCAGCGGGGTAGAACCGGTCGTATCGATGCCGATGCCGACGACGTGCTCCGGCCGGAACCCTCGTCGCCGCTTTGCCGCCCGAATTGCCGCGGCCACTGAGCGCTGAAAGCCCTCCAAATAATCGGCCGGGTTCTGCCGGGCGAGGTTCGGGTCTTTCGGATCGAGCAGGATGCCGGCCTCGCCGCTGGGATAGTTGTAGACGGCCGAGGCCACTTCCTCGCCGTCGGCCACGTCGACCACCAGCGCCCGAACGCTGTTGGTCCCATAATCGACGCCGATGGCATAGGCACGAGGTTTTGCAGCAGGGCTGGGCACGGGTTTTCTCCTCAGCGAGGGGTCCGCAATGGGTTCGGGACGGCACGAAAGCCCCATTTTTACCACGATTCCACCCCGGGGACCAGCCGGTCGATGCGACGGGGGCAGCAACGGATTGCGGCAATCACAGCGCGGAAGCCTCGGGTAGCCCGGATAGCTCGTCTATCCGGGCCGCGCCAGCGGCAAGAGAAACTGGCGAAATCTCCTGTGGCTTCGCCACCCCGATAGCAAGCTATCGGGGCCACCCGGGTAGAATCGTTCTTTTATGCCTGCCAACTGCCTACCACTCGACCGTAACGGCCGCGGTGGTCATGCCGGCGCCCACCGAGCAGAGGACCAGCTTGTCGCCCGGCTCGAGCTGTTTTTCGACCTCCAGCAGCGCCAGGGGAATGCTGGCGCTGGAGGTGTTGCCCACGTGGTCCACGTTGAGAAAGAAGCGGTCGAAGCTCACGCCGCTGCGCTTGGCGGCCGCCTTGAGAATGCGGCCGTTGGCCTGGTGGGGAATGATCCAGCGAGTTTCCTCGATCGTCCAGCCGCTCTTGCTGATGGCCTGGCGGATGATGTGGGTGAAGCTCTCGGTGGCAAAGCGGAACAGGGCGTGGCCGTCAATGCGAATCCAGGGGTCGGCGTTGCTGTGGCCGTTGCGGATCGCGTAGCCCGGCTCCTCGCGGCGGGCCATGTGCAGGCCGCGGGTGTCCGAGCCGAGGATAGCCTGGTGGATGCGGTGCCCCGTGGCGCCGGAGGAGATGATGGCTGCCCCCGCGCCGTCGCCGAAGAGGAAATACGCACTGCGGTCCGCCTTGTCCAACAGCCGCGACTGCATGTCCACGCCCACCGTGAGCACGTTGTGGGCCGTGCCGGAAAGGATCATGCCCTGGGCGACCGACACGGCATAGAGCCAGCCGGAACAGGCCGCATTCAGATCGAAGGCGGGCACGGTTTGCAGATTCAGCCGATCCTGCAGGATGGCGGCCGTCGACGGCATGGCCACGTCAGGGGTCGTCGTGGCCACGATCACGGCATCAATGTCCTTGGCGGCGATGCCCGAACGGCGAATCGCCTCGAGGGCCGCCTGATAGGCCATGGCCGAGGGTTTTTCCTGTTCGCCGGCCCAGCGACGCTCGCGGATGCCGGTGACCTGGTAGACGTATTCGGCGCTGATCTCGGGAAACTCGGCCACCAGTTCCGCGTTAGTGACCACGCGTTCGGGCAGATAGCCGCCGAAACCCAGGAGCACGGTCGGCTCGCCCCGACCGCCCATGGCGGGCTGGGCCGCGGCCTCGCTGGGCAGCGGCGGGCGCTCGGCCGCGGCGGCGGGCGGAATCCAATCCCGCATCGCCGGATCGTCGGTCTCGATCTCCAGGATCGGCTCCGTTAGCGGCAGCGTCTCGCCTTCCAGGTGGAAGCGTCGCAGCACCAGCCCGTCGCAGGGGGCCTCGAAGTCGAAGACCGACTTCGCACTGTCGACCTGCACCAACGCCTGGCCCTTGTGAAAATGGTCTCCTTCGGCCACGTGCCACTCGATAATCGTGGCTTCCATCTCGGTCGCGCCTTGGGCGGGCAGATACAGCGGCAGCTTGAACAGGGCGGATTCCATGCTCACTCCCGGACCATTTGATCGACGACCGCCTCGATGCGGCGGGTGCTGGGCCGGCAATACGCCTCCAACTCCGGTGCGAAAGGCACCGGCAAGTCGGGCGCGGCGATCAATTGGGGCGGGCATTTCAGTGCCCCCATCGCCTCGCGGCACACCCGGGAGATGACGTAGTCGCCCAGCCCTTGCATGGCCCCGCATTCCTGCACCACCAGCAGCCGCCCCGTCTTGCACACCGATTCCAGGATCGGGCCGAGGTCCATGGGCTGCAGCACGAACGGGTTCCACACCTCGATCGAACGGGGAGTGCGGACGGCGGCCGCCAACGCCTCGTGGACCATGGCGCCGAAGGCCACCAGCGTCACATCGGTCCCCTCGTTGTAGCGCCGCGGCTGCCAGACGGCTTCCAGATTGCCGTCGAAATCGATCCCTCCTCCCTTGCTCCAGTAGAGCAGCTTGTGCTCGAAGACCAGGCAGGGATTGGGATCGTAGAAGCCGGCCACGAGGGCCTCGAACGTCTCTTGGGCGGTGGCCGGATAGAGCAATTTCAGCCCTGGGAAGCGCGACCACAGTCCTTCGAACTCGCCCGAATGGAAGGCCCCCATCGTCAGCCCGCCGCCGCAGGGCAGACGGAACAGCAGGGGGGCGGGCTGGCCGCTGCGGAAATACCACGTCGAGGCGTTCAGGCCGATCTGCGTCACCGCTTCGGTCGAGAAATCGGCGAACTGGAACTCCAGAATCGGTCGCCCGCCCACCTGCGATGCCCCCAGGGCAAAGCCGGCCAGCGCCGACTCGCACAGCGGCATGTCCAGCACGCGCTGCGGCCCGTGGTGTTCGATCAGTCCCTTGCAGGTTTTGAAGGCCGAGCCATAAACGCCCACGTCGAGCCCGAACAGGAACGCCCGCGGATTGTTTTCCAACAGGTAGTCCAGCGCGCGGCCGACCGCCTCGCCGTTTTTGACCCGCGGCGTGCGATAGGGCTTTACTTCCGTGGCGGGCGCTTCGGCAAAGACGGCCATGTGATTGTTCGAAGGGTCGGGACGCCCGACCGCCAGCGACCCATTGAGCGCCGCGCGGACTTCCTCGTCGACCGCCCGTTCGATCTCGGCCACCCGGGCCTCGGACAGGCCGCACAATTCCACCAGTTTTTTCCGGGCGGCCGGCACGGGGTCGCGCTGGCGCCAGTCTTGCATCTGCTCGGCCGGCACGTACTCGCCCTTGTCGTAGGCGGCGTGGCCTTGCAGGCGGAGAGTCAGGCATTCGAGAACCATCGGCAGCGAGGACGCATGCATCGATTCCAGGCAGTCGCAGACGGTCGTGTAGACGGTCCAGGCATCGGTGCCGTCGATCGTCCGGCCGGCAATGCCGTAGCCGTGGGCCCGATCGGAAAGCTGCCGGCAGTTGTACTGCAAGCTGGTCGGCGTGGAAAACGAGTAATGATTGTTTTGGAAGAGGAACAGCACGGGCACTTTGTGGACCGAGGCCACGTTCAGCGATTCGTGGATCTCGCCGGTGCTGCTGCCACCGTCGCCGATGACGGCCAACCCAAAAACGTCCTCCCCCGCCTGCCGTGCGGCCCAGGTGCCGCCCACCACCATGCTGGGCATCTTGCCCAAATGGCTGATCATCGGAAACCGGCGGGCGGCCGCATCGCCGTGATGGGCGTTGCCCTCACGGCCGTGGGTGGGACTCTCGGCATTGGCCATGTACTGGCAAAACAACTGCTGTGGCGTGGCCCCCAGCAGCAAATGGCTGGCGAAGTCACGGTGCAAGAGCGAGACCAGGTCGCGGCCCGGCCGCAACGGCATCGCCATGCCCACCGCGGTGGCCTCGTTGCCGGCGCTGGTGGTCACGGTTCCTTTGGCATACCCCTTCTGAAACAGCTCCATCAGGCGCTCCTCAAGGCGCCGGGAAAGGAGCATCAGGGGGTAGGCCACGGCATAGAATTCGGGCTCGCTGAGCCGCTGGGGAAAACGCACCAAATCGGCAAGGCGATTGTCCAGCGAATCGATGCGCAGGCGTGCGTCGTCGCGCGAGATATCCCGCCCGGCAGGCCCGGCGTCAGCAGGCCGCCCGCCCCAGCCGGCCACCGGCGCGCCGGCCTCGTGTGTGTCCAAGTGGGAAGCCAAGGGAGGTCTTTCCGGAATCAGCCTTGAATTTTGAGTAGGGAACGGCCCCTTCTCCAACCTATCCTGGTTGGCCGAATTGTAACGCGATGGCCAAATAGTGTCATCATCAGTTGCGCAAGATTTACCAAGAGTGCCAGGGATTTACAAAGTGCGAACATGACGGAGACTTCCCATTTTGCCGAGGTTGGGTGAATTGCGCAAACCGGGGCCGCGCTGCCGGGGGAAGGGCTGCCCGAGCAATTCTCCGCCGCAAGGCTATGCCAGAAAGTGGGGCGGGAACTGCCGCAGAAGACGCGTTTCACACACTCTACGAACTCTCCCGCCGGGGTTTCGCCCGCGTTCCGCAACCGCCCGCTTCGCTCCGCCGCAATTGCCCACAGGCCGCGCCAATCCGGTCGCCCTTGCGGTGGCGAATGTTCACGTTCAGTCCGCCACGGGAGAGGATATCGACGAAGCGGGCCGTCGCGGCCGACGACGGCCTTCGATAAGGCAACGTCGGCACGGGATTGTAAGGGATCACGTTGATCAAGGCCGGCCGCCCGCGAAGCAACTGCACCAACTGGCCGGCGTGTTCCGGCTGGTCATTCACGCCGGCCAACAACACGTATTCGAAAGTGACGCGGCGGCCGGTCAGCTCGAAATACTCGTCGGCCGCCGCCAGGATCGCCGCAATGCCAAAGCCGCGGTTGGCCGGCACCAGCTCATTCCGCAGGCTGTCGCCGGCCGCGTGCAGCGAGACGGCCATGTGATATTGGCAATTGTCGTGGGCCAGCCGGCGAATGCCATCGGGCAGGCCGACCGTCGAGATGGTGATTCGCCGCACGCTGACCTCGAGCCCTTCACGGCTGCTGACCATGGCCAGTGCCGGCAGCAAGGCATCGAGGTTCAACAACGGCTCGCCCATCCCCATCACCACCACGTGGCTGAGCCGCTCCTCCGCGCCGAGCAAGCGTTGAAGCTGCAGGACTTCCTCCAGGATTTCGCCGCTGGTGAGATTGCGGACGAGTCCTTCGAGCCCGGTCGCGCAGAAGACGCAGCCCATGGCGCAGCCGACTTGGGTGCTGATGCACACGGTGCAGTGCTGTTTGTCGTCGCGGAGCAAGACGCACTCCACGCGCTCGCCGTCGTGCAGTTCGAGCAGTAGTTTTTCCGTGCCGTCGGCGGCCGTGCGGTGCTCGGCGACGCGGGTGGTCCAAATCTGGAACTGTTCGCCCAGTTGTTGGCGCAGCGCGGCGGGCAAGTCGGTCATCTGCTCGAAACCGGCGGCCCTTTTCTGCCAAAGCCATTTCCAGGCCTGGCCCGCCCGGTAGCCCGGCAGCCCCCGCTCGACAAACCAGTCACGCAGCGCGGCGGGGGGTTGGTCGAGAAAAGGAGTCATGGGGGCGGGACCAGCACTAATTTAGCCGCTTGCGGCTTCGCAACGACAGACCGATAGGTTGTGCCATTTTTCAGATTCGAACCTCGCATCATATCGCTACGGACCGATGGCTGCCAGGGCCTGGCCGGCCATGTCGCGGACCAATTCGTCCTTGTCGTGGAGCACCGCCTCCTGCAGGAGCGGAGTCGCGTCCTTGGCCGCCGGTCCCAAACACCGCAAGGCAATCGCCGCCTCCAGGCGGACCTTGGGCTCCGGGTCGGCCAATCCGCGCATCAGCACCGGTACCGACTGCGTCGCCTCGGGACATTGGGGATCGATTTTGGCCAGCGCCCAGGCTGCGGCCATGGCCACGGCCGGGTCCTTGTCCTTGAGCCTCTTCTGCAACGACGGTGCGGCGATCACCGCCGCCGGTCCCATCTTGCCCAGGGCATAGCACGCGCTATAGCGTACGCGCTCTTCCGGAGCCCGCAGCGCGTCGACGGCCGCCGAGGCCGCCACCGCCGCACCGGGTCCGATGCCGCCCAGGGCCAACAGGGCTTCGCAACGGGCATGCACGTCCTTGTCCTTGCTGACGATGTCGGCCAACGCCGGCGTCGCCTGTTTGGCCACCGGACCCATATGCCCCAGAATCGACGCCGCCAAGGGACGGGCGCTTTGGTAACGCAGGGCGTCGATCAACACCGGTACCGCCGGTGGCCCCAAAGCCTCTAACGCCTCCAGGGCGTAACCCAGGCTCTCTTTGTCAGCCTTGCGCAGTGCTTGTTTGATGGCGGGAAAGATCCGCTGCGACTTCGAATCCAAATCGATCAATCCATGTACGGCCGCGTGACGGACCCGCGGCTCCTTGCTGTTGAGAGCCGCCGCCAATAGCGACATGACCTTCTGCTGCCGGGCCTCGTCCTGGGGATCGACTTTCGCCCAGGCCCAGGCAGCGACGGTCCGCAGAAAGATCGAAGGGCTGCCGGTGCACTTCGCCAGGTCCGCCTCGGCCGACTTGGCCTGCGGCCCGATCCGCCCCAGGGCGTAGGCCGCGCCGGCGGCGACCGTCACTTCGCGGTCGCCCAACGCGTGCCGCAGCACCGGCACGGCACCGGCCGCCGCCGAACCAATCGAACCCAGGGCCAAAGCGGCTTCACGACGGACCTCGGGCCGCGCGTCGGTCCGCAGCACCTCGGCCAACGCGGGAACCGCAGGGGCCGCCAGCGGGCCAATCTCGGCCAGGGCCAAGCAAGCCCAATAGGCCACTTTTTCCTCCTTCAGCGCGGCGATCAAACCCGGCACGGCCGGCTTGCCGATCGCCGCCAACACCTCCAACGCGCCCGTGCGAACGGCCGGATCGGCATCCTTCAAGACCTTCGACAAAATCGGTGCGGCCACCTGCGGGTCCGGGCCGATACGGAGCCAGGCGCGGACGGCCGCCCGCCGCACCGTTGCCTCGTGGTCGGCGAGCAACGGGGCCAGCGCCTCCAGGGCCGGCCGAGCCACCGGTCCCAGCCGGCCCAAGGCATGGGCGGCATGCGCCCGGAGGATCGCCGAAGGGTCTTGCAACTGCTTGCTCAGAACGGGGACGACCTTGGCGGCCGCGTCGCTTCGCTCGCCCAAAGTGTCGATTGCGCGGAGGCGTGCCGGCTCGTCGCCAGATCCTGCCGCGGCGAGCAATTCCGCCAGGTCCTGATTTCCCGCCGCCGCCAAGGCGACGTAAGCCGATAGGCCCCAAATCAAAGCGGCAACAAGTAGCTTGGACATGGTCACCCCCTTTCTCATTTTGCACAGAACTGCGGCCCAGCCTTCGAGCGTGCTACGGATTTGACAAACCCGACCGCATGAGTATTATACCGAGGGAATTATTAAAGGGAATTTTGCCTTAATTCCGCCCCGGCTGATGGTCAGGAGGCAAAACACTCCCAAGCTTTTCGCGGCAGCGGCAGCCGAGGGTCACGAACGCAGGAGTCCAGGTCATGAGAGCCACCGCCTGTCTAGGTGCGGCGATACTGGCCTTGGGGCCCGCAATGGTCCAAGCCCAAAATGCGGATAACAACACGAACGCCAATGCCAACACCAACGTGGCCGTGACGCCGATTCGGCCGCGCGGCGAGTCCCGATATCTTTGGGGAGGGGGAGGGTATCCTTGGGGAGGCTACGACCACGCTTCCACGCTTTCCGAGGGTTTTGGCCAGGGACTGGGCGCCGTGATCCGGGCTCAGGGCGAGTACAATCTGAACACTTCCGCGGCCGCCATCAACGTCAGTTTGGCGCGACAGCAGGAGATCGAAAACCGCAAGCGCTGGACACAATCGTATTTCGAAATCCGCGACCTGAATCGGCAGGGGTTCGAGGCCGAGACCAAACGCCTCCGCGGCACTCCCGAGGACTGGCTGCGGGTGGCCCAGGCCGGCAAGCCGAAACGCCTTAGCCCGACCGAGTTGGACATTGTCACGGGCGCAATCCATTGGCCGATCCTGCTGACGGCACGAAGCTACAGCGGACAGCGCGTAGAGTTGGAAAAGGCCTTCACCGATCGCGCCTATCACGGGGTGTTGGAAGCGGAGACCTTTCTGAAGGTCTTGCAACTGACCGAGAACCTCCTCTCGGACCTGAAGACCCAGGTTCGCGACTTGCCCACCGGCCAATATCTGGCGGCCAAACGGTTCCTGGAGAGCCTGGCTTACGAGGCGAGTCAGCCGGCGGGCTAATGCCGCGTGGCGTCGGGGAATCGTTGTTGCCATCCGGCAACGTGAGCGGGACAACCGCGCCGAGTCGCCATTGTGTCGCAACCGGCTTTCCTGCAATGGGTTGCGTTAGCCTTGGCCTCGCGATCGCCGGCCTTTCCTACCGCCGGCATTGGTTTTGCTCTTTAGACCATCGATACCAAGGCCCCGGCGCCGGGAGAGCAATGGTCCCCTCCAACTCTCTCGGCACGGGGGCCGTTTATTGCTTCGCTCCTTCGTTCTTGTCGGGTGCGTGAAACGCACCGCAAGCGCCGGACCATGGTGCGTTTGACGCGCCCCACGCAGCCTCCATGCACGCACGTGACCTTGTCGAGCTGGCCGCCCTGGTCTCCGTCCACGGGCCGGTGTTGATCGAGAGCGGAGTGCCGATTCCGGCCGCCAGCATCGAGCAGTACTGGACCGCCTCGAAGGTCCGGCTGGACCGCTGGGCCGGCGGGCTGAAACAATTCGCGGCGGCGGCCGAAGCCGATGCCCGGCGGCGGCAGGCCCAGTGGCCTATGTTCCGCGGCGTGCTGGAAGAGATTCTCAGCGGGGAAATGCTCACCCGCGTGTGGACGGCCGTGCTCTGCGCCCACGATCGCCGCCGCCACAGCGACGCAGCCGAGCCGGCGGCCCGCAGCGTGCTGATCGGGCACATGGAGGCCCGCCACCGCGTGCTGACGTTGATGGTTCGCGGGCCGGGCATCGACGCCGAAGCGGCGCTCGGGCTGAACCGCATCCGCCGCCGCACGGAACGCTGGACCGATCTGCTGGTCGGCCATCTGGCCGGCCGCTATGCGGTCAGCGAGTTCGCCTTCAACCCGCCCCGGGCGGAGGACTTTGCCCAAGATTTCCACGATCGAAGCCAGTGCCGCGGCGGCCGACGGGTGTGGCCGCTGGTGCTGGCCTCCGTGCGCACGGCGTTTCGCCAGGGGCTAGGCCCGGAGAGCCCCCACGCCCAGTTGAACGCGCGGATCGGGGCCGCCATCCTCTCCTGCTTTCCGGCCGATTTGTTCGATTCCGCCGGCCTGATGCGTTCGCTATGGCTGATGCGGCTGCGGAATGTCACCGAGGACGCGCAGGTGCTCATCGAAGACTTGCTCGCCCTGGAGCGCCCCGCGTGCAACGCCAAGCCGGCTCCTTCTGCCGACGCGCGGGATGCGCATCGGCGGCGTTTCGGCGGCTGAGGAGCCCTTCTCGAGGAGAGAAAGAGAAGATCGCGCCGACCACGCGGGGCAATTGAGCGGCAGGGGGATCAGCCGTCTTCTTTCCCGGGCGCGGGGAACTTTCGCTTCATGCTAAGTCCGGCGAGTCGTTGACGCAGCCGGTGGGCCAGCTTGGCTGCGCCGCGGGCCCAACTGATCCAGCAATGCTTGGATCGCCACAGATAATCGTTCTCGACAATATCTCCGCCATACTTCCGCTTATACTGCCCGCCACCCAGTTCGTAGTAGCGTACTCCTCGCTGCTTCCAATATTTGATGGAGTACCACTGAAGGGCCTCGTTGGGGCAAAAGTGCTGGTCCTGACGCCAACTGGCGTTCCCCCAGAAATGGGCGAATTGGTGCATGCCCACGAAGATGCTCGTAGCGATGCACCGGCCTTGAGGCTCGCGCGCCCGCAACAGCAACAGATTGCCCGTGGGCATGAGATGCCGGATCAGCAACCTGATGCGTTCTTTGTCGTAGGTGGGAACGAGGGATTGCTTGGCAAAGACGTCGCACAATTGCGCGAAGTAGTCGTCGACGAAGCCCTCGTCGTTGGCTTCTTCGAGGATTACCCCCATCTTCTCGGCCTTGCGGATGCGGTACCGGCACGCCGTGCTGCTCATCCGGGAATAGATGGCCTTTTCGTCCTGCGCGAGATCGATGAGATAGCTGAGTTCTATCTTGCGCTGAAATCCTAAGCCGGCCAATTCGTGCAGCGGGATGTTCAAATCGTTGATCTCGAAGTGAACGCATCTCAGGTGCTCGAACGCGTACTCCATTACGGCCTTGACGGCGGCGCGTTTGGACACGCTCGGCAAGAGGCGAATACCCATCCGCGTGGTCGTCCAGCCGACGAAGGGCGAGCCGAGAATTCTCAGCCCGGCCTTGCGTATGATCAAGCCGGCGAAATACCCGACGGCCGAGGCTCCGTCTTTAATAGTAAGAATAACCGGCTCGGCGCCCTGCGACTCGGCGACGAAGCGTATCCAGGCCGGCGTCTGGAAGACTTCCCGATCGGGGAAGCCGGCGAGCACTTGCCCCCAGTCGTCAAGCGTTCCCGCGAAAGGCTCGCAATATAGCAATGAAGATCGCGCCAAGGCGCGTAGTGGCTTGGCGCTATGAAGAATGCGGCGGGCCTGCGACAAGGGCGCCTCGACCGTTCGGCGGTCGGATGTCTGAAGCATGTGCTCCCCCAGTGGCGTATTCCGTCATTATACACTTGTTGCGAAGTAACTGTCAATTTGTCTCCACGAGCTAACGTGGGTATTCATCATGAATGGTTGGTGATATGATGGCGGCTAGCAGGGAGATTGTCGCTTCTGCTGTCGGCAGCGGCCTCGCAATCGTGACTAACGGCATAAACCGTCCCTCCTTCCCCCCCACCCGCTTCTTGCCCGCCCTGTCCTATTTCGGCAACTCTTGCGGAGAAAAACGATGATGGGTCGACTTAGGACCTCTGACACAACGAGGAACGAAATGTACTCCTCTCGCTCCGCGAGAGGGACGTTGTGCTCGAATTGGCCTCGCGCGGAGCATGAGCAGTACGTTTTGTTAGAGCCCCTTATTTCCTTGCTGGTTCTTGCGGTGGCGATCGGGGCCATGCCACGCGAGACGGTCGCTGTCGAAAAGTCGCCCAGCGATCCCGCACAACGCCCGCACGTGCTGAAGACCGGCGCATTCCAGCATTACATCGATCAGTTCAATCGGAGCGACGAGGAGCTCTACGCGCAGGCGATCCCGAACAGTGCGGCCTGGGCGTTTCTCGCCCGCAACATCCCCCTGCTGGACTGCCCCGATAAGGAGATCGAGCAGATCTACTACTTTCGCTGGTGGACGTTCCGCAAGCACATCAAGCAGACGCCCGACGGCTTCGTCATTACTGAATTCCTGCCGCCGGTGGGCTGGGCGGGCAAATACAACACCATCAACTGTGCCGCGGGCCATCACCTGCGCGAAGGCCGCTGGCTCGGCAATCCAAAATATCTCGACGATTATTCGCTCTTTTGGTTACACAAAGGCGGCAACGTCCGCGGTTATAGCTTCTGGGCCGCCGACTCGCTCTGGGCCCGTTATCTCGTCACCGGCGACGATCGCCTGTTCAAAAAGCTCTTGCCCAACCTGATTGCCAACTACGAAGGCTGGGAAAAAGAACGCCGCGACCCCAACGGGCTGTTCTGGCAGCACGACGGCCTGGACGGCATGGAGGTCTCCATCAGCGGCAGCGGCTACCGGGCCACCATCAACTCCTATATGTACGGCGACGCCCTGGCCATCGCCAACATGGCCCACCACCTGGGCCAAGGGGCGGTCGCCGAACGCTTTCGCCACCAGGCGGCCGAGATCAAGCGGCTGGTGCAAGAGAAGCTTTGGGACGCGGGAGCCCAATTCTTCAAGGTTCTGCCCCGAACGGCCGGCGCCAAACTATCCGACGCCCGCGAGCTGCATGGCTACACGCCCTGGTATTTCGACCTGCCCAACCCGGACAAATCCGTGGCCTGGAAACAGCTCATCGATCCCCGGGGCTTTTGCGCGCCGTTTGGTCCCACCACGGCCGAACAGCGTCATCCCAAATTCGCCGTGGCCTACGCCGGCCACGAGTGTCAATGGAACGGCCCCAGTTGGCCCTAGTCCACGGCGGTCACGCTCACGGCCATGGCCAACTTGCTCGACGACTACCAGCAGGATATCGTCAGTCGCCAGGACTACTTCGACATTTTCAAGATTTACACGAAATCTCACCACCGCAAGCGGGAGGATGGCACGGTCGTTCCCTGGATCGACGAGAACCTTAACCCGCTCACGGGCGACTGGCTCGCCCGCACGCGATTGCGGACCTGGAAGCAGGGCCAGACGTGGGACGCCGGCAAGGGGGGCAAAGAACGCGGCAAGGACTACAACCACTCCACGTACTGCGACCTGGTGATCAACGGTTTGATCGGCCTTCGGCCCCGCGCCGACAACGTGGTCGAGGTCCGCCCGCTGATTCCCGCCGGAACGTGGGACTATTTCTGTCTCGACCAGGTCCGTTATCATGGCCGCTGGCTCACCATTCTCTTCGATAAGACGGGCCAGCGTTACGGGCGGGGCAAGGGCCTTCGCATTTTTGCCGACGGCCGGCAGATCGCCGCGGCCGACGAAGCGGGCCATCTCACCGCCACGCTGCCGTCTCTCTCCACGGCCGCCAGCCCCAGCAACACCCCCCCGACTCAAGCCGCCGAAACGACGGCCGGCTGGGTGAAATACCCGGCCAATCCCGTGCTGGGCGGCAAGTACGGCACCTGCTTCGACATTTCCGTCCTCAAGGAAGCCGATCGGTACCGCATGTGGTTCTCCTGGCGTCCGAAGGCCAGCATCGCCCTGGTCGAAAGCCGCGACGGCATCCACTGGAGCGAGCCGGAAATCGTGCTTGGCCCCCACAAGGCTTCCGGCTGGGAGGACGACCTCAATCGCCCCGGCGTGGCGAAAAAGGGCGGCGTTTATCACATGTGGTACACGGGCTTCAATCGCCAAGGGTCGTCGATCGGTTACGCCACCAGCGCCGACGGCCGGCGGTGGAAGCGGATGAGCCAGCGGCCCGTCCTCGTGGCCAAGATGCCCTGGGAGAAGCAGTGCGTCATGTGCCCCCACGTGATTTGGGACGAGCCGATGAACGTTTTTCGGATGTGGTACTCGGCGGGCGAACGGAACGAGCCGAACGCCATCGGCTATGCCACCAGCCGCGACGGCCTCCGCTGGACCAAGCACCCGGCCAACCCCATCTTCGTCTCTGATCCCCGCCACGATTGGGAGAAACACAAGGTGACCGCCTGCCAGGTCGAGCGGCGCGGCGATTGGCACTACATGCTTTACATCGGCTTCCGCGACGAGCCCCATGCCCAAATCGGCATCGCCCGATCGCGCGACGGCATTACCAACTGGGAACGCCACCCGGCCAATCCGATCATCCGTCCGGGCCAGGACAAGTGGGATCACGACGCCTGCTACAAGCCCTACGCGATTTTCGATGGAACCCAGTGGCTTCTCTGGTACAATGGCCGGCACGGCGGCGTGGAGCAGATTGGCCTGGCAACGCACGCAGGCGAGGACCTCGGCTTCCCATCGTCTCCCTGACCTACGAAAATGGCAGGCCCCCGTGTAAATCGGAACATTTTTGAAGCCACTATCAAAAAGTCTACGGAGAACGACCCATGTCTACCAGTCGAATGGACCGCCGCCGGTTCTTGCGCGTTTCGGCCGGCGTTGCGGCGGCGTGCGCCGCGCCTGTCATCATTCCCGCCCGGGCCCTCGGCGGCGACGGCAACGTGGCCCCCAGCAACCGAATCACCGTCGGATTCATCGGCATCGGACGACAAGGCTTGTGCTTCAATCTGCCGTATTTCATGAGCCAGGCCGATTGTGAAGTCGTGGCTTTGTGCGATGCCGATCGTTGGCGGCTGGCGGTCACCGAGGAGCGGACGGCCTCGTACTACGGCGAGAAGAAGAATCGCTGTCCCAAGATTCCCAAGTGTCGGCGTTACGTCGATTTTCGCGACGTGCTTGCCCGCCGGGACGTCGACACCGTCTTCATTGGCACGCCCGATCACTGGCACGTGCCGATGTCGGTTGCGGCGATCCAGGCCGGCAAGGACGTTTCCTGCGAAAAGCCGCTGACGCGGAGCATCGCCGAAGGCCGCCTGCTGAGCGATTTGGTTCGCAAGCACAAGAGAGTCTTTCGCACCGACAGCGAGTTCCGTTCGCTCGGGCAGTTTCATCGGGCGGTGGAACTGGTGCGCAACGGCCGGATCGGCAAGCTGCACACGATCCGCACCACGGTCCCGCTGGGCGCGTCCCAATCGCCGCCCTTCGTGGAGATGCCCGTGCCCAAGGAACTCAATTATGATCTCTGGCTGGGGCGGGCGCCGATGAAGCCGTACACCGAGCAACGCGTGCATCAGATCCAGGGCTACGAGCGGCCCGGTTGGATGAACATCCGCGATTACTCCGACAGCATGATCCTCAACTGGACCACGCACCTGAATGATGTGGCCCAGTGGGGTCACGACACCGATCGCACCGGGCCGGTGGCCGTCGAAGGACGCGGCAAGTATCCGCCGCCAGGCAGCCTGTGGGACGCTTGTTACGAGTTCGAGTTCACCTGCACCTTCGCCGACGGAGTGCAATTGATCTGCAAGACCGATACGTGTGCCCCGCACACGCGCTTCGAGGGCGAGGGCGGATGGGTCCAGGCCAATTTCGGCGGCGTGCCGCTCGAGGCCGAACCCCATGGGCTCTTGGACTCGAAGATCGGGGCCGACGAACTGCATTTTCCCTTGCTGCACGAGAAACGCGACTTCCTCAATGCCGTGAAGACCCGCGGCCAGACGCTGGAAGACGCCGAAGTCGGACATCGCACGGCCTCCTTGGGACACTTGGGCCAGATCGCCCTCGAATTGGGCCGCAAGTTGAAGTGGGACCCCGATAAGGAACGGTTTGTCGGTAACGACGAGGCGAACCAGAAGTTGTCGCTGCCGGCAGGGCGCAGCCCCTGGTCGCTGGAAACCTAAGCATTTAAAGAAAACAGGAGGCTTTTCGATGACTGCCAGTCCACCCCTTGCGCCGGCCAGCCCGCGCGTCGCTTCGATCGATGCCCTCCGCGGCTTCGACATGTTTTGGATCATCGGCGGCCAGCAGGTCGTGCTGGCGATCCTGAACCTTTTCGTCTCGCCAGCTCCGCGCTGGCTGAAGGTGCAGATGGACCACATGCCCTGGGAGGGCTTTTCGGCCTGGGACCTTATCATGCCGCTGTTCCTGTTCATCGTCGGCGCGGCGATGCCCTACTCGTTCGCCCGGCGGATCGAAGCTGGGGCGAGCAAGGGGGCACTGTACCGCAAGGTGTTCCTCCGCACGCTCATCCTGTTCGTGCTGGGAATGGCCGCCCAGGGCCACCTGTTGGCGGCCGATCTCTCCCAGCTCCATATCTACAGCAACACCTTGCAGGCCATCGCCTGCGGCTATCTGATCGCCTCGATCGCGCTCATACATCTGCGCGCGTTCGCGCAGGTTCTGCTGGCCATCTTGCTGCTGGTGGGCTACTGGCTGCTCATGGTCCTGGTTCCCGTGCCCGGCTCCGGTGCCGGCCTGTGGGAAGAGAGAGCGAACCTGGCAAGGTACATTGACAAGGCCGTTTTGGGCAGTTTTCGCGACGGCACCACCTACACCTGGCTGCTGAGCGGCCTGACCTTCGGCGCCACCGTACTGTTGGGCGTCTCGGCCGGTCACTTGCTGCGGACCGCCATGGTCGCGTGGAAAAAGGTGGCCGCCCTGCTGGCCATTGGCCTCGTTTGCCTGGGGCTCGGCTGGGCGTGGAGTCAAGAACCTTGGCTCGACGGCTGGCGGTGTCCCATCATCAAGCACCTCTTCACCAGCTCGATGGTTCTCTGGGCCGGCGGCTGGAGCTATCTGCTCTTGGCCGTATTCTACCTGGTGATCGACGTGCTCGGCTTCCGCAAGTGGTCGTTTTTCTTCATCGTGATCGGCAGCAACGCCATCCTCACTTACATGGCCGTCCATTTGATCGATTTTGCCCACATCGCCAACGTCTTCGTGGGCGGCGTGGCACGCAACCTGATGGCGACGCACAGTCCCCTGTTGCAGGCCATGGGCGCGGGGCTCGTCCACTGGGCGGCCTTCGCCATCGTCTGGCTGATCCTGCTGTACCTGTATCGCAAGGGGACCTTGGTGCGCATTTGATTTTCCGGGCTAACCGCCTTCGCGCTCCGGTAACCCCTTGGTCATCCTGAGCGCAGCGAAGGATCTCGGGGCGACCACGAAACGGCGTCTACCATGGCGGCGAAGCCACAAGCGGTTCTTGGCATTTTACGAATCGCCTCTTCTGCATGTGGCGCGCCGATAACCGAGGTATCGGTGCCACGCGTGGTGTTTGCTAATGGCAACACTTCGGCGAATTCGGGGGGTACTTGACTCATACCGTGATAATTTCGCCCTTTTTCCGCCAGATTATTTTGGCAGCCTTGACAGTTTAGCCGGCTTCGCTAAAGTTACCTACTCTACCTACTCACGGTCGGCATCCTGGTCTTGCTTGGTGGGGGTTGTTCGCCGCGCGTCGCGTTAGCATCTTGGCAAGCCTCTCTTCAGCGATTGGCGACATCGTGCCCGATGGCCCTACGGGGCTGACGGGGATTGGATGGAGCGAAGCAACGAGTGTCCCTCCGTTCGCCGGCGCTTGATTGCGGAGCGGCGGACGGTTGTCCATAGTGGTCCGAAATACCCCTTATCGCAGAGGAGTTCGAAAATGTTGCACCATTCTTCCCGAAAAAAGTCGCCGTGGCTATCCAAGCTTGTCGGCCGCAGCCAGCCGCGGCTCCAAGTGGGGCTTTCCCGGCTTCGCTTCGAACCCCTGGAGGACCGCCGGTTGCTCAGCGCAATGACGTACACGGTCACCGATCCGGGCGACTCCGGTCCGGGGACGTTGCGGGCTGAGATCGCTCTGGCCAACACAAATTCGAGCCCCGATACGATTAATTTCGCCCCCGGCCTGAGCGGTGACACTATCTTTCTCACCACCGGCGAAATCCAAATCACCAACAGCTTGACAATTACCGGACTGGGCGCCAACAGCCTAGCAGTCGACGGCTCAGGATCGAGCCGCATTTTTGACATTCCCGCGCCGGTGGGCAGGAACGCCAAGGCCGTGGACGTGACCATTAGCGGCCTGACCCTGACCGACGGCCTGGCAGGCTCAGGCTCTACCTCCCCGAATGGCGCCAACGGAGGGGCGATCTACGACGCCGGCGGATCCTTGAAAATCCAGAACGACGTGTTCGGCACCAATGCCGCCTTCCCGGGTCTTGGCGGCAACCAGGCCGTCGGCGCTACCCCGGCCACGCCCGGCGCTAAGGGCGGCGACGCCTTCGGCGGCGCCATCTACTATGCTGGCTCCAACCTTGGCCACCAGTATACTAATACTAGCTGGTTTTTTAGCTGGTTTGGCAACCAGCAGAACCAGCAGAAGAGCAGTTCGCTGACCGTGACCGGCACTACGTTTACGGGCAATATTGCCCAGGGCGGCAATGGCGCGGACGGTATTGACAATTCCCTTAATCCCGGGCTCAGTGGCGGCAAAGGCGGCAACGGCGGCAACGCCGATGGTGGCGCGATCTACACCACCGCCGCCAACTCCAAACTGAACAGTGACACCTTCGACACCAACTTTGCCACCGGCGGCGACGGTGGCGTGGGCGGCGCTGGCTTCGATGCTGCTTTAGCTGTCGCCGGCACCGGCGCTAGCAAGACCAGCGCGACAACCACTACCGGCGCCAACGGCGCCAATGCCAACGCCGGCAACGGCGGCCAGGGCGGCAACGGCGGCAACGCGGCAGGCGGCGCCATCTACAATACCGGCAGTTCCTTCACTGATGTTGGCGGCACCTTCACCACCAACACGGCCACGGGCGGAAACGGCAACGATGGCGGTGCCGGCGGCGCGGGAGGCACGGCCGGCGCCGGAGGCAGCGCGGAAGCCACCGGCAGTGGTAATGTCAAGGGCGGGAACGGCGGCTCGTCCAACGCCGGCGCTGGCGGCGCGGGCGGCGTCGGCGGCAGTGCCTCGGGCGGCGCCGTCTGGAATTCCGGCTCTGGTTTCGACGACGATCCGGCCACGTATACCAACAACGTAGCCACCGGCGGCCACGGCGGAAATGGCAAGGACGGCGGCGCGGCCGGCATCGCCGGCAACGGCGGCAGCGCGACCACCGACATTGGCACCCACGGTAGTGCCACCGGAGGGATCGGGGGCTCGGCCACCGCCGGCGCTGGCGGCAACGGCGGGACTGCCGGTGCCGCTTCCGGCGGCGCCATCTTCAACTCGGGCGATAGCTTTGATGAAGACGGCGGCCAGTTTACCGACAATCAAGCCGTCGGCGGGGACAACGTCGCCACAGGCAACGGCGGCCTCGGCGGAGACGGAAGCGGAGGCGAGGGCGGCAACGGCGGTGACGCAACCGCCAACAGCAGCGGTAGTGCTACCGGAGGCGCCGGTGGCTTGGCCAGTGCCGGTCGTGGCGGCAACGGCGGAGCCGGCGGGGCGGCTTCCGGCGGCGCCATCTCGAATTCCGGCTCTTGCTTCGACGACGATTCGTCCACCTACGACGACAACCTGGCCACTGCCGGCACCGGTGGCAATGGCAACGACGGCGGCGCGGGCGGCCTCGCCGGCAAAGGTTTCCAGACGACCGGCGCGATCTCCAACGGCAGCGGTAAAGCCACCAGCGGCAACGGCGGCTCGGCCAACGGCGGCGCCGGCGGCAACGCCGGGGCCGGCGGCAATGCAATGGGCGGCGCGATCTTCAACTCCGGCGACAGCTTTGACGAAGGTCGCGGCCAGTTCGGTACCACGACTGGCAACCAAGCCACCGGTGGCACTGGCGGCACGGCCGGCAACGGCGGAGCAGCGGGCAGCGGGCTAAACCGAAACGGCGGAGACGCCCTGGCTAACTCCACTGGTAAAGCTCAGGGCGGCAACGCCGGCACGGCCAACGGCGGCGCCGGCGGCAACGGCGGGGCTGGCGGCCTCGGTGCCGGCGGCGCCATCTTCAACTCCGGTAGCCGCTTCTCCACCGAGAGTGGCCAGTTCATGAGCAACATGGCGACCGGCGGCAACGGCACCGACGGCGGCACGGGCGGCGGCGGGGGCACGGCCGGCAACGGCGGCGACGGGACCGGCAGCGGGGCTACCGGCGGCAACGGCGCCTCGGCCAACGGCGGCGCCGGCGGCAACGGCGGCGCCAGCGGCTTCGGCCAAGGCGGAGCCCTCTACAACTCCGGCAGCAAGGCCGAAGATGACAAGGGTACCTACACTGGCAACACTGCCCAAGGCGGCACCCTCTTTGGCGCGGCCGGCGTGGGCGGCGGAGTCGGCTTGCCCGGCTCGCCCGGCTCCGGCATCCTTGGCGGCAACGGCGGCACGGGCAACGGCGGCGCCGGCGGCACCGCCAGCATCGGCACGACCGGAACCGCGGGGGCCGACAACTCGACGGGCGAGGGCGGTGGCATCTATAACAAGAGCACCCTCACCCTGGATCGCAGCACGGTTACCGGCAATACGCCCGATGACTTGTTCACCGACACGCCTAGCGGCGTGACGACGCTCAAGAATGCCAATGTCGGCGTCAGCGACACGCTAAACGGCGGCAAGGTGAAGGGCCATTAACAACCGTGGGAAAACACCGGTCGCACGAGGCACTGGCTAAGCCAGTGGCACCTCAAGCGGCCGAGCGAGTAAGCGCCTAAAGGCACCGGCGCTCCAAGGTTGCTGTGCAATCTTGGAGCGCCTTTTTGATTTCTTGGCGGCCAAACGCACGTAACCGTTCCCACCCCGTAGATGCGGCGTCGCGCCGCGTTGTCCGGCATCGTCGGGGCCCATTCGCCCGCGCAATCCGGCGAGAAGCTGCTTCTACGTTTTATCGCGGCGCGGAAGGAAGCGGCTCGATCCGGTATTCCATGTTGGACTGGGTGGCGAACTCCGGCCGGCCGAACACGTCCTGCCCGACCTTGACTTCCTTGGCCGACCGATCAATGACGCGAAAACCATTTACCCAGGGCGAATACAGTTTGCACGGGTTGCCTTTTTCGCTGCGAACCGAGAGGGCCGTCACGCGGCCTTGCAACCAAGCCGCGCTGACCAGGAACGCCCCCTCGGCACGTAAACCCTTGAATTGGGCATCGATCCCCCGGGGCCAGGCCGGAAAAACGCGCAGCGCCCCATCCCAACTTTGCAGCATCATCTCCACCAACGGCCCGACGATGGCCAACTCCTCGTTGAACACCAGGTCGTGCCCGCAAGGAGCCGTCTGGTAGACGAATCCATTGCACCGTCGCCCGCTCTTGACACACTCGCGCATCAATTGGTAGTCGCGATCGGGCGCGAACGTGCCGTCCCGCAATGCCGAGATCGGACCGCCGGGATGGCACATCCACCAGGCGTCGAACCTTTCGGCCAAGAATGCCGGACCAGGAGCAGGCCGGGACGATTGCAGAAGATAGGGCCGACCACGGCCCCATTGCGGAGGACTCCGCTCGTCGCACAACTTCTCCAAACCGCGGAGCGCGGCGTCGTATCGGTATCCAAAGTAAGGGCCGGCGTCCGGGGTCATGCGTTCGAGCCGATCTTGCCACTCGGCCCGCAACGGCGCATCCAACCCAAGCTCTTTGCTGGCCGTGATCGCCGCCCGCAGGCAATAGCGGGCATGTTGCAACACCTGCGGCTGATCGGTGTAGTTGGCCGGATCGCCCGTGAATCGCTGCTCCTCCTCGGCCGACGGAAACGCGTGGTACAAACCATCGCCGCGTTTCTTGAGAAAATCGGCGTAGAACAGCGCGCCGTCGCGAAGCGCGGGATAGCCCTCGTCACGCAGCCATTGCCGGTCGCCGCTATACGAGTAGCGCAGCCAGTATTGCTGCATCGTCCATCCGGTCATGTACGCCATGCGGGAAAAGGGGCCCAGCCCGAACGCATCATCGCGGGCCCGGATCGGAAAGCCGGACAGCGAGATGCACGCGCCGCGGGCATGATAGTAGTCGTGGGCCGTTTTTCGACCCATCTGCAACAGGAAATCCATCGCCCGAAAGAAGGCGTCCCCGATCTCGAAATGGTTGGCTTCATAGTTGCCAATGAACGGCGCCTGCAGGTTGAAGTTCGTGTGGTAGTCGCCGTGCCAGATGGCATAGTCGCCCAGCACGCTGGACAAGAACAATCCGGGCGGCACGCTGTCGCGGCGATAAATGGAGCGGCGGAGATGAAACGTTTCGTACCACAGCCCTTCCATCACGGGATCGGCGATGGCGACCGAGGATTTCGACCAGAATGCGCGGCTCTCGGCGATGGTTTCCGATCGCCATCGAGCCATGGCGGCATTGGGGTCCTGGGCCAAGTCGGCCCGCGTGCGCCGGCACTGCCCATCCACGTTGCCGCGGTCGCGGCTGGTCGGAACCGCCACGGAGAGCCAGCCTTCTCGGCTGCCGGCGTCGGGCATAATTCGCAGCCTGGCCTCCTTCGGCTCTTGCCCGGCGACGGGCTCGATGCGACACGCCGCGGCAAAAGGCACCAGCCAATAGCGAAAACCGTCGGCAAACAGCGGATCGGGAAAGAACGCCTGCTCGATCACCTCGAGTCCCTCGAACTGCCGGGGCTTTGGTGGGGCCAACGGCGTGACTTTTGGATCGCGGTACAAGTGCTGGAAGGCATCATAATGCGACTCGGCTGCCACCCGTGTCCCGAATTCGTCGTAGGGCGGGTCGGCCCAACGGCGGAGCGCGAACTCGATCGGGCAGGCTTGCGTTTGCCAATGCACGACCAGGCAATTGTGCCGGGGATGCACGAACGACTCCAGCACGATCTGCCGCGGGCCGGGAAGCGTGCAGACCGTTTCCAGCCGCCCCTCCTCGATCACTAGCCGCCAAGACATCTTCAGCTTTTTCAGGTCCGCGTCCTTGGGCAGTGGCAACGACAGTTCGCCGACCGGTTTCGGACAGGGATAGGGCCGGTGCGAATAGCTCGGCGGATCGACGCTAACTTCCTTAAGCCGCGCTGGATGTTGCGTGCCGTGGAGCGGCTTAATGGTTTGAAAGAAATCGGCCTTCCACCCCTCGACCGCCATGCCATGGGCCAACTCGTCGATGTCGAGCGGTTTCGGATCGTCGCTCGTGTCGTGACGCCGGTCCCAAACGTCGCCCTTGCCGAATCGCCAGACAATGCGATCGGGCGTTTGGTAGACGCTGACCGACAAATCGCCGTTGCCCAACAGCAGCCCGTCCTCCACGGCCGGAATCGGACGATCCACCGCAATGACGTGCGGGCCGGTGCTGGCGGCCTCCACGCATGAGGCCGTGAACGATGCCCACGCAAGGCACACGGCAGCGGTGAGGCAGGCGGTCCGGTTCGTTCGCGGCATGGGTTGCACCATGATGTCTCTCTTATTTCTCTTATTTCCCTTTTTCCCCGTTTCCCCTTTTCCCCTTACTTACACTGACCGTCCTTGCAACCTCTAGTTCCCGACGGCCCACAACCAGCCGCCCGTCGAGGCAATGTACAAGGTGCCGTTGGCAGCCACGGGCGAGACGTGAATCGGCGCGCCGACGTTGATGTGGCTCAATAGCCGTTTCTCCTTGCCGGCGGCCAGCACGTACAACCCCTTCGAACTGGGCATGTAAACCTTGCCGTCGGCCACCAGCGTGGAACCCCAAACCTGGCAATTGGTGTCGAACGTCCAATAGCAGCGGCCGGGCTCGGCATCGAGGCAATGCAGCCGCCCGGCCACGTCGGAAAGATAGAGCAGGCCGTCGGCAATCGAAACCGTGCAAAGCGTCCGATCGAGCCCCTGGTAGGTCCACAGGCGGCCGGTCTTCGTAATGTCGCCGGTCCGCGTGGCGTCGACGCACTGCAACGCCCCCCGTCCGCGGCCGTGCTCGGGATCGCGGCCGACGGCCAGGTAGATGCGATTGCGATAAAGCACCGGCGTGCCGATGAACTCGCTTTGGCCCACGTAGCTGCCGTCGTTTTTCCGGTTCAGGCCGTCCGGCCGCCGCTTGTCGCCGGCGGAGTAATACGTCACCCAATCCATCCCGTGCGACCGTTTGTATTCCTCGGGGATGCAATCGCACGACCAGACCGTTTTCAGCTTGACCGGCGTTTTGGGAACCTGCCGCAGGGCCTCGAAGGCGTAGCAGCGGCCGTCGCCACCGCCGAAGAAGATCAGTTTCCGGCCGCCGACCGTGCCCAGCGAGACCGACGACCATTGTCCGTGCAGCAGGTGCTTGGTCACCGGCGCGTCGTCGGTGGCCACCAGCCGTCCGGTGTGCTTTTCCAGCACGATCAGGTTGGGGGCATCCGGCGCGGGAATCTTGCGAAACCTTTCCCGCGCCAGCTCCATGTTGCGATCGATCCCGTTCGACGTGTTCACGTAGAGCAGATCGCCGTCGACCACCGCCGAACCGTTGGCAGCGTCGCAGGGAAAAACCCCGAGCCGCGCCCACATGTCGTAGGACCAAACCACCCGGGGCTTACCGGGGGCATTTGCGTCGCCCCGGGCATCCAGGCAGACGACCTTGAAATCGTTGCTGACGAAATAGATGCGGTTCTCGTCCACCAGCGGCGACGAGCAGACGCCCAAGGCGGGCGGATTGATGCTGATGCCCATCAGCCACCCCTTGATCCGCAGCGGGACTTCCTTGGCCGGCGCATGCCACTCCCAGAGCGACTTTCCCGTTCGCTCGTCGAGGCACAGCATCAGTCCCTCGGGGTTCCGGCAGCCGCCGATGAAGATTTTTCCGCCGACGACGGCCGGGCTGGAATAAATGGCCTCGCAGAGTTTGCGCCCCCATTTCACGTGCTTCGCCGTGCCCAGCCGGATCTCGCCGGTGCGGGAGTTTTTCTGCCCCGGTACGAACGAATCGGGCAGATTTTTCTCCGGCGACACCATATTCTTGCCGTCCGTCCCGCACCATTGCGGCCAGTCGCCCGCCCAAGCAGCGGCGGTGAAGAACATGAGCTGGACGATACCGAGCGTCAAAGCAGTGATGTGGTTTAGCGGCCGGCGGCACGCCGGGCCATGGCGGCCGACTTCACGACGTGGAGATTCCATCGGTCCTCTTTTCCTTCGGCCGCAAACCTCAGAGCGCGGCCCTTCTTACTCGGCCAGCTCGATGACCGATCCGCCCGCGCGAGCGGACTGCAGGCAGGCATCCAAAACTTGTTGCGTCTTCAGGGTCAGCTCGCCCCAGGAATGATCTGGCCGGCCCGAGAGCACCAGTTCGGCGAAGCGGCAGAACATGTGGGTTTCCTGGGCGTTTTCCGCGGCGTTGCTGTACTCGCGGACGGCGAACCGCCGCGTGTGTTCTTCCATGTTGAAATCGCAGCCGGTGATGGTGTAGATGGGGTTCCACAGCTCGAAGGCCGCCTCGGCGCCATAGCGGGGGAGGACGAAATCGGGCACGTACAGCGAGCCCTTGGTGCCGCCCAAGATGGCCCACTGCTGGATCTCGGTCAAGAAAGAGCAATAGAAACTGGCCGACACGCCGTCGGCAAAGAAGAGCTCCGCCGAGAAGTCGGTGGGAACGGCCGCGGGGCTATCGGGGTGGCGATGCTCGGCCAGCATGTGGCCGGCCACCCGCTGAGGCAGCTTCCCGTTCATGGCCCACAGCGTGAAGCGAAGATTGTACCAGCCCAGATCGCCAAGGCACCCGAGCGGTTCCAGATTCCCGTGGGCGCGGATGTTCTTCGCAAAGAACTCGCTGTTGCCGCCAAAAGAGAAATGCGAAGTGATCCGCTTGAGCGTGCCGAAGCTCTCCGGGTCGGCGAGCGCCTCGCGGATCTTCTCCATTCGCCGGCTGTGCATGAACATTACGCCGTCCATGTACTGCACGCCGTGCTGCCGGCAGGCCGCCAGCATTTCGCGCACGTCCTGGGCCGTGACGCCCGCCGGCTTCTCGGCGAGCACGTGTTTGCCGGCCTCCGCGGCACGGATCACCCACGCCTTGCGGATTCCGGTCGGCAAGGGCATGTAGACGGCATCCACGGCGTCGCTCTCGAGCAGTTCTTCATAGCTGCCGAACGCCTGCGGCGGCGGATCGAACGAGGTGTGCTGCTGGCACTTGTTGATGAATTGCCGGCAGCGGTCGAGATCGCGGCTGGTCACCGCCGCCAGCGTACAATTGGGCGCATGGCGGATCGCCTGCCAGTTCTTTTGCGCGATTTCCGCCGTTCCCACGATCCCCCAACGACAGACTGCGTTCGCCATGTCCAGGTCTCCTTTTTGGCCGGGCGTTGATCCGTACTAATACCCTCCGCATGTGGCCGCGTCAAGGTAGCGGCACGAATCGACATTTCCGCGCGGTTGGTTTACACTCTTGGTCGGGAGAAAAGCCATGCGATACGAAGTCGAGATGAAGTTCCCGGTGCCCGAGCTGGCGGCGATCGAAGGGCGGCTGGCGGAGTTGGGGGCGGCCATTTCCGCAGCGCAGACGGAGATCGACGTCTACTTTGCCCATCCGGCCCGCGATTTCGCCCGCACGGACGAGGCCCTGCGGGTGCGCCGCAAGGGGCGAGCGAACTTTCTCACGTACAAGGGCCCGAAAGTCGATGCCGTGACGAAAACTCGCCACGAGATCGACCTGCCGCTGCCGCCGGAAGAAGAAACGGCCCAACAGTGGATGAGGCTGCTCGAGGCCCTGGGTTTTACCATTGCCGGCGAAGTGCGGAAGTCGCGGCGCAAGGCCCACGTCGCCTGGCAGGGCCGCCGCGTGGAAGTGTCGCTCGACGAGGTCGAGCATCTCGGCACCTTCGTCGAACTCGAGCTGGTCGTCGACTCGGCCGACGCCGAGGCGGCCAAGACGTGCATCGCGTCGCTGGCCGGGCAGTTGAAACTCGCAGCGAGCGAGCGGCGCAGCTATTTGGAGCTGGTGCTGGGGAGTGTTAATTCTGATTCTGAGAAATAATGCCCCGTTTAGCCGCCGCGTCCACACTGGGCGGGCGGGCGCCGGGCGGCTTGACGGACCCCGCCCGCCGCTGCTACACTGGATGGTTTCTTTACTCATTACACGAGGCTGGCTGAGCGCCGGACACCCATGCGCCGCACCGACATCCGCAACGTGGCCATCATCGCCCACGTCGACCACGGCAAGACCAGCCTGGTCGATTGCATGCTGCGCCAGAGCGGACGGTTCCGCGAAACCCAGCTTGTCGGCGAGCAAATCCTCGATACCAACGAGTTGGAGCGGGAGCGGGGCATCACCATCCTGGCCAAGAATATCGCCATCCCCTACCAGGGCGTGAAGATCAACATCATCGACACGCCCGGCCACGCCGATTTCGGCGGCGAGGTGGAACGCGTGCTGCGGATGGCCGACGGGGCGTTGGTGCTGGTCGACGCGGCCGAGGGCCCCATGCCGCAGACGCGGTTCGTGCTCTCCAAGGCCTTCGAGTGCGGCTTGCGGCCGATCGTGGTGATCAACAAGATCGATCGCCCCGACGCCCGGCCGCACGAAGTGGTCGACGAAGTGCTGGAATTGTTCCTGCAACTGGGGGCCGACGACGTGCTGGCCGACTTCCCCTATGTCTTCGCCAGCGCCAAGCTGGGCTACGCCACGGCCGATCCCACGCAGCCGAGCGACACCATCCAGCCGTTGATGGACATGATTCTGGCGAAAATCCCCGGGCCGGACGTGGAGATCGCCGAATCGCTGCAGATGCTCGTCACCACCCTCGACTGGTCCGATTACGTGGGCCGAATCGCCATCGGCCGGGTGCAAGCGGGCACCCTGCGCAAGGGCCAGAGCATCGCCCTGCTCCAGGACGAAGGCCGCGTCACGCCGACCAAGGCGATTTCGATCTACGTGTTCGAAGACCTCGGCCGCACCGAAGTCCACGAAATCGACGCCGGCGACATCTGCGCCATCGTGGGCCTCGAAGGCGTCGAAATCGGCGACACCGTGGCCTCCCCCACCGATCCCCGGCCGCTGCCCCGGCTGAAGGTCGACGAGCCGACGCTGAAAATGACCTTCGGCGTGAACACCTCGCCACTGGCCGGCCGCGACGGAAAATACCTGACCAGCCGCCATCTCCGCGAGCGCCTGATGCGCGAGTTGGAGCGGAACGTGGCCTTGCGGGTCGAGCCGATCGTGGGAACGGAGCAGTTTTCGGTGGCCGGCCGCGGCATACTTCACCTTTCCGTCCTGATCGAGACCATGCGCCGCGAAGGTTACGAGCTGTCGGTCGGCAAGCCGCAAGTGATCTTCCGCGAGATCGACGGCAAGATGCAGGAACCGTTCGAGTCGCTGGTGGTCGAGGTGCCCACCGAGCGGACCGGCCCGGTGATGGAGCTGGTCGGCGAGCGGCGGGCTCAGTTGGTCGAGATGAGCAGCCATAACGAATACACGTTCATGCTCTTTTCCATCCCTGCGCGGGGTTTGATCGGGCTGCGCACGCGGCTGTTGAACGCCACCCAGGGCACGGCCGTGATCCATCACCGCTTCGAGGGCTACCGGCCCATGGCCGAGGCGATTTCCGGCCGCGCCACCGGGGTTTTGGTATCGATGAGCGCGGGCCGGGCCGTGGCCTTCGGGCTCGACAGCCTGCAACAGCGGGCCGAGCTGCACGTCGCTCCCGGCGACGTGATCTACGAGGGGATGATCGTCGGCGAGAACAGCCGCCCCGAGGACATGAACGTCAATCCGACGAAGGAAAAGAAGCTTAGCAACATGCGGGCCGTAGGCCACGATCGCAATATTCTCTTGAAGCCGGCCCGGCGGATGTCGCTGGAAGAGGCGTTGGAGTTCATCGCCGACGACGAGTTGGTCGAAGTCACTCCCGGGCAAATTCGCTTGCGGAAGATTCTGCTGAAGGAGCCCGACCGTCGCCGGGCAGCGCGGGCGGCGACGGCGACGACTTAGCGTACTCCTCACGCTCCGCGTGAGGAAAGGCGTTGTACTCCTCACGCTTCGCGTGAGGCCAATTCGAGCACAACGTCCCTCTCGCAGAGCGAGAGGAGTACATCAAGTTCCTCGTTGTGTTAGCGGTCCTTAGTCTATGTAGCTCATCGCCGCAACGGCAATGGCTTGAGCCCCACGACCCCGGTGCGGATGCCCAGAAACTTGTCGACCGACGCGACCGCGAGCGTGCGAAAATCGCGGCCGCCGAAGCAACAATTTGCCGCGTGCACGTCGATCCGGCCGACCGGCTGCCCCTGGCGATCATAGATCTTCAGTCCCGCCTTGCCGCAGCAAATGTAGAGGTTCTCGTGCTCGTCGAGCGTCAGGCCGTCGGGATTGGCGCCCAGCTTGTCGATCCACAGCCGCTCGTTGGCCAGTTGGCCCGGCCCTGCCACGTCGTAGCGGTAGATGCGCTGGCCACGGGCGTCGGCCACGTAGAGCGTCTGGTCGTCGGCCGACAGGAGCACGCCGTTGGGCTTGTAGCAGACGGTCGAGACCCGCGTCACCACTCCTTCGGCCGAACAGTAATAAACGTCCTGCCTCATCACGGTCGGCTGGCCGTGGTGCTGATAATTGGGATCGGAAAAATAGAAGCCGTTGCGGAAATCGACGGCCAGATCGTTCGGCTCGTTGAAGTGCTGCCCGTCGATCTCGCTGCACAACACGCGTTTGGCCTTGGTGCGGGTGTCGAAGGCGACGATGCGGTAGGCGGCCCCTTCGCACACGTACAGGTCGCCCCGGGCATTGAGCATCATGCCGATGGCGTCGGTGCTTTGATCGGTGAAAAGCACCGGCGGCCGGCCGACCTGCCAGTAATAGATCGAATCGTGTTTTCCGTCGGAGAAATAGACGTTCCCCTCGGCGTCGGCGGCCGGGCCCTCGGTGAAGCCGTAGCCGGCGCCCAACACTTCGGGCTCGGTGCCGGGCAAAATGATCTCGTCGAGCGTCATGGTCGTGGAACGATTGCTTGGGTCAACAACGGGCAGCCAAGGTAGTATATCCCGGCCGGCAAGCCTGCCCAGGGGCAGTACCAGGGACGCGGCATTAGCGGCAACGGGCGAACAGTGTAAGCCGTGCCTAAAGATGGTATAATTGGATGTCGGCTTGGCCGGCATTTGACACGCAAATCATCTAATCTTGCAGAGCATGCCTAGGGAGACTTAAGTCATGGGCGTCTCCGAAATCGAATCCGCTATCGCTCAACTCCCGGCAAAAGAGTTTGCCGAGTTGATGGCGTGGCTTCAAGAACATCACGACCGGATGTGGGACAAACAGATCGCCGATGACTTGGCGGGGGGGCGGCTCGACGCGTTGATGGCAAAAGCGGACGAAGAGTATGGGCAAGGGCTGTCGCGACCGATATGAACCATTTTGCCCTGCCGTGTTTTTGGCAACGTTATCGCCAACTGCCCCGGGACGTGCGGGATCTGGCAGACAAGAACTTCAGGTTCCTCCGTTCCGATCCGCAACATCCGTCCGTGCAACGCAAGAAAGTTGGTTCGACAAAGCAACTCTGGTCGGTGCGCGTTGGAATGCACTACCGCGCATTAGGACTGGATAAGCCCGAGGGTGCCGTGTGGTTCTGGATCGGCTCGCACGCGGAATATGATAGGCTGTTGTCGTAATCCCGGTGTGCTTCCACAACTCGGCCGCCGACACCGGTAAATAGATCGAGCGGGCGTGCCGCGGAAGAATAACTGTTAGCATTGAACCACTGACCTCGACTGTCCCCGCCGGCCGCCTATGAAAAGCGGAACACGAAACACTCCGGCCGCCGAATCCGTGAAGCGGATCGCGCTCTTGATGGGGCAGGACCTCGGCTACTGCCGCGGCGTTTTTCGCGGCATCCACACCTACGCCCTGCACAAGAAGCGGTGGATCCTCCGCGACGTGCCGCCGGATGAGCAAATTCTCCCATCGCTCAGGGAATGGCAGCCGCAGGGGATCATCGCCCACCTGTTCGACGCCGACTTCGCCCGCCGCGTGCTCGCCCTCAAGAAGCCGTTGGTCAATATCACCAACACGTTGGTGCGGCTAAAGGCGCCGTTGGTCGAAGTCGATCACCTGCGCGTCGGCCAATTGGCGGCGGAGCATTTTCTGGAGCGGGGCTACGTCAACTTCGGCTACCTCGGCAGCGGCTGGACCGGCTTCTCCCAGCAGCGCGAACGCGGGTTCCGCCGACGGCTCGCCACCGCGGGACATACGCTCTCCTCCTGTTACGCCGCCTATCTGCCGCGACCTCCGCTCGCTTCCAGTTGGAAAACGGCCGATCGGCAGGTCCGCGATTGGCTGCTCGCGCTGCCCAAGCCGGCGGCCATCCTGGCCTCGAACGACGTGCCGGCGCGGCATCTGGCCGAGACCTGCCGCATGCTCGGCCTGTACGTGCCCGAGCAGGTGGCCGTGCTGGGCGTGGACAACGACGAGGTGGAGTGCCTGCTCTGCCACCCGCCGTTGTCGAGCGTGGTGAATCCGGCCGAGCAAATCGGCTACGAAGCGGCCCGGTTGCTGGACCGCTTGATGTCGGGCAGGACGCCGCCCCGCAAGCCCATCTACGTCCTCCCCACGCACGTGGTGACGCGGCAGTCGACCGACGTGATCGCCGTGGCCGATCCCGACGTGTCGAGGGCGGCGGCCTTCATTCGCGACCATGCCGCCGAGAAAATCGGCGTGGCCGACGTGGTGCTCCCCCTGAGCATGGCGCGACGGCGGTTGGAACGCCGCTTTCGCGGTTGCCTGGGGCGGACCATCTTGGAGGAAATTCAGCGGGTGCGGGTCGAGCGGGCCAAGCATTTGCTGGCCGAGACGGACTTGCCCATGCCGGTCGTCGCCAGCCGCTCCGGCTTCAGCACGCCACAGCGGTTGGCGGCCGTTTTTCGCCGGGCGACCGGACAGTCGCCGCTGGTGTATCGCCGCCAAGTGCGGCTGCGGCCCTAGCGGCCGGTGCGTGGCAAGACGATTTTTGTTGGGGTGGCAGTTGAACTGCCACCCCATCTCTGCCGCAATTCCCGGGGCGGCAGTGCAACTGCCGCCCCAACGATGCCCGGCAGCCGGTTGTCGCAAAATGATCCGCGATTTACGCAAAACGGCATTGCTGGCCGGCGCGCCGTCCGCTCTAATGATTTCTGCCCCGAAGGGTCCTTCCCTGCGCGTTGCCCGATGATCCCCCGCGAATCTCAGGAGACTCCCATGTCCGCGTTTCGATCCTTGCTAGGAGTTGCCACGCTCGCTTTGTGTGCCTTGGCCTCGGCCGGCCGGGCGGAGGAAACGCTAAGCTATGACCAGTTGATCCATCGCTTGACCGACCTGTCGCGACTGGCCGTCCTGCCGCAAGCCGGCGAGCAGGGCGCCCAGTGGTCCAGCTATGATCGGGCGAGCAAGTACGACGAAAAAACCGGCAAATACATCGCCTGGGACGCCAACGGCGATGGCCAGGGCATCATCCGCAAGGAAGGCGAGCAGTCGGTGATGGCCGAGATGAAAGGCCCCGGCTGCATCTGGCGGATCTGGTCGGCGGCCCCCGACAAGGGGCACGTCAAGATCTACCTCGACGATCAGGAAAAGCCGGTCGTCGATCTGCCGTTTGCCCAGTATTTCGACGGCAAACATGCCCCGTTCAACTTCCCAGTCCTGTCCTACAATCTCGGCGAGGTTCACTCCAGCGGCCAGAATCTCTACCTGCCCATCCCCTATCAAAAGTCGTGCAAGATCGTGGCCGACAAGGATTGGGGCAACTATTTCCACTTCGGCTACAAGACCTATCCCGCCGGCACCGTGCTGCCCACCTTCAGCGCCGAGCTGGTGGCCGAGCACGCTGATCAGCTCAAGGCCGTGAACTGCTTTTTGGCCAAGAAGCTGGGCAGCGACCCGGCCGGAAAGCGGGCTGGCCAAAAAACCCTTACCAAGTGCGTCGAAGTGGCGGCGGGCGAGACGGCCTGCGTGGCCCGGCTCGACGGTCCCCGGGCGATCACGGCCCTCTTGGCAAAAATCAAGTTCGCCAACCGCGAGGACGAGATGGCCGGTCTTCGCAAGCTGGCCCTGCGGATCACGTGGGACGGCTCGACTGAGCTCGCCGGAGCCGGCCAATCGAAGCCGGCCGTTTGGTGCCCGCTGGGCGATTTCTTCGGCACGGCCCCCGGCGTCAACCTCTACAAAACGCTGCTGACCGGCATGACCAAGCAGGGCTTTTATTCCTATTGGTACATGCCTTTTGGCAAAAGCGCCGTCGTGGAACTCGTGAACGAGGACAAGCAGCCGCGGAAGATCGAGTTCGAGATCACCCACGCGCCGCTGGACCGGCTGTTCGAAGGCTTGGGGCATTTCCATTGCAAGTGGCATCGCGACACGATCGAATTGCCCAAGGACCGCTGGCCGGACTGGATCATGGTCCGCGCCCAGGGTCGCGGCCGCTTCTGCGGCGTGACACTGCACGTGTGGAATCCCCGCGGCGGTTGGTGGGGCGAGGGGGACGAGAAGTTCTTCGTGGACGGCGAGAAGTTCCCCTCCACCATCGGCACCGGCTCGGAAGATTATTTCGGCTACGCCTGGGGTTGTCCAAGCTTGTTCCAAATGCCCTATCACGCCCAGACGATGACCGAGAACAACCAGGGGCATCAGTCCTTGCTGCGCTGGCACATGGTCGACGACGTGCCGTTCCACACGTCCTTCGAAGGCTGCATCGAAAAGTACTTCAACAACGAGCGGGGCACGCTCTACGCCTGCACGGCGCGCTGGTATCTCGATCCGGACGGCGTCGATCCTTATGAGCCGGTTCCCGTCGACGAGCGGGACGGCTATTATAAGAAGCCCGATTTGTCGGTATCCGGTTTGAAGGTGCTCAATGAGCCCCACGGCAATGTGGACCTCCAGCAGTTGGACGAGGCGCGCTGGAAGAACGGCCAGCAACTTTGGTGGACGAGCGCCAATCCGAAGGACCTACTCGTCCTGGCCGTGCCGGTGGCCAAGAGCGGCCGGTACGAGGTGAGCGTCGGTCTGACCAAGGCCAACGACTACGGCATCGTGCAGCTTTCCTTGGATGGAAAGAAAGTCGGCGAGCCGCTCGACCTCTACAACCCGACGGTCATTCACAGCGGCCCGATCACGCTCGGCGTTCACGAGCTGACGGCAGGTCAGCACAAACTACTGGTGGAAATCCTGGGTGCCAACCCGCAGGCCAAAAAGTCCTATATGTTCGGCATCGACCGGATCGACCTGAAGCCGGCGCCTTAGCGACGATGTGCCTTCCTCAGCGAAACGCCCAATAGGCGGTGGACAGTCCGCCAGAACACCGCCACGTTCTGGCGGCTGTTCGCCGCCGATTATTGACGGCCGGAAGATCCGTGCCCTCTGGCGGCCGAGCGGCCGTTTTGGCGACTCATGCCGTCGTGCCGGCGACTAAACACGGCGTCATTTTCTCAGTCGCAATCGAATTGGGCCGAGCGGCCGTTTTGCCGCCCTTTCGGCTCTAGACAATGCCGTTCCGCAATAGTAGGATGAGGGAACTATGATCACAACTTACTTTGAAGAGGACTATCGACCCGTGGTGGCCAAAGCCGCGGCGGGCCGTTTTCTGCCCGGCAGCAGCATCGAAATCATCCGCGAATTAGGTTCCCGCCAGCCTCTCCGGCACGTACTGTTCGATTTCGACGGCACCTTGAGCCTGATCCGCGAAGGCTGGATGAACGTGATGGTGCCCATGATGGTGGAAACGCTGGCCGCCACCGGCACCCGCGAGTCGGCCCACACGCTCGGCGAGATGGTTCGCGAGTTCGTCATGGAGCTGACCGGCAAACAGACCATCTATCAGATGATGCGGCTCGCCGAAGAGGTCACGAAGCGGGGCGGCACGCCCCAGGAGCCGATCGTCTACAAGCAGATCTATCACGATCGGCTCATGGAACGCATTGCCGACCGCCGCGAAGCGCTCCGCTCCGGCCGGGCCTCGCCCGAGGAAATGCTGGTCCCCTCTTCGCGTCCCTTGCTCGACGGGCTCCGCCGGCAGGGCGTCGAGCTGTACGTGGCCAGCGGCACCGACGAGCCTTATGTGATGGAAGAGGTGCGGCTGCTGGGGCTGGACGAGTATTTCGGCCCGCACGTCTACGGCGCCCGCGACGACTATCGCACGTTCTCCAAGGCGATGGTCATCGACCGGATTCTCAAGGAAAACCACGTGCCCGGGGCGCAGCTCTTGGGCTTTGGCGACGGGTACGTGGAAATTCAGAACATCAAGGCCGTCGGCGGCGTGGCCGTCGCCGTGGCCAGCGACGAGGCCCAGCGGAGCGGCAAGCCGGACGCCTGGAAACGCGAGCGGCTCATCGGCGCCGGCGCCGACCTGGTCGTCCCCGACTACCAGGACTATCAGCCGCTGCTGGCGTACCTGTGGAACGCGGGTGCGTAGGGTGGATCAAGCGCAGCGCTGCCCCACCACGTACCTGACCATCATTCCCGGTGGGTCATCGCTTCGCTCGACCCACCCTACGTTCGCCTCAGACAAACTTCGTTTCGCCCGGCACGGCCACGGGATAGCGGCCCTGGGCGTCGGGCAAAATCGGCGGCGTGGCGTCGAAGGCGTAGCTGGCCGGGGCCAGCTTCTGTTGCGAGTTGATCGCCTGCTCCCAGGTGAGCACCTGGCCGGTGTAATCGACCATCCGCCCCAGGATCGCCAGCATTGAGGTCCGGGCCAGATAGGCGCCGTTGTTGATCGTCTTGCCCGATCGAATGGCGGCGAACAGTTCCTGGTGCTCCACGTCGTACATGCTGGGCTTGGGACCGGAATAGTGCCAGGGGTTCTCGCCTTCGATCTTGTTCTGCAGGATGTTGGCCCGGCCCTTCGTGCCGACGAAGATATCGGTGACGTCGCTGTAACAATTGGCGATCTGCCGGCAGTAGGAATGGACGTGCACGCCGTTCGGATATTCGTAGACGACGGCGTGGTGGTCGTAGATGTCGCCGAACTTCGCATCGGTCCGCACCTGGCGTCCGCCGAGGCCCCACGCCCGGAGCGGCGGCTGATCGTGCATGGCCCAGGCCGCCTTGTCGAGGCTGTGGACGTGCTGCTCGGTATTGAAATCGCCGGAGAGCCAACTGAAATAATACCAGTTCCGCAACTGGTACATCATTTCGGTCCAGTCGGGCTGCCGCGGACGGTGCCACAGCGTGCCGGTCAGGTAGGTCTCCTGAATGCTCGTGATGTCGCCGATGGCGCCGTCGAAGACGCGCTTCATCGTCTCGCGCACCCCGGAATCATAGCGCCAGCACAAGCCGGCCACCAGGTTCAGGTTCTTCCGCTTGGCTTCTTCGGCCGAGGCCAACACGCTACGAACGCCGGGGGCGTCGACGGCCACGGGCTTTTCGGCAAAAACGTGCTTGCCGGCCTCGATGGCGGTCTTCAGATGGGCCGCGCGGAAATGCGGCGGCTCGGTCAACAGCACCACGTCCACGTCGCTGTGGATCAGCTTATCGCCCGCATCGAGCCCCACGAACTGACGCTCGGCGGGCACGTCGACCTTGTCGCCCATCTGCTTCTGGATCGCTTCCAAGCTGCCTTTCAAGCGATCCTCGAAGGCGTCGGCCATCGCCACCAGTTTGCAGTTCTTGTCGGCGCCCAGGGCATTGACCGCGGCGCCCGTGCCGCGGCCCCCGCAACCGACCAGGCCAATCTTCAACAGATCGCCCCCCGCGGCGTGGGCACTGCGGCCGATCGACAAACCGCCGGCCAACATGCCGGCCGCGGCCAAGGTCGAGCCGGCTTTCAAAAAATCACGGCGGTTGTGACGAAGGAAGCTCCCGGCTGGGGATGGTTGGCTCATCGACGCGGCTCCTTTGCAAAGGCGGAACGGGCGGGATTGACAGGTAGGAACGGTCGGAGGGTGGGCGGCCAACACGCTACGCGGTCAACCGCTACCATCCACCAATTTACCCCAAAATCCCGCTTCCCACAAGCGGCAAGCGCTGTAGGGAATGGCCTCTGTGCCGTTCCGTAGCGTTCGTGACCGCGGAACGCCACGGAGGGCGTTCCCTACAGCGCCGCGTGGACGCGGCGGCTGATCTTACCGGGCCCGGACCATGTACCGCACAAACTCGGCGTTCAACCTAGCCAGGTCGCCGAACGTGCGGCGAAACTCGTCGAGCCGCTCCTCGGGGCTATCCTGCACGAGGGGCTTTTTGGCCGACAACAGCCGAAGATACGACACGTACTCCTTCGGATGCTTGTGGATGAGGAAGTAAGTCAAGGCCCACGCCTCGGCATAGCTGCCCAGCGCCCGCTTCGGATCGACGAAGCGTTTGTCGTCGCGAAGCAGGCTTTCCAGCGAGTCGGCCGGCCGGCTGGCCAACGATTGCTTGAACAACTCCAGCCGCGGCCAGTTAATGTTGCCGATGCCGCCCCAACCCCGGGCGCTGCGCAGGTCGGGCGTTTCGAAGTACATGGCGATCCCCTCGCTGAACCAGCGGGGACAATCGCTCAGCCGCGTGTGCAGCCCGCAGTTGAACGCGATCTGGTGCGTCGCCTCGTGGACGATCGTCGACACGGTGCGCAGGGACTCGGGCTGAGACAGGATCTCGTTGATCTCGGCCGTCGTTCCGATCCGGCCGTGCCCATGCGCTGCCACGCCCGTCAGATCGTACATCGTCATCCGATTGGATGTCAGGCCGTAGTAACCGATGACCGACTGGCCCATGTCGCCCAGCTCGGGGCGCGCGAAGTGGAGATAGGACTGCCGGTCGGCAAACACGATGGCCACCAGCGGAAACCTCGGGTCGGTCAACTGGAACTTATTGCGGCTCCAGCAGTTGGTGAACGCCTTGTAAAGCCGCTCGAACAGCGACCCGCACCACTTGGCATACTCCGGCGACGTGTTGTAGAAGATCAGGTAGTGCGTCGTCGAGAATTCCTGAAAGCCCGCCGGCAGTTCCGCCAGAATCCGCCTGGTCATCTCTTCCCGCGTAAATGGCTTGAAGGGCGCGGCGTCGCTGCTGTGCTCGACTTGCTCCTCCGGCGGGATGAGCCACAACACGCCGTCTCGCGCCAAGAGCAAACGGCCGCCATCCTGGGCGGTAACCAGCACCTTGCCGGTCACCTCCAGCGTCTTGCCGTCGCGGCGGAGCGTCACCTGGTCCATCGCCCGGGCCGGCGCACTCATGGCCAGACAGATCGCGACGAAGAGAACCACGGAAAGACGCGCGAAAAATGGCAATTTGCGCATGGTCCTATTCTCTGTCCGTCCGGCTTGTTCGTTTTCGTTGCGTCTTTGCGCCTTTGTGTGAGACCTTTCCCCGCGGCTTTTTTCTGACCTTGTCCTCTTGATTATACTTCACGGCAGCCGGACCAGCTTTCCTCGGTTTCTGGGGACGGAGTCTGCTGTTGCCGACGCGGGGGGCAAGCCCGCCCGCTACACGGGTTCTTCCGTTGGCTACCGGCCACTGGCCATCACCTCTTCCCAATCTATCTATTTTAACTCACTTCGCCGCAGGATTCGTCTTGGAAAAATCGACGGGCGATGCTATAGTCCCACCCTCTTGTCCTCCCGACCCCTTTCGGCGTCTCGGGCCATGCCTGGGGCGAGTTCGCTTGATGATCGTCGCCAACGGCCGTCGGATGCTCTGGTTGCTCTGCGGGCTGCTCGCCGCCACGGCGCCCGGCTGCGCCGATTTGGAATTTCTCCCCTCCTGGTTCCCGTTCCAGGGGCCGGTCTCCGATACGATTCCCGGCGTGGTGACGCCCGCCGAGCGGATCGCCGAGTTGAAAAGACTGTCCGAGGCGTCGGTCTCGGCCACGGCCGAGGAAAAAGCGCGCATCTCGCAGCAGTTGGCCGAATCGATCCGCACGGAGAAAGACCCGCTCATCCGCATCGAGATCATTCGTGCCCTGGGTCACTATCCGGGCCCGGCCGCCGATGCCATCCTCAAGGCGGCGCTCAGCGATGCCGATACCCATGTTCGTGTAGGGGCGTGCGAGGCGTGGGGACGGCACGTCGGCGATGCCCAGGCGATCAAGCTCCTGTCCGATGCGGCGCGGGGCGACGTGGACCCCGACGTGCGGTTGACCGCCGTCAAGGCGCTCGGCGAGAGCAAGAATCCGCAGGCCATCGGTGCACTGGGCGAGGCCCTCAACGACCCGCGCGACCCGGCCATGCAGTATTGTGCCATGTTGTCACTCAAGCAGGTTACCGGCAAGAACCTGGGCGACAACATCGGCGCGTGGCAGCAATACGTGAAGAGTGTGCAAGGCCCGCCGACGCCGTCGGTGGCCGAACGCAACACGCAAGTTAAATGACGTTGCCTTCCTCTCAGTCCGCGGTTCCGCCGCCAAAAGCATGAACTCGCTGCCGTTGCCTCAGGAGGTAAAAATCCGTAGTATAGGGGCGGTACCGCTTGCGCCGTGTGCGTTGCACATCGGCGATTGCCAGTCAAACTGGCCGCCCTTAGGGCTGGCCCGGCGCGGCGACGCGGACCGCCGAGGCGGTAAACGCATGCAAACCATCCGTCTGACCGACCAGTTCAAGAACCTCCTGGCCGTGGCCCGGCAAATGACCGAATCGGGCGAGGCCGAGGGCATTCTCTTGCTCTTGGAAGGGCCGACCGAGTGGTCGCGGCTGAAAGGGCTGGCGGGCAAGGGGAAAATGGTGGTCGCGGCCAATACCTCTGAGGATCTGGCCGGGGCCAAGGAGGTCGGCCTGCCGGCCGTCCGCCTCGACATGCCCGATAGCCCCATCTACGAGCGGTTGACCCAGTCGGTCCTGGAAGCCGTGGCCGACGACCTGCTCACCCCCGGCTGCAGCGTGATCGCCCTGTATAGCGGTTTCGACGCCGACACCATCGATTCCCTGAGCGTCATCAATCTGGACGAGCACCTCAATCGGCTGAGCGGCCGCGACCTGCGGCAACTGGAAACCCGCGTGCCGCTCGATACGCTGAAAATCGTGGTCGATCTGGCCGTGGAGATCGGCCGGGACGGCCGCGAGGGCAAGCCCGTCGGCACGCTGTTCGTGGTGGGCGATTCGCGCAAGGTGCTAGCATGCAGCCGGCCCACCGGTTTCGACCCGGTGCGCGGCTACAACCGCAAGGAGCGGAACCTGGACGATCCCCGCGTCCGCGAGGGGATCAAGGAGATCGCCCAGATGGACGGCGCGATCATCGTTTCGGCCGACGGCGTGGTCGAGGCCTCTTGCCGCTACCTGGACTGCTCGGCGGCCGACGTGACGCTTTCGAAGGGCTTGGGGGCCCGTCATTGGGCCGCTGCGGCCATCAGCCGGGCCACCAACGCCGTGGCCGTCACCGTCAGCCAGACCAACGGCACGGTCCGCATCTTCCAGAACGGCGAGGTCGTGCTGCGGATCGAGCCCTATCTGCGCCGGCCCATGGTGTGGCGCGAGTTCGAGTACGAGCCGCCCGTGCCGGAGGCGAAGGCCAAGCCCAAGAGCGATGGCGGCGTGTAGCCCGGTTGCAAATGTGGCACAGCCGCCCTCGGCCGAAAATCTGGGTGGCACGCCCTGAGGAACGAAGGGCGTGCTGATCGGTGGAACACGCCCTTCGCTCCACTCAGGGACGTGCCACCCTTCCGTAATCCATCCACCGCTCACGCCAGCCGCGGCGCCGAAACGTCGACCACGGCCTTGAGCACGCCGTCGCCGTAGCGAGCCACCAAATCGAATGCCTCGGCGATCCGCGCCAGCGGAAAACGATGGGTCAACAGCGGCCGGGCATCGATCCGGCCCGTGGCCATCATGTCGATGATCGGGCCGACGCAATCCCGCTGCCGGCGGACGCTCCGAAACGTCAATTCCTTCCGCCGCATCGTGTGAATGTCGAATATCAGCCGGTCGGTGGGCGGAATGCCCACCAACATCAACGTGCCGCCGGGGACGAGCATCCGCTGCGCGTCATCGATGCACAACGGGTCGCCGGCACACTCGAACACCAGGTCCACGCCGCCCGGCACTTCCTTCAAGATCGCCTCGCTGGCGGCATTGTGGTGGGCTCGGCCGCTCCAATCGGCGCCGCATTGCCGCGCCACTTCCAGACGCTCGTCCAGCAAATCGGTGGCGTAGATGGTGCACGGCCCGGCGGCCTTGGCACACAGCAAGACGCCCAGCCCGATCGGCCCCATGCCGATAATGACGATGCGGGCCGCGGGCGCGAGCTGGGCCAGCCGCACGGCGTGCAGGCTCACCGAAAGCGGCTCGACGAGCACCGCCTCGTCCAGGGTCATCTCGTCGGGAATGGGAAAGCAGTTGGCCCCCGGCACGACGCGATACTCGGCCACGGCGCCCAGGGCCTGGCCCGGCGTACCCATGAACTGCAAGTTACGGCAGGTGTTCGAGCGTCCCTGCCGGCATTGGTCGCAGGTGCCGCAAACCAGGGCCGGATCGACGGCCACGCGCTGACCCGGGCGCAGATGGGCCACCTCGGCCCCCACTTCGACCACCGTGCCGGCGCATTCGTGGCCCAGCGTGGCCGGATAGTCGAGCACCTGATCGCCGATCCGCCCGTCAGTGTAATAGTGGACGTCGGAGCCGCACACGCCCACGCGGTCGATCTGCAACAGCACGGCGTCGGGCCGATGCAGCTTGGGACGCGGCAAATCGACGACCTCCAGCTTCTTCCGGCCGGTGAAATAGGCAACTTTCATGGCGTAGTCTCCCAAGCCGTCAAGGCGATGCCCGCCAAGGTAAGGTTCGGCACATAGCGGGCCTCGGGGCCGAGCAATTCGGCCACGCCCTCGGCGGCCCCGCCGGTGAGAAACACGTAGGGCCGCCCGTCGCAGCCGCCGGGCGCGGCTTTGCCAAGTTCGTCGATCAATTGCCGGACGGCGCCCACGGCGCCCCAAAACAGGCCGGATTTCAAGGCCGGCACCGTGGCCGTGCCTACCGCCGCCGGCGGCACGCTCAGCTCGGCCGCGTCGATCAAGGGGAGCAGGTCGGTGAACTCGTGCAGGGCCCGGGCCGACATTTGGATGCCGGGCAGGATGGCGCCGCCGCAAAAAGCCCCTTCGGCCGACACCAGGTCGACCGTGATGGCCGTGCCGACGTCAACGATCACCGCGGCCCGCTCGGCCGCCCGCAGCCGATTGGCCGCCACGGCGTCCACCAGCCGATCGATGCCCACCATGTCCGGGCGTTCCAGGCGAACCGCCAGCGGCAGGTCGCCCGAAGCCAACAGCGTAATGCGGTCCTGCCGCCGGTGCTCGCCAAGCCAATCGATCAGCCGGGTAGCGGCCGGACGATTGACGCTGGCGATCCACCACGCGAGCGGCTGCCGGCCCTCATCGGCCAGCCAAGTCGTAATCTGGTCCGCTTCCGGCGCATCGTCCACGAGCGACAGAGTGCGAACCGGTTCGGGAATCCCCACCGCGCAATCGCCGTGAAACAATCCCAGCTTGATGCGGGCATTGCCGACGTCAACGGCGACTAGCGGTGAGCGTGGAACCGACATAAATTCCCCACGGCGGCGGAAGCTTGCCGTTTAGCGGCCGGCAACACGCCAGCCCCTGTTCCGCCGCGAGCCGCCGTGCCGGCGGCTGCTAAACGGATTGCATTATTGTCACCAGCGATCAGCGTTGCCACGATCCTGTAAGTTCTTGATAATCGTTCCCACCAGATCGTTCAGCCCCTGGCCGGTGACGGCCGAGATCAGCAGCACCTCGCGGCCGAGGGCCTCGGCCAAACGCTGCCGCACATCGCGGCTGGCGGGCAGATCGGCCTTCGTCACCACCGCGATCTCCGGCCGCTGGCCCAGCGCCACGTCGTACAATTCCAGCTCCGCGCGAATGGCCCGATAGTTCGTCAGCGGGTCGGTGCCGTCGGCCGGCTCGGGCTCGACCAGGTGGACCAGAATGCCTGCCCGCTCGATATGCCGCAGAAACTCGTGGCCGAGGCCCACGCCCTGATGGGCGCCTTCGATCAGGCCGGGGATGTCGGCCATGATGAACGAGCGATCGACGTCGGTCTGCACGCGGCCGAGGTTGGGATGCTTGGTCGTGAACGGATAAGCGGCGATCTCCGGCCGGGCCCGCGACAGCCGGGCCAACAGCGTGCTCTTGCCGGCGTTGGGTTTTCCCACCAGGCCCACGTCGGCGATCACCTTCAGTTCCAGCCGCAGGTTGCGGATTTCGCCGGGGTCGCCGGGCGTGTTTTGCCGAGGGGCCCGGTTGGTGGACGACTTGAAGCGGATGTTCCCCTTGCCCCCTTTCCCCCCCTGGGCCACGACCACCCGTTCGCCGGCCGCGGCCAGGTCCTTCAGCACGTGCCCGTGCTTTGCGTCGGTCACCACAGTGCCCGGCGGCACGAGGACCACCAGGTCTTCGGCCGAGCGGCCGTGGCAGTTGGCACCGCTGCCCCGTTCGCCGTTGTGCGCCTTCCAGCGGGCGCGATGGGTTAAGGGACCCAGGCTATCGACGCCCTCGCGGGCCACGAGCACGACGCTGCCGCCATCGCCGCCATCGCCGCCGTCGGGCCCGCCGTGGGGGATATATTTCTCGCGGCGGAAGCTGACGCAGCCGTCGCCCCCGTTTCCCGCTTCGACGTGAATTTCGATTTCGTCAACGAACATAATGACCGTGTCCCAGTAGGTTATGCTTCAGCATAACACGCGCCCGGGTTTGCATAATAGGGTTCAGGGTTCAGAACTTGAAGGAACAGCACGATGGGAAATCCGGGCTCCTGAACCCTGACCACTGAACCATCTTACCTACGGCTACACCCCGCTATGCTTCAGCATAACCGACTTGCCCCCGTGCCTACCAAAAAAGCCCCCCCATGACAATGGGGGGGCGTTTTGGATGGTTACGATAACTTTCTCTTTGCGAGCTGGCTAGTCGAGATCGGTCTTCGTCTCACGCTTCGACTGCCACACGGCCCACGCCAGTCCCACGACGCAGACGGCGATCACGATCCAGAATTGCATGTCGGGGGCCTTCGACACCAAACCTCTGACGTGCTCATCGGTCAGTTTGCCGACGACCAGTTTGTCATAGGGCAGGATCAGGCCGATGATCAACAGGCTGACCATGTTCATCACCTTGATCAGGGGATTGATGGCCGGCCCGGCCGTATCCTTCAAGGGGTCGCCCACGGTGTCGCCGGTCACGGCGGCCTTGTGCTTCTCGCTCCCCTTACCGGTGCTTTCCGTCTTGGGCTCGTCCTCGATGGTCTTCTTGGCGTTGTCCCAGGCGCCGCCGGCGTTGGCCATGAAGACGGCCAGTAATTGGCCCACCACGATCATGCCGCCGAGGAAACCGGCCAGGGCAATCACGCCCAGTCCGTAACCGACCAGCACGGGCACGAACATGGCCAACAGTCCCGGCCCGACCAGTTCTTTCTGGGCGGACGCGGTGCAGATGTTGACCACCCGCCCGTAATCGGGCTTCTTGGTTCCTTCCCAAATGGCCTTGTCGCGGAACTGAATGCGGCACTCCTTGACGATCAAGAAGGCCGCCCGGCCCACGGCCCGGATGGTCATCGAGCTGAACAGGAAGGGCACGGCCCCGCCGATCAACATGCCGATGAACAACGTCGGGTTGGAGATGGTAAGCATCGAGGCCACCATGTTATAGACCGATTGGGAAATTTGCTCGTTCTCGCCGCCGCCCCCGGAACCAACCGAAACAATGTAGCTGTTAAAGAGCGAGACGGCCGCGATCACGGCCGAACCGATGGCGATGCCCTTCGTGATGGCCTTGGTCGTATTGCCTACGGCGTCGAGGTCAGCCAGGATTTGCCGGGCCCGCTTGTAATCCTCCGGCGGCATGTAGTCTGAATCACCCGCCTTAAGATCACGGCCCTGGAGATCCTTGTTATAGCCCATTTCGCCGATGCCGTTGGCATTGTCGGCCACCGGGCCAAAGACGTCCATCGAGATGGTGTTGCCGGTGAGGGTCAACATGCCGATGCCGCACATGGCGACGCCGAAGGCAATGAACGTTGGAGTCGTACCCGTATAGATTAAGGCACTGGCCATAATGGCCGCGGCAATGATTAGCACGGCGGCCACGGTGCTCTCATAGCCCACGGCCAGGCCCTGGATGATATTCGTGGCATGGCCCGTCTCGCACGCCTTGGCCAGGCTCTTTACCGGTGAAAACTCCGTGCCCGTGTAGTACTCCGTACACTTGTTCAACGCCACGGCCAGGATGATGCCGATCAGGCAGGTCCAGGCGGCCCGCATGTCGAGTCCGGCAATGCCGAAGGTGCACCATGTCGGAAGCAAGTCTGGGTTGTGCAACTCCACCCAATCATCGCTGCCAACAAAGGCTCCCTTTTCATCGACGACGTCTCCCTTTTCATTCCGCTTGAGTTGCTTCTCTGGTTTCCACTCTGCGTTGACAAGAATCTTTCCGTTCTTGGCCGCATAAGGAACGGAAAGTGACTTTTCAACGGGTTTTTGAGCCGAATCCAACACCTTGTATGTAGCAGTTTCAACCGGAAATCCGGCCGCCGCTTGCCGATAGGCCTGGATATAGGGTGTGTCGACGCCGTTGATCATCACCGTGGTGTTGAAGTTCAAGTAAAACAACCCCAGGACGATGAAGCCAATGATGCTCAAGCAAGCGCCGATGGCGAAGCCCTTGTTGACGCTCTTCATGGCCCCGGCCACGGTGCCCTTGTCGCCGGCCCGCACGCTGTAGGTGCTGATGATGCTGGCCACCACGCCGATGGCACGCACGAGCAAGGGGAAGATCACCCCCTTGTGGCCGAAGCTGGCGATGCCGAGGATCATGGCGGCGACGATCGTCACTTCGTAGCTCTCGAAGATGTCGGCGGCCATTCCGGCACAGTCGCCCACGTTGTCGCCCACGTTGTCGGCAATCGTGGCCGCGTTGCGGGGATCGTCCTCGGGAATGCCGGCCTCGACCTTGCCGACCAGGTCGGCCCCAACGTCGGCCGCCTTGGTGTAAATACCGCCGCCGACACGCATGAACAAGGCCAACAGCGTGCCGCCGAAGCCGAAGCCCAAGAGGGCCTCGTAGGCCCGCTCGCCGTAGATCAAGAAGATCAACGAGCCGCCGAACAGGCCCAGGCCGTCAGTCAACATGCCCGTGATCGTGCCCGTGCGATAGCCGAGTTGCAGGGCCTGTCCAAAGCTAGTCCTGGCGGCCGCGGCCACGCGGAGATTGCCCACCGTGGCCATCCGCATGCCGATGAAGCCCACCGTGCCCGAGAAGATGGCGCCGAAGAAGAAGGCCGTAGCTCGACCCCAACAAATCGCATCCGGCTGACCGGAGGCCTTGGCAGCGTAGTACAAAACGACCGTGATCACGAGGATCAACACGCCCACCACGCTAAACTGCCGATAGAGATAGGCGTTGGCGCCCTCGCGGATCGCCGCGGCGATCTCCTGCATCTTTTTCGTGCCCTCGGGGGCATTCTTGACCTGCTTTACCAGCGACAAGGCGTAGCCCAGCCCTCCCAGGGCGATGACCACGTTGAGGCAGAGGAAGAACTTCTCGCCGAAGTTGAACTTCGATCCCATCAGCGGCTCGAGGAGCAAAACGCCGCCGGCGAGAATGCCGCCGGGGGAAGTCGCACCCGCCGGCGTGGCGGCCGTCTCCGCCTGCGTGCTGGCAAAGCCCGCCGCCGCTAACAATCCGATGGCCATGAAGGCCAGCCACGCTACGTAGAAGCGGCCCGTTAGCCGGCTTTGGGGTTTCCGGCCCGCCGCTGTGCCTCTAACTCGTCTCATGATAACTCCTCGTGGAAATCAGTCTGCACTATCGCCAAATTGCGGGGAACAACAAAGTCCACTATCTTGCCGCGCCCCACTGCTCGATGTCAAGGGGGAGGGGGGCGCTCGCCTGCCCTGCCTTGCCAATTCTTCATTGCCTCTAGACAACCGCCTCGGCTCAAGGAAATAATTGTCACCTGGGACCGCCAGGAGGAGAGCTAAACCAGCCGAAAATAGTAGGACGAAAACCGATGGGTAGCCAGCAGGCGAACAACCGGCCATGCTAGGGCCGCACCAGCGAACCGAGATCGCCAGAAACCGCCCTCTTTGGAGCACCGACCATGGATCGACGACACTTTCTTGGCACCACCGCGGCCGCTGCCGCCATGGGAACCGTCTTCTCCGAAGTCCCTGCCTGCGCCACCGCCGGCAACCCGGCCCAGGCCGGCCCCGCCACACCAGCGGCCATCGTGAGAGCCTACACCGGCCAGGACCATCGCCGGCGGCTGGAAAACATCCGTCTCGGTCAGCAAAGCATTCGGGCATGCCTGCGAAAGCATTTGGTGACCAGCTATCTGCCCGGCCAGTGCTCCTACAACTTGGGCGAGTATCCCTGCCTGAAGCCGTGGAACCCGGATGACTGGGACGAGCAGGAGCTCGACAAGCTCCGCGCGCAGGGCATCGAGCTGATTCAGGTGCACGAGGAATGGAACGATCCGCTGCGGCGATATGGCGGCAACAAGCTTGCGCCGCTAAACCCCGCCGAGCTGCGCCGCTTCATCGAGATGGTGCACCGCCGCGGGATGCGACTGATCGTCTACGTTTCCAGCGGTTACTTTCCCCGGCGCGATCCCGACTTTCGCCCCGAGTGGGCCCGGCCACAGGATTTGGTCGAGTTGTACTATGACTACACCGCCTGTTCAGTGGTAAGCCCCTCCTGGCGGGCTTATCTTCTGCCGCGCTTGCGGCGGATCCTCGATGACTATGGCGTCGACGGCATCTACAACGACTTGGGCTATGCCCAACTGGCCGGCAATGGCCTGCCGCCTACCAAGGACGAAGTGCTGGCGTTCGAGGAGAGCGCAACCCACGACGGTGGGCTGGCCGACCTGTTGGCACTCATCTATGCCGAAGTGCATCGCCGGGGCGGCATCGTGAAGGTGCACCGCGGCGGCACTTCGGCCCCGCTTACCGATCTGAAAGTCTACGATTATCTCTGGGTCGGCGAGGCGGTGGACAACGACGACAAGCTGCGGCAGGCGGTCAAGAATCACACGCCCTACGTGGTGCCCTGTCTCGACATGAGCCGGGCCAAGATCGAAAACGAAGACGATCTCTACCTGAATGCTATTCCCTACATGCAGTTCCCGCTGTTGCTAGCCGGGCGCCCGTTTACCGGCCAGCGGGCGTCGATTCCCGGCGTCCAGTACCAATCGGAAGCGACCGACTTCTGGACCCGTCACTGCCGGGCGATCTGGCGGCATTATCAGACCCATCCGCAAGGGCCTTTTAGCTATGGCTGGTGGGATTCCGTGCCCGGTCGTCCGGAGGCCCGGCCCACCCACGCCCGCTGGCTCAAGCAGTATCGCCCCTTGGTAGAAGAGGGCACCTGGGCGTGGCTGGAAGTGAGCGACTCGAGTCTTTTCGCCCGCCCGCTGCCGCGGGACGTGGTGGCCTCGGTCTTTGCCAATCGGGACCTTTATCTGGTTCTTGCTAACTACAGTCACAGCCCGGCAACGATTCAGAGTAACGCCCAATACGCACAGTTTGCTCCGCAGGCAGCCGGCCCGACGACCCAATGGAACATCCCGGCCCGTTCGCTGATGATTCTCCAGCGTTCGGCCGGTTGAAAGGATCAGGGTAACGGTTTCCACCGCAATGGTGGCCAATTACGGTTGTACTCCCTTTTGCTCCCCTCCGGAGCATGACATACACGGGAGGCCCGTCCAACACGATCAAAATGCATCCCTTGCCACGGGGGCGGGCAGGGGCCATACTGTATATGGAGGATGTGCCCCATGAATCGAATAACGGTCGATAGCCCGTTAAAGGCACAACTCGCAGGGCTGGTTCAGCCCGTGGAGGTCGTGGACGAAACCGGCCGCAGTCTTGGCCGGTTTGTGCCCACCCAGGCGATGCTCGTTTCCGACGACTGCCCGTATTCTGCCGAGGAATTGGCCGAAATGCGGCGAGAAGAGGGCGGGTGCCCACTGCCGGAAATCTGGAAGTCGCTGGGAGCAAAATGACGTTCACCGTAACCTGGAGTCCCAAAGCGAAATGGACTCTGGCCGGACTCTGGAACGACGCGGCCGACCGTCAGGCCATGAGGGACGCAGCAGATACCATCGACGTTTTGCTGCGAACAGGCCCCTTGGATGTTGGCGAATCCCGCGTTGCCAATGTCCGCATCTTGACCGTTCTCCCGCTCACCGTCTACTACGACGTGCGTGAGGCCGATCGGTTGGTTTCCGTTTGGGCGGTGTGGCGCGTCCGCCAGGGATGACACGCCGCGGGCGTAAAATCCGCTATGCTTATGTCCTATTCAATCGGCGGCCCAAATGTGGTACCCTGAGGGAGCTGTGCTACAGTGGAATTCCGCCGGTCGGGCCGTCGAGCACTGAAAGCGAGGCGTCGATGACCATCTACAAGCCGTGCGATATTCGCGGCGATGCCGCGGGAGAGCTAACGCCGGCACTCTACCAAGGCTGGGGGTGGGCCCTGGGCCTCCGCTTGCCGCCGATGGCCAAGTTCGTCGTGGGCGGCGACGTGCGGGCCTCGACGCCGGCGTTCCTGGCGGCCCTCGTCGAGGGGCTATGCCAGGCCGGCCTCGACGTGGTCGAGCTGGGGCTCTTGCCCACGCCAATGATCTATTATGCCAAACAGCGATTGCACGCCGAGGGCTGCGCCATCGTCACCGCATCGCACAATCCGGCGGCCGTCAATGGGCTGAAGTGGATGATCGGCGATGAGCCGCCGACGCCCGAAGAAGTGGCGGCCCTCGAACAGAGCGAAGGGAAATTGACCGGTGACGGGGCACCCCGCAGCGTCACCAAGCCGCGGCCGCTCGACATTTCCTTCGATTACGTGGCCTGCCTGCAAGAGACGTTCGTCGAGAGTTTGACCGCCCACCGGCACGTGGTGCTCGACCCGATGCACGGTTGTTGGGCGGAGCGGGTGCGGCGCTACCTGCACGCCATCTTCCCGCAGTGCGTCTTTTCCACGCTTCGCGACGCGGTCGACGACGATTTTGGCGGCCGCACGCCCGATTGCTCCCAGCCCAGCGAGCTGACCGATCTCTGCGATGCGGTCTACCGCGAGCGGGCGGCGCTGGGCATCGCCTTCGACGGCGACGGCGACCGCATCGCCCTGGTCGACAACGAAGGGGTTGCCCTCAGCGCCGAAGAGACCACATGGGTGCTGCTGAACTGTTTGGGCGACGAGCTGCGCGGCGACCAGTTCGTCTACGACTTGAAGTTCTCGGACCGCATGGCCAAGGCCGCCCGGCAGTTTGGCGCCAAACCGCTGCGGGAGCGGAGCGGGCATGCCTTTCTGCGGGCCCGCATGCGCGAAAGCGGCGCGGTGTTCGGGGCGGAAGTGAGCGGGCACTACTTCTATCGCGATTTGTACGGGGGCGACGACGGGCTGTACTCGGCCTGCCTGCTGATCGAGCACCTGGCCCGCTCCGAGACGACGCTGGCCCAATTGCGCCGCGGCTGCCCGGCGGTGTACATGACGCCCGATCTGCGGGTATCGATGGACCCCGCCCAGCAGCCGAAAGTTTTGGACGAAGTGTGTGCGGCATGGGCAGACTTCCCGCAGTCGTCGGTGGACGGCGTGCGGATCGACATGCCCGGGGGTTGGGCGCTGGTGCGCAGCTCGGTGACCGAGGCGGCGCTGACGTTCCGTTTCGAGGGGCTCGATTGGCACGCATTGGAAGACCTGGTGGAGCGTTTCTGCGACGCCTTGCCCGAGGTGGGCGACGAGTTGTGGATGCGCTATCGAGCCGCGATGGGCGGCGAAGGATAACAGCGCCGGGTGGCACTGCTGGCTTGCCCAGCAGTACAGGAGCACGGGTGGACAAGCCACCCGTGGCACCCACGCAACAGCGATCTCGGTGTGGAACGAGATGAGGCTCGACGAACCATGGCGTCGAAGGACGAGGCATCGCTGGGAGTGACTTGCCCGCGGTGTCTGGCAACGTTACAGGTCCCGTCGTTGTTGGCGGGCAAGCAATGCCGCTGCCCGCACTGCCAATTTGTCGTTGACGTGCCGAAAACGACGGCCACGGCGGAGCGGAGCGAAGAACCGCAGCCCGGCCAGGACGACCGGCCGCCGCCGGCGGGCGAAGCGACGTATATCCCGGTGGTCTGCCCGATTTGTCACACGCGGATGTACGGCACCATCGAGCAGGTGGGGCAGAAGTTGAGTTGTCCCGACTGCGGCACGGCGTCGGTGGTGCCGCCGCCGGCGGCGGTGGCCCAGGCGGCGGAAGCGCCGACCGCGGTCGACGTTTATCCGTTGGCCAGCGAGGTGAAGCCCACGGCCGTCGCTCCACGGGCGTCGGAGCAGAGCTACGTGGCGGTGATGTGCTATCGTTGCGGGACGCGGCTGACGGCCACGCTGGATCAGGTCGGCGACACGCTGCTTTGCCCCGATTGCGGCATGGCGAACGTCGTTCCCCCGCTGCCGCAGAAAAAGCGAAAGGCAGCGAAGGAGGCGGTCTCGTCCTACGGGCTGGCCAAGGGCAGCGAGGTGGAGTCTCCGGTCGCGACCGAGGAGCCGGAGGTGATGGGCAAAGCCCGCCTCAAGCCGCACAGCGAGCGGCCGGTCTTGCCTCGGTGGCCCTTTATCAGCGGCACCTTCACCTTTCCTTTTTTCCCCAGCACGTTGGCCCGCGTGGTGGTGCTTACGGTCTGGTCGCTGGCCGCAGAGAAGCTGTTAGCGACGGGCATCGAACTCGGCGGCGACGATCCGCATACATGGCTTCCCAGTGCGCTGCTGGGGGTATTGGTGCTGTTCGTGGTCACCACGTGGTTCTTGTTTGCCTCGGCTTGTGCGCTGGCCGTGGTGCGCGAGACGGCAAACGGTTGCAACAAGATTATCGAGTGGCCCGGAATGGCCTTCTTCGATTGGTTTCTCGATCCATTCTACATGTTCAATGCTCTTTGCGTTAGCGTGCTGCCGGCCGCGCTCGTGGTGGGGAGCCTGTCGCTGTCTGGCCGAACTGCCGATCTGACACCGCTGGTGAGCTTGTTCATTCTATTTCCACTCGTGTTGTTGTCGATGCTGGAAAAAAACTCGCCGCTGGCGGTATTCTCCTGGCCTGTCTTCCGCAGCTTGCGGACGGCTTGGCTGGGCTGGATCGGTTTCTACGTGGCGGTGATTGCCCTGCTGGTGGCCGCCGTCAACGTGGTGCTGGCGGTCCGGCCTGCCGGAGTGTCCTGGCAAATCATCGTCGCCTCGCCCGTCATCGTGATCGTCTGGCTCATTTATTTTCGCCTCTTGGGCCGGCTGGCCTGGTACTGTGCCGAGCACGGCGAGCCGGAAGCGGATGTGGAGGCAGACGAAGAGGCGGAGGCGGACGAGTGGGAAAGCCTGGGCGGGGAGGACGCCGCAGAAGCGGAATGAGCTATACTTGTCTGCGGCGAAAGGAGCTTTGCCATGGCGCCGGTCGACTGGTACTTCGCCCGCGGAAACAAACAGATGGGCCCCCTTTCGGCGGCCGACCTCCGGCGGCTGGCCGCCGCCGGCGAACTGTCGCCCGACGATCTCATTTGGCGGGAAGGGCTGGCCGAATGGACGAAGGCGCGGAACGTTCGCGGGCTGTTCGAAGAGGAGAGCAAACCGGCTGGCGCCGAGGAATCGCCGTCCAAGCCGGTGGTGGCTTTGTCCCAGGGCGCTGAGCCGGCCGCCGAGCCAAGCCAGCCCGCGCCGGCCCCGGAAGCGATCGCGCCGCGGCCGCCGGCACGGCACCCGGTCGAGGCGATCTTGGATTCCTTGCGCGGCGCTGGCGGTCCGGGCTTTATCGAAGCGGCGGCCCGCGGGGCTCGGGCGTGCGGCTCGTACGGGCTGGTAGCGGCGATGCTTTTCGTCGTCGCCTTCGCCGTCATCGTAATCGTCAAAACCACGACCCTGGACGGCCTGTCGTCAGGCATCGTCCTGTTGTTGCTGCTGGTCGTGCTGCAATACGTGGCCGGCAAGTTTCTCGACGCGCTCGATCGGCTCAACCGCGAGACCGGCGGCCGCCTGCCCTCGACCACGCTGCCGGACGGCGTGGCGCTGTTGAGCCTGGCGGCAGGGGTGGCCTCGCTGCTGGCATCGGTGCCGGCGGCCATCCAGACGTCGCTGTATGCGATCATCCTCGGGGGGATTGCCGGACTGATCGTCCACGGCTACCTGGCCTGCGTGGCCGCGAACCCGGCAAGCCTGAACATCTCGATCGGCGGCGCGGAGGCCGCGGCCGGCGAAGAGGCCATGGGCGCGCTGATGTTCTTGCTCAAGGCCTTGCTGCGGACGGTGCCGGTGGTCTTCGGCGTGGGCGTGCTGTGGGGCACGCTCTTGATGGGCTGCGCCTGCGGCCAGCCGTTCTTTGGCGTCGGGGGGCTGCTGGCGGCGCAAGTGACCGCCAATGCGGCCAGCGGCGTCCTGCTCGGCTCGGCCCTGTTGCCGCTGGCCGCCTATCTGCTGTTCCTGCTTGGCTCGCTCGTGATCGAGCTTTGCCGAGCGATCTTGCGGCGGCCCGGCGCGTCCGATCGATCGGGCGAGCAGGACGTTGTTTAGCCGCCGGGCTTGCCCAGCGGCTAATCTTCCCAAGGCGTCGTGCCATTTTTGTCTCACGAGCCGCGCGGGCCGCGGTAGCTGAGGTCGATGTAGTAATCGATCTGTTGCGGCGTTTTCGGCGGCTTGCCGGCCGGTGCCCGGGTGAGCCGCGGCGAAAAACGGACGTCGCGATACCGCTTCTTGCCAATCTCGATGCGCAGGTCCTGCACCTGCAACCGTTGGCCGGCAGCGGCGCGGAGGCTGATCGTATTCAGTCGCAGGAACTGGGCCGCCGGCAACGCACACGAAAACTCCGGCCGGGCCAGCTTGGATTTCTCGACGCCGCCGAGCATCTGGCCGTTGAGCCACACGCTTCCCGTGAACGTTTGCCTGGGGGGAATCTGGAAGCGGAGAACCGCCGTCCCTTCAGGAGTGAAGGGCTGTGATTTTCCATTGCGGACGATCAGCGGGCGCACGTCGCCGAACTGCCGGGCGCCGTCGCTGGCTTCCAACGTGAGGTCGAAAACGCCGTCGGCCAGGCCCGAGTAATCCGCTTTCGCCTCAAAACGGTCGACGAAGTGTCCGGCGCGGGTCAGGCGGGCCACCCATTGCCGCCCGGCCAGCTTGCACGTGACGCCGCGGAGGCTGCCGTCGAAATCGGTGACGGTGCCCTCGATCGGGCCTCGTTGGGAGACGGGATTCTCCCAAACCGGAGCCCTGAGCGAGAACGATCGCTCGCTGGCCCAATCCTGATAGACATACTCGACCGCGCCATTTTCGATGCGGTAAAGGACATAGCCGCGGGGATTGGGTGGATAGGGGACCAGGCCATGGTAGGCATAAGAGACCGCGCCGCCCATCACCTGCGGTGCCCCGCCCCAACGAAGCGCGATGGGGTCGTGGCCGTGGCCGCAAATGGTGAGGATGAGCTTCTTGCCCGCCAGCGACTCGAGCAACCGCCGATCCGTATCGCCATCCGTGAGCGGCTGATGAATCATGAGGATCACCGGCTCGTCTGCCTGCACGGTGGCCAGGTACCGCTCGGCCCAGGCCAGCGAGGCATCGTCCAGACGATCGTGGTAGCCGTGGTTGGGAAGGTGGAGCGTCGTGCCGTCCAGGGCGATGAAATGGTAGCGGCCGTAACGAAAGGCGTAGCTGGTCGGCCCGAGCCGGCGGCGGTACATGGCTTTACCGTAGTTCGGATCTTGGACGTCGACGAAGGGCTGCTGGATTCCGGCGTGCTCGTGGTTGCCAATCACGTGACGCAGCGGCAGCCGGAGCCGGGCGATGCCCTGCTCGTAAAACTCGTACAGCTTCTCCCCCTCAGCGGGCGTGCGAGCCATCGCGTCGACGACCAGATCGCCCGTATGGACCACGAACCGCAGCGGCAACGGAATCGCGTTGACGTGATCGACGTATTGCCGGTAGGCTCCGGCAGCGGTGGGCCGCACATGCAAATCCGTCCCCTGCAAAAAGAAGAATGGCTCTGCTTGCGTCTCGTCAGTCAAACCGAAATCGACCTGGGCGTCGGCCCGGCCGTCGGACAGCGTGACCCACCACCGGCCGCTGGAACGCGTGTTGGGGCGATTGATGACGAACACGGTGACGGGCCCGTCGGCGTCGGCCAGCGCGTAATGGCCGGCCGCGTCGCTGCGGACCAACTGCCGGCCATCGCTGACGAGGCAGCCGGCCAGGGGCTTTTCGCCGACGTCGAACCGGCCGTTGCCGTTGGCGTCCAGATACACGCGGCCGTGAACGCCGGCCTCGACGAAGCAGGGAGCCGAGAGAAACGCCATGACAACAAGTGTGGAACCGAAGCGGGGCATGGGATGATTCCTCTAGGGGACGCTGACCCGGTAAACCACGGGTGCAGAGGTCTTGTAGGCGAGGCCATACCGAGCGCCGGCCACTACGATGTCGTGCGTCGCCCGATCTTCGAAGCCCCACCAATGCGACAGGTTGAGGCCCGCTTCCTCGGGCCGCTTGGTATCCATCGGCAGGACGCTGTTCTTGATGAGTTTCAGGGTGCGACGGTCGACCTCGCCGATCACCAGCGGGTAGCGAGGGTCGTTTGCTCGACAGTTGGACGGGCTGACGTTGCCCAGCCAGAAGCAGCGGCCGCTGGAATGCGTGAGCAGTTGACTCATCGAACTGGGCGAGAAGAACGGCGTACCGTCGTCATAAGTCCACGGCTGCGGCTTGCTCCAATGGCGGCCGCCGTCGCGAGAAACGGCGTACCATTTATAACTGGGAAGGCGCCAGTCCGGGTCCTTGCTGCCACCGTTGCTGCCGCGCATTACGCAGAGCAGTCGCCCGTCGGGCATTTCGGCCAGCGTGGGCTCGATCATGCCGCGCGTGGAACGGGCCGGGTCGCCTTCGATAGGCGGAGCGACTTCCCACTCGATGCGGTTGTCCGCGCGCCAGGAGCCAAGAATCATGATCACGTCGGTATAGGTCCAGCCGCCGCCGGGGTTCCAAAGCTTGCCGTCCGGGCCGAGCTTGCAGGCCTGGGCCGGGACGATGAGCTGGCCGGCGCGAGTGCGAAGGATCTCCGAGCCGACATCGCCCATGAAGATGCCATTTTTTCCGCGATAGACGCCGTCAAAGGGATTTTCCGGCGTCTTGCCTTTTTGCACGATGGGATCGTCGAACAGGAACGTCCTGCCACCGTCGATGCTCACCCGGTATCGCAAATAATACGCTTCCAGGGCAACAGGCGGCTCGACGATGCGGGGATCCAGGCCGGGCGTGTCGAGCGAAGGGACCAATTGGACGATTCTTCCGTTGGCCGGGTCGACGAATAGCGGAAACGTGTCACGCCGGTAGCCGTGGGGAAGCGCCCGATCGAAATCGGGCGTTGCCGGGCGCGTGGCCCAGGTGCGGCCATTGTCGGGGGAATAGCCGCCGCCCGACCTAATCATTGCGAAGCCCGTCGGCCGAAGATAGACCGCGTCCACAAGCGGCGACATTTGGGCCGGATGCTCGGTGGCTTTCAGCGTAAGCTTTGCGGGCTGCCGCTCTCCCGGGGAAGCCTCGCCTACGTTCAGCATCAACACCCCAAGCAGCGTTAGCAGATCGTTTCTCATGGCGAAGATTTCATCCAGGAACCAACTCCCTCGTGGTTACCCACAAGTCCTGTGTATGGGCCCCGGAGGGGCCGTTGATAATAGCCCAGCGATTTATCGCTGGGTCCGGAAGTTGGCAAGAACCCGCGATTGTCCCGGAGGGACAATTGAACGATGACCGGCGGGCCACGTTTCAATCGTCCCTCCGGGACGAGGAACCATTCCAGGCTTCCGACCTTCCCAGCACCGAGGTGCTAGGCTATTGTCAAACGTCCCTACGGGACGGGAACTGCGCGAGGGTTATGTGTAACAACGAGGACTGGCGTCCCTGGCTACTGGCTGCCGCCGCTTCGCGGCTTTAGGTCAATCCGGTCGACTCGCTCACTCGACTTTCCACTGCAGGATGCCGCCCGACCACTCGGGCTGAAGTTGAACCTCGATCCGCAACGCGGTGGTCCGGACGGGCTCGAATGTCAGCCGATTGTAGCGATCCATGGCGGCGCCGTAGGCGGAGGGATTCGCCACCGGCTTCCATTGAGCCCCGTCTTTGTACAACAACCGCCAGGATTGCGGCACGCGACAGTGGCGCTTCACGCGCCTCTCGTCGAACCAGTAGACTTCGACGGCCGAAACACGCGTCGGCTTGTCGAAATCGTATTGCACCCATTCCTTCGTTCCGCGATGGTCCCACCAGGTGAACCGGGGAGTGCTTTCGTCATCCGATTTGCTCGGCTTCGCTTGATTATTCAGGGCCACGAGGGCGTCGGCGGGAAAAGAGTGCGAAGCCGAGGGCATGGCCTGGCCCGCCAACGAAGCGGCCACGGCTAGGGCCGGCGTCTCGGGCAGCCAGACCGCCATCTCCACCGGCCCGCGGTTGGCGTAGGCGTAATAGGGAACCGCCACCAGCCGCGCCGGCCGGACCTGAGGAGCATCGGCATAGAGCGACTTTGCGTCGGCTTCGATCACCGTCACGCCGCCCAACAGATCGGCGCGATAGTCCGACGAGAGCGGGGCGTCGGCCGGCAGGAACGTGTTGCGGATGCCGCCCCGGTTATCGATCGACTCGGCGCAATAGACGATCGGCCCGCGCATCAAGGCGACGCGGCCGACGTCGGCCTTGACGGCCGGATGGGCCTTGACCCGATGCGCCGGCATGGGCAGCGTCAGCTCGACCTGGTCGCCGGGCTTCCAGGTGCGATGCAGCACGGCGTAACCGCGAACGATCCGGGGACTGGCGACCGGCTGGCCATTGAGCTTGATTTCGGGCGCCGGCGGCACGCCCGCGGATTGGTAGAGACCGCCGGGCGAACTGGCCGTGCGGCACCAGCCGGGGATGCGGACGCGGAGATCGAACTCGGCGGGCCGCTCGGGATCGACGGCGATCCGCACGGCGCCCTGCCACGGATAACGCGTCGTTTGGCCAATGGCGATGCTCGTACCGGCCAGCCGGAGCTTCGCCCGGCTGCCGACGAAAAGATTGACGTAGAGACCGGCGTCGTCCTGGGCAAAGACGTAGCCGGGCATGGCGCCCATGAACTTCAAAAACATGGGTGGGCAGCAGGGGCAGCCGTGCCAGGGCCAGCGGCCGTGCCCGCGGCCGAATTCCAGCGGGTTCACGTACGTGTACGTGTCGCCCTTGAGCGAGACGCCGCAGAGCGCGCCGTTATACAGCACGCGTTCCAACTCGTCGACGTACTTGGCGTCGGCAAAAGCGAGGTTCATGCGGTGATGGAAGAAGGCGGCGCCGATGGCCGCGCAGGTTTCTTCGTAGCCGTTGTTCGGCAGGACGTAATCGGCCACGAAACCTTCATACTCCGGGACGACGCCGACGCCGCCGGTCAGGTACATGCGGCGCTGGACCATGTTGTTCCACAGCCGCAGGGCGGTGGCCAGATAATCGTCGCGGCCGTTGATCGTGCCGGCCGCGGTGAGGCCCGTGCACAGCAAAGTGGCCCGCACGGCATGTCCCTCGATCGTTTGCTGGCTGAGCAAAGGCTTGTCATCCTGGGCGACGAAGCCGATCAACGTACGCCCGTTCGGATTGCCACGGTTCTCGAGCCAGAACTCGGCCAGCTTCCGATAGCGGGTTTCATCGACGGCGAAGGGCATCTCCCGCTTCAGCTCCGGATGCGCGCGGAAGAGGAGATACATTTTGATCGCCGCCTCTTCGGGGATCGGGTGGCCGGGAACGGCGTTCTTCCTGGGCGGCAGGCCCATCACGTCGGCCTCATAGTTGGCCAGCCGGGCCGCCACCCGCAACAGCGAGGGCTTGCCGGTGGCCAAGTAGTAATGCACGCCCGCCTCGACCAGCGCGCCGGCGTTGTAGAGATCGTGGTTTGCGTGATCGTTGCCGCCGTTGAGACCCCAGCGTTGGTTCGGTGCGGTAAGCTGCGTCCATGTATTGATGTAGCCGTCGGGGTCCTTGTCCTGGGCTGCGGCCACGTGCTCGATGTAGTCGTCGATCCGCTTTTCGAGTTGCGGATTCGGTTGGCTGGCCAGGAAATCGGACACGCCGCGGATGGTTTCATAAAGCAGGCCGTCGTGCCAAGGACAGGCCTTGTGACCGCCGCTGAGGCCGTCGCGGACGCGATCGAAGTTCTCGACGCAGCCGTCGCGTTCCAGCTTGGCCAGCACATCGGGAATGGTCACCTGCTGCCAGATTTTTCGCTTGGGCGACCAGAACTCGTCGTCGATCGTGACCTGTTGCAAGGCAACAGGGGTCAACGGGTGTCGCGTCAATTCGCCGCATTGGCCACCCAGGACGGGATGGACAGCGACGAGAGATGCAACCAGGAACGATAACACCAGGCAGTTTTTCACGGTTCGCTGCATGGCAATTCTCCTTGTGGAATGCAAAGCCGCCATGACTGGCGCGGCTTCAAATTGCGGGTTCGCGTGCTCAGGATCCTAATTGGCGGGGCAGGGCAGGGCAGGGGAGGGGAGGGGAGGGGAGGGGAGCTGAATCGGATTGCGTACGCCAACGAAGCCGTCATCCTACTCCAAGCGGGGGCAAAAAGCAATTGTCGCCGCGCCAGCGGAGCACGATGGTCCGCAACGGGAGGGTGTAGCGGGCGGGCTTGCCCGCCGCGTTCCCTGCTTGCTCCGCGTGGGAAATGGCGGTACAAAGGTGCGGGGCAGGGGGGCATGTCAAGAATCTTCGCCGCCAGGAGCCAAACCGATGAATGTTCTCTTTGTGGGCGCCCATCCGGACGACATTGAAGTGCTGGCCGGCGGGACGGCCGCCGCCTACGCCCGGCAGGGCGACAAGGTGTTCTTCTGCGTGGCCACCAACGGCAACGTCGGCTCTTCCACGTTGCCCAAGGAGCAGATTGCCGCGATCCGCCACCAGGAGGCGCTTGCGAGCACGAAGATCATCGGGGCAGAAATGATCTGGCTCGGTTTCGACGATGAGTTTCTGCTGGATTCCGTCGAGACCCGGCATGCCCTGATCGAGGCCTTCCGCCTTGCGCGGCCGGACGTGATCTTTTGCCACTGGCGGGAAGACTACAATCCGGACCACTCGATCTCGGGCATGCTGGTGGACGAATGCGCGCACATGGGCCCGATTCCGAACATCAAGACGGCCAGCCCGCCCACCGACAAGATCCCGCACGTCTACTTCATGGATACGCCGGCGGGAGTGAACTTCCAGCCGGAGATCTACGTGGACATCACCCGCACGTTTGACACGAAGGTGCAGATGCTGTCCTGCCACGCGAGCCAGAACCAGTGGATGAAGGACATTTTCGGCTACGACCTGGAACCCTTTCTGGAGATTCCGGCGAAGTATCGCGGGTTGCAGGCGAGCTGCCCGATGGCCGAGGCGTTTCGCCCTTCGTACCGCTGGGGGCGGACGTTCCGGCAACATTACCTGCCGAAGTGAGTCGGGGGCGGGGGATTAGGGATTTGAGATTTCAAATTTGGCATTCCTAACCCCGCTCCAGCTTCAGCCCCCGATCATCGATAGCATACGGAATAATCTCGTCCGTGCAGGCGCTGCCGCGATGCTTGGTGACGTACATCGCCCGGCGAAAGCGGGTGCCCTCGCGGATCTTGCCCAGATGAATGATCGTGTTGGCGTTGCTCAGCACGTCGCCCTCGTCCAGCGGCCGCTCGATCAGCCCGTCGAGCGTCGTCTCCTGCGAGGTGATCAGCAACATGCAACCAATCCGGGCCGGATCGTAGACGTGGGCGGCCACCGCCGCGGCGTTCTGCCGGTAACGCTCGCGGAACAGATCGCGGGCGACCCATTCCGGGTCCTTCCGCAAGATCTGGTGGTAGATGTAATCGAACAACTCGAATTGAATCGAGTCGCTGGGCCGATCGACCGGCTCGATGCCGTCGACCACCGCGCGGCGCACGCCGCGGACGAAATTGCCGTAGAAGAAGGCGATCGAGGCGTTCAGTCGCCGGCCCAACTCGGCCTGCCACTGGTGCCAGGAGTCGAAATCCAGGTCGGCCCGGGTGACGCGCCGCCCGTGCTGGTCGAAGACGTGCAGGTAGTCGCCGCGGGGCAGGGCAGGGGAGTAGAAGTGTTCCAGATCGAGCGGCTGCTCGGGGTCAACCGGCTGCGGCTCCCAGCCGAACATCCGCCGGGCGTAGTCACCATGGCTTTGCGAGTCGCCGCGGGAGCACATGTCGAACAGGATGCCGCGCCGGCCCTCTTGCTTCAGTCCGGCCTGTGCGAACTGGATGCCGAATTGCGTTTTGCCGATGCCGGTCGAGCCGACGACGGCCGTGAGTGTGCCGGGCAGCAGCCCGCCGCCGAGCAGTTCGTCGAGTCCTTCGATACCGGTGGAAAGTCGATCGTTGACAGACATTATTTTCTCTTTCACACAATCCATTATCCCTCCGATATTCAAACTTTTCATCCTACACGAGGCTCAGGCACTCGTCCACGACAGATTGTTCGCGATTGCGGCAAGATTTTCTGGCTGCCTCACGCGGTCCGAGCCTTTCCGTGTTGAATCGGGTGCCCCGAAAAGGTCTGGTTTCGTCACCCCAGGGCAGCGCCCTCGTTGTTACACACAAGTTGGTCGGATACAGAAGATGCGGGCGATGTTGCTGCTTCGTCCCTTTTCTCTAGCCCAGGCGTTTCACACCTGGGAAGAAGGGAGCCCCCATCAACGGTTTTTTCATTCCGGCCCCGTTCACGGGGCCGTGAGGGCACGCGACGCGGGCCGGATCGTGAACGGTCGCCGCCTAAAGGCGGCTGGAACAAAAAAGGAATGGTGGTTGGCCTTCCTACCCAGGCGTGAAACGCCTGGGCTAGAGAAAACGCACAAACTGGACGTCTCCCACTTCGCCTTGTGTTCTCCATTTGTGTGTAACAACCTGGGCGTTGCCCAAGGCTGGGCGAACGGTTGGGCCTTCGGCCCCCGAACGAAGCCGGTCGGTCGCCGTCATCCGTCATAATCGTTGCCAAGAAGAACTTACGGCGCCTTATCCGCGTTGCCCCGATCATCTTCCTGGACTAAGATTGAGGTTATGAGCAATCGCGAGAACAACTGTCACTACCACTTCACCGTCGTACTGGCAAACTGCGACGTAATGACTCCCGACCTTACCGAAGCCTTGTACAGTGCGGGCTGTGATGACGGCACGCCTTGGTCCGGCAACGGCGTGGCGGCCGTAACGTTCGACCGGGAGGCCGAATCCCTTGAGTCCGCAATCTGCTCCGCGGTGGCCGACGTGCAGAAGGCCGGATGCATTGTAAAGCATACGATCGTGGAGTCTCCCGAGCCGGTGGCATCCAAGGAATAAGGCAGCACGCAGGAATTGGTCTACCCGCGCCACAGTGCCAACCCCTTGATGATACGGTGGGACTGGGATCGGGTGGGTATTTCGTTTCCTGCGTGCTGCCTAAGTCCCATTCCCAATCAACCACAGATTGGACGGATCCCGCTTCGGCCCAACGAAATGCGGCTTCAAAACACCCTGGCCAGTGCCCCACCATCCACCACCAGCGTCGAGCCGGTAATGTAGCTGCCGGCCTCGCTGGCCAAGAGCAGGGCAGGGGGGGCAACCTCCTCCGGCTTGGCCCAGCGATTCAGCGCCGTACGGGCCGCCAACGCGGCTTGCTGTTCGAGGCTCAAAATCGACATCGGCATGTCGGTGGCAATCGGGCCGGGCGCGATACAGTTGACCGTGATGTTATACGGGCCCAGCTCGAGCGCGCTGGCCATGGTCAGTCCGACCAGGGCCGCCTTGGTGGCCGAATAGGTGTTGCGGCCCGGGGTGCTGGCCAGGGCCATGATCGACGAAATATGGATCACCCGGCCCCAGCGGCGCTCTTTCATGCCCGGCACGAGCGCGCGGGTGAGGACCATGCAACTGGTCAAGTTCATCTCCACCAGCCGATCCCAGTCGGCATCGCGGATTTCATCGATTTGCTGCACGACGTTGTTGCCGGCGTTATTCACGAGGATGTCGACCTTGCCCAGGGTTTTTGCGGCGGCCTCGGCCAGCCGCACGGCCTCCTGGCGGCGGTTCATGTCGGCCACGAGATGCTCGACCCGGGCGCCGGTATGCTCATGGATCTCGCTGGCGGCGGCGGCCAGGGTGTCTTCGTGGCGGCTGCTGATCATCACCTCGGCCCCGGACTGGGCGAAGAGCGTGGCGATGGCGCGGCCGATGCCTTTGCTGCCGCCGGTGATGAGGGCCGAGCGGCCGGAGAGATCGAAGATCGTTAGGGACATGGGCGAAGGGTTTTAGGCTCGGGGTTCAGGACGGAGCAGCGCTATCGTCCGTCGGTTGACACAACATCGGGATGGAGAGGGACCGACTTGTGTAACCGCTCCTTGAGGCATTGTGGATGCGCCCAAAGCTGCTGCGTTGCGCCGTCGCGTAACCAGAGGCATATGTCAACGGAAATTTCGCTGCCTGCTGGTATCGTTTCTCCGCAGAAACAGCATTGAAAGGCCACGGTTGCGCTCCCTGCGGCCATGACGTGCCTCCCACACAGGAACTTTCTTAGCCACGACAACATTCGGCCGAGCCCCCCAACCCTGCTAATCCTACCCCGGCCCGCCGTGTTCGTCGAGATTGTCGCACTCCCGGGAACGCTATTCTCGCTTCAGTTGCAACATGCAGGGCAGCGGCTACAAGACAGGAAACTCGTGGGTTGCGACGCGAACCGCCCTTACCCTGCCCTCTCCCAAAGGGAGAGGGGACCGGACCATTGCGATTTCAAAAAACCGTTCTTACGCCAACTTTCGCAGTTCGTCGAGCAGCCGCGTGATCGTCTCTTCGGTGTGCGTGGCAAAGACGGCGATCCGCAGACCGCCCTCGGGACCCAGGCCGGCATAGGCGGGCATGTAGGCCACGGCAATGCCGCGGGCCATCAGCTCCTGCTGCATACGCTGCATCTTCTCGGCCGTGCCGGTTACAAGACAGATGATCGGCACGGGCGTCTGATCCACCTCGAAGCCCAGGTGACGCAAACCGTCCTTCAACAAATGCACGTTCGACGAGAGCCGCGTTCGCAGGTCGGGGTCGGCCATGAGCAATTCGATCGCCCGGGCCGTGGCGGCCGCGGCGGCGGCCATCGGCGCGCTGGCCCCTTCGTACCAGTGCGAGGCCTTTTTCACTTGCTCGATGAACGGCCGCGAGCCGGGAATCACGCCGCCGAATCCGCCCAGGGCCTTGCTGGCGGTGGCGGTGAGGAAAGTGGCTACCGCGGAATCCTCTCCCGACGGAAGGGAGTTCACGCCGGTCCCCTCTCCCTTTGCGAGAGGGCCAACACTGGTCCCCTCTCCCTTTGGGAGAGGGTTAGGGTGAGGGCTGGGCGTGTTCAGATCGTCACCACCTGTCGACTCGTCGGCCGCCCCCGGCCCCGCCGCCCTCACCTCCGGCCCCTCTCCCACTTGCGGGAGAGGGGAGACGGTGTTCCACAAACCCGTGTGTTCGTAGGTGCCGCGGCCGTGGGTGCCCAGCACGCCGATGCCGTGCGCGTCGTCCAAGAGCAGGATCGCGCCGTCGTAAGGGCTAAGCTCCTGGCAATATTCGGCGACCGGGGCGATCGTGCCACGGACCGAAAAGACGCCATCGCTGATGACCAGTGGGCGTTGGCCCGGGCGGAGTTTCTTACGCAGACCGGCAACCAGGTCGCCCGGGTCGCGATGGCGAAAGTGATACACGGGCCGGCGGCTCTGCCCAGCGGCTTCCCACACGGAGTAGTGCGACAACTGGTCGACGAAGATGATGTCGACGTCGTCGGCCAGCGCCGAGAGCAAAATGTTGTTGCCGGCATAGCCGGAGGCGAAATAGAACGCGGCCTCGGTGCCGAAGAACTCGGCCAGGCGGCATTCCGCGTCCAGGGTAGGGGGGATGTTGCCGAATCCGGCCCGGGTGGTGGCGCTGTGGATGCCGTAACGCTGTGTGGCATCGCAAGCGGCGCGGATCACTTCCGCATGCGACTGGAGCCCCAAGTAGCCCGTGCCTACGAAGTACAAATATTCCCGGCCATCGATCTGGACCAGCGGGCCGGGCGGAGTCTCAAGCAGGAACATGGGGGCGAGGGATTGGGGGTCAGGGGTTGGGGGTCAGGGGTTGGGGGTCAGGGGTTGGGGGTCAGGGGCCGGGGGTCGGGGATCAGAGGGCGAAGGACCGCCGCGGTATTCTAATCCCTATATCCCCAATCCCTCTTCTCTACAGGGCTTCGCACACCAAATCGCCGACCTGGCTGGTGGTATAGCCCATGCGACCCGCGGCCTGGCTCTTCATTTTCGTGCCGGTGACGGTTTGAATGGCTTGCATGACGCGGGCGGCGGCCTTTTCGTGGCCGGTGTGTTCCAGCAACATGGCCGTGGCGCTGACGGCGGCGATGGGATTGATCATGCCCGTGCCGGTGTATTTCGGAGCGCTGCCGCCCATGGGCTCGAACATGCTGGTTCCGCCGGGCTCGGGGTTGATGTTGCCGCCGGCGGCCACGCCCATGCCGCCTTGCAAAATGCCAGCCAGGTCGGTGATGATGTCGCCGAACATGTTGGTGGTGACGATGACGTCGTAGTGTTCGGGATTCTTGACCATCCACATGCAGCAGGCGTCGATGTGGTTGTAGTCGGTCTGGATGTCGGGGTATTCCTTGGCAACGTCCTGGAAGGTGCGCCACCAGAGGTCATGCCCGTAGGTCAACACGTTCGTCTTGGCCACCAGGGTGAGCCGTTTTTTCTGGTTTCGCTTGCGGGTGTAGTTGAAGGCCCAGCGGATGCACCGTTCGCAGCCCTTGCGGGTGTAGACGGCCGTTTGCATGGCGACTTCGTCGGGAGTGTTCTTCTTGAGGAAGCCGCCCATGCCCACATACATGTCCTCGGTGTTTTCGCGGACCACGACGAAGTCGAGATCGTCGGGGGTTTTTCCCGCCAGCGGGGTCTCGACGCCAAGAAACAGTTTGACCGGCCGCAGATTGATGTACTGGTCGAAGCGGAAGCGCAATTCCAGCAGCAGGCCTTTTTCGAGAATGCCGGGGGGAACGTCGGGATGGCCCACGGCGCCCAGCAAAATGGCGGGAAAGGTCCGCAGCTCGTCGAAGGCCGTTGGGGGCAGGATTTCGCCGGTCCGCAGGTAGCGCTCGCCGCCGAAATCGAAATGCTTCAGTTCGTAGGGGATGCCCTCCAAAGCGGCGACCGCTTTGAGGACCTTCACGCCCTCGCCGGCCACTTCCGGTCCCGTGCCATCGCCGCCGATTACCGCCACACGCAAGATACTGCCGCTCATGTTTCCACTAGCTCGCTGGTTAGAACTGTCACCCGTAAATGGCCCATTTTAGCAGGGCGGCAAGCGGTTCACAAGTCAGGGGTGTCTTCCCGACCAGATGCCGCGGCGGGCGGCGCGGGCCTCGGCCTGGGCGCGGCGGAAGCGGGCCTTCATGGCGGCCGAATAATGATACTGCGGCTCGAATCGGGCCAACCCGGCGTGAATCAGTTCTTCGTTGAGCATATGCTTGCCGACCCAAACGTAGGCCAACAAACGGCCGTACTTGTCGCGCAAGCGATCGTCGAACTCCAGGTGGACTTTTCCGCCGGCGAGGAAGTGCTTGGAGAACTGCGAGGCCTCGGGCCCCCACGGCTCGACAGGCCAGTTCGGCTTGACGGTCTCGGGGGCGTCGGCGCCGATGAGCCGCACGCGCTCGCGCGGCGAGGCGATGATGAACGTGTCGCCGTCAACAACGCGTTCGACGCGGTACGTTCCCGGCGCCAACTCGTGAGGCGGAGAAAACCACGACGGGCGCCAGTGCTGCAAAGCGGCCAGCGCCAGCAAGAGCACCGTGACCAGGAGAGCCTGCCATGAACGGCGCGGCAGACGAGGCAACGCAGTTCCAGCGCGACGACGCATCAGTTGCTGCTAAACCCAAAGGCTTTGGCAGTCTCGCGTCCCAAGGGATTCTTGGCGAATTTTTTACGGCACTCGGGACAGAGATCGAACCGCAACTGCTGATAGACGTCGTCGCCGATCTGATCACTGGCCGACTCCTCCATCCGCTCCAGAATATCCTGGATCTCTTCGAGGTGGTCGCAGTCGTCATCCGCTCCGTCGGTTGCGGCGGGATCGAACGCGGCGAACACCTCAATCTTCACGACGTAACGAAGATCGTCTTGGGGATCAAGCTCCCGCCCGCACAAGTCGCATGAGTACCGGATCATCTTCCCGCTCCCGGTTGGAAGTCGGCGAACACCGACGTGCAAAAGGCATCGCTCGCAACAGCAACTGTTATCCTAGTGCATGGAGCCACGTTCTGGCAAGCGGACCTTGGCGAAAAATTTTCAAAGCGCGGTGCCGATCAAGGGAAAAAACGCTTTTCGTCGGGAAATTTTTGGCGTTTTTCCACCGGGAAATGCTGAGAGACGCATCGTACCCTGCGCTTTGCACGGAGCACGGCGATCGGCTAGAATAACAGTGATTCGTGAAAGCGACGCAAACACCATCCAGCCAGCTTGGACGTTTCCAATGTCTGGTCTTACGTGGGGGGGTTGCACGTGCAAACGGCTTCAACGGCCGACCCGCATGTTTCACGAGCCAAAAGCTCGCGACATGGACCCGTTGTTGCCCCAGAACCTGCTCCTCCCCCCCCCAGCAGCGCACTTTCTTGTAGCGTGCTGGTGCTCAATCGACTTTACATGGCCGTCCACGTGGTGAACGTGCGGCGAGCCTTTAGCTTGCTGTGCCGCGAGCTGGCCGAGGTGATTCATCTGGACGACGGCAAGTTTGCCAACTATTCGTTCGATTCGTGGCGCGAGATGAGCGAGTTGGGCGCGGAGATGAAGCAACCGAACGACGATTGGATCCGCTCGGTCAACTTCGAGATTCAGGTCCCCCGCGTGATTCGTCTGCTCATGTTCGATCGGCTGCCGAAGCAGAAACTGCACCTGAACCGGCGGAACGTGCTAGCACGCGACGGTCACGTGTGCCAGTACTGCGGCCGGCACTTCCCCACGCACCTGTTGAGCATCGACCACGTGGTGCCGCGGAGCCGGGGCGGCGAAACGACATGGGAAAACGTGGTTTGTGCCTGTTTGACGTGCAATGTGAAGAAGGGGGGCCGCACGCCGCACGAAGCGCACATGAAGCTCACCCATCCCCCCATCCGCCCCAAGCGAAGTCCGCTCTTGTTATTGCGGCTCAACAACCCAAAGTACGCCTGTTGGCAAACCTGGCTCGATAGCGTGTACTGGGACGTGGGGGCGAGGGACTAAGGCAGCCCGCGGGAAATAATCTACCAGGGCTTGGGATGGATCACGAGGCTCCATTTGGGGAGGAGTTTCGAGCGTTCGAGACGCGTTGCAATGGGACGGAACTCGCGGGATGAGAGACG
>Ga0181520_10000266_pt1 | contig 115568 bp, 97 predicted proteins | sample PEATcosm2014_Bin_29_FD_132451 | JGI IMG/M metagenome (GOLD analysis project Ga0181520, IMG submission 132451) | Peatland microbial communities from MTU Mesocosm Facility, Houghton, MI, USA - PEATcosm2014_Bin02_30_metaG | ecosystem: Environmental > Terrestrial > Soil > Wetlands > Peat | place... | reverse complement strand
CGGCACCTCTACGGTCACCTTCACCTACACGGTAGCGACGGGAGACAACGCTACCGACCTGGACTACCCCTCGACCACGGCGCTTTCGCTCAACGGCGGAACGATCAAGGACGCGGCGGGCAACGTTGCCGTTCTGACCCTGCCCGCCACCGGTACCGACGGCTTGGCGAGCCAGAAGATCGTGATCGACACGACGGCGCCGACGGTGACGGGAGTCTCCACGACGGAGGCGGCGGGAACGTACGGGGCGGGGACGGCGATCCCCGTCACGGTCACGTTCAACGAGCCGGTCACGGTGACGGGCACCCCGCAACTGGCGCTCAATGCGAGCAGCGGCGCGGTGGCCACTTACACCGGCGGCAGCGGCACTTCGACGCTCACCTTCACCTATACCGTGGCCACGGGAGACAACGCTACCGACCTGGACTACAGCTCGACCACGGCGCTTTCGCTCAACGGGGGCACGATCAAGGACGCGGCGGGCAATGTCGCCGTCCTGACCCTACCCACGACCGGCACGGACGGCCTGGCGAGCCAGAACATCACGATCGTTACGTAGCCACTACCAGTTATTCGCATACCGCCGGCCAGAATACGATTGACATTAGCGGCACCTTATACAGCCAGTTCCTCTCATTGCGGATGAGGAAGTGAGGCGACCCATAGCGGGTGCCTGCCTCTGCACCGTGGCCGGCCATGGTGCATGGCCTTACGTTGCGGGGCACGGGCTGCAGCACATCTTGTACAGGCAACCAGCTATTCAGGCATCCCACCTTTCGCAGGGCATGGTCTGATATGGAGTAGGAGTATGGGCGGCATTGCCGTGACGAATGTTGTGGCACCCGACGATTTTGCCGATCGGGTGAAGACCTTGCGCGGTCGGCTGGCTCTGACGCAGACGCAAATGGCGGCGTGTCTCGGCGTCGCGTTTGCCACGGTCAATCGTTGGGAAAATGCCAGGGCTCGTCCTTCAGTTCTGAGGTGGAGTCAATTGCAGAGGCTTTTTGATGCCGAAATCGGCGGCCCGCAGCGTGAGCCAAAGATCCCAGATTCCAAAAGCTCCACCTGACGAACATCAAGAGAACCGAAGCACGGCTGGAACGCCTCAGGTGATTGACTGAGTTCATCTTGGCGTCTGCCGGCCGAGCCGGTGGTAACGCCCGCGAGGGCGAGCGGATATCTGATGCGTTTGGCCGAGGAGCAGGGCAAATTCCAGGCCCTCGAATATGACGCCGGCTCGTTTCCGCCGGAAAGCAACCTGATTACGAACCCGTCGCTGGAGCGTCTGCCGTATGAAATCCCGCGGATTCGCCCCAAACAGGTGACGGTTTATCCGTCGCACGGCGCACGCATCGTCGATCCGCGGGTGGAGACGCCCGACGGGCAGCGGGTGAACGTGCTTTTGGAGGGTGATTCGTACGTGTACCGCTACCGCGTCGAGGTGACGGAAGATGGTTCCGGCGTTTCCTGCGGCATGGCGATCAACGATCAGCACGGCGACGCGGTGGGCGTCAACGCTTGCTCGCATCACGACGAGGTGATCGAGAAGGTCGCGAAAGGGTCGACGCTTCAGGCGGTTTTTCTGTTCCAATGCCGCTTGAGACCCGGTGTGTACTTCCTCAATGCGGGCGTGACGAGTTCGACCGACGGGATCGTGATGCCCTTCGCCCATCGAATCGTCAATGGACTGGCGGTTGTCATTCGTTCGGCCCACGAAGGGTTTCAAGTCGCTTCACCCCATATAACCCAGACTGTCGAATCATTACCGTCCGAAACGGACTTGTTCCAGCCAGGAACCGCTGGCTGTTCCAGAGTCGTCGTTGCGGCAAATTCTCGACCCAACGAGTACAGCAGGTGGTGAAGCTGTATGCGGAGCAAGCCGGCGTGAACGCCATGCGGCTCTGGGAGTTGGAAGTCAGCGGGTGGCTACCAGTCGGTGGTGGGTGGCGGTTCGACAATCCCGCCGTCCCTTGGTACAACATTACTTGGCCGGGAGGTGCCAGTCGTCGGCCAACCTGGAAGGCCTTGCGCCTACCGTTGCCTGCCCACGGCTCTCATAGTTGCTGGCCCGCTGTATCGCCACAGTCCCGAACCGGTCCTTGATCTCGTCAGTCACGGCACCCACCCGACTCTGCTTCTGCCGATTCTCGTGGTCGAGCATGCGTCCAATCCCCATCGTAGTGTCCAAACCGCTTAACAACGGTGGAATCGCAGGCACTAATATCTGATGCCCCAGAGTTACCTATCGACAGTCCCGTTTTGACTGCGATTACGACCGCCCATCGGCTTAACGAGGCCGGTTTTCGCGGCATTGGTGAGTGTTGGCGACGGCTTGGTTTTCGGAATCTGCTTTTCGACCGTCGATAGCCGGTAGTTTGCCGCTGATCTGGCGGATTGCCGGCCTCTTGTCGTGCCTCGCATTTTGCCGCGGGGCGGTACGTGTTTTCCTTCAACACGGCCGCCTCGGCCGTCGGGGCGGTCCTGTCCCATTCCTGACAGGACCGTCCCCGCGGACGGTCCCCAACGCTTCAAGGAGATCATCCGATGATTCGCATTGCTTCTCAGTCGAAGTCGGTCACGCCTGAATGGCACGAAGTCTTTTTGAAGATGGCGCCGGCGATTGAGGTCCACGCCAAAATTGCCTTCCGGCATTTACGCAGCGAGGCCCGTGCCGAGGCCGTCCAGGACGTTCTGTGCAACGCCTGCTCTGCATTGGCGAGGCTGGCGGAACTGAACAAGCTGGACCTCGCCTATCCCAGCGTATTGGCCCGTTTCGGCGTGGCCCAAGTGAATGACGGTCGCAAGTTGGGCTGCCGTTTGAACGTCCGGGATGTTTCCTCGGCATACTGCCAACGGACGAAAGGCGTCGTGATGGAGCGGCTGGACAAGTTTGACCGCACCGAAGAGGCCTGGGAGGAAATCGTCGTGGAGGATAAAAATGTCGGGCCGGCGGAGGTGGCCGCCACGAAGATCGATTTTTCTGCCTGGCTGCGGGTTTTGCCGGGCCGCCTGCGACGGATCGCGGAAATCCTGGCCGTCGGAGAAACGACCACGGCCGTCGCTCGGCGTTTCTACGTGTCGCCCAGTCGCATCAGCCAGATCCGGAGTGAATTGTGCCGTTCATGGCAGCAGTTCCAAGGTGAGGCGACGGGCACGCCGTCTGCGGCGGTGGCGTAGAAGGCATGCCTGAGATTTGGTCCCTGGCAAAAAACCAAGATGCCGAGATCAAGTTCCACCGCCATCCAGCCCGTACCGAGGGCCACTCGTTCCCGTGATCCGTCAGGATCTCGACACCCTCGGTACGGGCCACTTTAATTTTCGCCTCGGCTTTCCGAGACGATGGGCGGTTCGTGCTCGTTGGCCGAACCGTCGGCACGCCCTGCCCGTCTGAGGCCCTTCCGGTGCCGTGCCGATCGCTTCCCCGTGCTTACTTGTGGGCACAGCCCGCAAGAGGTAGACTGTCGCCAGTTCGCCGCGCCGGTCGATGCGGCGAGGCTCGACACGAACAAGGGAGATACGCCATGCACTCCGTCGCCGCGAAGCAAGCCGCCCGGGACGGCGTTCTCGACACCATCCCGTACCCGGTGCAGCTCGAACTCACCGTCACCGACCCCGAGACGGTCGCCCAGCTCCGGGCGAGGCGGGATGGGCGGGAGCGGGACGAGTACGCCCTCGGGGCGCTACGCCTGGGCGTGCTGGCCCTGGCGCACACGGTGGCCGCCACGAACGAGGCAATCTCCACGCACATCACCCTCGACGAGAAGGATGCCGCCCTTTCCAGGCTACGCCGGGAGCCGATGGACGCGCTGGGCGAACACGGCAAAGAGAACCGGAAGTTCCAGGAAGAGGTGAGGGGCACGTTGGAGAGGATGCAGGCACGCCAGGAAGAGGCCGCCGAGTCCGCCCGACCCGGCGGCGACTTCGAGACGGTGGTCTTCGAGGTCGTGCAGTCGGAGACGCAGCGGCTGAAGGACATCGCCACGGCGGTCGGCAACTCGACCGGGCTCATCAAGAACTGCAAGAAGGGCGATGCCATCGTGGAACTGGGCCCCGAGAGCGCAGCGTCCGGTGCCAAGATCGTGGTCGAAGCGAAGGAGGATGCCTCCTACGATCTAGCGGAGGCACTGACGGAGATGGCGATCGCCCGCCAGAACCGGGCGGCGGACAGCGGCCTGTTCGTCTTCTCGAAGAAGGTTGCGCCAACGGGACTGGAGCCGCTCGCCCGCTACGGCGACGACGTGGTGGTCGTGTGGGATGCCGACGACCCGACGACCGACTCTTGGCTGCGGATCGGTCTCAGCATGGCCGGGGCGCTCTGCATTCGCAAGGCCCTGGAGCGGAGCAAGATGGACGTGGACTTCACGGCCATCGACGGGCGTTGCTGGAGATCGGCAGGCAGGTGAAGGAGCTGGACATCCGTAGTCCCCTGTTTCGGGAACCGACCCGTTCCTACCCGACCAAGTCCTCCGACTTGGTGTAGTCGTACAGGGACTCCTCCAGTTCCGCCAGCTCGTCCGACTGCCGCTCCAGGTTGCCGACGTGGAGGTACCACCGCCCTTCGCCGTACCCCGCAGCGTCCTCCGACCACGTGGAGGTGTCCTCGATCCAGAGCCGACCGCAGTAGCCCTTGGAACCCTCCGGCCCGTCGTCGGGGAACCGCCCGTGCAGGTCGTCGCACCATTCCAGCCCGTCTTGGAACGCCTCGAAACCGTTCCGGAGATCGTCGACATCCATGGTTCAGTCCTCCTGCCGTCGCGGCATCTCTTCGACCGTCAGTGCCGCGAGGCCATCCTCAACGACCTTCTCGTCCAGGTCGTCCAAGACGCACCCCATCATTGCCTCCAGCGCGAGCTCTATTGCCTCCGCGGCATCGATCCCGAGAACTTCGACCGCGTAGATCGGGTACTCGTGCTGGGGATCGACGACCCGGTACATCTTGAGCGGCATGGAAACCTCCCGTTTTTCAGCGCCCCTCGTTGCCGCCGTTATCCACCGTGCGGGTCATGTCCGGGCTTCACCAGCCGCTCGCCGCCTGTCTCCAGGAAACAGATCACGCCTCACTTCGCCTCGTCGGTCTTCGTCTTGCCTTCAAGTTCGCTGACCCCTTTCTCGACCTTCCTTTCCGCCTTCTTGATATCCGATTTTATCTTGCCCTTGTCCACCGACATGTTGACGTTGACCTTGTTGCCCTCCGTGTCGGGCTTGGGGCTCGAAACGCTGAACCATCCCCGCCAGAACCCGATCCCGACCAGACAGAGCAAGAGCACGATTACCAGTTTAAGCCGTGAACGCATGACGGGCTCCCTTCTTTGCCAAGAAAAGGTCGATCCGCTTCATTGGTATCATACGAGAAAGGGCGGCATCGGAACAGCAGTTGCCCACCCTCGCCCTCCTGCTGGCAAAACAATGGCTATCGGCTGTCGCCCCGTTCAATCGCGGAGATCCTCGCGATCCGCAGTGCGTGCCGACCGCCCTCGAAGGGAGTCTTGAGCCAAGTCTCGATCACCTCCTCCACGTGTTGTCCGCCCAGCAGTTTCGCCGAAAGGCAGAGCACATTTGCGTCCAGGTAACGGCGGCTCATCTCTGCCATGAACTCGTCGTAACAGACAATCGCTCGGATGCCCGAGAACTTGTTCGCCACGACGCACATTCCCATGCCTGTCCGGGCGATCAGGATTCCTCGTTCGCTGCACCTGCCGAGCCACCATCGCGGCGACCTCGGGATACTCCGCTGCTTTCCCCTCAATGCCCTGAACGTGAATAAGCTGATGACCGAGATGCTGTACCGAGCGGATCACTTGATCCTCAGAGGCGACCCCGCGATAGTCAGCGCCAACCGCGACACGCATACCAGCCTCTCCAACGGCACTGTCGGCATCCGACCTGCACTGCCTGATGTCCGATGATTCGTGGGCATTATATCCGTTCCCCTCAACTCGGCAATGCACCGCTCGAAAACCATTCCCGCCAAGGGCTATGAAAAACTGATGGCGAGATGCGCATGGCGCTTTTGGGCAGTCTTGAGCCAATGAAGGTACTCCCTGATCCCTCGGTTCCACTCAGGATTCGTCTCCGCCTTACACCAACGTAGTTCTGATTGGGCGTGTCGAATCTCGGTGGCAACATGGAAGGGCGTAAGATACGAGAGATAGAACCATTCCTCTGGTCGCTGGCGGAGGCGGATTCCCGGCAAGAACCGACAAGGTGGGTACAAGGTCCCGGGCAGTTCGTCATATCTCAAATCGTCCAGGTCCTTCCCGTCCATGCTGAGCATGTCCGCGATTGCTATGGCAACGGCGACGTATACTGTCCAGTGACCGTCTTGCTGGATCAGGCGTTGATCGCCCTGAAGAAGTGCCTGAATCGCCTCCCGCCACGTTGGCAGTGGTGTCATGCATTCCGGTTCGTCCGGTCCCCAAGGCTCCTCATAATGCTCGTGGATCGCCTTTTCGATGCGCTCTACCGCCGACGCGGACTGCCGAAGTGCCAATAAGGAATCTCGCGGGACGAGGTACGGGGTGAACCAGTTCGCCATGGTACGGCCTCCGTTGATGGATACCGGCTATTCGGTCAGTCATCATCCTCGGACGACTGCTCACGAAACAAGGCATGCCCGATCCTCTGTTCCTCCTCGGGGTGAGTGGTACGATAGAAGCCGATTTCTTCCAGAGCCTCGTAAATCACTTCCAGAGTCTTCTTGCCGAAGTTGTTGATGTTCAGCAGTTGTTGCGGCGTGCGGCGAAGGAGGTCCCTCACCGTAAAGATGCCCTCTTCTTCCAGACAGTTGACCGTGCGAACAGGCAACTCGATCTCCGCGAGGCTCAGGTCAAGTCGGTCGTCGCGGTTCTGCTTTCTTTCCCATGCTGGAATTGGAATCCGAGTGACTGCCATGCGACCCTCCGTGGTTTAGGGTGATGGAATTGGGGGGCGCATTATAGCACGAGTCAGCGGAGCGGCTTTCATTTTCCAAGAAGAAGCGAGTGGCGAATGCGAGTTTCATGGTGCTAGCAATGCTTCCATACAAAATGCAGTGCTTTCGAGCGCCATGCCGTCAATTTATTGGGTAATACTTCCCAAGAGTTCAGCGCGCTGTATACTGCCGACCCGATGCAGGAAGTATCACCCCGAACAGGAAAGGAGTCCTCATGGCTACCAAGCTTTCCCGACGAACGGCTGCTGACCGTGCCGAACGTGATGCCCTCTTTACCGAGCCATCGACGGCAGAGCATGCCAATGTTGTCGACGGAGCGGGACTGAAACTGCTCATCGGAGTCAATGCCGACCACCATTCAGCCCGCAAAGACATCCCCGCCTTTTCCCATCTCCATACGGGCTACTGTGAATCGATCCGCATGGCTGGCGGAATACCTGTCATCCTCCCGCCCGTTATGGATGAAGAAGATCTTCGTCGGGTGCTGGATGGTCTGGATGGTATCGTGCTCAGCGGCGGAGCTGACCTCGATCCTCGCCTGGATGGCTTTATGCTCCATCCCTCGATTCGGCTTTTGGATCGCCGCCGCGAGGAATTCGACCGAATGTTGGTCGGGCTTGTCGCCGCACGGAGGATGGCAGTCTTGGGAATAGGGTCGGGCATGCAGCTGCTAAACGTCTCACAAGGCGGCAGTCTATTCTTGCACCTTCCCGAGGAGTTGCCGCATGCGCTTCCTCACCGCGACACGTCCGACCCGAACCATAGCCACACGCTGGTCGTGGAAGCGGGGTCGCTGATGGGACAGGTCTACGGAGAATCAGAGATCCGTGTCAGCAGCATGCACCATATGGCGGTGGACGATGTTGCTCCTGGGTTCGCCGTGACGGCCCGATGTCCTGACGGGGTGATCGAGGCGATTGAGAGCACAATGGCGGATTGGTTTGCCATCGGTGTGCAGTTCCATCCCGAGGAAGATCGGGGGACCAAACTGGATATCGGGGTCTTCGAGCAGTTCATGCTGGGCATCAGCCGAACCCGCAAGTTGCAGATGGTGGCCTAGGGCACCCAATCACGCTACCCCAACCGACTATTCGGTAGGTAGTCAATACTGGATCGCATTACTCGCGGCCCACAAGAAACGCTACATTCCATAAGAATGGAGTGCGGTGATCGTGCCGTCTTGCCGCAGTAAGTTGATCGACATACTCGCTGTTGGTTACAAGAAACTTTTGCACTCGATCGTGTCAGATGCTACGATCTGGGTTCGCCGAAGAGGGTTGCTGATTACCCGCAGCGGGACACCGGCGGTCGAGTCATGAAGCCCTAGCGTATTGCACTAGCGATGAGGCTTCGTGCGGCTGGACCGTGAATTGATCGTATTACGGAGGGATTCCGGACCGTTTCATCCAGAAGGAGGATCGAAGCACGATGTCCAACATCACTATCATCGGAGAACCACTCTTCACGGAGGATTCTACTGGAAAAGTGAAATCGCGGATTGCAACAGTCTTTCCTCGTTTCCATGCCATCGTCACGTTGCCGGGAATCCATGCCACGCAGATCGACGCTTTTGTCAAGTGGCTCATCCAGCAGGAATTGCCTGCCGGGTTTCCACAGACTCCTGAGGAAAAGGAGATTGAGGCTCGCGCTGACGCTGTCGCCCTCACCATCGAGCGGAATACCGTGCAAATCCGCGTTGATCCTGAAAACACGCCGCTCGCATTTCGGGCCGACAAACTGTTGCAGACCTTCGTATCCAAGCGGCGGATCAAATTCCTCAACGTACTCAACAAGGAGGTCTGCGATGCCGTGAAGCGACGGGGAGAAGGCTGGAGGATCACCCGTCTCCCCACGTCGCCAAGGGAGATGAAACAGAGGATCTCGGCATCGAGAATCCGCATTGGTGGAAGGGAGATCTACTACTACAACAGCACGACCGGCACCCGCTTGTTGACGTACCAGGAGTTTTCCCGCCTGGGCAGTCTGGATGACTCCCAGCTTCGGCAGCATCTCGCCGAGATCCGCGAGTTCTCCGCAAAACGAAATCCCCATGGCAACCCGGAGATCGCCTTCTTCTTAGCGGACAACTGTTTCAGCCGCGATGCTCTTGCTCCTTACGACTTTGATCGGCTCGATGGGGAACAACTGCGGACAGCATATGAAAACCTCAGGAGCCATTTCCATAATGCGGTCGAGACGGAGTTCCGGGAAGACGATCTGGCTGATGATACTTGGCGGAATCGCATGTTCTCCGCGTTGATCGCTGAAACGGACGACGTTGTACCGCAAGATGTCCTGCTTGCCCTGAGTCCAGAGTTTCACATGCAGATCCAGTGGCTTCCGGGGGGACGGATCATCAACGGGGAACTGCTGTTCGACGAGGTCTTCGAGGAAGACCCCTTGGAGGATCCGCACGGGGCAACATCCAGCGACAACAACACCCGCGAATTCCTCTACAATCTGGTGCGCTCTTACGAAGACCTCGAATATGTGAATATCGGGCGGGTCGTGAACTCATTGTCGCGGCAGCGTCAGCACCGTGGTCGTCGGGACGTATACATCGCCGTCATCAAGCGGTGCAGTTGTCTGCAAGAGACCGTGAGCATCATCAGGATGCAAAAATGGGGAGTGCGTGAACACTTGGACGACGGCATTAGTTTGCTGGACTCGATGTTCAAGTCCGACGAGTACACGGAATATGTTCTCGACCGACTATTTGCCTGCCACCACCTGGGGATGAACATTCCCAAGCATATTGCGACGAGAAAGGTTTGCGAGCGGTACGTCGGCTGCCAGACTGGACCGGCGGAAACGATGATCTGGTCGCCTTACTTTCGACGGGCATATATCCCTGGCATCGCGACGGACAAGATGCCTCGACAGAGGTTTCGAGATGCGAGTTTCTCTCTGGGATTTGCCCGGCAACTCGGATTGGCGGCTGCCCCCAACATCATTGTGGGTAGGTACGACGATGTGGAGCACAAAGTGCTTTTCGATGATGGCGACGAAGTAGTGATCGAGGATGCCCGAGGGATACCCGTTGAGATCAAAGTGGCCGACCAGACAGGAACCTTTGTGGACTACCTCAATCCGCTTCAGGCTTCGGCGGCGGCGTATGCCGATCCGGTGAACCGCCGGATCGATTTTCTGCCGGACCCCGAGGGATTTGCCCGCGCATACCTGGATGGCTTTATGGAGAAGTTCTCCTGCGTTCAGAAGAAATATCGCAGACGGCGAAAGGGATTCGATACGCTGTTCAAGAACCGCCTCTACAACGTGGACGGCAGTTTTGCATATCGCTGGGAGCGGGTCTTGAAGCGTCTTGACCAATCCGATTCCCGCGAATTGACGGAAATCATCCAGTCGCATCTGCGAACACCAGTCGCGTCTCAGGGGATGTAAGCTGCCCGCTCTCGGCGTCCCCAAACGCCTCGGCAGAAAAAAAGACGACGGCAAGCATCCATAGGAGTCCCGTCCTCGTGGGACGCGTCCAACTTTGTTCCAACTACTCTTCCTGTTCCCAGGATTGCAACAAGAGTTGCTGAAGAACCAGTGAAGATGGCTGCCAGGCATCGGGGTGAAGTCCCGCAGCCCATCCCTGAGGTGCCCGTTGGAAAACTTTTTCCAACTGGAATATCGTGGGCATCGCACCCAAAAACTGTCAAAAGTGACAGTTATCCTGCCCGCTGTTCCCGACAAAAGGTAGAAAACTTTTGCGTACCTTTTTCGGGTTGCTGACCGTAGCGGCTTCATGCCATCACACCACTGCCAAGCACGGATACCGCTTGCGGTAGAAGTGTCCCTTGTGGCTTCGCAGCAGGTAGTCGAGCCAGTAGCCAGGCGGATCGCCCCTCAACAAGAACGCCTCTTTCACCGACTCATCGCCGTATTCGCCCAGCACCCGCCTGACGAATCTCGGGCTTATGGCGTCTGACTCGAAGAAGCCACGGATGACCGCTTGCTCCTTCTCGGTCAAGCGTTTGCCCTTCTTCTTCAACCCTTTAACGAGCGACGTAAAGCCCGTCATGATCTCCTTGCCTTCGTCAGGGTTGAGGAAGACGCCGATGCCGTCTTTCTCGTCCAGCAGGTCTTGTGGGAGTTTGATTTCTGGACGACTCTTCGTGAGCCCATGCCTCTTGACGACCTCCCGCACTTCCTCCTGCGGTCTTGACTCCCACTGCCAGCGTAATTCCTTTTGCCAGTCCGCCGCCATCGACAAGCCATCGGGATAGACGACCAAATCCTTACCCCGGTACGCCATCATCTGCGTGTGGAGTTCCGTCATCCGCTCTCTCATAATCCTCTCGTAGTCCTTCGAGTAGCGGCATACGATACTGGGGCTTTGGCGTTTCATCGTCTTCTTCAGTTCATCCACATCGACCTTGGAGGCATTGCCCCAAGACTGCTGCTCGCCCGACCAGTACCACTCCCCGCGCCATGGGACCAGGCTCCCGAAAACCAGTTGCCCTGCCTTGAACGGGTTCCTTTTCAGGCTGATCCTAATTCTATACGCCTGGTCGTTGATGAGGTTCACCGCTTCGAGCGTGTCTTTGCTGACGGAAAGAATCTTGTAGAAGGCGGCGTGCCGCTCGGACCAGCTTCGCAATACCTGGCGATCGTCAGCGGAAGCATCAAGGACTGCCGCCAGGATGTCGATAGCCCCCACCCCAGACCATCGTGTGCATTCCTGGCAAACAAAGTCATCGGTGTGCCCGATGTCTGATTCCTCGGCATCCTGCTCCTCCATGTAGCGGGCGAACCACATGCGGAACATGAAGGAATGGCGGCCCAACCAGATCAACTTGCGCTTTACTTCCCAGCCATAGGCATTGGGGGACCGCAGAAACGCCTTTATGCCCGAATCCTTGGGAACGCTGGTGAAGGCATTTGCCAGAAAGGTGCTGCTGGCATCGGCGATGGGCCCAAGGTCCTGATGCGTCGGTGAGAGGACCAGCCCATCGATCAGTGCTGGGTAAAGAATCCAGAGAACGTGACGAAATCGGTCTGGATCAAACCCCGTTGCGGAACCACCATCATCCTCGGTCGAGGCCAGGGGCAGGGGGCTGCCGAAGAACTCGGTGTTGTAGCGTTCATACGCCGCCCATACTCCGATGTCGTTGTGGAGGTCCTCCGCAAAATCAACGAGGATGCCGGCAAGTTCACCAAGCAGATCGGCAGGCAGCCGCAGGGTATCGTAGGCGAGGTCTCGCTGGGCCTCGGAAAGCACCCGCCGAAATCGCTGAGCGATTTTGGGGAGGTGTGAATCGCCTTTTCCTAGATACCCTTGGGGGCGGTGGGCAGCGTAATCCATGATCTTGCTTCCTTGCTTCGTTCCTTTTTGCGGACCCTACGGGCATTGTATCAACGATTTCCGTTTGGCGGGAGCGGCTCACGTTCCCTGTGGAATCGCACCCGTCAGCTCTACATACCTGTATGCAGACGTTCTGGCACTGGCTGAGGCTTCGGAGCCTCCTCGAAGCCGCCTGGTACAGCTTCGATGCCAAGCAGTACGACCAGCTCTTCAACAGCGAACTGGAGAAGGTCATCGCCAGAGTCAAAGACCCCGTCTGCCGCCAAGCCCTTGAACGGATGCGAGGGTTCGACTGGACAGAATACATCTCGTCCTGGGTCAGGCACGCAGGATACCGAGACCAACGGGAGATACAGGAGCGGACGCACGATGTCGTCACCAAGTTGCTCGTCGGCACGCTTTTCCGCGGCTACGACCCCCGGATTCACGGCCCGATGGACAAGCGGTTCAAGGCGAGCGTCGCCAACGCCATCCGCAACCTTGTGGCGAAGGAAAAGACCCGAAGGCGCAACATCCCTGCGTGTCCATCGGGCAGGAGTTCACTCCCGGCTCCGTGACCGCCGACGACCTGCCCGCTCCGCCCGCTCCAGACGACGACTCGAAGGTAGTCGAGAACCTTCGGCGGGTGGTTCGGCAACGACTCGGAGGGCTGGGGCTTGCCGTGCTTGATGTGCGTTTGGAAGGCGGGGAAACGAAATCGCTGGTCGGTTCGCCTGCGTTGAACGTCCGGGATGTCACGTCGCCGTATTGCCAACGACGGAAACACGTCACCGTCGCGCGGCTCGATCACTTCGACGAAGAGGAAAACCAGTGGATCGAGGCGGTCGTCGAAGATCCGCACACGCCCGTGTTCGACCAAGTCTGGTTCCGCTGTGATTTCCCTGAGTGGCTCAATAAGCTCAGTCCGCGCAACCGCAAGATTGCCTTGAAGCTGGCCAGAGGCGAGACGACCGGGTGGGTCAGCCGGCAGCATCACATTTCGGCGGCCCGGGTGTCGCAGCTTCGCCGGGAACTGCACAAGGCATGGCTGCGGTTTCATGGTGAAGCGGAGCCGCTGGAAGCGGCCGCCGCATCCGCGTAACGGCCCAAGGGGAGATACTCATGGGACGCAGGGGCGGCCACGTGCCGCCCTTGCTCCCATGCTCCTTCAAGGGAGGGCTACGCGGTCCGGCCCTCGCAATCGGACCAGCATTGCGCGAGGCCGCGGACCATTGCGAGGGCCAACATCTCTTCGACCGAAACCAGGCGGATTCTGCCTTCGCGGCTTCCCCACGAGTCGAGGCCGGCCAACCAAATTTCGGGCACGACATTATCCGATTCCTCATGTTTCCGACTCTCGTGTGCATGCAGCGCGAGGAGGCAAACTTGCATCTCTTCGAACATGGGCAGCCCGGCCAAAAATCGGAGTTTCCAGTCGGCAGGGCTGCTCAATTTCCAGTGCGTGCGTTTACCCCCGCGGCGAGAAAAAACAACCAGACCGCTTTTTTGGAAGGCGTCTAATTCCCATTATGATCGTTTTCGCTCGGCCTCCGTTCCGCCTCCGTGTTGCAGTGGGATCCCGCGCTTGGGGTACTCGTCCTGGCGCTCGGAAATGCCGACCGCCCATGGGTTGTTCAACCAATCACGGATTGGCTTGAGAAGTTGGTCGACGGAGCCCAAGAGTTTGACCAGCGGATCTGCTTCGGTTTTCATGGCATTTTTTTCCTTTGTCACGTTGTCACGCCGGGGATCTGTCTCGCCTGCGAAGGATAGCCGGCAACTGCGTCTTGGGGGGGCCAGGAAGGACCCTTTTGGCCCCCCCGCGGGCTGTCGTTGCCGTTCGGTCGATCATGCCTCTCTGATTTCTTCCAACGTCAAGGGTTTCTCGTTCGGGTGGCTTTCATTCCCAGCCCTCACTATGGCGCCCACGTCTTGCTCGATTGCGTCGGCCTGGTCAAGCTGGGCTGTTGCTCGCGCTTGCATTTGCCACGGCTCAAGGTCCGCTAGTTCTGGTCTGTCCAATTTTCATCCCCCCTTGCGTTAACTTGGCGTTGACCCGCCCAAACTGCTTTGGTATTGTCCCGCCCTCTCCTGGGTGTCCGATTGGGGGCGGGTGTGCTTGGAGTGCGCCCGCTGTTTGAGAGCGGGTGTGTAACCCACCCACCCGCTCTCATTTTTTGCTCTGCATTGGCATTGCTGTTGACCCGAACACGCGATTTGCGGTATTGTCCCGCCCGTACCGTGGTTTCCGATCTGGGAGCGTGAGCGGGTCCGACTTGCCCCGTCGTGACCCGCTCTCTCTGTGTACGTCATGCCGTCACCTCCATGTCGATGCCTGCGGCCTGCCAGTCGATCCGGGCCGCGGTCGCCGTGATCCGTCCACCAACTGATCCGCATCTTTGCCACAAGCAACGGACACGGAAGTCCGTTGCCTATCAGCAACCACTTTCTGTGAAGGAAAAACCATGCCCTTGTCTATGGGACACAAAAAGAACTTCAACACGATTCGCCGGGCGTTTCGCGCCGGTGACGCGGCCTTGATGGAATGTCAATTGGCCACCACCGGCGAAACGGCGGCTGGCCGAAGGCGCCGTCGTGGCACGGCCCTCGAAGCACACTGCCCCCGCAACCAGTTCGGCCTAAGCGATGACCCGATCTACGCTACAGACGATGGGCCAGGGCCGTGTCACAAAACGGTGGGATTATGGGACCAGCGTCGCGCGGAAGATTAACGGGTACGGGCTGTGGGTGGCGATGCGGGAGGGAGAAAACTCCAAATCACTGTTCGTTGAACGTCTCGCCGATCAGATCATTTCCGCGCGCCGCAACACAGTTTGTATTTGCGTCCACTCCCGCACGGACACGGAGCATTGCGACCCGTTCCTGGATACTTCTTCGTTGGTGAAGACACGACACCAACCATGTTAGATGTTTGCTTTGAACGCGCGTGCATTCCTGGGAACATCTCGCGATGACGCTGGATCATTGGAAGAACGACCTGCTGCCGAAAATCGGCGAACTCCCCTTCCGTCATCTTCAACGTAGGCTTCAACTCGTCGATTGCTGCATCCCGCTTGTCCTCTGGCAATAGCGCAAGATTCCAGCACATCTGAGCGACTGTCATCGCGCGGTTCATATTGCCTACAGACCCATCGTTCTGATCAAACAACGGCTGGGCATAAGCGACGATTGCATCAGCAATGGCTCCCACTGGGCAACTCCTTTCGCAACAAGCCTAACTTGCCTATTAGCCCAAGTTGCACTTCCGTGAGTGTAGCCATTGCCGAAGTGGGCGGCAAGTGGGGACTCGCCTGGCCCGACGTTTCCGGCCGCCGCGTTCTGTACGTCTTGACGACACCGTAGACGCGTTCCGAGAATGGGGTGGTAATTCACCGAAAATGAAACAATCTGGCGATCCCCAGACAGGCTTGGACTTCGCGTTCATTCCTTGACCCAAAAAATACCGGCGGAAAAATCGCCACGGCAGAAAGGGATTTTACCATGTTCAACTTCTTCATCCCCTGCGTGTGTTGCGGGCGGCAAACATTTTACCTTGACGATCAAGGACGGTCACTTCTCCTGGGAACGCAAGCAAGAGGAGATCCAGCAAGAAGCGGCTCTGGACGGAATCTACGTGATCCGCAGCAGCGAGCCGGCGGAGGACCAGTCGGCTGATAACGCCGTGCGCAACTACAAGAGGCTGGCCGATGTGGAACAGGCGTTTCGTGCGCTCAAAGGACTGGAACTGTTGGTGCGGCCGATCCATCACCGCGTGGACGACCGTGTTCGTGCCCATCTGTTTGTGTGCCTGCTGGCGTACTACGTTCAATGGCATCTGAAGCGCTTGTGGGCTCCGCTGCTATTCGCCGACGAGCATTTGACCGAACATCGTGCCGACCGCGATCCCGTTGCGCAGGCCGAAGCGACTGCGGAGGTCTGTCGCAAGAAGGCCATCCGCCGGAGCGAAGAGGGCCATCCGCTGAACAGCTTTCGTACTCTGTTGGCGGCGTTGGCCACCCAATGCCGCACCACATGCCAGTTTGGTGACGGCGACTCGGCCATCCCGATCAGCAAAACCACCGACCCAAACGCACTGCAAAACGAAGCCTTCCGCCTCCTCCAACACAAACCGTAGTCAGTAACACGAAGTTCACCAAACGCTGAAAGCCACTTATCACCAGAGGTTACGCTCTATCTTGGCCTGGAACTTCGGTTTCACAGCGGCGGCTGCCTGTGCTGTGCCCTGCGGAAGTCGTCCGGTTCTTCTTTTTCCTTGTCATTGACCTCACTCCTATGAGACCAGACAGCCTTCGGTGAGGTGTTCTCCGCACTTTCGTGACAGAGAGTAAAGAGCGCAAGCCAGGGCAGTACGAGGAATAGCAGTACGAGGAATAGCAGTAGCACGCCCGGCACGGACGCCAAATCGTCCTTCGGCAAAGGCGGTTTTCGCGTCCGCCGCAGGGTGCGCGTCACAACCTGTGCAGATACTAACCATCGGCTGAGTGGCTGAGACTGTGTGGGTGCCGCCTGGCGGCTTTGCTTCCGAACCCGCGCAGGTACTGGCCGGCGACTAGGCCGTTGTTGGACATGTGCCGAAACCGCGAGAATGCCAGGGAGTGCCGAAGGGGAATGCGAAACCTGCACATCAGTACAAATCATAGGGCTTTCCGGCAATTCCAACCCCAGACCAGCCGCAAGGTGCATCGATGTCGGGCGCTGCTGTTCCGATAGCGAAAAGACCTCTGGGACTTGCAGGTGCGCCAGCATCTGCCTCCGCGCCGGATCGCCGGACGCCTGCCACGCGGCATACAATCGCTGCAGCCTGTCGCGGTTCCATTTCTCCGGAGGATCATCCGGTGACAGAACGGAATCCATGAAGAGCAATTCCAAAATCAGCATGTCGCGTCCGTAGCGGTCGGAATAGGGCGCTACGGAGTCGTCGCCCACACCGGCGCGAGAGCCGAGCTCCGGCGGGCAATACCCCTCCGTACCATACGTGCCCCCCTCGGCCACGTCGATGGCTTGGTCCGATCCGGCCGCCGGGGCCACGAAAGCATCGAAATCAATCAGGCATAGCGCCGGTTCGTTGGATGGACTACCCGGATCGATGATAATGTTGTTGGGCGACAAGTCACCATGAACGATTCCCGCCCGTTCGAGTACGGCGGTGGCAAGCACCAAATCCTCGACGCAACGCCAGCGGACGTCTTCGGGGAAGGAAGTTCCCGCGTCAACCATACGATTTTTGAATTCCAACCACGTCTCGCCGGAGACGGCTTGCGCGAGGTAGCCGGAAAAATCGAAGTCAGTCTTCGAGGAGCGGAAATTCAAGCGGGTGTCGACCCAGAGTAAAGGGGCAGCCGCCAGCCCAGGCAGCCAGGTGTGCATCTGTTGTCCAATCAGCCAAGCCGTTCTATTGAGCCGCTTCTGCGTCGGCCGCGTGAAGAATTTGAGGTAGGCAACCACCGAACCGTCCCCCCCCAGCAGCGGATAGGCCTTTCCTTCGGCGCCCGAACGCCACGGTGGTTGGCCAGGATAGGCCCGGTTGTAGTCCTTAAAACGGTAGATTTCTTCTCTGATCGCCAAGAGACGACCGGCTAGCGCCTTGGCCTGGATATTGCTCAGAACCAGGATGTCCATACTAGGACCGACAGGCATGGCCGTCCTCTCTTTATTCCGCCCGGATGACCGCCAACGTCAGGTTGTCGTCAAAACTTCGCGGGCGTTCTTCGACTGCCTGTTCGATGAACCGGCGCGCTGTGTTCTCCACGCCCGCGGTTTGCAGTTCTTCCACCTCATCGAGCAACGCCATCGGGTTACCGCCCATTCCACGCCCCACGCCGTCCGTATGGAGTGCGCAAAGGAACGGGCCCTTCAGTTCCTCCTCGTGCCAGCAGTCGAACTCCCGCACGTTCCGGTCGGCGGGACCGAGGGCGCAAACCTGGTGTTGATCCAAATCGCATTCAGCCAGGACGTGGTCCGTCGCCCGCTGCCCGTGGGGCGGTGTGTGATAACTGCGCCACACGCCCCCGCCGTCCCCAACCATGGCGATGCGGAGGAAATGCCAGTCCAGCCAGGCAAGCGTCAAGGTGCTCTGAAACAACACTCCCTTCCTCAAGATGTACTTCCAGGTGGACACGAATTGGCCAGGCGGACACGACGCTTCGGGTTCGCGCGACAACTCGTCGGCAAGCCGGCCCAGGCTCCGGCCGGCTTCATTGAAGGCATATCTGGCCAGGTCTTTTGGCTCCAAGCCCGGACTGCCCTCGACCAAGGCCCGCAAGGCAACCGAACAGACCAGGGCCGAGGCCCATTCCGATCGGTACGATGTGGTCAACCCGTCGCCCAGTGCCAAGACAAAACGGAAACGCCTCCGTGTCTGTGCGTCATGAGGCAACCAAGCCACGGCATAGTCTTGATTAGTCTCCTTGTCTTGATCTTCAGGCCCGAAGTCGGTGTGGACTGACCCAGACAACTGCCCCGACCGGAAACACCCCGATCCGATGATCGTTTCGCCTCGCTCGTCTAACCATGCCTGGTTCCCACGGATCAGGTGGTCGAACGCCGGGGGCCAAGTGAAAGGTTCGTCGGTATCCGCGCTTTGACCCATACTCTTACTCTACCTTTGCGGGCGCCCACGAATTACTCTGGAGTTTAGCGTCGTAGCTTTGGCTTGATGCTGTGTTTTAACTGCCGACAGGTCCGGTGGTATGGATGTTGATCTGTAAGCAAATCGGCCATTGAGATTGATGAAGTTCTCGTTCCGGAATTCGCTTCCTCCTTCCCCGGAGAATTAGGAAGTCACATACCGGAGTTCACTAGTACTCGTAAGTTATTCTTGGACATTCGCCTTGGATATGCTTGATCACTTCCGCGACGTCCCGGGCACGCGAGACGCCCGAACTTCCAACTGAGCTGATAAACGCCGCCAGCGCCTGGGTGTTGGTGATATGCACGTAGCAGTCCGGTGAAGCGATCTCGCGGAGAGTCCTTTCGTCGGGCCGGGCTTTGCCGACCGACACACCGGCCACCGCGATGACCACCGGGTCGCCGTCAAGGTTCAGACTCTTGATTTCATCCGCGACCGGTTGCGGTCCCGATCCTAAGTTGTGTTCCCCGTCGGAGAATAAAAGCACCAAGGGCAGGGGATGCTCCGCTCGTTCCGGATGCCGCTGGAGCCCTTGCATGTAGAGCCTCAGCCGTATCAACGTGAGTTCCAGCGCCCCGGTGATATCCGTTTCTCCTCCCCGGCCGTCGATCTCGACTTGGTCTGGGTCGATCATGCGGATGGGCATCATGTCGCACAGCGGGTCGATCACGGCCTCGTCACCAAAGCGAATCAAGAGCAACTTGAAGTAGGAGCGGTCCGGGCCCCCTGGCCCCCGCGACTGGCACTCCATAATCATTTCGCGGATCCCCTCGGTGGCTGCCTGAGCCTTCTGCCCGGCCATGGAACCACTGTTGTCGGCCAAAACACATACCAACTGCGGCCGCGATTGCCTTGTTTGTCTTGCCATGTTCAGACTCCTCAAAAAAGCCCGCCGGCCCGACCGACCGTGCCGGCCATTGGTGTGCTTTGTTTTCGTGGGCTGCCATGCCCTATTTTAGAGTTACATAGCCCCGATCACAATGAGGCCCGTCGGCTGACGTCCTGCAAAGGTACCGGCTCTTGGCTGTCTCGCGGGAATACGACGCCAGTATCGGTTAAATCCGACTTTCCTCCTCTTGCCAGCTCGGAAGCCTTGCAGGAGCACTTTCAAGTTGAGACAATCGAGATGTTCTGCCAAGATGGGGCGTTCGCCTGGAAGTTCTGACAATCGGAGATTGGAAGCCGATGGGGTATCACAATCGCTCGCAGCAACGTGGCAATCGCCGCAGTTCGCAATTACTATAGTGTAATGCGTGAACATAAAGGTCTATGCACCTGACATTGACAAGATTCCTGAATTCTCTTTTCAATGAGGGCCGGGTTCGTGTCTCTAGGCCCGCCGAGATTTCCAATAAGGAACTTTCGGAAGCTGACGAAGCGCTCTCGATGTTCGAGCGAGTGTATCGACAAGAACTGTCGGCTATGCCTCCTCCGCTTTCCGTGCCTGCGGCTCGCTGGGCGGCCGTAACTCTGTATCGGGCTTGCCAATTTGTGGCCTTTCGCGATGTGGGAGAGGATATGATTGCACGGACGATGGGCGTTTGTTGTCCCGAGGGTGATCCACCAGCGATCCACTATAGTGTGGATCTCGCGTTTCGTTACCTGCCCGATCTCTACAAGCTGGCCCAAGCTGCCGGACCGCAGGACCCGCTTCTAGCTCGCCTTGGGCGTCTAGCGGTCGAGTGGCCGCTTTCGTCGGTGGGCATGACCGGCATCGGGCCTGTGCGAATCGATCCTTGGGCCTACGATCGGTGCCTTTCTGCCCTTTACATCGATCGTGTGATTGCCCGGGGCGACGTGTCGCGGCTCGACGACCCGTGCGTGTGCGAAGCGGTGCAACAAGCCGTGGGGCTATTCCCTGATTTAGCGCCAAGAATGGCGGCCGCCAGCGCGCCCGACGCAGTTTCGCAAAACCTTGATTGGGAGAACGTGCCATGACGGATGTGACGATGGACGGCGGCACGCCAGATCACGTCGTCCTGGGCCGACGGCTGACCCAAGAGGTGCTTATACCCATGAAGAGCGCCTTTGTCGCCAAGGATGAAATCATCGACTTGCTTGGCGTGTGCCTGGTTGCCGGCGAGAACCTGTTCATTCTAGGGCCGCCGGGCACGGCGAAGACCGCCCTCGTGCAAGACCTGGCCCGCCGCATCGAAGGGCGCATGTTCGACTATCTCTTGACACGGTTCACCGAACCGAACGAGCTGTTCGGACCATTCGACATCCGCAAGCTCCGCGAAGGGGAGTTGATTACGAACACCGAAGGAATGCTGCCCGAGGCCTCGCTGGTGCTCCTCGACGAACTGCTCAATGCCAACAGCGCCATTCTCAACAGCCTCTTGATGGTACTCAACGAGCGGGTGTTTCGCCGCGGCCGGGAAACCAGGCCGCTGCCGTTACTGATGGCCGTGGGCACCAGCAACCGCCTGCCGGAGGACGATACGCTGGGGGCCCTGTTCGATCGCTTCCTGCTCCGCGTGCGTTGCGATAACGTGCCCCCGGAACAGATGCAGGATGTGCTGATTGCCGGCTGGAAACTCGATCTCGGCGGCACCGAACCGGCAGCGACCTTCCCGGTGGAGGACGTCCGCCGCTTGAATGCCATGCTCAGCGACGTCGATCTGATTCCCGCCCGGCCGGCCTATATCGAACTGATCCATCGACTGCGCTATGCCGGGATTCCGCTGTCCGACCGGCGTGCCGTAAAGCTCCAGCGTCTGATGGCGGCCAGTGCCTTGCTTTGCGGGCGTCTGGAAGTGAATTCGACTGACCTCTGGGTCTTGCGGTACATCTGGGATGCCGAAGAGCAACAGGAGGTGCTCGCTACGATCGTGCAAGACGTGATCGACAAGTCCGCTGCGGCCAGCGACGCCCATCCGCGATCGCACGGCGGAGACACTCCCGATGCCGAAAGCCTGGCCCGCGATCTGAGGCGCATTGCAGACCGGCTTGCTACGGGTGACCTCCCGACTACCGAGCGCAGTTACTTGAAAGACCGTCTGGGACTACTGGCGGCGCGATGCCCCTGGGTCGCCGACCCGCAGCAGCGGGCGTTCCTGGAGAAGCAAGTGGGGGAGTTGTGGCGGCAACTGGAGAGCGCGGCATGAACCGGCGTCCCTGGGCGATGTGCCTCGGCAAGGCCGATCTGCCAGCCATCGGACGGCTGTGGCAGGTTCCGGGCATCGAGGTCTGCGACCTGCCGGATCGCATCTGGCTGCGTGGCCCCGCCCAGGACGAGGAACTCGACCGGCGACTGGCGGCGATGCCCGCAACCGAGCGATTCTACGTGCTCGGCGATGGGCAGCTTCAGCCTGTGACCAGCCAGTTGCCGATGGGCTGGCTGCCCACTGGAGCGTGGGTGCCGCTGCGGCAGTGGCTGGCCGTGCAACTTCCCGCGGCCGGCCTGGGCGGACAGTCGGACCAATGCGTGCCGATGGTTCTGGTACGGTCCGCGCGTCCCACCAATGCTTCGGTGCTACTGACCACGCTGGATTGTTGGGCGGCCTATGCGGTCGAGGCGCCGCAGGTCCGGCTTGATCGCTGGCGGTTTGCCGTGGCCGACGATGGAAGAGTGATAATCTGCGGACAACCGTTGCCTCCGCTCCCCGGCAGCCGCTGGGTCGACCGGGAAGGCATCGCCGTTCCTGCCGGCTGGCACTGGTCGCCGCCGGTCGAACCATCGATCGTCCGTGCCGTGTTCCGGCTGCAACCGGGCGACCTGGCGTTGTGGCAGACCGATGGGACATGGCAGCGGATTCTCGCGGCAGATTTCGTGCCGGCCAGTCGCGCGGCCGTGCGGGTTTCGTTGGAGGGCTTTCAGCATGCCGCCCCTTGACGATGGCGCCGCGGTCCGCCGATTCCTCGCCCCGTATGCCTCGTTGCCGTGGCGATGGGACGACGAGGGTGAAGTGATCGCCTGGATCAACGGCCAAACGATCGTTTTCCGGGCCGAGCTGGACGACGTGCTAACCCGACTGGCACCTTACGGGCTTCCGCCCCTCAGTGCGCTGGTGCCTTTGTTGGCCGCGTGTCGCGACGGCTGGCAAAGCGAGTCCAGCCGGCTGAGCACCACAGCCGGCCTAATTACGACCATCGAGCGTGGCGACTTCCCCGAATGGTTCGGCAACCTCTTTCCGCTGCTGGACGTCGTGCGTGCCATGCCCGCCGAGTTGCGTGCTACGCCGCTGGCAAAGGCCGACTTGGCCGAGCTGGTCTTTGAAGAGTGTCGCACCCGCACTTCGCCTGAATTGGCCGACTCGGTCCGCTGGGCCCTCTCCGGCTACTTGGGCCCCGAAATGCTTGCACCGCAGCCGGACCTGTCATCCGGCTTTCAGGGCGTGCTGCGGGAGTTGCGGTGCCTGTACGAAGGGCTGGCACGGCTGGACGTTGAAAAACTTAGGCTGCGGCGCCGCACGGGGTTTGACCAGCTGGTGCGCCCGGCCGACGTCAAGTTGCCGCCGGCCGAACTGGCGCGGCGTCTGATTGCGCGGCTCCACAACGACGAGGAGCTAGGGGGCATGGCCCGCATCGCCCACTCGGTACTGGCCGCCATTCATCTGCCGCACGCGCTCACGGATCACGACGACCTGCCCGTGGGTGGCATTTCCGACATCAGCCACCGCGGCTCCCCCGATCGACTGCTGCTCAGCGAGTTGGCCCACGACGACCTGACGCTGGCGGTTCGGATCGCGCTGGGCGAAGCGATCTATCTGCGGCGCGAGGCCCCGCGCAGAGATTCGCCGAAGCACCGCGCCGTGCTCATCGACGCCGGTATCCGGCTGTGGGGCATCCCCCGCGTTTTCGCGGCTGCAGTGGCACTATCGCTCGTGGCCGCGGCGAGCCGCAACATCCGCATCGATGCCTACCGGGCGAGCGGGCGATCCGTCGAGCCGGTGAACCTTACGCAGCGCGAGGGCCTGATCGCCCATCTGGAGGCATTGGAACCGGATCCGCATCCCGGCGACTGCTTCCAGGCGTTTTTATCCGCTGCCTCGAAGTGGGGTGAGCTGCGGGATGCCGTCATTGTGACCGGCGAGGACGTGGCCGCCGACCAGGGATTCCAGCAGGCGATGGCCACTCTGGAAGTGCCCTCGCTTCTGCTGGCCACCGTAAGCCGTGAGGGGCGTTTCCGCCTGATCTCCTGTGGCACACGGAGCCGCAAGGTCCTTCGCGAGGCCCGGCTCGACCTGGAAAAGCTCCTGACACCGGCCAGTCGCCCCGCAGTTCCGCTTTTGGATACGTCGCTGATAACCCCCGCCGTTCTTGTCCAAAAGCCCTTCCCGCTGTTGTTGTCGCATGCGGGCGTCGATGCCCGCCGGGCCTGGGTCGTGCCGGGCCACGGAGTGCTCTCGATTTGCCGCAATCGTTGCCTGTGGCGCTGGCAGCATTCGGGCCGGGGTGCGCGGTTGCTGGCCGACAAACTCCCGCCGGGAAAGGTCCATTGGGTAGGGGCCGGCGCCAATGGATGGGAGTCACTCGCCGTGGTCGGACAACTGCAAAGCAGCCGCCTTTGGCTGCTCCGCGTCGACCTGGCAGCTGGTACCTGTCGCTCAATACCGCTGGAGCTCGGCGGCCATTCGCCCCGTGGCGTCTGCGGGCACGGCGGCATGCTGTTTGTTGTCTACGACGATTGCGCCGACGTCTTCGGGCCGCTCGACGGGCACCGGCAGGAACTCTTGAAGCTGCCACGAGGTGCTCGTTGGCGCCACGGCCGTTTTCTGCGACGACAGGATAGCTGGTATGCAATTTCACATGATGGACTGGCGGCGCACGCGGAGCCGCTGGGGGTTCCGCGACGGTGGCAGGCGCCTCCCCGATTTCTTGCCCTGGTTGATCGTGCCGGTTGCGATGGCCCCATCGCGCTGACGACCGATGGCCACCTCTACGACCTTGCCCATAATCGCGTGATCCGGGTCAGTCACGGCCTTTCGGGAATTCTCCTGGTCGAGGCCATCGCTCGCGACGGCTCGTGCATCGTCATCTCGCAAGGCGATGATCAAGCGAAAATGGCGGTCATCGAGGTTCCCAGCGGGGTATCCTACAGAGTTTCCGGCAACCCCGCGACCATCGCCGAAGCCAGTGTCTTTGGGGCGACGGTGCGCACGCGAAACCTGTCCCACCATTTCCGAGCCGTGTGTGTCCAGAGCGATCATCTGGTGCTGGTGCGGCCAAAGGACACGTGTGCCCGTATCGAGCCCGATCAACATCAGCATGACGTGGTTCTGCGATCCGAGGCGGTTGCTGCCGACCAGCGGCGGCTGGCCGTTGAGTTTCGGCAAATCGACTCACCTACGGATGCGGGCTACACCCTTCGCCTTGCCGCCTGGGACGACGGCAGCCGTGCGGTTCTCGATTCCCGGGGGTTGCTGCATTTGAAGAGCTCCGACCCGGCGATCCCGGAAGTGACACTGGTGCTTTGCGAGGGGGCCCTGGCCGGCTGGTGTGCCGACGGCCGGTGGTTCGGTCCCGCCTACTTCATCGCCGAGCATGCACCAACCCGGGGCGCGGCGATTTACAAGCAAGTCCTCAAACCGTTTGTGGCGCGGCTACGATGATCACGCTCACCCTGCGAGTTCGCTATGGCCGGCAACCGCCGCGGCACGCGGCGGCGTGGCTCATTCCCGGTCACGAACCCGTGGGTTGGCTGACGGAACTGTTGCACTGGGAATTGTCACTGGCTGACGTAGCTCTGTATCGGGTGCCCTGGTCGTCGACCCATCTCGACGTGCAAGGCATATTGGCCATCGTTCCTGGGGACAGTACCCCGCGAGTTTCGCCCCGTTGTCAGCCGTACGCCCGGATTGATCGCCAGCAGACGGGATGCCCGGCTGCCATCGTGTACATTCCCGTGGAAGCCCGCTTCGACCCCGACCTGACGGACGCAGACATCCCTCCGCTGCTCGGTCCCGACGAGAATGTCTACCTCTGGCACCCGAGCTGCGGGCTGGTAGGCTTTGAGCCAGGCGATCGCGTGCGGGTGGCCGATTTGCTCCAGCCGCCCCCGGAACAGAAAACCGCCTGGAACCTGGCAAAGCCAGGCGTGGGCTTCAGCCGGCGGTTGACAGCCATCGAAGCCGACTGGACGCCCTCGGCCGAATCGCTGCTTAGCGAAGGAAAGGAGGACATCGGTTCGCACTCCTCCGCGCTCCATGAACTTCCGCCATGTCCCGATGAGCCAAGCCCGGGTTTGCTGGGCCGTATGGCTTCCGCAGTCCAAGGGTTTCTGAGTGACCTGCTCTCGGACCCCGCCAAGAAGCCCAAGCAACCGCGTGAGCAGCAGGAGGCTGGCCCCGAGGCGGATGGGACGCAAAGCGAGTCGGTATGTGCCGGAGCAGGCCTAGCCTCGCCATGTTCCGCGGGGGCGACCGCCAGCGGAGCGTCGCCGGGCGGAGAATCGATAGAAATTGACTCATCGTCGGCAAAGGGCAAGAAACCTCGCGCCGGCGGTCAAAAGCGGCTTTCCGCTGGGCTGCTGGGCGCCGTGGCCGCGGCGGCTCGCGCCACCAAGCAAGGTTTGGCCGGTCTCCTGCGGCGGCTCGGGAAACTGGGCCGCGCGGCGGGCCAGACGCGGCCCAACAAACAGGCTCGCCGAGACCGAGAATTGCTGGAGAAGCGCGATCGGGAAATACGTCGCCTCTTGCACACGCTGAAGACGGACCCTGACGTGGGTTTGCACTACGCGCTTCCCATGTCGAAAGGACGGCGGAACGCCGACCGGCCCGGCTCGAAGCTGCTGTCGCATTCCGTCGATTTCACCCTTGCCAGCTTCGGCCACCGCGGCCCGGGTGATCTTTGGGACGTGCCGCCACATCTGCGCGGACCGCTTCTTACCCAGTATCGCGAGTTGGCCGGCCGCGAGTTGCGGCTTGGACGCTATCGCCGTGCGGCGTACATCTATGCCGAACTGCTCGGCAACATCGAGTTGGCCGCCTCGGCCCTGGCGAGCGGACACTACTGGCGCGAAGCGGCCGTGCTCTATCGCGAGCGGCTCCAGCGCCCCGATGAGGCAGCCCGATGCCTGGAGCAAGGCGGACTGTGGACCGAGGCCAGCTCGCTGTACAAGGAACTAGGTGAGCACGAGAAGGCCGGCGATCTTCATCAGAAGCTTGATCAGCTGGAAGAGGCCCAGCAGGCTTATCGAGCCGCGTTGGCCAAGCATCTCACGCGCAGCGATTACTTGGCGGCCGCCTGGCTTCTGGAGCATAAGCTCGCCGCCCCCGAGGAGGCCCTGGCCCAGTTGAATGCGGGCTGGCCGTCTTCGATCCAGGCCGGCCGATGCCTGGAGGAACTGTTCCACCTGTTGGCCCGGCACGGTTGGCATGAGGCGGCCGCGACCAAGATCGAGCAGCTTCGGCAACAATCCCTGACTATCGGCCAGATGCAGTTGCTGATCGACATCCTTTCGCAAACCGCGGCGACGTATCCCGATGCCACTGTCGGTGGCCGTGGTGCCGACACAACGCGGGCCCTGGTGGGCGCCCGTCTGCGGCAAGCCACCGGTGAGGAGAAACAGCGTTTGCTGGCGGCCGTGCGGCGGCTGGTGCCCAGCGATCGGCTGCTCGGCCGCGACTGCCAGCGATTCCTGCGCCCCCCTCGCCAGCCAAAGGCAACAAGCCGGCAACCGGCGGCGCAAGGCTTCCGTACAGTTGCGGCCCGCGCGCCGTCGCTCCGCCTAGAGGCGCGCCAAATTCACCTTTCCAACAACGTGCAGTGGCAAGCCGCCGTCTCGGCGGGGAATGTCTTTTATGCCGCCGGCCATGAGGGCAACAGCGTGGTGGTGGAACAGGGCTTCTGGGACGGCCGACACGTCCGATTGGAAGGAGGACTATGGGAAGGGCTGTCCTTGGCCCAGCGGCCGATCCTGCTGGCGCCTGATCCGCGCGGGGAGCGGACGCTGCTGGTGTATGTCGTCAGCGGGCCCCCGCTTCTCCAGCAGCCTTTCCCGGTAGCCGACCCGTTGCTAGGTCGGGTCCAGGCGGGCACGCCCCCCTGGATACCGGCGGACACCATTGCCGTCCAGCGTACCAGTGGTGGAATGACGCACGTCGTACAAAGGCAGGCGGACGAATTAGTCGTCCATCTGTTCAATTTCGCCGACCAGCCACTGAGCTCTCGCTCCGTGCCCTATCGCGAGATATGGCCCGATGGCTTTGTCGCGCGGGTGCCATTCGAGCCGATGCCGCTACACGCCCGCTCCGACGCGACATACCTGGCGGCCGGCGATCGGCTGGTGATCCTCAAGCCGGCCGAAGCCGCGAAGATTATCGAACTTCCCGACGCCGTCCTGTCGCTCCAGGGCTCCTCGCCTTTTTCCCGCACACGGCTGGTGGCAACGATGGAGGCAGGTGCCATCCTTTACTGGGATGATTCGGCCCAGCGCCGGGCATCGTTGGCCACGGAGTTGGCCCGGCCGGTGGCGGGGTTTACCATAGGCGGCTGGCTCGTGGTCGCCTCTGCTGCGGCATGCCATGTCTATCGCACCGAAGGTCATCGGATCCGGCTGGAGGCGGACTGCCCCGGCAGCAGCGTCGAGCCGCTGGCAGTGCTTAACACGACCGATCCTGATGAGTTCGCGTTGTTCGGGGCGGACGGTACTGTTCGGCTCTATCAGATGCCGCACCAATGAGTTGGCGACCTTTGATACCCAAGCGGCACTGAAGGCGGCTGGACTGGAGTTGCCGCCACCCCTTCGATGGGTTATAGACCATTTGGATAGAATATAAGTGTTCGAGTGGTCACGCACACCATTGATCTAGTTTGGCCGTACGCGAAACTCGGTGCGCTAGGAACTAAACCGTGCGCGAGGTGAAGCGTGGGAAGATATGACCGCAATCGCTGTCGCATCCACGGGCCGGAGAGGCGATTGCTGGCCGAACTTGCCCCTCATATTATGCTCGACGGCTCGCGGGGCGGGGCTATCGCGTTTCGCGATAAGGGGCAGTTGTCCATCGCCCGGTGGCACAGGCCCGAGGATTGCGAGCGAGCCATCAATAGGGCGTTGGAGATTTTAGTGGACGGGGATGAGTGTGAACGGGAGTCCGATCAGAACGACCAATGCCCGGCGAATTGATAGGCTCCGGACAGGGGCTGGGAATTATTGGGTTTCGATACGCCTCGTACAGGCCATACGTTTGCTGGGGCCACTCGTCGGTCGATGTAGCCGAAGCGCGCGATAAGCTGAATGCGACAGCTCGGGACGCTCTGGCCTATCTCCGTTGTGGCTGGCAGGTTAGAAGGTCGCGCCGCCCATGATGTCCTCGCGCGACGGGGTTCGAGCCGCCAACCGCTCGCAGGAATTCTCATCGTGCGTAACGCCCTGATTTTGGCGCGGACGCCGGTTACCGTCAAGCTGCACCCCAACATCGTGACCGTCGACGCTGTCTGGCTGGGAGTGCCTATGGTCGGCTCGCTGCTGATCGCGAGTTATGACTGTCAGTTGGTGCGGCATTACGCACTGCCGAGGATGCCAGAGTTTGGATGACACCACCTCTTTTTTCCGTCGTCGTCGGCAACCGCTGCTGAAGAGTATTGATCTTGCCCCGTGCCATTAACCCTACACATCCACGCTGGGCGATAAAGCACCGTTGAATCGGCTGCGGGAACTGACCGACACAATTGCCGTTCAGGCCGGCAACCAGCACTCTCGATCCAGCCGCCGCAAGCGGTAATTGGACCGGCAATCGCTTCTCCGCATAACATCTTTTCCCATTTTGAGGAGGACACTCCATGAGTACCGTATTGGATGAACCCCGATTGGGCCAATCCACCAGCCCCGCGCAACGCTTACGCACCACCATGGCCGCCGTGCGTGTTTCCCTCTCCTGGTTCGGCACCAGGAAAACCCTCACGGCCGAACAACGTGCCGAAGCGGCCGAACCGTTCGGCACGGACGCCCGCTTCCTGAGCGCGGGCAAGCGGCTGCTCGACATTTCGCATCCTGCCTACAAGGCGGTCACGGCCGTGCGTGGCAAAGTGATCGCCTACTGGAAGTCGTTGTCGCTGCCCTATCCTGAGCCCGGTCTGCGGCTCATCCGCCAGGATCGCATCGACGAGTTCGCCGCCAAAATGCGGGAGTTCCAGGAAGATCTGGCTGAAGCCGTCGAAACCCTGGACCGCCACTACAGCGAGCTGAAGGCCACGGCCCGGCAGCGGCTCGGATCGCTGTTCAACGCCGGGGACTACCCGGAGTCGCTGCGCCACATGTTTGCCGTGGAATTCGATTTTCCCTCGGTCGAACCCCCGAACTATTTGCAGCAACTCAACCCGCAACTCTACCAACAGGAGTGCCAGCGGGTGCAGTCCCGCTTCGACGAAGCCGTGCGATTGGCCGAAGAGGCGTTTACCGCGGAATTGGCCAAGCTGGTCTCGCACCTGACGGAACGTCTCTCGGGCCAGGAGGATGGCAAGCCGAAGACGTTCAGAAATTCAATGGTCGAGAACCTGACCGAGTTCTTTGGGCGGTTCCGCGAGTTAAACGTCCGCAGCAGCGAGCAACTGGATCAGCTCGTTGGCCAGGCGCAGCGGGTCATCCGCGGCGTCGAGCCGCAGGAGTTGCGGGACAACGCGGGGCTCCGGCAGCACGTGGCCACGGAAATGAGCCGTGTGCAGTCGGTGCTGGATGGGTTGCTCATGGATCGTTTATGTGGTGCACCACATAAACGATCTTCTGTGGCGCAGACAGTTATGTGGCGTAGCTCGTTCCTCCAGCGGTATGTGACCATTTCGCCAGTCTTCTGCGCCACATAATTTCGAGATTACGCTACAGGGAGAATGTTCCATTTCCATTTTCTCCCAGGAGCGTGACTATGTTTGCTGAGGTTTTCGACAGCCCTGTTACCGTGGCGCGTCATCGCGAAGGCCCGATGGTGAGAGAACGCCTTGCCTTTCTGACGCATCTCGCCAGCCAGGGCCACTTCGGGTCGGGCTTAGAGAAGAAGGCGCGTTATCTGCTTGCGATTGTACAGACGCTGCGACTGGCCAGTCGTCCTCGACAGGCCATGACTCTCAACAAGGTTAAACGCAGGATCGCCAACCGCCGTTGCCTCTTTCCACTTGCCGTCCAATGGCTTCGGTTCATGGGCCGTCTGAAAGAGCCGTGTGTTCCCCTCACTCCGTGGGCAAAGAAGATCAAAGCGTTCGCGGATTACATGGAGCATGAAGCGGAACTGTCGCCCGCAACCGTTTACAGCCGTTGCTCGCAGGTCAGGGTGTTCTTTGGGCAACTGCGTGTCCAAGGTGGTTCTCTACACGCGATTACTCCTCATCGGATCGACACGGCATTTCAGAAGATGCTTACCCCCGGAGGCTATTCACGAAAGACGGTCCAGACCGCTGCCGACACACTGCGGGCCTTCTTCCGTTTCGCAGAAGCACGCGGTTGGTGCCGCAAAGGGGTGGCTGGGTCCATTCGCGCTCCGCGAGTTTTCACGCAGGCATTGCTGCCGTTGGGGCCGTCGTGGGATGATGTACGGCGATTGCTTGCCATGGCCGGAGGCGACCGACCGGGTGATATCCGTGCTCGCCCAATACTGATGCTATTTGCCATCTACGGCCTCCGGCGCGGGGAGGTGAGTCGCCTTCGACTGGAGGATCTTGACTGGGAGCGTGAGGAATTCCGTGTCGTATCTTCCAAGTCGGGGCAGGTCCGAACCTATCCGCTAACGCGGACTGTTGGCGGTGCCATCTTGCGTTACCTGCGAGAGGTGCGACCTCGATCGCCGCATCGGGAAGTGTTCTTGACATTGGACCCTCCCTTCCGGCCGGTTTCCACATCGCTATGGGAACTGGTTGGCAAACGCTTGCGAGCCTTAAACGTGTCGCTTCCACACTATGGGCCTCATGCTCTACGTCACGCCTGTGCGACACGGATGCTGGCCACCGGCTTGTCTCTCAAGGAGATCGGCGACCAACTGGGGCACTTGCACCCTGACAGCACGCGAATTTATGCCAAGGTCGATCTCGTCGGCCTACGTCAGGTGGCGGATTTCGACATGGGAGGTGTCCTATGAACTTGCAACGTCTGATCGAACAGTACATCTCCTTTCAACAGTCGCTTGGATCGGCATTCATAAGGGATGCGGAGATGCTCCGGGCTTTCTGCCGCGCCTGTGGCCCACGAGCCAATGTTGCCGATGTTCGCGTTCGGCATGTGGATGCGTTTCTGGGCACAGCCAGGCCAGTGACCAAGACGTGGTTCAACAAGTTGAGTCTCTTACGGTGCTTCTTCCGATATGCTGTGAGCCGTGGGTACGTCACCGCAGCCCCTCTCCCTACGGTCATGCCGAAGCGCCCGCCGTTGTTCGTTCCCTACGTCTACACGCGGAAAGAACTCTGCCGCCTTCTCGAAATGGTCGAGTCTCTGTGGCGCAAGAGTATCCTGGAGCCAGTAACGATCCGGGCGATGATCCTGGTGTACTATGGGGCCGGCTTGCGCTTGCATGAAGCAATAAACCTGACTTGCGCCGACGTGGATTTGAACCGGTCACTCCTGATGATTCGAAACACGAAGTTCGGCAAGACGCGACTGGTTCCCGTGGGACCGCAACTGAGGCGGGTGTTGGTTCAGTATGACCGCACTCGGCCAAAACACCGGCAAGCCGATGCCCCTTTTTTTGCAACCCGGGCGGGCAACTCCGTCCCCAGCGACACGCTCCAACTGAAGTTCCGAAGTCTGCGCAATCGCGCGGGCATCCGCCGAGCTGACATACGCCAGCAACCGCGGATTCACGACTTGCGTCATACGTTCGCCGTTCACCGTCTCACCTCCTGGTATCAGCAGGGTGCTGACGTACAGCGGCTCTTGCATCACCTATCGGTCTATCTCGGTCACGCCCATTTGCAAGACACGCAGGTGTACCTGAGCATGACCCCCGAACTTCTCCGTGAGGCCAGCAAGCGATTCGAGCGCTATGCCGGAAAGGAGCAATGCCATGTCTAACACGGATTTGCTGAGCTGCTGGGTCCGCCGGTTCTTGCTGGAGCATCTCGTTGCCGAACGGAATCTCGCTCACAATACGCAGAAGAGCTATCGAGATGCGTTGCAGCAGTTCTTGCCGTTCATAGCTCGCGCCGCGCACCGACGAATCGAGCGGCTTCGGGTAGAGGACGTTTCACCGGCCTGCACCCGACTCTTCCTCCAGGATTTGGAAAAGACTCGCAAGTGCGGGATCGCCACGCGCAATCAGCGTCTCGCGGCAATCCGTTCGTTGGCGCGATTCATTGGTCTGCGCAGCCCGGAACACTTGGAATGGTCCGGTCAGATTCGGACTATTGCGTCAAAGAAGATCGCGCGCCCGTTGATTGGGTACTTGGAAAAGGATGAGTTGAATGCGCTGCTGAAAGCACCCGACCAACGCACTCCCCAGGGCCGTCGGGACTACACGGTCCTCCTGTTCCTGTACAACACCGGGGCTCGGGCCGACGAGGTGGCCCAAGTGCGGATCGGCGACCTCGAACTCGGTGCCACATCCAACCGCGATGCTTCATCCGTTGTCCTGCGCGGCAAGGGAAACAAGCTCCGCCGCTGTCCGCTATGGCGGAAGACGGTTGACGAATTGCGTCCTCTCATTGACCATCGAGCCCCATCCCAGCATGTCTTCCTCAACCGCCGTGGGCGACCGCTCACGCGATTCGGGATTCACGCACTCGTCGAACGCTACGCTGCGCACGTGGCGACGCAGCTTCCGTCCATGGAAAGGAAACGTGTGAGTCCTCACACAATCCGCCACACGACCGCGACCCACCTCCTTCGAGCCGGTGTGGACATCAACACCATTCGAGCTTGGCTGGGTCATGTATGTCTCAGCACTACCAACGTGTATGCCGAGGTCGATCTGAAAATGAAGGCCAAAGCGCTTCTGAAATGCGAAGTCAAGGATGACAAACCAAAGAAGCCATGGCGCAAGAATCCGGGGCTCATGGAGTTCCTGAGAACTCTGTAGAGCATAGATTATGTGGCGTCCCAGCACAGCAGTGGCCCAGAGATCACTGCGGAATTGTGCTGGACGCCACATAACTGTCTGCGCCACAGAAGATCGTCCACGGCGGGCCATCCTCCGCCGCCCGAAGTGACGGTGACCGCCATGCAGCTCATCATCATGCCCGGCGGGGCAGTCCGCTGCATCTATTCCGAAGACATCAACCTGTCTGCGTTGGGCCGCCCCGCCATTTCTCGCGCCAGCCACGTCGAGCCGGACCAGCAGGGACGCTGGTCGGCCGATCTGTCACCTGTCAATGGTCCACGGCTGGGACCGTTCAATTCCCGCAGCGAGGCCCTCCTGGCCGAGCACAATTGGCTGGAGACGAATTGGCTCGACCGACGGGCCGGGCCGTAATCGGTCTCCCTTCTCACTTCCCGTGTGTCTTGGAGATTCACTAATGATTTCCACGTTACAACCTGCGCCGCTCGATCGATGGCGGCAGCGCTTCGGCGGCCGGCGCCGTCATAACCGCCGCCCAAGGCCATTGGCCGCCTTGGGATATCTTGCCCATGGGCCAGTGCTGGAAGGACTTGTGGAACTTGAAAAGCTCCTGCTGGTAGTGCTCTACGATGTGCCCACCGGCCATGGGCAACACACCGTCCGCTTGGCCGGCTACTCTGGCGCCCGGGTACCTTGGGGCGTCCAGTGGGGCGGGTCCGAGCAGTGTCGGTTCCTGAAGAACTTGCTGCTCCAGCCCGTAGCGAACGGACCGGGTCTGCGTCTGAGTACCACCAGCACGGACCTATTGCACCTGGGACTGCAACTCGACCACGAACTGGAAAGGCACGTTCGGCACCCAGCACTCCCCCTACGGCAGCAGCTTCGCTTGCCCTGCCTCTGGGCGGGATTCAAGCCGGCCGATGCCGCCGCCATTACCGGTGAAGGGCCAGAACTGGAGGCGTACTCCCGCCGCACCGGCAAATCTGCCGAACGACTGTTGGAACGGATTCGACGCGAATACTTCGGCCTTTGGCTCTACCCATTTCCCTGGCTGAGCCATCACTGGCAGCAGGCCGTGGCCGTGTTTGCCGATCTGCAGCGATTTCCCAAACGGCAGGTGTTCCATTTGCGGCAACCTTCCGCCGATCTCGTCGGCTTCCAGGATGTCGCACAATTCGACTTGCTGAGTTCTCGCTTCCGGCCGATCACTGCTGGGCATCACGGCCCGGTGACCACGGAAGCGGTCGCATAGACGCCCGACGTGGCGCATCACCGACATCGTCTTTCCCCGGGGCCGCCGTGCATTGGGCATGGCGGCCCTTTTATCTCCTCTCTCAACACCAAGGAGACGACCCATTGGTTACCATCACCCGACGTTTGGCCCACCAATTGCGTGCCGTCATGCGACGCACGCTGGGTGCGCGGGGTACTGGCCCTGCCGTCTGCCTGCTTACTGGCCCGGACGGCCTCCGCGCCCGGGCACGTTCCACCGACGCGGCCGTCGAGTACCACGATCCCGACACCGTCGGCACGGGCGAAACGCTCTGGCTCCCGTTCCAGTTCCTCGCCGATTGCGAGGGTAAGAAGGACGATCCGGTCCCCATTGAAAGAACCGGTAAGGGGCGCGTCACCGCCCAGTGGCGCGACGGCAGCGTGCCGCAGATCGTCCAGTATACGATCGACAAACCCACTCACGCCGACGAGTTCCCTCAGCCGCCGGACAACTTCGCCGAGAACCCACCGGGCCTGCTGGCGTCCCTCACCGCCGCTGCGGATACCTGTGATCCGGACAGTGTCCGGTATTCACTCGGCTGTATTCAGCTCCGGGGCGAGCACGGCACCGTCGTCGCCACGGATGGGAGGCAACTGCTGATTCAGAACGGATTCCAGTTCCCTTGGACTGGCGACCTTCTCGTACCCCGCAGCAAGGTCTTTGCCTCGGCCGAACTGCCCCACAATCAGCCTGTCCGTGTTGGCAAGACAGAAACCTGGGTTGCCATCGGGGTCGCCCCCTGGACGATCTACCTGGCCATCAACAAGGACGGCCGGTTCCCAGACGTCTGCCGACACATCCCCTCCGCTGCCGCGGCGCAGGCCCACTGCTTGTTTTCGGCCGCCGACGCCGCTTTCCTGGCCGAAACGTTGCCAAAACTCCCATGTGACGACGACTACAACCGTCCGGTCACGCTGGATCTCAACGGCCAAGTCGTCGTCCGGGCAAGGGGAACCGATGACCCGCGGACGACCGACGTCGTGCTCACCAGCTCGTCATGCACCGGAGAGCCGCTCCGCGTGAACATCAACCGCGACTTCCTGGCTCGCATGATGCGATTGGGGTTGTGGGAGTTGAGCATCACCAATGACAAATCGGCGATCCTCAGTCTCGGTGCCCAGCGGCAGTACGTGTGGATGCCTCTTGACCCCGAGAGCGCCATCAGGCCGGCTGACGATGCGATCCGCATCGAATCGCCGGCTGCCACTGTCTCCAATCCGATTCCTCAATCCAAAGAGAAAAGGAGAATCCCCCCAGTGACTGAAACCTCTACAAACACCAATGGCAATGGCCACGCCTCCAATAACGCCGCGGCATCCCCCAATGGCCATGCTAAAACCAACGGCCGTGCCAAGCTCAATGGCGAGGCCCGTCGGACCAAGGCCAGCCAGCAGGACATTGCCGCCCTGATCGAGCAGGCAGAAACGCTCCGCACGGCACTGCGTGAGAATCTGGTGAAGACCAATGACCTGGTCAAGGCGCTCAAGCGGCATCGCCGCCAGGGCCGCATTGTGGCCAACACGCTGGCCTCGCTCAGGCAGATCAAGACCCTGGGCGTGTGATTTCTGCTGACGATCCCTACCAACCAAGTTTAGGAGAACCATCCCATGCCCATGAAAGTCAACGTGGGACTGAGCAAAAAGATCGGGCTCCCCGATTACGGGTCGCTGGGCGCCACCTGTGCGGTGGAGTTCGAGGGTGAGCATGGCCTGCTCAATGACCTTGACGCCTTCCACCAGCGCGTGAAGAACGTTTTTGTCGCCTGCCGTCAGGCGGTCAATGACGAATTGGCCCGGCAGCAGAGTGCCATGGTACCAAACCACGGCACGTCCAATGGCCAGGCGCATTCCCAAACGAAGTAGAACAGATCCTCCGACAGCGATTGGGGTTCTACTGGGCGAAAAACCGTCCGGACCTTCGTTGGGTCCGAGGCAACTGGAAGGACATGGTGAAGTGGGACCCTTTACAGAAGATTTACCTCTACCGTGACGAGCAGTCCGCCGCTGAAGACATGGCGTTCGTCGTCTTCCAGGTGTGGAACTTTCCCGTCGATTGGCCGCTTTACATCAAGGCTGCGGCGTTCCAGACCAAACACCGCTTCGAATTGGGCAAGCGGATCGACTAACCATTTGATCCAAGGAACATGACGATGACCGAACAAGACATTGAAGAAAAAGTCCGTAACGGATTCCTCGGTGAAATCGAAACCGAAATCGTCGGGATGCAGCACCACAAAGCCAGGGTGCTTCCCGGTGAGCAGGTCAATCTGGAGCGGGAATCCAAGAATGCACAAGACCGACATGCCATCCGGGTCGAGAACGGTCATTGTGAACTGGTGGGTTATCTCCCCAAGAAAACAGCCTCGTGGCTGGCCCCATTGATCGACAGCGGACAGATTCACCTGGATGGCTACGTGCCACAGGGTTCCGGCGAAACCAGCGAAGAGCCAAGCCGCTGCCTGGTCAATCTCATGGTCTTCCAATGCGAGAAGGGCCAACACTTTCTCGAAAAAGCTGAACCTACGAACGAGCTTGAGGCCCTCCATCAGACCGTTCTCCAGGCTTACCAGAGTACCCGAGGCTACCGTACTCCTGAGTTGATCCTGGAGCTAGCCAAAGGACTGCGACCGCTGGAGAAGCAGGAGTTGCTGCCCGAGACCCGGCTTCTGCTGGCCCTGTTGCCCCGGATGGCCCATGAGCTACGCATGTCGCAAGCAATGTGGACAACGGCCAAATTCCGGGAACTGCTCAATACCCTCACCATCGGCCAGCCAACCCATCACCACAACTTAACATTCTTTCCGCTGCTTTGGCCGGAAACCCATAAACCGTCTTATACGCTACTCAGCACGGCGATTGAGAGGGGCGAAGCCGTTGTGGAGGAGATCAACGAGTCGGGCAGCGTTCCCAACTTGGGCGTCACGAACCGGTGCAAACGGCCACTCTTGATCCCCGAGGGCGAAATCCTCATCGGGGCCAAGCAGAACCGGGTCATCAATGTCACGGTCCTGGTGGCGGCTGGCGGAAAGTTCGTTCTGCCGGTCAGTTGCGTCGAGGCGGGCCGGTGGCGATAGCGGATTGCCGACTACACGAAGGCCATTCGGCTGGAACCGAAGTGTGCCACGACATATTACAATCGGGGTGTCGCTTACGAATAGAAAGGCGAAAAAGCCAAAGCGGAAGCGGATTGCGAGTGGGCCAGGAAGCTCGGCTATAAGGCCCCATAAACATTCTATTCCTCCACGGCTGACTGGGCTGCCTTGCTTTACGATGGCGGGGTTTGCCACTTGGCCGCATTTAGCGACGGGGATTAGGAATTCGTAACGGGAAGAAGTCTTGCGATGAACTCACCGACCGCAACGATACTGCTCGATAAGCCCCCCAGGCTTTCAAGTAGAGCAGCGATTGATTATGCTCACATTCTGACCCGATGTTACCTCAACCGTGCGGGTGTTGCGATGGCCGACGAACTGCCCCTGGTACGTCAATGGATTCTCCTGCGGAAGCTCTGCTCCCATCACTACGGCCTGACCATCAAGGACATGGTCCATGAACTGGGGGTGAGTGAGAAGACGATCCGCCGTGACCTGGAAACTTTTCAAGCAGTGGGCTTCCCGCTGAAGGAAGTCGTGGGAGAGTTTGGCCGCAAGAAGTGGAACATCGACGCAGGCAAGGACGAGCCGGGCCTGAACTTTGCCTTCGATGAGGCCATTGCCCTGTACCTGGGCCGACGTTTTTTGGAGCCGCTGGCCGGGACTATGTTTTGGGAGGCCGCTCAAAGGGCCTTCAAGAAGATACGGGCCACGTTGGGTGCCGAAGCTCTGAAGTACATCGACCAGTTCGGCACGATGTTCCACCAGACGATGGTTGGGGCGGCCGACTACACGAAGAAGGCTGAGTTGATTGACGAATTGATGGTCGGCATCGAAGATCACCGTGCCGTGTTCGTCACCTACCAATCGCTACAGGCCACGGAGCCGGTCACCTACGACATCTATCCTTATGGACTGATTTACCACAGGGGTGCGTTGTACTTGGTGGGGCGGTCACCGCAGCATGAAGAGATCTGCCACTGGAAGGTCAGCCGCATTGAAGCCGCCGAGGTGACCCAGGTTCCTTTCCAGCGGCCCGAGGGGTTTGACCTTCGGCAACACTTGGCAAAATCATTCGGAGTTTACCACGGGGATGGGGACGTGAAGATCAAGGTCCGGTTCGCTCCTGCCGTGGCCCGTTATGTGTCCGAATCGAACTGGCACGAAAGTCAGACGCTTACGCCACAGAAGGATGGCAGCGTGCTGGCCGAGTTTCAGTTGTCGGATACCGAAGAAATCAAACGCTGGATTATGAGCTTCGGCCAGCACGCCGTCGTGTTGGAGCCGAAGTCGTTGAGGGACGAGATCGTGCAAGAACTGAACTTGCTCTTGGCCGTGTACAGCCAGGAGCCAGGAACTACCCCACGCCCTCGCCAGAGTGTAGAGCCTTGAGGGTAACCCAATTGTCTACCTTTTCCCCTACAAGAAGATTCGCTGGGGTTGGTCGTAGGTTGCCCAAGCCCGCTGGTAGATTGGCTGGGATGGCAAAATCAGGGTCCGGAGCCGTCACTGTTTGCCAGAATTGCCGAATCGACACTAACTCTATAGAGGGAAATAACTTGGAGGTGCGGAGTTGCTTGTAAGCCCAGTTTGGTGGGGGTAGAATCGTGGCTTTCCTAACCTGACGGCATCTGCTATTCCAGAACCAGTGACGGCTGGAGGATATCCGTGATGGCACAACAATCTCGCCGTCCAGACAATGCAGATTGAGGAACTCGACCACCTGCTCATATCGACTAATCGCTTGTTCAGTTCTTGGCAGGAGGGACTCCTATGAACATCGCGCCCGCCCTCTTGCGGGAGTACCCGGACATGAATGACGCACAACGGGCCATCGTCGCTCACGACAACGGCGCGTTGCTGGTGATTGCCGGCCCTGGTTCTGGGAAAACATTCGGTCTCGTCCTGCGAGCGATGAACCTCTTGCTACTGGGCAAGGCTGCGCCCCGAGAGATGGTGGTTTGCACGTTCACTGAGAAAGCAGCCTTCGAGTTGAGGGACCGAATCTCGGCCGCAGCCCGAAAGGTCGGCTATTCCCAAGATATGTCGGAGCTTCGCGTCTCCACCATCCACGGATTCTGCAACCGGCTCTTGACGAACTACCGACATCGCACACCGTTGGGGAACAACTTCGAGACGCTCGACGAGTTGACCCAGTTACTGTTCATTTTTGACAATTTCGACGAGATTGTTGGGCCCCAGGACAATGGCCAATACCTCGGCCACTGGAAGACCAAGTGGACTGCCATCGAGGGGGTCCGTGTGTATTTCGACAAGATTACGGAAGAACTCGTCGATGCCGAGTTGCTCCTAAAGGCAACAGCCCCGTTTCTGCGCCAGGTCGGTCGAGCCTACAAGTCCTACGAAGAATGCCTCTATAAGGGCAATCGACTCGACTTCGCCCATCAGCAGAAGCTGGTCCATGATCTCCTCCTTGACGCCGACTTCCGCGGTGCCCTCTCTCGCGGCATCAAGTACGTCATGGTGGACGAGTATCAGGACACGAACTACATCCAAGAGCAACTTCTCTTCAAACTGACCGAACCGGAGCACAACCTTTCCGTAGTCGGTGATGAAGACCAGAGCCTCTATCGCTTTCGGGGCGCTAGCGGTGTTTCACTGGGCAGGGAGCGGCGATGGTCGCGCAGGGGAAGAGCATGGCCAGCGGGCAGACGAAGTGGATGCGATGCAGTCTTGACTGGCTACGTTTCCGGGGCCGCTTGCCGGATTAACTCTGGCAAGGTGAGGATTTCACGCGCGCCGCGTATGCGATCCTGGAGATACTGCCAGAAGGATACGCCCAGCTTCCGGCAGGTTTTCTTCAGGCTGATGAAAGTGTCGCGGCAGCGCCGGCCCAACTCGCTCCGCGTACCAGCGCTGATCTTCCGCCTCTTCGCCCACTCCCGAATGTCGCTCTCGGAAAGATTGTTGTGCAGCGGAATCTCTGGCCGCTCCAGGACCAACAAGAGGTCGTCCCGTTTCTCGTGGATCCGCCGCAGGGCCTCGTTCAGATCGGCAAAGCCGGTCCGCTGCCGGAAGAGCCGGTCGAAGTCCCGCTCCAAGGCCGCCTTCCGCAGCGGCGTGGGCCCTTCCCGGTAAGCCCGCAGACGCTGGTAATACTTCCACACTGCGTCACGGACGTGATCGATCGCCTCTTGTTCCCGCGGGCTCAAGGGGACCAGCTTGCGGATGGACCGCTCGGCGTGCAGCCAACACAAGGCGTGCAGTAGGCCCGAAATCTTGAACTGCCCGGCATCGTCGCTTAGCAGCGGCTGGCCGACGTACATCTCGTAGTGCATCAGCGTGCCGAAGAGGGCCGCTTCGGTGACGATCCGCCGCGGTTCATCGCCGCGAACTTTCCAGGCGGCCAGTTGTCGCTCCCAGGCTTTGTCGCTGGAAAAGATGCGCGTCCCCTTGCCGGCTGCGCTGGCCAGCCGGGCCCGCAGTTCCAGGGAAAGCCCCTGAGATTTCGCGTACATCAGGGCGTCCTCGTTCCACACGTATTCCTCGTGCGGGAATCGCAGCAGTTTGAGGAAGTTTACCCGGCTCTTGCTCGGCGTGGTGGTGAAGGAGGCGAACAGCGGGTTGGCAATGACCGTGGTGTAGGCGTTTTGTCCCAAGTGCCGCGCCGAGGTGTCGTCGGCCTGAAAGTAGCTGGACACCTCCCGGGCCGCCGGCAGCAGGGCGTCCTTCTCCTCGTGGAACTGCTCATGACCCTCTGTCAACAGGCGGTCAATCTGCCCGGTCGAGATGTCGATGCCCCGATCCAGCAACTCTTCGTGGATCAACGGCTGTGTGACGCCGTTTTGATGGTGCTGATAAAGCACGTAACTGCGGAGCCCCGGCCCAAAATGCCCATGGACATGCGCCGGCAAATGGGCGGTCTGGCTGGTGCCGTCGGGCAACAGGTAACGCAACCGCCGGTAGCAGACGTTATGCACCTCGATGTTCAAGTCTTGCACCACGAAGTCTTCGTAGCCATTCTGGCGAGTCCCCTCGGGCAACCCTTCCAGAGACACAGGGATGGTCTCGTGGATCATCAACTCGCCCGTCTTCTGCCGTTTGGCCGAACCGGGGCGTTTGCCCCGCCGCTTCCTCTTGTGCGACGGATCAGGGTGCGGGGCATTCAAAGTGCTTGGCCGGATCGTTGGCCGCCGCGGCAGTCCCTTCAGCCTGTCGATCGCGTCGCGCAGTGCCCGCATCTCTGCCTGCTGCTCTTCGATCACCCGCAGCAGACGATCCACCAGGGGCGTTCGCTCTTCCGCGGGCACCTCAATGCCCGCCACCTTGATCGGCTCGTGGCCAGCCGTTGATCAGGCCGGGGTCAACCACGACGAACAAGCCACGCAATGTGACAATCACAAACGGGCGAAGATCGCCTGCCAAGGAGAAGAAGAGCATGAGCGCTGACGAGACCACACAGGATGCCGAAAGGCAAGTTACTCGACTCCCCGAGCCGCCGTCGGGCATGTTCCGTATCACCAAGACCGAGCTGGTCTGGCCTGGCAAGTACAATGAGGATGGAACGCTGCGGGAGGTGCCGAGGGTGAGCCTGCCCTTCCAGGTCATCGAGCGGGTGAACGAGAGCCGGGCGACGCGCGAAGCTAAGAAAGAAAAAGGGGCGACGCTCTTTGATATTTGGGAGCACAATGAAGGCGACACGTTCGAAACCGGCTGGCGAAACAAACTGATTTGGGGTGACAACCTCTTGATTATGGGTTCTCTACTCGAACAGTTCGCTGGACAAGTTGACCTAATATATATAGATCCTCCGTTTGCCACAGGATCGGATTTCACTCAGAAGTATTTGGTCGACGACGATGGTATACGCATGGCAAGCGTGAACGAGCAGGCGGACCTAGAGAAAGAAGCAAGCATTATCGAGGAAGTTACATACCGAGACACGTGGGGGCGCGGCCTCAATAGCTACCTTCACATGATGCGTGAACGTCTTACGGTACTGCGTCAGCTACTGTCCGAACGCGGCACCTTATACGTGCATACCGACTATCACGTCCAGCACTACCTAAAGCTGATTCTGGACGAAGTATTCGGAACGCAGAATTTTGTAAACGAAATAGTCTGGCACTACTACAACAAGATGGCGCCTGTTTCCAAGTGCTTTCCAAGAGCATCGGACCGGATTCTCGCTTACGCAAAGATCAATGGCCAGCACATTTTCAATAAGCAAGAAGAGTTACGGGACGAACCCGTGAAGCAGCTTAAGAGGAAGTTAGTAGGCGGAAAAGCAATCAATGTTCGGAACGAAGAGGGGGAAGTTCAGTACCAGATGCGAGATGCCAGAAGGCTGGATGACGTCTGGCGGATCTCATGCCTTCAACCTGCCGATAAGACTGAGAACACGGCTTTTCGTACCCAAAAGCCACTAGCCCTCCTTCGCCGAATCATCCGTGCCAGTTCAAACGAGAATAGTATCGTTGCTGATTTCTTCTGCGGTTCCGGTACTACGTTAGTCGCCGCTGAAACCCTCGTAGATGAACGGGGTGATCAGCTCCCATCCCGGAGATGGATCGGATGTGATATCGGCCGGTTCGCGACCCACGTGACGCGCAAACGGCTCCTGAGCATCACAGGCTGTAGGCCATTTGAAGTTATGAACCTCGGTCAGTACGAGCGGCAGTATTGGCAGGGGCTAACCTTCGGCCAGGGCAAGGATAAGACCATCACCGAACAAGCACTCTACGAGTACCTTGCTTTTGTTCTCCGGTTGTACGATGCGCAGCCGGTTCCAGGCTTGATGCACCTTCACGGAAAGAGAAACCGCGCGATGGTCCACGTCGGCGCAGTCGATGCCCCGGTGACCATCGACGAAATCACCCTGGCGCTCGATGAGTGCGTCCGACTCAAGCAGCCAGAACTTCACGTGCTGGGTTGGGAGTGGGAAATGGGACTGGCCGGGCCGAATAATGAGTACCGGAAAGGCGGCTTGATGCAAGACGAAGCTCGGAGGAAGGGCGTCAAGCTGATACTACGGCAGATTCCTCGTGAGATGATGGAGGAGCAGGCCGTCGATAAGGGACACATCGAGTTCTTTGAGTTGGCCTACTTGGAAGTCGAAATCAAACAGTCCAAGAAGCTGACCGCCCAAGTGATGCTCAAGGACTTTGTCATTCCGAATACCGAACTGATCCCGGAAGATGTTCGGAGCAAGGTCAAGAAGTGGTCAGACTACATCGACTATTGGGCAGTTGACTGGGACTTCCAGGACGACACCTTCATGCAAGGCTGGGTTGCCTACCGGACTCGTAAGGATCGCACCCTGCCCTTGACATCCGACCCACACACCTATGAGAAGCCGGGCAAGTATCGCATTCTCATCAAGGTCATCGACATCTTCGGCAACGACACTTCTCAGGCCCACACCGTGGAGGTCAAATAACATGGCCAAGGCTGTCATTTCCTACGACAAGGATCTTCCCGAGATCCCCGACCGGTGCCCTTGGGAGCGGCCGAACTCGTACCTCGTCAAGGACGAATCAGCCTCTACAGGCTGGCGGGAAGAGAAGTCTGGCCGACGGCCGAGCATGCTGCTGCTCATCGCCAAGCTTCGCAAGGCGGTGGATCGCTGGCGAAAGCAAGGCTACCCGCGGGCGTCCGAGGTAACACTGCGACTGTTTGAATACTGGTTTGAAGAGGACCACAAAGTTGCCGGTTTCCCCTCACCCTTCCGCTACCACTTCTGCCAGCGTGAGGCGATGGAAACATTGATCTACCTGGTTGAAATCGAGAACTGCCACGATGCGCAGAAGTTGGTGGAGGTATTCGGCGAGGTATCCAAGAAAGGGCGGCTCTGGGAGTCAGTCGAGTTCCAAACAACGATGGACGGCCGCAGGCAGATTCTCCGGTACGTCGCAGAACTCGACGCGGACGGCGTTCAGGACTTGCCGCCGGAGGACCTTCGTCGGCTCGCCTTCAAGATGGCCACAGGCTCCGGGAAGACCTGGGTCATGGCCATGATCATCGTTTGGGCCCACTTCCATAAGAAGCGCGTTGCCGGTTCGGACCTATCGACTAATTTTTTGATCGTCGCCCCCAACGTGATTGTTTATCAACGACTGGAAAAGGACTTTGCCAGCAACCAGATATTCTACGACCTGCCTCTGATCCCACCCGAGTGGCGGGGGCTGTGGAACCAGAAGGTCATCCTGCGCGGCGAAAGCACCGAGCCCGATCCATCCGGTAACCTCTTTTTGGCCAACGTACAGCAACTCTACGAAGCCCGCGACCAGGCATGGACTCCGCAAAACGCCATCGATGTCCTGCTGGGCCCTAAACCATCCAAGGACCTGGCATCCTATGAGCCCTCGATGTTGGAGCGGCTTAAAGGGCTCAGAGACCTGATCATATTGAACGACGAAGCGCACCATGTCCACGATGAGGACTTGGCCTGGAGCCAATCGCTGCTCGCCATTCACCGGGCACTCCCGGAGGGGTTGGCACTTTGGCTCGATTTCTCGGCCACTCCAAAGGACCAGAGCGCGATGTATTATCCGTGGACGGTTTGCGACTACCCGCTTGCGCAGGCGGTTGAAGACCGCATCACCAAGGCTCCGATCATCGTTACCAAGGACGACGACCCAAAGCAGCCCAAGACAGACCCGGAGAACCTGACCAAGGACAATGTTTGCGAGAAGTGCAGCTATTGGATTCAGGCGGCCGTACACCGTTGGAAGGAGCACTCGAAGACCTACACCAAGCTAGCCACCAAGCCGGTGCTGTTCATCATGGCCGAGAAGAACGTCTATGCCGACGCGATCGGCGAGTATCTCTGGAAGACCAAGGAGTTTGGCTTCAAGGAGTCGGAGGTATTGGTGATTCACACAGACGCGGCCGGCGAAATCACGAAGGCCGACCTGGAAAAGGCGAGGGAAGCTGCACGCGATATCGACAAACCCGACAGCAAGGTCAAGGTCATCGTAAGCGTCATGATGCTTCGCGAGGGCTGGGACGTGCGCAACGTCTCGGTGGTGCTTGGCCTGCGGCCCTTCACGGCCAAAGCGGAGATCCTGCCCGAGCAGGTCATTGGCCGCGGTCTGCGATTGATGGTCGGTATTGGGCCCGACCGAACCCAGACCCTGGAAGTTCTCGGGACTCGCAATCTGCTCAAGGTGCTGCGCGAGCAGTTGGAGCAAGAAGGCGTCGGAGTCGGCAATTCCAAGGGCGACCCTCCCCGACCAGTTATCATCGAGCCGATACTCGCACGGGCAAAGTACGACATCGCCATCCCCATCACGAAGCCGTGCCTGACGCACAATACCCGCAAGCTGTCCGCCCTTGACCCGAACACCTTCGAGGCGATCTATGACCAGGCGGAGTTGGATGAGATCGTGCGGATCAACCTGCGTATGGAATTCGCCACGACCGAGACGGAGGTCCATCACGACGGCGTGCCCATCGGCACGATTCCCATTGCCCAGGAGCTTTTGGGTTCCATCACTAACAAGGTTATGGACCGGGCCAAGCTGCCCAACGTCTTTTCCGACTTGTACCCGATCGTCCGAACCTATGTTGCGAAACGTTGCTTCGGTAAAGCCGTGGACGTGGACACCGAACAGGTCCGTTCGCACCTTCACCAACTCAATCTCAAAGAAGGCATCGCGAAATACTTGGCGCGTAAGATATCGGCCTTGACCGTGGAGAAGGGCGTCCTGGAGTTCGAGAGGGCCGACTTCACCCTCTCCGAGACGCAGCCGTTCAGTTGGCGCCGCAACCTGCCCCCGCTGGAAGCTGAGCACACCGTCTTCAACTATGTCGCTACGTACAACGATTTCGAGCGCCGGTTTGCAGTGTTCCTCGACAAAGCCCCAGATGTCCTTCGTTTCGCTAGCCTGGGCACCACGGAGCAAGGCGATTCATGCACAGAGTTCAAGATCGACTACCTGAAGCCGAGCGGGGCCATCGGCTTTTACCACCCCGACTGGGTTGCCGTGCAAGAAACTCCTGACGGCGAGGTCAATTGGATTCTGGAGACCAAGGGGCGGGCATGGGAGGATACTGCGGCAAAGGAGGCGGCAATGCACGAATGGTGTGCACGCGTGTCGGAGCAGACCGGCCAAGTTTGGCGGCACGCGCGTGTCAACCAGGTGGAGTTCGACATGCTGAAACCCAAGACCCTGGAGGCGGCCGCCACCCCAGGCATGCGTCCGCCAACAAGTTCAAGGACACTCTTGTAGCCAGAAGATCGCCGCGTGGGCACGCAGTAAGACTAAAGACTGGACCAGCACAGATGCCGACCATACCTCCATATCGCACAAATCCCTCAACAATCGCACGGTACTTCTTCCAGGATTGCGAGCGATTTTTCCGCTTCGCCTCCGCCGGCCAGGAACAACGGACCAAAGAGAAGATTCCCAAGCGGGAGTTTGACCACAGCCCACTGGTAAAGGCAATCCTGGAGAGCGGCTACGAATGGGAGGAGGCCGTGCTGCGGGATTATCTCGGCACACAGGTCCACGTCGCCCCTGGCACGGGTCGTCCGAGCACTCGGCGGTTCAACTGGGACGCAACGGTTGAGTTGCTTCGCGAGGCGATGCCTGACACTTACCTGTATCAGCCTACTTTCCGGGTACCGCAAGCCTTCTACGATCGCTTTGGCCTGGACCCTCGCGTCTTGATGATCAGCGATAACCATCCCGATCTTATCGCTGTGCTGGCAGACGGGGCAGGCCGGCGCAAACTCCGGGTGCTCGATGTCAAGCGTGGCAATTCGCTTCGGTTGACGCATCGAGTACAGATCCTGCTCTATGCGATGGAACTGGAGTCGATCCTTGCCGAGACAGGAATTGACGACGCCACGGTGGACCTCGACCGTGGGGCAGTCTGGCTGGGTGGAGAACCAGTACCAACGTTATTCGATCTTGCCGATTTCCGCCCCCATTTGGAGACATTTCTCCGCCAAGGCATCCCTCGGATCATCGGAACAGATCCCAATAATGTAAATTGGCACTTCTACTTCCGATGTGAGTGGTGCGAGTATTTCGATCATTGCCAGGCGGAAGTACAGCGAGAAGACAACATATCTCGGCTGGCAGGGTTGACCTCCTACGGTAAGCAACACTTGACCGAGGTCGCTAAAGTGCGTTCGCTGGACGACTTGTCCAAGTTCCTGAAGAAGAAGGACGCTGACGAGGTACTCGGGCAATGTGCGTCCTTGACAGGCCAGCGGCCATACTTGGAGACACAAATCAAGGCTTACCGCGAAAAGAAGCCACAGTTGCTTGGTGCCGCGTCGCCCGCACTGCCCAAGGGCGAGAACCTCCCTCTATTCCTTACCTTACAGCAGGAACCTCTTGGACAGAAAGTGTATCTTGCCGGTCTGCTGCTCCGGGGGAAAGACGACGTTCGCCGGGCCGTTTTTTCTAAAGGCTTGCTTGAAAGGCTCCAGGATCCCAGCGGGAAAGCGCGGCCGTGTATACTCGTGGCGCCTACTCCGGCGGAAATCGATGACGTTCGACGGCAGTGGATCAAATTGCTGTATCAAATCCTCACGGAGCTGGATCGCTACAATCGCAGACACTCGGAATGGAAAGACAAGCTGAGCCTTCAAGCATACGTCCACAATGAGCAAGAGAAGAGCCTGCTAGTCGCCTGGCTGATCGAGTCGTTGCGGGAGCCCGATTTGGCACAGCAGGCGATGGCCTTGCTATTCCATTTCCAGGCCCCAGAACTGATTATCGCAGATCAGCACCCCAGCCAAGAGGTTGCCTATCCCATCGTGGTCCTGCTCAGAGCGCTAGGCAGGCTTATGGCTCTCCCTGTGGACGTCAGCTACACCTTACCGGAATCACTTCAGTCGCTGGGCAGCACGTTCGAATATCGCCGAGACGATTACTACCACTTTCCTCTCGGACATGGGTTGCGGGCAGAGGCAATCCACGGCGTCTGGTACAGGAACAAGACAAATCTCGACGAAATCGAACGTCAGGCCGCGTTTCACCTGTACGCAGTTGCTTCGCTCGCACAGGTCGTGCGAAAACTGGCGGCGGACCATCTGTTCGCTTGGCCTCCGAAATTCGAGCTTTCTGCTGCCGATTCGGCGCCTGACCCGCTGCTATCGCGATTGGCGTTTTTCGCCCGCTACGAGAGCCTATTGCGTTGCCTGACTCTACGCGACATGCGTTGCGAGCCTCGGGCCGTCCAGACACTATTGGGCGAGGCGATGGAATTAAAGGCCCGCGATGAGTCCGTTTTGGATGTTACCGGAGAGGCCACGATGGAACTCGAAGAGAGCACGTTCCCATCGTGGCTGTTGGTTGAGGACAACGATGCGGGACGACAGGCACAACTCGAATACCGCGACTACCTGTACCGCAAGAACCCATGGCAGGACAAAGCGAACCCGCATCTGGCGGTGGTCGGGATCCAGAATTTGGCGACGGACGAAACCGGTTTCCCAACCCAGATCACCGTAAACTACCATAAATCATTCGACAATCGGCCGCCTCGTGCCGGCCGACGTTACCTGCTGTACCCACGTTTCACCGACTACACGACAGACCGCGTGATCGATTTTCTCAAGCAGCAGGTACCCAAGGACGGACTCTTTCTTGCCCTTCTCCGTGATCCGAAGAAGGCCGCCCGCCGCCATCCGCTGAATAGCGCGGTAGAGGCCGCCGCCGCCACGCGAGAAAGGAAGCTGAGCCTAACGGAAAGCCAGTTGATTGCATACCAGGAGATACGCCAGACGAAGATCACGGCAATTTGGGGACCGCCGGGTACCGGAAAGACGCACTTCCTGGCCACCGTGATTCTCGGCTTGGCCGCTGCCCATGCGAAGGTTGGCCGAACATTTCGCGTCTTGGTCACGGCGTTTACCCACGCGGCTATCGAAAACGTGTTGCGGAAGATCGACGAGCTGCGGACTGTACTGCTTCCAAAGGATACGGAATTGTCAGTTGGGAAGGCGAAGGTGTGGCAAGGAAGTCAGTTGGCCCAAGCTATCGTTCTAGACGAAAAGCAGGCTGGTTCGTGGGTTGCTGCTCGGAAACAGGTGGTACTGGGCGCCACGGTCTATTCATGCCAGAAGGATGACGATAACCTCATGGATTTGTTCGACCTGGTCGTAGTTGACGAGGCGTCCCAAGTTCGCGTGCCTGAATCCGCTATTCCAATCACAATGCTCGCGAAGCACGGTCGTGTCGTGATGGCCGGCGACCACAAGCAACTTCCCCCGATCGTGACTGGTACCTATCCCGAGACGCCTTCTGGAGAACCGGTGCTACATCGTTCGATTTTCGAGGCCGTTCTTCCTTGGGACGCAAAGTACGGCCTGCCGCCGAAACAGTTGGTCGAAAACTTTCGCATGAACGACGTGCTAACCAGTTTCGCGGCAGAGTTGCTGTACGGCCCGGACTACAAGTGCTTTAGCCCTGAGATTGCGGCACGCCGGCTTGACTTACGGATGCCGAGGGAAACCGAAGTTCTCGTCAGAACTTGTCTTGACCCCGCGTATCCACTGGTAGTGGTGATCCTCCAAGGCGTCCGAGCGGCGAAAGAGAACCTTCTCGAAGCGAAACTCGTGGCCAAACTAACCGACCTTCTACGAAATCGTCTCCACAACAATCACGGAGAACTGTATCCCAACGATGCGGAGTTCTTTCGGGAAGGCCTGTTTATCGTCAGCCCGCATCACCTCCAGATTCAGGCTATCCAGCGGGAGCTGGCGGAGTCGCGAAAATGGAAGCACCTGCCATTTGTGGACACGGTGGAGAAGATGCAGGGACAGGAGGCCGACGCCGTGTTGGTTAGCTACGGCGTTTCCGACCCAGAGTTTGCGATGCAAGAAGCCGAGTTCATATACAGCCTGAATCGACTGAATGTGGCGATTACCCGGGCCAGGTCCAAGTGCGTCGTCTTCCTGCCGCAGCCGCTTCTCGACGCCACCCCCCACGTTCTCGATCAACCAGAAGCAGCTAAGGGGCTGGCCTACATGCGGCGGCTGGTAACGGCGACTGAGAGTGTAGGAGAGGAATTGGTGATTGACTTGGGAGATTCCGCTAACGCCCGAATTGTGCGCGCAGCCAAGTGCCTTAAACCGTGACGCCGCCGGGCGGTGGGAGGGACCTGCTCACACCTCAAGCACGCCGTTGCATAATCGTTTTCGGACAAGGAGGCTGACATTGGCTCGACGTAATCGGGATTGCCGAGATCGACTGAAGAAACAACTTGTTCAGGTGCAACGCCGTTTCGGCAATACGGTGCTCTCGCCGATAAGCGATTTGCTGACGAGTGCCGTTTTCGATGTTCTGCTGTCGGCCCAGAACGGAGGAACCTCTCCGGAAGACGTTGACCGAGTAGCAACCTATCTTGCCAGGGCCCTTGAACTTCTGCCAAGCAGTTTCGGCGATCGTTTCGTATTTGATTCCCAGCTCGTAGGGACGATGGCCGAGGAGTACTCGCGGGGCGGCGTTCGCCTTTCGGGCATGCTGGTTCCGAAACCATCAAAAGAATGGGAGCATCAGACGGTCGCCATGCCATCAACCAATCGTCAGAATGCGCACGTAATCGACGTGATCCACCTGCCGGGCGAGGACCAATTGGCTGATATTGACTTGCTTGATTATCCGTTTATTTGCCACGAGCTCGGTCATAACATTCTTTTTCGCGGCGGCGAACCCTTTGTGGCCGAATTCGAGCGGGAACTTGACTCCGTTTTGGCGGGAGTCCAACGGCAAACGGTCGGAGTGCGTGGAACTGCGAAGCGCGTCGCTGACAACACGACCGACCAAATGAGGAAGTACTGGAAGCCAACTAGCGATCAGTTCAACTGGGCACATGAAATCGCCGCGGACGTGATATCCCTGTGGCTGAGCGGCCCAGCGTATCTGGCAGCCCTCCAAGACGTAATGGAGACCGATGGCTTAAATCCCTATCAACTCGGGCAGAGCCATCCACCCTATGAAATTCGCGCGAAAGCGCTGGTTGCTGCAGCCGGCCGCCTTAGTTGGGCGTACTACACCGGGCCTATCCAAGGACTCCTGGACCGATGGTCCGCGCCATCGGCTATGGAAAGGAGTAACTTGCAAGTGGCCTGTGAAGATCCGCGCCTCCTGAACGGCGCCATTGCCGCAGCTATTCGCACGTGCGAGACGCTGTCACTGCCTTGCTGCACGCCCGAGCGGATCGCCACACTTGAGAAAAACCAGCGGGGGGGGCAACCGTTAGGGTTTGGGACCGATGTTCTCCTGGCCGCCTGGTTCACCCGCAGCCGGTCAACGGAGACGGAATATGAAGAATGGGAACGAGCAACTATCGGCAGGTTGCTCGCAGAGATTACAGGGTGATACCGGTAATCCGGTACGAGCGAGCCACTTGTAGTGCCCCGACGTCCGAAACATGCAAAACCCAGGGCAAGCTCATCCCGATGTCGGGCTTCGTAAAGCACATATCCGCTTCCCACACCAGGTCTTGTACGACGGACTGTCGCTCGGCCTTTCCGGCAATGTCGATGACCTTGATCTTCAGCGGGCATGCGGTCCCTTGTGTCAAATAGGGCGCGCCGGTTGTGCAGACGAGTCCGGATGATTGGTCATCAAATGGAAAGACGCACAGCCCTACAAGTGGGTTACACACCCCATCGCTACCGCTCATTAGCCTCCACTCTTCGGCATGCTTCATCACTTCGACGGCTGTCCAGACGGCCATGTCGCTAACCCAGCCGCGCTCGCGCAGCCGGTTAAGGACATCGCGAACTGCGTCGATTTCGTTCCAATCATCACCATCACCCAACAGCCGGCCGTCCCGGAACAGGAGGAGCCAGTCCAGATCCGGCTTAGTACCGAGCGCCACTAACTCCGAATGAACCTGTTCAATTAGCTGCAGCAGCCCTCGCGTTAGACACTGCGTCGGAATCGGCTCAGCCTTCTGTACATCGATAGGAATTTCTTCCGGTCTGAACAACAGGCCGTCTTTCGGCGAGGAAAAACCGTAACCGAGGCACGCCATTACGTGATTATTATGGCGGCCGCCGACGTCCAGTCCGACGTGGACGTTGTAGTTGAAGACGTCAGCCGGCGCGAACGGAATCCAGTGCAACTTCGCCAAGAGGTTCCATAAGCACAATTCGTACCGTTGTTGGATTCGCCGAGCCAATTTCTGGTCTTGTTGGACCATTTCCCTATGCGGCCGATTGACCCAGGGTTCCGGCAACGTGTGGTCATACTGAATGCACTGCGATGGCACTTCGATTCGCTGCTTGATCTTCTCGTGGGTGCTATCGTCCCTGTACGGCTTCCGCCAACCTTCCGGCAATACGGCCAGGATTGAGTCGTGCCCATTCTTCTCCACGTAGCGGTTTAGTCCGTCGACGTTGTCGTAAAGCGTCCACTTGAACTGGTATCCGATACCGGCACTTCGCATCAAGTGGTTCAGGTCCCTCGCCATTCTCTTAGCACGCTCCTGCCCAAATCGCCTTGGCCAGGCAACAAGCGGATTGATCGGCCGGCCTTGAAGATAGCCAAATCGTTTCAATGCGTCCGTTCGCTGCCTGCCACGGTTCCGCAGCGCCTCTCTCGTAACGGGATGCGGAGCCGGGAGTATCCGCTCGCTGGCGCCTTCCCCTCGAACACGCAGCGAAGGGAATGGTACCATTTCGAAAGGCAGTGACGAGGCATCCACGGGCACGTCGGACAACTGGATTCTAATTCCATTTACTTCGGCTCCATTGACGAAGTCTCGCACCAAGCTGGCCAGTTGGTGCCGATCCGCAGGATCGAGGATTGTCTCTGCATGGTCGTCCTGCGTAATCTGGGTATCGAGGATGAGGCGCAATCGCCCCAGGGGCGCATCGACGGGGGGGCTGTTGAACCGGCAACACCGGATTGTTCCGCCAGCCTTTTCGGCCTGCTCGTGCGGGGAAAGTGAGGCAATCCCGTTCAATAGATTGGGTTGCTCCAGTTCTACCACGCTGATTTTCCTCTGGTGATCTGTGCTTTCATCCAGCAACACTCGCACCGCCGTCGGCCGATTCCGGCGATCCAGGCGGTTGGCCTGTTTCGCTTCAATCATCTCGGTCAACGTGGCAACTTCCCCGTGACGGAAGTACTCCGCAAAGGTCCTGCCATCGACGGTAGCGGTCGAAATCAAGGGCTGAATTACCCAACGATTCTCGATCAGTACTTTTGCAGCCACTCCAAATTTCCGGCAGAAATGGATTTCGCCGCCATTTCCATAGTCGGGGATTTGGCAGAAACGATCATAATCTTGCCACCAATCACCGAGAGAATCTGACCGGTTGTCCTTGAAGTGTTTTTTGATCGCCTCTCGCAGAATTCCCTTGATGACGGGCCGATGGCGTCGATTCTCAGGATCTGTCGTAAACGCCGAATCGAAGGTGACGTAGTATGCCCCTTCGCGGACATCGCTCGGCAGGTTCCAATCGGCCGGGACCGCCACCGTTTCTTCATCAACATCGACCACGAACCCGTAGCCGCGGCAAAGATCTCGATGTTTCTTTCGGAGCGTCCAGATAATTTGCTTTGCATCGCCCCGTTCGGCATGCGTTTGCCCGCCGCCGTCACGGCGAATCTTATATAGTCGCACTCCCCAGCGAAGCGCATCGGAATTTATGATCTCATAACAACTGAGAAATACATCGTGCAATTCTCGCGAGGTCTCCCGCTCCTGTGAAAACGGACGCTTCTTGTCAACAGCAGGCATCATTTCTCCTTGGTAAAGTAGTAAGTTGCAGCCGCACTAACCAAGCTTGAAATCGCTGGCAACCAAGCGTTGAAGATCGTGTTGAGGTTCTTCGTCGCCTCTTCTTTCCCGCCGAATGCCAGGACCACCGTTAAGACATAGTGCAACGCTACACTGCCCCCGAGGATGAATACCAACCATGTTGCAAGCGACTTGGCTGTCTCTGCGCGGTGCTTGGCTGCCTCAAAATCGAGGTCTTGCAGTTCTCCGACTTCTCCTGCCTCGATAAGAGGCTGATCATCGGGTTTGGCTCCGTTTGTAAGTTCGTTCGCCATCGGAGTCACCCCTCCGATTTTGTGCTGGCCGTCTGAAGTGCGGGGATGACTAGCACTCGCTCTTCGTTGTTCTCGGGATTTCGAACAATAACCTCGGTGAATCCCTGGCCGGCTTGTGATTGCAGAGCGCGGCTGATCTGTAGGGATTCCCGAACCGTGTCGGCCATTGACGAGAACCGACCTTGCTCGGTCAGTTTTTGGAGGCTCTCCAGGCTACGTTCGTCGAAACTGAACACTACTCGCCGGGTCTTGGGCATGGCGTCTCTCCTTTTTGCGGGTGGGGTGGTAGTCTCACAGTAAGTGTATCGGAAGACATCGAAGTTGTCAATAGGTAGATATCACACATGATGTCGTTTCTGTCTCGCCACACCATCGATGTAAAACTTGCAGAACCAACCTTATAGTGGGGTTGCGGGAGAATCTGCTCAGTGTTTCGACGCATGTTGGATAGCGATATACAACTATTTAGTTATGTAGATGTACTCCACAATAATTAGTCTAGAACCAGCCAACCAATGGGTTTGGCATTGGAAGCTGGGCCCAGCAGTCTGCGTTAGCCCTGCTTGCTTCATAGCCCCTCATGGGCGCCCTGTACGGACGACGGATGGCGGGCCGGGGCAAATAGCGTCGGCCCTTCGGTGAGCCGCTCGATCTCGTCCATCAGCCAGGCAGGCGGCTCTCGCACTAGCGCTGTGCTGGCCTGGCGGTTCTCGCCCGCCTCCTCGGCGACCATGTTCAAGAGCGTCAGTTGCCGCTGGCCGCCTCCGGCCTGCTCAGGAAGCATCTCCGCCGGCCGCTCGGCAAGGTTCTGGACGGCTGCGTGGGGCTCGCAGACGAAATCCTCGACACTCTCGCCCAACCAGTGGTAGCGACGAGCCCCGCCGTTTTTCTCATCCATGCCTTGCTGGACCACGCACCACTGCCCGTCCGGCGTGAAGAAAAACGAGTGGTGGTAGATGGCAAAACCGTCTTGGACTGCCGCCGAATCGACCTTGGCGCTCATCCGTGAGGCATAGACCAACCGATCGCCGGCTGTGATGGCATACCGATCGGCGGCTACCGTGATTTCCTGGGGCGTTTTCCGGCTTGTGCCGCCCTTGCCGCCCGCCACCAGGATGCCCAGGTCGGGGCCGCAGACCTTGGCCGCCTCCTTCAGTGCCCCGCAGGTAACGGTGGTGACGCCGCTACTATGCCAGTCGAAGCCCAATACGCAGCCGAAGGCTTGGAACCACCAGGGATCAGACAGACGGCGGAGCATCTCGGCGGGGCCGAACTCTTCGACGATGGCCATCGTCACGGCGCCAGCAAGCTTCGTCATGCGTTTGAAGAGCCATGGCGGGGCCTTTCCCGAGTGCAGCGGCAGGTGGGCAACGCGGCGTTTCATGCCGTCAATAATATAGGGTCGGTTGGGCGAGATCGACAATACGGAGCGGCCAGCAACTCTAACCTCCAATGGAACAGCCTCAGATTTCCTTGCCCACGGCGAAGGCGTGCCCCAGCGAAGCCCCGATGCCGTAGTAAACGTGGTTGCCCGGTGAAAAGATGATCGGGAGAACCTTCAAGATGTCCGGCATCCCGGCATCATCCAGCACATCCTCGTCGGCCTTCACGTCAAGGGTCTGGCCGACAAATTGGGTGTGCAGGCCCAGGTCGAAGACGTGCAGGATTTTGCACTCCAGCACAAGCGGAAACTCCTGAACGAACGGGGCGTCGACCAGGTCGCTGCGAACGGGGGTCAGCCCGGTGGCGGCGAATTTGTCGGTCTCACGGCCGCTGACCAACCCGAAATAGTCGGCCTTTTTTACCTGGCCCTGCGACGGCACGCTTAACGTGAATGCCTTACGCTCGACCAAACTGCCATAACTGTAAGTGGCCTTCCGCAACGACACGGCCACGCAGGGTGGGTCGGAGCAGCAGATGCCACCCCAGGCCGCCGTCATGCCGTTGGGCTTGCCCTGTTTGTCGTAGGACCCGACGATCCACGTCGGGGTGGGTACGATCAACGTCTTGGCGCCGAGCGAGCGTTTCATGGCAGGGATCCTGTTCTGGGCGGCCTCGGAAATCTCCATCATTGTGACACCTGAGCCAGCAGGATCAAGGGACTGCCGAGGACGACCAACCGCAGGATTCAGTCGTCGGGCATAAACCTGCTGGCGAACGGGATTTCATCGCGTATCTTGATGGCAGCCGTTATCCGCCCAGCTCAACAGCCATCTTCTCGTAGAAAGCGATGCACTGCTGAAGGGCGGGCAGGGTGTCTCCCTGGCGCTCGTACTCGATCGCAATCACCGGCTTGACCCCTTGCCGGCGGATCTCCTTAAGGATTCCCCCGATGTCGCTCTTGCCTGTACCCCACGGAACCTCTTCGGCGTTAACCTTGCCGAACTGGTCAACGTCCTTAAGATGGAAGCTAATGATCCGGCCCTCTAAGAGTTTCAGGCAATCGACCGGCCTTAGTCCTGAACGCACCCAGTGGCCAGTGTCGCAACAAGCACCGAGCCGCTTCGTCCGGCCCCTAGTCACCTCGACGATCTTCTCGGGATTCCAGTAGACTGACGATGGCTTGGGGTGGTTGTGGATGGCGATCGAAATCCCGTACTCATCGCAGAGCTTTTCCATGAGGTCCATCGCGGCCGGTACTGGCTCGGAGACGAAATACTCCATGCCCATGTCCTTGCCGAACTCGAACTTCTTCCGCGCCGCAGCCTCGTTGTTGGGCAGGTCGGCCATGTAGCAGCTTAGGAGTTTTACGCCCACGTCGTCCAGACGCTGCTTCACCTTCTTGCGCAGCCTCACCGGCATCGCCTCGTTCATCTGGCCCTCATTCCGTTTCCTGCTAACCGGCTGCCAGGAGAAGCCTTCCATGTATCGAATGTTCAATCCCGTAGTCTTCTCCACAGCGTCAAAGAAGCAGAGCGAGTTGAACGTGTAGCAGGTGTTGGACAGGCGCCAGCCAAGGCTGTCACCGTGTGGTGTGGCGGAGACGACCCTCTTGGCAGGTTCGGCGGAGGCCAACGCCCCCAGGCCCAATGCGGCACCTGCGGCTCCGGCCGCTTGAAGGAAACCGCGTCGGTTCAGTGCCATGTTCATGACGGAACTCCTCGGACAGGGATTCGGCTATCGTCTGGGTATTTGCGGGTCGAGTCGCATTTTAGTGGATTGCTCGGCGGTGAGCAATCTGCCGAAACGCCCGGCCGATTCGGCGAGTTGGGAGAGGCTACGAGAATGGAGAAGCCGGCGTTGGAATGATGTGGCGATCGGCAACAACTGGCAAGGCTAGCCGAGGGTGCGCAATGGTTACGCACTTCGCCGGATTAGCCTTGCCTACGTGCCACCGACCAGGAAAGCGGCCGGGGCGGTGACCGTAGAGCCTTCCGGGTGGAGCTAAACCCGGCGCGTCCCGGCCGATAGCCGCCGGTGTCGAGGGGGCCGATCCGGCGGTTGTCATTTGGCTGGCAGACGCCACCGCCCAGGGTAAAATGGCTGTCATGCTGTCAACTGATCGCCAACGTGGAACCCTCCTCGGCCTCGCCGTAGGGGATGCCCTGGGTGCGGCCGTCGAGTTTCAGCCGCCGGGCACCTTTCCCGAGGTGGCCGGCTACCTGGGCGGCGGCCCACACGGCTTGGCCCCTGGGGAATGGACCGATGATACCAGTACGGCGCTGGCCCTGGCCGACAGCATCGCCAGCGTCGGCTGGGATCTCAACGACCAGGCCCGCCGCTACGTTACCTGGTGGCAAAAGGGGGAGTATTCGGTCAACGACCTTTGTTTCGACATCGGCATCACAACCCGCAGTGCCCTGAGCCGCTTCTTGAAGACCGGCGATGCCCGCAGCAGCGGCGATCCATCCCCACATGCCAGTGGCAATGGTTCGATCATGCGGCTGGCGCCGGTGCCGATCCGCTATGCCAACCTCTTTCCCGGCGGCTTGGAGGAACTGGTCTGGTGCTTCATGGAATCCAGCCTGCCAACCCACGCCAGCCCACAGTGCCTTTCCGCCTGTGCCTACTTCGGCCTGATATTGTGCGGGCTGATTCATGGGATCGACCGCGAGGAGGTGCTCGGCAGCAAATGGGAACCATTGCTACAGTTGAAGCAAGTCCACTCCGTTCATCCCGAGATTGAGGAAGTCGCTGCCGGCAGCTTCCGATGCAAGAAACCGCCCTCGATCGTAGGCAGCGGCTATGTCGTCAAGAGCCTGGAAGCAGCGCTATGGGCGTTCCATGACGCCACGGACTTCCGGGAAGCGGTCCTGCGGGCCGTGAACCTAGGCGACGACGCCGACACGACCGGGGCCGTCTGCGGGCAGCTTGCCGGGGCGTACTGGGGCGAGTCGGGGATTCCGCAGGAGTGGTTGGAAGGGTTGGCGAGGAAGGACATGATCGAGAAGACCCTGGCCGGATTGCTAAGCCGGGACGCGGAGTGGCAAAAAAAGCGATTGTAGCGGGGAGCTTTGATGGCAAAGCATACAAAACACTCCCGGCGAGTCACAGAGGCGATGAATGGTCCCTCAGTCCATTTCACCGCGAAACAAGGCCAATACCTGGCCTACATTCATTTGTACCGGAAGTTGCACCGGCAGAGCCCTTCAGAGATCGAGATCGCCGAATACTTCCGAGTATCGCCTCCCAGTGCCCATCAGATGATTGTTCACTTGGAGGACAACGGACTTATCACACGAGAGCTGGGTGTGCCCCGGTCGATCCGGATAGCCGTGCCCAGCAACCAACTCCCCGTCTTGGAGGACGATGAGGAAGATCGTCCACCGGCTACTCGGAGCGTATCCGAACGGAGCCTATATGGCGAATCCCGGCCAATGAGATCGCTCACCGCGAAAAGGAATAGACGATGAAGCTGCCAATAAGACTTCACGACAACTTCGTCCTGACGGGCGCGGTTGTGTGGATGACGTTGACCGTGGGATTATTGAATGCTCCACTGGCGAGCGCGACAACGCTCTTTGTCGAAGCCGAAAAGTTCCAGGTAACCGGCGACGGCTGGAAGATAGCCACGGCCGGCAACTTGGAAGGAATGGCGTGCAAGGCGTCTTGCGCCAAGGCCCTTTGGGGCGCAGCTGGGGCGGGCAATTCGACCGCGACCACCACCGTAACGATCCCGGTCGCCGGCGACTACCGGCTGCACGTCCGGTACATGCAGAGTCCGGAGCGAGGACCGTTTCGCGTCGCCGTGCTGCAGAATGGGAAGGAAACCGCCGGCAAGGATTTCGACCTCGTCGCTAGGAACAAGGAAGTTCAACCTTGGAACTACCTGTGGGACGCCCTGGACGTTCATCTGGAGACCGGCGACTGCGTTCTTCAGTTGAGCAAGTACAAGGGGCAGAATTGTCGCCACAACGCCAGACTCGTCGACGGCGTATTGCTGACCGATGACAAGAATCTGAAGCCGGACCATCTTGCCTACGGCCCGCAGATCTATATGAAAGTCACGCTTGGCGACTGCGATGAGAAGCCGGTATATATCCACATCTTCGCCGACCATTTCCGTGATCCGTGGTACGAGCACGACGCCCTTTCCAAAGCCGGGCTGGAGCTCGACTTGCAGCCGAAAGATCCCAAGTCCTATTTGCGCAAGAACGAGAGCACCGGATGGGTGAATATTACGCGAATGGTGTACCAGGACTCCGGGGCCATCCTGACGACGTCGGCACGATACGATTATTACCACATCGCACCCCGGTTCAAGGCACAATTCGCATTTGCCTCCGAACCCGACGACCGAAAGATCCTGAGGACAATGGAGCGAGACGCCGCCCCGGGGATGTGCTGCATCGTTGTGCCGCCAAGTCTGAGTCCTGAAGATCTTTCCAAACTCGCGATGGACATGGACATCGCGCAAACGACCGCCAAACTGGCGGATGCCGCACGATGGCCCCGGATCGGGAAAAAGCCGATGCAGTATCCGTTCTTTGTCCACGCGGCTCTGGAGTCGGCGGATCGGCCCCTGGATCACAACGTGACTGATCGCGAATGGAAGACCCTCGCGCATTACGGGTTTTCCAATCAAGAAAAGGAGATCATCGGCGGCGCGTGGCACATGAAACATGACTGCTATTGTCAGCCCGACAAGAAAGCCATGAAGGAAGCATTCGCCACGGCGGCGGACCGGTTCCGAAAAGAGGGAAAGAAGGTCGAAAACATCGCGTATTGCATGCTCATGGATGAGCCCGCGGGGCAACCGCTTTCGCACGTTGTCAACTGCCCGGCATGCACGGAGCAATTCCGGCAGTGGATGAAGGAACTGGGAAGAACGCCGGCGGACCTCGGCGTGGCCACCTGGGATGGAGTTCGGCCGGTCGACGAATCGCAGCGCGACAAGAGGCCGGCGCTCTACTATTATTCCCAAAAGTTCCGCACGCGCACGCTAAGCACATTCTTGCAACTCCAGCGAGAGTTGGCCTTCGCGGCCTACAAGGGAACGTTCCCGGTAACCGCAAACTTCAGCGATGGCGCCACCTATTGCGCGAACTTCTACGCCCTGGGCGTGGATTACTTCGAACTGCTGGAAAATGAGGGCCAGAACGCGATTTGGGGAGAAAACTGGGGCAACGGCGCCGCCTCCAGCCAATGCACCACCTTCAACGTCGAACTCATGCGGTCCGCCGCCATGCAACACGGCCAGCGCATCGGACACTACCTGATCGCCTATGCGAAACGCCTCCCCTGGGACGTCAAGTTGAACGCCGTCAGCCAGGCAGCCAGGGACGTCAAGGTGTTCACGGATTTTTGGTACGGGCCTTCCTGGGCAGGACATGAAGGAGGGCCTCCCTGGAACTGCACGGGATGGTACGCCAAACCGGAGACATGGTTCTCGAACGCAGAGATCATAAAGGAGGTTGGCGGAGCCGAGGATCTGCTTGTTGCCGCGAAGAAGAAAAAGGCTGAGGCGGCCATCCTCTACGCGTCGTCCTCGGACATCTGGTCCATAGGCCACACCCACGCGTTCGGATTCGATCGGATGTTCACGTGGCTTGCGTTGACACACAGCCATATTCCGGTCGATTTTCTCTCCGAGAAGACCGTCGCGGAACGCGGGCTCAAAGGATACCGGGCGTGCTATCTTACGGGCCAGAATCTCTCCCGGGCGGCGGCCGAACAACTCGCCGCCTGGGTGAAAGCCGGCGGGACGCTCGTGGCAACGGCAAACGCCGGCGCCAAGGACGAGTTCAACAAGCCGATGGCGGCGCTCGACGACGTCTTTCCCGCGGCGTACGGAAAACTGCACGACTTCCAGCCGTATCAATACTCGGGATGCTATCTGTTCCTGCTCAACCCGAAGGAAAACGTCACGATGAAGCACGACGGCGTGAAGCTGGAAGTGCTCTCGGTGAAGCAGCAACTGCTGCCCAGGCCGGACTCCAACGTCTTGGGCACATTTGCGGACGGCTCGGCCGCGGTCGTGGTGAAGAAGAGCGGGGCGGGCATGGTCTATTCATTCGGATTTCTGCCCGGCCTCGCCTATATGAGACCGGCGCTTGCGGCCAGGAAAAAGATAGCCGACATCACCGACAAGAATGGCATGAAGCAAGCAGGTATTCCGGATCCGTCATCGATCGTCACCGACGTCGATCTCGTGCGTCGTTCATGGTGTCCGTGGCAATATCCTGCGGGAATCAGGAACGCGATCGTTGGGCCGGCGTTCCAGGCAAAGGCCGCTATTCCCGTTCGATGCAACGTTCCTTTGGTGGATGTGGTTTGCATGGAAGCGGAGAAGGGTCTTGTAGTGCCGCTGGCCAATTACACGCTCCAACCGATCACGCAACTCACGCTCTCCGTAGAGACAAGAAGCCCTATCCGCCGCGTGGAATCGGTGCATCACGGGAGTCTCAAGTTTGAACAAAAGGCCGGTTTCGCGACATTTTCGCTGCCGCTTGTGGAAACAGATTTTGTGAAGCTGTATTACTGATATTATGCATTGGGAGACGTCCACAGACGCCCAGTCACACGAAGACTATTAGGATCACGTGAATCAGCTAGAACAATCGATGTTTCAATTCGTCGGCACGCCTGGTTACCGGCCCATCAAGCCGTGGACCATCGCTCAGCAAATGGAGCTGCCGAAGGACCAACTGGCCAACCTGAAGCGGACGATCAAACGATTGGTGCACCAAGGGCGGATCCCCAAACAGATCGAACGAACCAAGAATCGTGGCCCACCAACCGGCCAGTGTACGACTCGCTGGCCCAAGGAGAAGGTCACCGACTTCTCCACGATCACTCGCTCCCAGACGCAGCCGTTGCCTGCCGGCCTACAGTTGACCGCACTTGGCAATTATGATCTTTGCTGTGGGTTGCCCAGACCTGCTGCCATAGCTCTCCATCTTCTGGACGACGTCCATTCCCTGCACGACCGAGCCAAAAACCACGTGCTTGCCGTCGAGATGGGGCGTTGCCACCGTGCAGATGAAGAATTGCGAGCCATTGGTGTCGGGGCCGGAGTTTGCCATGCTCACGATGCCGGGCCCGGTATGCTTGAGCATAAAGTTCTCGTCGGCAAACTTTGCACCGTAGATCGACTTGCCGCCGGTGCCGTTGTGCCGGGTAAAATCGCCCCCCTGACACATGAACTGCGGAATGATGCGGTGAAACGGGCAGCCTTTGTAGCCGTAACCCTTTTCGCCCGTGCACAGCGCGCGGAAGTTCTCCGCCGTCCTGGGCACCACGTCCGAGCGCAGCTCGATCACGACCCGGCCCAACGGCTCACCATCTGCCGTCACGTCAAAGAAGCACCGGGGGAGTTCCTTCTCGTCTGCCCCCAGTACAGTTTGGCTCGCGGCAATCGTGGCGGCTGAAGACAGAATAAAGTCTCTCCGAGACAGCATGGAAAATCCTCCAGAAGTGTTCATTTGCTCGAAATTACCCGTTTGGACGAGTAGGGAACGGCCCCATGCTCGAAACGCTTCAGAGTATAGCCGGATGCGCGGAACTTCTCAACCGCTGCACGCTTGGAGAACAAGCCTATCGACACGGATGCTCTCTTCGCGGTCCCGGGCGACACGGCAGCGACGATCACATTCCCGGCTAGCCGCCTCGTCAGTGATCCCGCTCTCTTCGCGGACGACGATCGCGAGCCGATGGCAGCCTGGGATCGTCCGCACGACAAATTGGCCTGCCGGCCAGCGACCCGAAGTCAGGCAGCAAGAGCGGCCGAGAGAATGGCAAACCTATTTCTCAGCTCGAATATCGTAGGCATGCAGCACGTCGCCATGGCGAAGATACAGTCGGCCACCACATACGACCGGGTGCGCCCAGGTCGGACCGTCACCTCCAGAGGCTACGTTGAACCGAGAAACTGGCTCATGCTTCTCAGGTGTAGCCGGCACAAGCCCTACCTGGCCATTCTCACTCCAACAGTAGAGCATGCCGTCGGCACAGGTCAGCGAGCCCTTGCCGACCCCTTTTTCGGCATACTTCTTTGCCCCGTCCTTCCACGCCAGACAGATCCAACGGCCGCCGTTGCGTTGATGGGCGGCACCGTAGAGGTAACCATCCAGCAAGATCACACCGCCATGGTGGTTGTCGAGTTCCTTCGACTGCCACGCGGTCTCGACGGAGGCTTTCTTGCCGTCTACCAGGAGCTTTAGCATCTCCGAACCGGAGCCGTAGCCCGACGTGATGAAGATCTGGCCATCGTGAAAAACGGGTGGGGTGGCGTTCACGTCGTACTGGGTTTCATGCGGATGTCGGAAGAGCAGGTCACCGGTGTCGGCATTGACGCCAATCAACGCCTTCTGAGTCATCGTCAGCAGAATCCGCAGCCCTCGATATTCGATCAGCACGGGCGTGGCGTAGTTGGCCAGATCGCCTGTCGACTTGGCGGCCCAAACCGTCTTTCCCGTTTTCTTATCCAGGGCGACGACGCTGGCTTTCTTTCCACCCGGACAACAGATCACCCGATCACCATCGACGAGCACCGATTCAGCCAGGCCCCAGGTAATGTTCGCGGCGTCAGACTCCTTCAGAATGTTGACGCTCCAGATTTCCCGCCCGGCCTTGGCATTCAGGCATACCACTTGCCCTAACGGGTTTTCATGGTAGAGACGCTCACCGTCAATGGTTGGGGTACCCCGCGCGCCTGAGTGACTGCCCGTCCAAGCATCACCCGCTGGCGTCTGCCATTGGATGTGGCCGTCGAGGTCCATTGCCGTGACCATGGTCTTACCGTTAATGTTGCCGGAAACGAAAATCAAGCCCGTGGCGAGCGAGGGACAACCAAAACCGTCACCAATCCCTTTACTCGTCCAGAGCAGCTTTGGGCCTTTCTCCGGCCATTGCTTCAGTAGGCCTGTCTCCAGCGAGATATTGTCCCCCTTGGGGCCGTGGAACTGCGGCCAGGATGGCATTATTGACCGCTCGGCCGCAGTAGGGCCGGGTTTGGTCGGTGGCGTCTCCGTGCCATTGGTTGGCGGGATAGTGGCCTTGGTCTTCGGCTTCTCGCAAGCGATGCCGGAGAACGTCAACAGCACCGCCCCAATCAATGCCCAGTTTTGCCATCGAGACATTTTCACGGCTCCCTTATCTGACTGCCATCTTGCCGGTCATTGTTCGCTTCAATCGTCTAAGATTAGCAGATTCATGGGGCGCTCGACAAGCAACTCCCTGGTTGTTCAAGAGGCACCCTCAACCCCAAAACGGCGATGGGGTGCGTAACCATTACGCACCTGGAAAGGACGTGACAACCGGCGGCTCTTCCGTTATGTAAGTCCGACGGCCGCCGCCTCGGGAATGGTCGTCGCCTGCGGATCGGACTCTGTGGGACCAAGGCCGATGCGCCTACGGAGCCTGGCAATCTCCTTCCGTACCGCCGCGGGAATCTTGGCGGCCGCCAGGAACTCTATCACCGCCTGGTCGTGGCTCGGGTCCCACTCCTTCTGAAACATCCCTTCGCCGGTTGCTTCCGTGATCCGTTGCCACAGCACCTCAGCCTCCGGATGACGGGAAAGGAGGCTACCTGCCAACATCAGGCAGGTCAAAAACTCCCTGATTGCTTGGGGGGATTGGCTCGATGGCAGGCCGGCGAGCATCGATTCGCCTGTGCACCGCAGGATTACCGAGAGGGCGGCCTCCAGGCCCTCGCGGCCGCAGCAGGCCGCGTGCGTCCGCAGGGCACGGCCGAGACTGCCCCTGATCGTGTCCATGTTCGGGTTTTTCGCAGACTGAGCCACCCAAAGGGACACCCTCTCCTGCCCCCGGACATCGAAGAACAACGCCTGAAAAGCCGTCAGCATGGGCTCCCGCAAGTGCCAGCGGGCGGCAATCTCTGGCGGCGAGAGTTGCGCTAGCAGGGACGACTCGACGACAGCCCGCAGCAGGGTGTCGTGTCGTTGAAACTTGAGCGCCGCCAGGACGGCCTTTTTGATGGCGGTCGGACCATGAACCGCCCTGCCGCCGGCCAATTGGGCCATGACCCGCGCCACCTCGCGGCCCCAGGGATCCCCGTACTTTGCCATGTCCCAACGCGAGGTGCCAGCTAGGCACATGGCCATCCATCCCCGCCAGTTAATGTGGTGGGCCGGGTCAAGGTGGAAAAATTCGCGGATGCCGCTCGCCGCAGCCTGCGGCTTACGGCTCCGACTGACGCGTCGGGGTTTCGTGGCTCTGTCGTCCATGACAAGGACCTCCGAGATCAAGGGGGGTTGTGCCCAGGTTCTTGGGCGTTTGGCAGGGTGGAGTGTGCTGGAATTTCCGCAGCGGTGTCGGCCTGGGAACTCGCATGGCAAGCGGTGGGCTGATCGGCGACCGGTTCCGTCTGCCCAGCCGCGGCCTTCGTGGAAACCCGGGGCTGCCGCATCGGCCTTGCCCGGGCCTCACGGACCAGCTTTCTGACCATGCACAATTCTTTCACCGCCGCCAACAGGTTCTTTTGCGCCCGCTCCGCCCGCTTCTGCAAGAACTCCCATTGGCCCTTGCCGGCCTGAGCGTTCTGCCCGAGGACCACGTCGGCCAGGTTGGCCTGCAGCCAGCAGACGGCAATCCGGTCGATCAAAATCGTTTCCGGGGGGGAGCCCGGCGGTTCGATCAGTTGCTGCTTGAACGCATCCAGCTGCAGTAGGAGTGATTCACGCAGCAGCACGTCATCGTTGGAAATCAAGTGGAGCTGCTGCTCGGCCGCCAGTTTGGCCAGGTCGCCCGCCTCCTGCCAGATCTCTGGATGCCCCTGCAGGTACTGTCGGAGCGCCAAGACAGCCTGTCGATCTCCCCGCGTCGCATTGTCCACCAAGAGCCGCAGTTGTTCATTCGTTGGGTCGTTGAGCATAGGCCCAGCTCCTCCTCCTCCACAGGCCTCGTTGATGACGATAAAAACCATCCGCCAGCAATACCGCTTCTACCAGTTCCTTGCTGGCGGCGATCAGCCGCCCTACCAAGGCATCGGCCTCCTCGTAGAGCCTCCGCAGGGCCGCTTCCGCCTCGGCCTGGGCCTGCTGGCGCTCCCGTTCCCCGGCGTCCATCTTCGCCACCGTCCAGGCCAGCGGGCCGGTGCCAAAATAGTCGTGGGTGACCCGTCCGCCCTCCCGACGCGAGCGGTAGTAGTACCGTCGCCCGTTGCGCTGTTGCCATGCCATCGCAGGGAATTCTAATTTGTGCTACACGGCGTTGTCTGCGCCAATTTTTCCATCCGACGGGCACTGAGTCGAACCATCGGGCGTCGATGGGGGTGGCGCCGTTGTTTCCGGAGGGGCAGGATGGTCAGCCCCCGGCAACCAGCTTTCCCGATACGGCCTCATCCGTTCCAGAAAACACTGAACATTGGCCGTGATGTTGACCGTCGGCTCCTCCTCATGGCGGCGCTGGCTACGATTCTCAATCTCCAACATCCGCAGCCAGATCTTCAGGAACCTGGCGGCCGCCTTGGGGGTGTCGGTGGGCATCATTTGGACGGCAACCCAAGCCTTGCAGGTTATCGCCGTGCGAAGTCGATCCTCTAAGTATTGGTGGAAAGCGACCTTGTCGGTGGGGGAGGGAGCAGTAAACTCCCCGATCACCTCATCGAGGGCTTGTGGTCCATGCCAAAAACCAAAATATTTCCAGGTGCGTTCTAGGTTCTGCGAAGGGTTCACATGCCAGTCATGGAGCCGGATTACCTGGTGAGTAATATAGCTAGTGGTCTGCAGGCGATCTCGAACGTTAAAGAAAAGGGCCTCGTACCAATCCACTGCGTCCGGGCTGAGGCCGAACCGTTGGCCGATCGACTCGACCGGCTCGTCGGCCAAAATCCGGGCTTCCAGTTCCCAGCGGGCAGGGCACGAGCCGGCGTGGTAGAAGTCGTACGCTGCGTTCAGCGGAGCAGCGGCGCCGTCGCGACGCAGATGCCCATACAATTCTGGGCCCCACTGCAACAGTGCCCAGCGAAGCCTGACGGCCCAATAGAGATGCCAGTTACGGAACCGGAGGGTAAACCCCTTGGCCGCCAGCCGGCCGGCCATCTGCCAGCGCCAGTCAACAGGGCGCCGAGGGTTACTGGCCCGTAGATCAAGCAGGTCATAACGGCATTCCGGCGGCAGGTCGCTGCTGGCGGTGGCGACGGAGTGCGCGTGGGGCAGCTCCTCCAGTATCAGGCTGCCGTCGGGGCTCATGACCGGCATAGCCGGCTGCGGCGGGCCGTCCCAAACGGCCCTTACTTCCCCGGTGACCGGGTCGGGCGGCTCCAGGATGAGCTGCCAGTATTTCAGGTACGGATGCTCCTTTAGATCGGGCGGTGTGTCATTCCAGGGTGGTGTTTGCGGCAGCGGGCCCAGCGGCGGCTCCACGGTGGGCAGCAAGAGAATGGGGGTGGAGTTTATCATTGACCATCTTCCATGACGTTGGGACTATGTATCTACAAGTGAAATTTTATCCCCTCGTTGCTCCCCATGGGAAGGCAAGTCTCCGCAAATTCAGTTGCCTGGCCAGTGCAGCCACTGCGTAACGCTTGCGCACACCGCCTGTGACCAAGCAGCCGGCGATCTTCCATCGTCAGTCGACCGAGCAACGATCGGTCAGTCCAGTGCGGGAAAGTCGCGTTAGGGGGTGTAACTACCCGCCGCTGCCAGTCAGGCGTTCCACCGCGGCAAGCCAGCGGGAGCCTGCCGTGCTGGATCGATGTTTGCTGCAAAGCAGCGAAGCCAGCAATTGGAACTCCGGTTCGGGGAGATCGCGGAGACGCTCCGCCAAGACTTCCCGTGCCGGCCGATCACCAACCTGGCGATCCCAATTCGTGTCGAACTTTTCCACTTGGTCTATCACGGCCTTTAACAACTGGTCGGGATTGGAAAAAAGCTCGTCTTCGGCCGCCAACACCTTGTTGTCCAAGATCTGCTGGACAAACCCCTTAAGCACGTCAACTGGTTCACGACCAGTTGAGGAAGGCGGCAGCGCAGATTCCTCCGTTCGCCGTCGGTGAAATTCGTCAACGGTGCACTGCACGGCTTGGAGGGCAACGTCCGCGGGTAGTGTTCCGGAGAGAGTTTGCAGAGCGACTTGCAGCTCTGTTTTCTCTTCCAGCAACAAGTGATCAGCTTCCCGAATAACAGCCGGAGCTGTCTCCAGAAGGGTGAGCATCTCCGCCATGACTGGCCCATTCACCGTTTCGAGTGGAATCCCTTTCTCTTTGAGCCGGGCCCGAACGCCTATGATGATGAGTTGTTCCATGTCGTAGCGGCGGTCGGCATGTTTTTTCGCCTCATCGAGGACTGATGCCCACTCGTCCGCGGAAAGCAAAGCTTGAAAGTCCCGCCCTGTCCGCTGACAGGGAAGATGATCGAGAACGGAAACATTGAGACCGTGTGTGGCCACCGCCCGAAGATAGGCGCCTATGCCGGCAATCGTTGAATGCCGCAAGCCCCAATCGGCCAACTTCATCATCTGAACCAAGCTCTCGTGAAACCTGCCGGCTCTGTCACCGACGAAATCCGCCAATCCCATTTCCAACACGGGCCCCAGCACATCGTCGAGTGTCCCGGCATTGGGGTTGCGAAGGTAGGGCCCTAGGTCTCGGACGAAGCGCCCGGCGTCGGCCCAACGATTCCGGAGCCCATCAGGCAATTCGAGGTAGCGGTGAACTTGTTCAACCGTGAAACCTGAAACCTCGACTTCTCCCCAGGCGCAACTAAAGTGCTCGGGGTCGATTGGCATCCCGCTGCTGTTGGTGTAGCACTCACGAGTCCCGTCCGGTTTCTCCACCCAGCAATAGGCAGGGCAGCAACCATGCTTTTGAAAATAATCGTTGCGCAAATCCGCAGCTTTGGCAAAGTCGAGGCAATTTCGTAGCGTGCTTTCGGAGATGTTGGAGGCCTTCGCTAATTTCCTCTGACTCTGCTTGCCGATTTTCAGCATCTCGCGAAACATTTGCCCTTCACGGACGTGATTGTGTTTGCCGTGCTGATTCCGCTTATATGTCTCCAGGCGGGCGGTGAAATCGTCAAGGTCGACGACCTCGCATGGCACCTCTGTTAATCCGCATTCTTTGGCGGCTTTCCAGCTGTGTTCGCCATCAACAATTTCGAAGCGGTCTCCGCTGGGGCGGACGACGATAGGCTTCGGTAGCTTCCCCAGACGGCGAACCTCAGCAAGTAACTCCGCGAACTGTTCGTTGGTTAGCTTGTTGGGATTCCACGGATTCGGATCGAGCTGGTCGATCGCGATCATCGTCACTTTGATTTCAGCCATTCGGTCTTCGCTTGCATTACACATAGCACTGTTCCTCGAAAGGGAAATGGGGCTGGGCAAATTGGCCCGAACTTGGGTAAACGGCATCCAGTCATACAGTTCCTTTGCTCGGCTTGGCCGCCGACGAGACGGTGATTTGTCGTACGCCGATGCCCGGTCAGTGGCTATTACCGGCCAGCACAAATAAGACCTCTGATTGTAGAGGGCTTGTCTTGTTGTCTGTCTTGTCCGTAGCGACAGAGATGCAAGCAGCGAACATCTATGAGACGAAGGCTTATTTCAATTTATCTCCTCCTGGGTATATCCCTCGGTAAGACAAATAAGACAAAGGGCGTTTCACGCCTTAAATCCCCGCCCCATTGTGGTTTGCGCTGTCTCCTTCCGTGTCTTCGCCATTGGTGTCGTTGAGACACTCGGGCCAAGGGAGCGAGATGCCGTAGGGGCGCAGACCACCGCATCGCTGCTGCTCACGCTCTGCGCCCCGGATGCGCTGGAGCACCTGATCGATGCAAGTGCCCGACCAGCGCGTGTCCGCCAGGAGTTCTCTGCGCACCATCTCGTGAGCTAGGAAGAGTCGTTCCCTGCCGGCACCGCGCGGCTGAACCAGTGCGATGCCCTTGGCCTCCAGGGTGCTGAGATTATCCCGCGAGATGGAGTGCGCAAACGCGTAGGGGGCGACTCGATCTTGGGGACTGAGCAACTGCCCCACGCTCCGTTGCACGTACACAGTTCCCCCCGTCACGTTGTGTTCGGCTACGCGTATATTCGTCGCGAGAATGTCCCGCAGGAGCTGAATTTCATCCCGTTCACCTTGTCCGACTAAGCCCGTCCGCTCAGCCAGCATTGCGCGAAGGACGTCTGCCGCTGTTGAGCAATCGACATCCCGCCCATGACAAAACACAGCGGCCATGGCCGCGGGCACGGAGAAGGATTCCACAAGACGCCCTGGTAGGCCAGGGATGCGCACGGCCCGCAGGGACTCGGCCAGCCTTGTCGCAGTCGGCGCGGCCCACAGGGCGGCCGCCGCGAGTTGTCGGCCGAGTTGGCGCAGTTCCTCGGGGGCGGGTAGCACGAGACTTCCACGGCTGGCGGGCGGCCGAAGTTCGAGGCGGATGAACCGGTTCCGGTCCGCGCCCCAAATGTCACCGGACTCAATGGCTGCGAACCAGCCGATGTGATGTACCTCGAAGCGTAGGCCATTTTGGTCCTGCGTGCCGCGCAAGATCGTTCCACCGCGGCTTGACGTGCGGAAGAGCTCCAAGACCAGCTGCCGCTGCCGGTACTTGTCGAATTCGTCGATGACGACGGGCATGGCGTCGCAGCCGATTGCCTGTCGCAGTCCGGCCTCCGTGGACCGGTCGGCCGCAATGACCAATTCCCCAAGCATTGGAACAAGGACTTCTTGCAATAGCGTGGTCTTGCCGCTATCGCTCGCGCCTGTCACTGACACCGACGGCCGCCAGCTCCAAATGGCTTGAACGTCCGTCGCTGCGACTAACGCTGCAGCAACCTGCGGATCGGCAACATGTGTCCAGTTCCATCGCCGTAAGATTTCCTCAATTTGTTGTAGCACACCGGCTGCGGTTTCGCTGGTCATGGCCAACGTGGCATCGATGATTCCCTCGCCCCATCGCTTATCGGCGTTGAAATCGATAATCCGATTACCCAATTGCGGGTGGTTAACGGGCTCGAATCGTTGCCCGTCGTACAGGTGGGCTTGGGCGCCGTCGATTACGAGGAGCCGCCCGTCACACGGCCAAATGCCCTGACCGCTTAGGGGACGGGCACCGAGCCGAGGTGCGTCCGCCGCCGCCATGGCAACGGCACGCCTGAGATCAGCGGGCGCAAATTGACCCGGCAATCGTTGGCCTTCTCCGAGCCATAAACTCCCGGCTGCCTGCGACCCCAGTGCTTGCAGCATTTCCTCGGCGGACCACTTGCCCGGATTCTTGATCAGCCAACGCTTTTGCGTTGCAGGAATCCAACAGAGGATCGACTGATCGGGCAGCTCCCCGAGCACCTCAATGCCAGCGTGTTCCAAGAGCCCTTCCTGCGCCGCACCGCCCAGACTTTGATATACGCTGCTGCCGCCCCCGACCTGCTGTTGAACCGTGTGGGCATAATTCATGAGGCATTCGTCGGCCCGGCCGCGGTCGAATGGGATTCCGGCACCGGCTGCGCGCTCGCTCAGTTCGTTCAAAAACCTTGCCCGACTGCGGCTGCTCTCCAAATTGACGGCGTCCACATACAAGACCTGCTCTCCCGATCGTGCCGTCACACAGAAACGGGCCCGCCCGCCCGCGCTGCAGGAAATGTCGAGATCGATCGCGGTTGCTGTGGTTGATCCGGTGCTCACGGCGATACCCTAAAAGTTACAAGCCCAGAATGTCTGCCCTGGTGCCGCCGTTCCGTTGATTGTGCGCGCTTAACAAGATCCTGTACCGTTTGCCGGATGTGGTTTTGTTCGCGCGGCGGCATGTTACGTGCCTCGTTCCACACCACGCACAGCTCTTCGACGACCCTGGGGGCAACGCCCTTGCCTAGGAGATGACCGGCAAGTTTGAGCAGCGCTTCGTGGCGGCCACCGGGGGAACACCCCCCCAGAATTTCAAGCCAGTGCTCGGTGCCATACGGGGATGGCGGGCACTGCCTATTGTTCGGCTGCGCAACAGTATGTCGCGAGCCCGTTGACATTTCCGTCGAACCGGTCAGATCGGACGGAATCAATGAAGGGAGATCACCGGCAACGGCCAAAATTAGGTCAATTGCGGGGCGGCCCTCCAGCCATGCTGTTCCATCCCAGACCTTGGTCCAATGCGGACGGGTGTGATGCCGGCCGAACAGCCGGCACCAGCTGCCATACGGTCGGCTCGGATTGACGTTCGGCTGCTTCGGGAACACCTCCGGCTTTTGACAGAGGTCGTACTCCGCGAAGTCTTGCACGAGCCAGTGGCCGAAGTCGAATACACGCTCTGACGGCACCGGCTCGCTGAAAATTGTCGACAAGTGGAACCCGCCCGCTCCATTAGAGTCGAAGAGCAAGGGCCTAAACCCAAGTCCAACGAGTTTTCCGTACCAGCCGCAAGCAGCGGCAAAATTTACTTCGGGAGTAGTTGGATCGCTCTCGTCGTGCCGGTCGATGTCGACCGTGCACCAACGACTTGTATTGTCGATCGCAATGGCGTGCAGCCCGATAACGTCCCCCTCGTCGTGGCCGACAAAGTGTCGGCCGAGGACGCAGTCGTTGAGGGCCCCCGGGGTTCGATCGCTCCGGTTTACTGGCGCCGTGTAATTGTTGCTGTGGCCGGGGGTACGGCGAGACTTTGGTAGGTACTTACCAAAGACATCGGTGCGATTGACAAGATGATTTCGGGTCCATTGGGTCAGTTCCCCGGCCGCTTTCCCCCATTGAGATGCTGGTCCCTCGAAATGCCGAAGGTCAAGCACAGGCAGTATTGCACCGCCGGTCGAGGACATGGTCACAAGTGGTGGCGGGACGATGGCAGGCAACCGGTTGATCATGGCATCGCTAGGCATGAAAGCTCCTTCATAGTGCGCAATACAGGGGTGAGGCGGAGAGCCGTAGACGACTAGTGGCACGAGGGTGGGCAACGAGGGAACAGATGACCCGGCCGATCAGATGACCGCATGCCACGCGCCGGTGAAACCGGCGTTGACGCCCACCAGTACAGAGATGATAATACAAGGGCATGATTCTCTCTCACGGGCGCCGGCGGCGGCAACCGCTGGCGCCCCTCTTTTTGGATTCGCAGGTTACTGGTCGTCAACAGCGACGGCGGGGATCGACGCGCCGAGTCCTGCCGAGACGAGTGCGTCAAGCTGATCGCGGGGGATCAACAGCCGCCCGCGCGGACCCGTGCCTTCAATCCGCACTGCGTGGAGCCGGCCGGCGGTGATCCAGCGACGGACCGTAAAAGGCGACCGTCCGACAAGTTCAGAAATTTCTTCCACGGTATAGTGCGATTTGGAACGTCCCGTCAATAAATCGAGAATTTCGCGTTGTACCGCAAGCAATTCGGCGAGGGCTTGGATGATCTTGGGGCCAGTAGAATCGGAGGGATTGGCACTAGAGGCGCCCATGTGGTTTGCCAAACGCACCATGCTCTTGCTCCATCTCGGTTTCGCGCGTATGCAGCCGATAGCCTGACCTCGACAAACGTTGGGTTCCACGCACGGCAGCATCCGACGCATACGCTGTGGGAACGTAACAACGGAACCACGCTGGGGAGCCCAGCGGCAGACAGACAGAGCCGTCAGTAGAGTTGCCGGACTTTCTGTGACCTGTCAGAGGTCGCGCCGCACTTGCATGCGGCTCCGGCTGCTAGCCCGTACGCAACGTCGGGCATTCGCACGCATCAGCTGAAATTGTCGATGATGCGCCGTTCCATGTCAACAGTAGTTTACCGATTCTCCCAATCGCCCAAAAACTGAAAATTCCTCGGGAAATCGCCCATTTTCTTGGCCAAGCGGGGTCCGCCACCGTGAGCTCCCAAAACCACTTTTGTTTGTGGCATCGCATTGCGAGGCGAGTTGCCACCCCTCCTGAAAACGGCACCGTCAGCAGCCTCGGCCGCCTTCCCAATTAACTTGTGAGCCGCCAGACCGACCATACCCCCCAACGGCGTAGGCGGCACCGGGAGAACCTAGCCGGGTTCTATGAGAAATTGGTCCCCCTCAGCAGCGGGGCACGTGTAATCTGCTGCCCGCCAGGCGATAATGAATAGACTGTCAGGACCGCCCAGAAGCAACCGGTGGGGCGAAGGCCGTTCTGACTCGCTCGCCCGGTGTGGCGAACCACGCAGGAAGGCCCACGTGCCGCGCAAGCGCTGCGCAGTACCAGACATCGGCGTCCGAGAGTTCGTCGTCGGCGTCTGCCCAGGAGAGTTTGCCGGCGATCAGGCCTCAGAGTCCCGGCCGGGGCAGTTCTTGTTGCATTGTCGTCATTGCACACGCCCAGTAGGTAGCCGGGACCACCACTTTCGTTCTTCGGGTATCCCCATCCGCCCTGCTTCGCCACAGACGGCGACCAGCGTTCCTAGGATCGCTGGTTCATTACTGTCGGAGAGCATTTAACGCCCGCTCCGTCAGTACGATGGCCTCATCGCTGTCAACGGGACCGGCTTCGCCCACTGCTAAGCCCGACCCCCGATTCCATTCTTGTTGCCGAGTCACCGCTATGCTCCGCTTAACTGGAACGAAAGTTTGCGGATGCCCTCGGACAAAGCCCGCGGGAAAAGGTGCTGATAGCGGCGCCGCATGGCCTCCGTTGTGTGGCCCATCCAGCGGTCAATGATCCGCTGATCAACTCCTGCCGCGGCGAGATTCGACGCAAAGGAGTGCCGGAAAGTGTGGAAGCCGATGACGATCTTCTTCCTACCGGATGGCATTGTGCGCTCCCATCGCGTACCAGCGAGTGCATCATGGAAAGTCTCATTCGCTTGGTTCGTGCTCAGGGGCTCGCCGGACTTGGGCAGAGCGATTACGTGTTGGCCTTTGGGTCGCGTCTCGTGAAATGCTGTTAAGATAGCTTCCAGCTCGGGATGCAAGTCGATATCGCGAGAAGTCTCTCGCTGCTGACGACTTTGTTTCAGGCTACGCGCGGTAATCATCTTGCGGCGAAAATCCACGTCGATCCAGCGGAGGCGGAGCATCTCGCCCCGGCGGATACCCGTGTAAGCGACGAGGGCAAACATGGGATGGGCGTAATCCGCGGGAGCACGTTCTTTCACGGCAGCCAAGATCTCGCCGATCTCCGCTGGGGTCAGATAGAGGCATTCCCAGATTTCGGCTGTCTGGGCGTCGTCGAGGCTGCCCTGTCTGAGCATTTCCTCGACTTCTTCCAGCGTCCTAAACGGCGGCCGGTCGCGGTCGGCCTTGATGACCGGCAGGGCGGCGGCTGGCGAGGTTTCAATGATCTCTTGCTGGACGGCCCAGGCGAAGACGCTGATGAGCGTCTGCCGCTCCTTTTTGACCGTGGTGTCGGTCACCTCCCGGAGACGCTTTTGGAGAATGGCCACGATGTCCTTATGCCGTAGCTGGTCGAGGGGGACCAGAGCGAGTCTACCCAAAGCCTCGTGGGCCGTAGCCAAGTGAATCCGCTCGGTGACCATCGTCGATTCGGCCTTGAACCCCTCTTGGGCTTTGAGGTACTCCTCGGCGACCTCCTCAAAGGTCGGGGCAACCGGACGGGAACCGCACTTGGCTGTTGCTTGTTTGCCCCATACTATGAAATCCCCCGGATCGACGCCGCGAGGAATCTGCAGCTTGTTCCGATACAGATCGTGGATGCGGTTCTCGACGTCGCGGAGGGCCGCCTTTGCGTCCCCTTCGTCTTTCGTCTTCAGGGACTTCTTATACTCCTTGCCGTCCCAGGTGAACCGGGCAACGAACCACTCTCGCTTCTTTGAAAGATGGGCCATAGCGACTACCTTGCGGACGGATTGAATCGCACATCAAGAACCACACGACACCGAGACGGCACCAGCCCCAACGGCTGTTAGGTAGTGGCTGCAACACAACGCCCTATGAATGCCCATGACGGCACCAGTCCGGCACCACAGCCATTATACCAAGAAAAAAGGACTTACAACACATCGTTGTAAGTCCTTTCGTGGTAAGTAGTGCCGAAGACAGGACTTGAACCTGCACTCCCTTGACGGGAACTAGGTCCTGAACCTAGCGCGTCTGCCAATTCCGCCACTTCGGCCTGACTTCTATTTTTAGGACACGCAGCCGGCGAATGCAAGGGTCTGGGGCATGCTTTCTTGACAAAAACGCCGCAACCGCCAGAATGCGGGAGACAGAAGCTACTCTGGAACCGAACGAAACGATGCTCACCCTCCTCCTTGGCCCCGCCCGCTGCGGAAAAACCGCCCGGCTCCTCCGTCGCTATCGTGTCGCCTTGCGCGAACAGCCGCCCGGAACCACCCTCTGGTTGGCGCCCACTTGGCGGGCGGCCGCAGAGGTCCGGGGGCGGCTCTTCGACGGCCGCTTCGGCGGCTGCCTCAGTCCGGGCGTGATGACCTTCGAGCAGTTCGCCGAAACCGTGCTCGACGACGCCCGGCTGCCGATTCGCCCCATGACCCGACTGATGAAACGCGAGCTGGTTCGCCAGATCATCGGCACGCAAGCGGCGGCCGGCCGGCTCAAGCACTTCCAGTCCATCGCCACCACCGGCGGACTGGTGGACCTAGTGTGCGAGTTCATTAGCGAACTGAAGCGGCTGGAGATCTGGCCGGAAGAGTTCCATCGAGCCTGCGTCGCCCGCGGCCTGGGCGACAAGGACGTCGAATTGTCGGAAATCTATGCCGCCTATCAGCAGACGCTGCGCGAACACGGACTGTTCGACGCCGAAGGCCGGTTTTGGTCGGCCCGCGACGTGTTGCAAAAGGCGGAAGGCGGAAGGGGACTTCGGGAAGCTCAGTCGAGCCGAAAGGCGGAAGCCCCCTCTCCCCTCCTCTCTCCTCTGATCCTCGACGGCTTCACCGATTTCACGCGAACGCAGCACGAGATCATCGAGATCCTCGCCCGACGGGCAGAGGCGACGATTGTCGCGCTGCCGCTGGAGCCAGAACCGCGGAGGGCGGATCTCTTCGCCAAGCCGCTCGGGACGCTGGCCGAGTTCCGCCGCCGTCATGGCAATCTGGCCGTCGAAGAAATCGACCGGCCGGCGACCAGCTATTGGCCGGCCATGGCGCACCTGGAGCGATCGCTGTTTGTGAGTGCCAGGGAGCAGGGGGCGGGGGTCGGGGGTCAGGGGTCAGGAGGAAGCACGGAGCCGCCCGTCGCCGGTCTCGAAATCCTGGCGGCCGCCCGCCAGGTGGGAGAAATCGAGCTGATCGCCACGCGGATCAAGCGGCTCTTGATGGACGGCCAGGCGCGGCCGGGCGAAATCGCCGTGGTCTTCCGCTCGCCGCAAGCGGTGGACGGACTGGTGGGCGAGGTTTTTGGCCGGCTCAGCGTGCCGGTGATGTTCGAGTCGGGCGAGACGCTCGACCGCTCGCCCGCCTTACGCGCCTTAGTGGCGATTGCGCAACTCGACCTGGACGACTGGCCGTTCGCGCAACTGCTGACGTTACTGGGGAGCAACTACTTCCAGCCCACCTGGCGCGAGTGGCAGGAAGGCCGCGCGGCGGTCCATGTGGAGCGCACGATTCGCCGCTTGCAAATCCCTCGCGGACGGGAAGCTTTGCTCGGGCAACTCGCCGGGAAGGATGGCAATCCCTCGGGCCACACCAGTCTGGAAGACGCCGCCCGGCGAATCGCGTTGGCCGTCGCCCAGGGCCTGGCCCGCGCCCTCGATGGCCTGCCGCGGGCGGGAACCTTGGCCGAGTGGGCCCGCGCCTGGCAGCGGTTGGCCGCCGAGACGGGGTTGCTGCGGGCGATGAAGGGGGCAGGGTTCAGGGGTCAGAGGTCAGGACGGGAAAATGAGGCATCGGCGGAGGAGGGACAAATGTTGCCCCCTGCCCCGCTGCTTTTCGACCGGCGGGCCTGGGACCGGCTGATGGAAGTGCTGGCCGCCGCCGACACGTTGGCCGGCTGGCTCCAGCAGTCGGCCGCCCGATTGGATCGCCGCGCGGCCGTGGAAACGCTGTCGGATATCCTGCGGAGCGAACGCGTGGGACCGCCGGGCGACGAATCGGGATACGTGCGCATCCTCTCGGCGTCCAGCATTCGGGCGCTGCGGATTCCGCACCTGTTTTTGGTCGGGCTCTCCGAAAAGGTCTTTCCGCTGCCCCAGCGCGACGATCGGCTCTACAGCGACTCCGAGTATGGCCGGCTGATCGAGGCGGGCTTGCCGTTTGTGGCCCGCAGCGAACGCACGCGCGAGGAAATGTTGCTGTTCTACGAGGCGATCACGCGGGCCGAGCGACGCCTATATCTCAGTTACCCGGCCTTGGACGAGGCGGCGCAGCCGCTGCTGGCCAGCCCGTTCTTGCAGGAGGTCGACGAGGCCATGGGTCCGGGACGGATTTCGCGGACGGAGCAGTCCGATCTGCGTCCCATCCCGCCGGACGACGATCCGCCCAGCGAGGCCGAGTTCCGCGTCAAGGCGCTGGCTACGGCGCTGGAAGGGAACGTGAATCTGTTGGCCGGGCTGTTTGACAGGGGCGAGACGCCCTCACCCCCGACCCCTCTCCCAAAGGGAGAGGGGAGGCAGAGTCGTTCCTCTCCCCTCTCTCCTCTCTCCGCCAATCTGGCGGCCGGGCTGGAGATGATTCATCTCCGCCAGGACCGCGACCGGTTTGGCCCGGCCGAGGGCATCTTGCCCAGCCGCGAGGCACACTATTACTTGCTGGGCCGCTTCCCGCAGCACCACATCTTTGCCGCCACCGATTTGGAACGTTATGCCGCGTGCCCGTATCGGTTCTTTCTCGAGCGGGTCTTGGAAATCGCGCCGCTGGAAGACCTGACGCTGGCGTTCGACGTCCGCAATCGCGGCCGCTCGGTCCACGACGTGCTGGCCGCGTTTCACCGCCGGGTGAACGAGCGGTTGGGCCGGCCGGCTTCGCCCTTGGAGTTGGACGCCGCCGAGTTTGACGCGCTGCTGGCCGCGGCCGTCGAGGAAGTGCTGCCGGCCGAGCCGGAAAACTCGCTGGCCACCGCCCTGCGCGAGGTCGATCGGCGATTGGTGGTCCAGTGGTTGTCGCAATATCACCAGCAGCTCGAAAAATACGCGGCCCTCTGGCAGGATTTCGAAACGCCCATGGCGACGGAGCTGATGGAGGCGTCGTTCGGCCGCCCGGGACCGCCGCCTTCGACCGATCAGTGGCTGGAATTCAGCCGCGACCAACAGATGGTTCGCATCTCGGGGCGGATCGACCGCGTCGATACGGGCACGGTGGCGGGGCACAACGTCTTCAACGTGCTGGACTACAAGACGGGCGGGCCGATCACGCTCACGCCCGAAAGCGTTACCGCCGGCCTCGCGCTGCAACCGCCGCTCTACGCGCTGGCGGTCATGGAACTGCTGCTGGTCGATCGCAACCTCTATCCTTGGCAAGCCGGCTACTGGTACATCCGCGAGGGGGGCTTTCGGCCCCGGCAGGCGCTCAGGATGTATCGCAACGACGACGGCCGGATCGAGCTGGAGCCCGCCTGGGAGACCCTTCGTGCCACGCTGGGCGACACGGTCGTCACGCTGGTCAATGCCATTCGGCATGGTCGCTTTCCCGTCTACGGCGCCGACGAGCGCTGCACCGGCTATTGCCCCTTGAGCACCGTCTGCCGCATCAATCAGGTCCGTTCTCTGGAGAAGACATGTCAGCCGACGGCCGGGGAATGAATCGCTTGGGTTGGACCGGCGAGCAGCAGCAGGCGATTACCGCCCGCGGCGCTTCGGTCGCGCTCTCGGCGGGCGCCGGCTGCGGCAAGACGTTCGTGCTCACCGAGCGTTTTTTGGCCGAGCTCGAGCCGGGCGGCAAGGCCCCGCCACCCCACTTGAGCCAACTGGTCGCCATCACGTTTACCGAGCGGGCGGCCCGCGAAATGCGCGGCCGCATCCGCAAGGCCTGCCGCGAGCGATTACGCGGCTGTCCGGCCGAGCAGGCCGGCTATTGGCTCGCGCTTCTGCGCGAGCTGGATTCGGCGCGGATCAGCACGATCCACGCCTTTTGCGGCGGGCTGTTGCGGGCCCATGCCGTCGAGGCGGGACTCGACCCGCGCTTCGACGTGCTCGACGCGGCCCAGGCCCAGACCCTGCTCTTCGAGCTCAGCGACGAGGTGCTCCGCGACCGCCTGGCCGCCCGCGACGAGGCGGCGCTCGGGCTGGTGACCCGTTTCGGGCTGGATCGGCTCCGCGAGATGATCGGCCGGCTGCTGGCCGAGCGGGCCGAAATCGATTGGCCGCTGTGGGAGCGGGAGACGCCCGAGGGCCTGGTCGCGCGGTGGGACGATTTTTGGCGCCGCGACACGGTGCCCCGCATCTTGCGGCAGATCAGCGAGTCGGCCGCGGCCAAAACGGTGCTCGATCTGGCCCTGCGTTATCCGCCGGCCCATGCCAAGATGCGCGAGCGGTGCGATTTTCTGCGGGAACACCTTCGTGATTTGGCGCGGAGCGAACAGCCGGCTGCGGAGCTCAAGGAGATCCGGGAAAAGGCCAAGGTGCAGGGGGGCGGAACGAAGAAGCATTGGGTCAATGAGGACGTCTATAACCAGTTCCGCGATGCGGCCAAGACATTGCGCGATGCCATCGACGATGTCGCTGAGCGGATGCGATTTGACCCGGCGGCGGCTCGCCCTGCCGCGGCCCTGGCCCTCGAACTGCTCGCTTTGGCCGGCGACGTGAACCGGCACTATGACGAGCGGAAACGCGAGTTGGGCATGCTCGACTTCGACGACCTGCTGATCCGCGCCCGGCAGTTGCTCGTGGGCCCCGAGCAGGCCGGGCTGCGCAAACGGCTGGCGGCGCAGATTCGGCTGCTGCTGGTCGACGAGTTTCAAGACACCGACGCCCGGCAGGTCGAAATGCTCAAGGCGTTGTGCGACAACGAGCATCTGCGGGGCAAACTCTTCTTCGTGGGCGACTTCAAGCAGTCGATCTATCGTTTCCGCGGCGCCGAGCCGCACGTCTTCCGCGAGCTGCGGGACGAGATTCCCGCGGCGGGACGCAAATCGCTCACGGAGAACTTTCGCAGCCAGCCGGCCGTGCTCGATTTCGTCAACGCGTTGTTTGCCGAGGAGCTGGGGGGCGATTACGAGCCGCTGCGGCCGCACCGCCCGCAGTTGAGCGAGCCGCCGGCCGTCGAATTCCTCTGGGCGTGCCCCAATGTACCTCCTCTCGCTCCGCGAGAGGACCAGGGTGAGGGCGAAACTCCGCAGGCGAAAGCCCTCACTCGACAAGAAGAGGCCCTCACCCTAACCCTCTCCCAAAGGGAGAGGGGACAAGATGAAGCCCTCTCCCAAAGGGAGAGGGGACCGGAAAACGCCCTCTCCCAAAGAGAACCGGGACCGGGCGACGGCAACGACCTGGGATCGCGCGAGCAGCTCCGTCGCCGCGAGGCCGACTGGATCGCCCGCCGCATCCGCGCCATGCTCGACAGCGGCACGAAAATCGTCTGGGACGAAGAGGCGGCCAAGGCCGGCCAGCCGGCGCTCCGCGCGGTGAAACAGGGCGACGTCGCCTTGCTGTTCCGCGCCTTGACCAATGTCGAGTATTACGAAGAGGCCCTGCGGCGCTACGGCATCGATTATTATCTCGTCGGCGGACACGCCTTTTACGCCCAGCAGGAAATCTACGACCTTTTGAACCTGCTGCGGGCGATCGATAGCGGCTGTGACGAAGTTAGCCTCGTCGGCGTGCTGCGGAGTCCCTTTTTTGGCCTTCTGGACGAGACGCTGTTGTGGCTTTCGCAAGAGAAAGGGCTGGCCGAGGGGCTTTTTGCCGAGGACTTGCCCGAGGAATTGGATGGCCAGCAGCGGCAGCAGGTCCAGCACGCCGCGGCAACGCTCCGCGCGCTGCGGGCGATGAAAGACCGCCTGCCCGTGGCCCAGTTGATCTACGAGGCCCTCGATCGGACCGGCTACGACGCCCTGCTGCTGGCCGAGTTTCTCGGCGAGCGGAAACTGGCCAACCTGCACAAGCTGATCGAGCAGACGCGGAGCTTCGACCGGACCGGCATTTTCATGCTGTCCGATTTCATCACGCAGCTCTCGCAGTTCGTGGTCCGGCAACCCGACGAACCGCTGGCGGCCACGCATCTGGAATCGCATAACGTGGTGCGGCTGATGTCGATCCATCAGTCGAAGGGGTTGGAGTTTCCGGTGGTGATCGTGCCGGACGTCGGGCGGCCGCGGCGGCCGATCGGCCCTGCGGCGGCCTTCACCCCGGAGCTCGGCCCGATGTTCAAGGACGAGGCCACGACCGGCTACGACCTGCTGACGATGGCCGAAAACGAAGAAGACCTGGCGGAACTCAGTCGGCTGCTCTACGTGGCCACCACGCGGGCGGCCGATTATCTGATTCTCTCGGCCGGCGTGGAGGAACCGGGCAAGGTTTGCGGGCCGTGGATGGAATTGCTCGCCAAACGCTTCGATCTGCTGAGCGGCAGCACGCTCTCGAGCCCCGGCACTCGCACGGGCAGTCGCCTGGCCACGGTAACCACCACACAGCCGGCCATCCAGTCGAAGCCGGTCGATCTACGGCAGCGGCGCGACCTGCTGAAAATCTTGGAGAAGGCCCGGCAGATGGCCGCCGAGGGTCAGGGCCGGCAATCGCGATACCTGGGCCCGGTCGCCCCCGACGCCGGCGCTCGGCGGCAGTATTCCTTCTCGCGATTGACGGGCAAGCTGCACGCCCGGGCGATGGGCAGCGAGCCAAGCTCGCTGGAGAGCGACGGCTCGCCGGTGCGGCCACTAGACGCCCGGGGCCTGGGCACGCTGGTACACGAGGTGCTGGCCGAGGTCGATTTTTCCCGGCCGGGCGACGTTGCCGATTTGGTGCGGCGTCATGCCGACGAGCAGGCCGCCGATGGGCGGGGCGACAACGGCGAGGCAGCGGAGCTGATCAGCCGCTTTCTGGCTTCGCCGCGTGCTGCCGCGATTGCCGCGGCGGAGAAGGCGTATCGCGAACTCGAGTTTCTGCTCGCCTGGCCGCCTGCCGGTGAGCAGACCGGCAGCGGCGCCGATGTTCCCGAGCCGCCGGCACGCTATCTGCAAGGGTTCATCGATTGTCTCTATTGCGACGCGGAGGGCCAGTGGCGGCTGGTCGACTATAAGACCAATCGCGTCACGGCCGACACGCTGCCCGTGGTCGCTGGGAATTACGAGATGCAGATGCTCGTCTACGCCCTGGCGGTCGAGCGGATCCTGAAACGCCCACCGGCCGAATTGGTGCTCTGTTTTCTTCGTCCCGGTCTGGAATATCATTTTGTCTGGGATGCGGCTGCCCGAAAGCGCGTGCTGGAGTTGGTGGATCGCGCGCTGCCCTGAGGTTCCGGGTAGCCCCGATAGCTTGCTATCGGGGTGGCGAAGCCACGGGAGGTCTTGCCGAATCCTCTTGCCGCTAACGTGGCCCAGATAGGCAAGCTATCTGGGCTACCCAAGACAGCTCACGGCCACCGATGCGCCGCGGAAGAAGGCTCCACACCACACTCCGGCGGCTGTTAGCCGGCGGCCATTCTTGCTATAATCCCCTGGCCGCAGGCGATTGGCTGCCCTATGTGAGCGGGAACTTTGGTAACGCCGGAAGATCAACGCCGTTTTGCCGTGGAAGTGGTCCGCCGCTTGCGCGGGGCCGGGTTCGAGGCCTATTGGGCCGGCGGCTGCGTCCGCGATCAACTGTGGGGACGCACACCGAAGGACTACGACGTGGCCACCAACGCCGTGCCCGAGCAAGTCCGCGAGCTGTTCGGCCGGCGGCGAACCTTGGCCATCGGCGCCGCATTTGGCGTGATTGCGGTGATCGGACCACGGGGGGCAGGCACGGTGGAAGTCACCACGTTCCGCCGCGACGCGCCCTACAGCGACGGCCGCCATCCCGATAGCGTCAGCTTCAGCTCGGCCGAAGAAGACGCCTCGCGCCGCGATTTCACCATCAACGGCCTGTTCTACGATCCCAGCGAGCAACGGGTGATCGACTTCGTCGGCGGGCAGGAGGACCTGGCCCAGCGCCGGCTGCGGGCGATCGGCGACCCCCGCCACCGCTTTGCCGAAGACAAGCTGCGGATGCTCAGGGCGGTGCGGTTTGCGGCCACGTTTTCCCTGTCGCTCGATCCGCAGACGCGCGAGGCCATTGCCGCCATGGCCGGCGAAATCCGCATCGTCAGCCCCGAGCGAATCGCCATGGAGATGCGGTGGATATTGGCCGATGCCGGCCGGGCCACGGGCGTCCGCTTGCTGTGCGAAACCCGGCTGGCCGAGGCCATTCTGCCGGAAATCGTCCCCGGCGACGAAACCGCGGAGCGCCGGCTGGACGAGACGCTGGGGCGGCTGGCCCGATTGCCGGCGGAAGCCGGTTTTCCGCTCGCATTGGCGGCGGTCATGTCTCCGTTCGTCGATGCGGAAGGAGCTATGGCCGTCTGTGATCGCTGGCGGCTGTCGAACAAGGAGACCGAGCGGATCGTGTGGTTGGTGAGACATCATGCCGCGCTCTTGGATGCGGCGGCGATTCGCTGGTCGATGTTGCAACCGTTGCTGGTGGCCGAAGGGATTGAGGATCTGTTGGCCTTGACCGAGGCCGGCTCGTCGGCGGGCGCCGCGGCGGCGGCGCATTGCCGCTCGTTGTTGGCGCAGCCCCGCGCGGCGCTCGATCCCCCGCCCTTGTTGACGGGTGACGATCTGCGGGCCGAGGGCCTTCCGCCCGGCCCGCAATACCGGACGTTTTTGGATCGCCTCCGCGCCGCGCAGTTGGACGGGACCATTGGCGACAAGACCGAGGCGCTGGCGTCAGTAAAGAAATGGATGGCCGAAGAAGTTTAGCCGCCGCGTCCACGCGGCGCGGCGGCGGGAGTATTCCTGTTTAGCCGGCGTGCTTGCTCGCCGCGACTTTCGCATCAACGAAGAGCAAGCGTTTTGCCGAACGGAGGACTTCATGGACAAGAAAATGAAGAAAAAGACGAACGTACTCCAACAGCGGATCCAGGCCCTCCAGCAGCGGTTGGCGGGAGCGAAAAAGCAACCCGACGATCAGAGCGAACTGAAGTCGCTCGAGCAACAGCTCGCGGCCGCGGAAGCCGAGTTGGCCAAGATCAAAGAGTCGTGAGACGTCGCCGATGTCGGAACGGCTTGCGTCGGCGGGCGCCGAAACATGCGCCGACGATCCCCCTGCCCGGCACACGCCGCCCTCGTTACTGCCGGCGTGGGGAAGTTGGCCGAGCGCTCGTCCTCTATTGCCTTGCCGTCACAGGGTTCCCTCTTGCCACCCTGATTGACGCAAAATTGCGAAACGGTATCCTGACCGACTGGTGCAATCAAACACGGAGCTCCTGACCATGAACGACGATGTGTCCGAGCTGGACGTTGGCAAGCCTCTCTGGGATCCGGAAGCCGGCTGGCAGTTTGTGAGCTTGATTGCCGGCAGCTTGCTGATCGGCTTTTTGAGCACGTGCTGCTGCCAAAAGGCATCCCATGACCAGATGGCCGGCCCGGCAATCGTCAAGGGCGACGCAAAACAGTTCCCACAAACGGTCGTCAGCCCGCACGACGAAGCGCCTATTCGGCCGGGCAAGAATGTCCTCTGGTGCTCCACCTTCCAGCTCGTCTGGAACGAAGCCTGCCGCTATGCCGGCGGGGGCATTCACATGGAACGCGAACCGGCTGTCGTACCGATCCTCAACAAGAAGAACGCCAGTCAGGACGACGTCGATCGGGCGAGTTGTCTGGTCCTCTCGGGACTGGTCGAGCAGGGCATCATCGGGAAGATCCGCGAGGAATTGGCACGCAAGTTCGAAGGGCAGGCTAGCCCGGACCTGCTCAACAGCATCGAGCTTAGCCGTCCGGACGGTTACTTGGCCTACGCCTACCTTTTCCGCGCTTTGCCTTTTCGATACCCGCTCAAGCGACAGGACGAGCCGCTGACGTTTGGCACGGCCAAGGTGGCATCGTTTGGGCTCCGCAACGTAACTGGGCGCGTGGATGAGATGACGAGGGCCGAGCAAATCAAGGTGCTGGACTATAAGAACGGCGACGATTTCATCGTGGCCTTGCAGCCCGAAGACAAGAACGAGCGGATCGTTCTGGCGAAGATTGCTCCGGCCGACACGCTCCCGAAGACCGTGGCGGCCGCCCGGTCCCGCATCGCCGCAAGCGATCCGGGTAGCGGTCCCGATCGGTGGAAGCGAGAATGGCAGCGAGAGTTTCACATCGGCGAATCGTTGGTAGTTCCCCTTCTCGATTTCGAGCTCTGGAAGCAGTATGACGAGCTTTGCGGCAAGACGATTACCACGCCCGGCCCGCTTCACGGAATGCCGATCGTCGCGGCTCTACAAGCGATCCGCTTTCGGCTCGACGAGCATGGGGCAATCCTGAAATCGGAGGCGACGATGGTGAAAGGCATGGCAGAGTCCGAGCCCCGGCAACTCATTTTCGACAAGCCGTTCCTGATCCTGCTGGAGCGCCGCGATGCCCGGCGGCCCTACTTCGCTCTGTGGGTCGGCAATACGGAGTTGCTGACGCCGTGGAAATAAGGGTTCCTTCGGAGCACGGGTTATGAATTCCGCTATTCCCGAACATGCGGGCGAAAAACATGGACGCCGGGGCCTACGCTGGCTGTTTGCGGCATTGATCGCCGGAGCGCTCGTAACCATTTCCCTGGTCACATTTCTTCCCCAGGCGTCGCATAACGAGATTGCCGACCCCGCCATTCCGACGAGTGGCCCGAAACGGTCGCATAACGAGATCATCGGCCCCGCGCTGCTGAAAAGCGACGCTAAAGACCTGAAACAAACGATCGTCAGCCCGCACGACGAAGCGCCCATCCGGCCGGGTCAGAATGTGCTTTGGTGTTCGACGTTCCAGCTCGTGTGGAACGAAGCCTGCCGCCAAGCCGGCGGGGACATTCACATGGCGAACGAGCCGGCTATCGTGCCGATCCTCAACAAGAAAAATGCCAGCCAGGACGACGTCGATCCGGCGAGTTGCCTGGTCATTTCAGGACGGATCGAGCAAGGTATCGCCAATAAGATCCGCCAGGAATTGGCCGAGAAGTTTCAAGGCCAGGCCGATCCCGATCTGCTCGATCGTGCCGAGGGCAAACTTCCTCGGAAAGGTTACGCGCAATATGCGTACCTGTTCCGCAATTTGCCTTTTCAATACCGGTTCGAGGCGCTCCAATCGCCACTCCGTTTTCTCGGCGGGAGTTCCGTGGCGCCCTTCGGCATCCATTACCGGCCCTCCGACAAGGACGATAGGCACCGAGCTGAGCAAATCCGGGTGCTGGATTGCAAGAGCGATGACGATTTTATCGTGTCTTTGCAGCCGAAGGATGTGAAGGAGTGGATCATTTTGGCGAAGATCGCCCCGGCCGACACGCTTCAGAGGACCGTCGACGCCGTCCGCTCCCGCATCCGCACGAGCGGCTTGAAGCCCGAGCAACAAATGCTGCGTGCCGACGAGTCGCTGGTGGTGCCCATGCTCAACATCGATGTCCGGCAGAGCTACGACAAGTTGTGCCGGAAGATAATTACCACGCCCGGCCCGCTTGACGGATGGTTTATCGCTTTGGCTCTGCAGGGGATTCGCTTCCGGCTCGACGAGGAGGGGGCGATGCTGAAGTCGGAGGCGTTGATGGCCGAAGCTGCTGCGGAACGGATTGCCCCGGCACAGCGGGAGAGGCCCCGCGAACTCCTCTTCGATAAGCCGTTCTTGATCCTGTTGGAGCGCCACGATGCCCAGCGGCCGTACTTTGGCCTGTGGGTCGGCAACACGGAGTTGCTGACGCCGTGGAAATGACGCCCACGGGGCCGTTTTTCCTAGCGATCCACCACGCAACGGAAGCCCAGCGTGCCGGCACGGTCCTTCGAGGGCGTACGATAGCAGAATTCTCTGCGACCCTTCCAGGGTCGCCGTGGATCATCGTTCATCAGCTTCCGGGGGTATCGCTACGCTCACCCCCGGCTAATGGCTATGAACCCTTCGGGTTCGGGCTGGTTTCCGGGACTATCGCTGCGCTCACCCCCGGCTGACGGCTATGAACCCTTCGGGTTCGCGCCGCACAATCCCGAGGAACGCCAGCTTCGGTTATCCCGAAAGGGATGCGAGTTTCGCTATCCCGAAGAAATGCCAGTTTCGGCCATCCCGAAGGGATGCCAGCTATTAGCCCCGGGTCGCGTCGAGCGACCCGGGGTTTTCAGGGCGTCGTCCAATCCGCGCCCCCGAAGGGGTCGCAGCCGGTCAATCAAGATCTTGGGGACCATATTCTATTCCGGCTTTGTCGAGCATCACAATCAACCGGGGCCATTGCGGAAACTGAAACAAGAATTGCGCAAATGGGTATTTTCGGCGGCCCGATTGGGGGCCTATACTCAGTCCATGCTGAACCTGACGTGCCGGGCGCGGACGCCCTCACCCTAACCCTCTCCCGGCGGGAGAGGGGACGATTTTGCTGCCTCTCCCGGCGGGAGAGGGGACTTTACGTGGAGGATCGTGCGATGGAGCCTGCGAAGACGCCGGGGGAGTTCGAGACGCGCTATGAATATCTGCGGCCGGCACAACTGATCGAGCGGCGCAAAGCCTGCCCGCTGGTGATCGTGCCCGTCGGGCCGCTGGAATATCACGGCCCGCACCTGCCGATCGGCGTGGACGCGATCAACTGCACGCGGGTGGCGCACGCCTGCTGCCGCCGCCTGGGCCGGGGCGTCGTGCTGCCCACCATGTTCATGGGCACCGAACGGGAACGCCCGCCAGAGATGCTCGAAGCACTGGGTTTCGAGCCGACCAGCTACGTGGTGGGCATGGATTTTCCCAGCCGTCTGTGGAACAGCCATTATTTGCCGGAAGAAGTGTTCGCCATCCGCCTGCGGGCCGAGCTCAACGTCCTCATCGGCCAGGGCTATCGCTACATCCTGATCGCCAACGGGCACGGCGCACAGAACCACATGGAAGCGATCAACCGGCTGTGCATCGAGTTGAGCAATACCACGCCCGCTAAGGCGATTTTTCGGCTGACGTTGGCCAAGCGGGTGCTGGCGGGCAATTGGGCCGCCGGGCATGCCGATTCGATAGAAACGTCGATGATCATGCATTATGGCCGCGACCTGGTCGACCTGGGCGCGTTGCCGCCGCCCGAGGTGCCGATCCATTCCTGGGAATTCTCGGTCGTCGATGGCCTTGGCTTCACCCAGCAGTATCATGCCGACCGCGTGGTGCGCAACGACCCGCGTAACAGCACGCAGGACGAAGGGCGGCAGCTTTACGACGAAACGCTCGACGAGCTGGTGGCCGCCGCGGAAGAACTGATGTCCTAAGAGCTTTGTAATGGGATAGGGTGCGTGACACGCACCATAAACACTGCGAGGAGCGATGCGATGCCCGGTCCCGGTTCCTTTTGGCTTGGCGAAGAGGAGAAGAAAGAAGTTCTCGACGTGCTCGAGAGCGGCTACCTGTTCCGCTACGGCAGCTTCGACGACCCGCGGTTTCGGCACAAGGCCTATAGTTTTGAGGAGGAATATGCGCGGTACTGCGGAGTGGATCACGCCCTGATCACCAGTTCCGGCACCAGCGCCCTGTTGGTGGCCCTGATGGGCGTGGGGCTTCGGCCGGGCGACGAGGTGATCGTGCCGGCCTATACCTTCGTGGCCTCGTTCTCGGCCATCATTTTTGCGGGCGGCGTGCCCGTGCTGGCCGAAATCGACGAGAGCCTGACGATCGATCCAGCCGACATCGAGCGGCGCATCACGCCGCGGACGCGGGCGATCATGCCCGTCCACATGCTGGGCAATCCGTGCCAGATGGAAGCGATCATGGCCATCGCCCAGAAGCACGGCCTGCTGGTGGTCGAAGACGCCTGCCAGGCGGCGGGCGGCTCGTATCGGGGGCGAAAGTTGGGAACGTTCGGCCAGGCCGGGGCCTTCTCGCTGAACGTCTTCAAAACGATCACCGCCGGCGACGGCGGCGTCCTGATTACCCAGGACCAGGAGGTCTATGAGCGGGCCTTCGGCGCCCACGACCAGGGGCACAAGCCATTGAGGGCCGGGGTCGAGGTGGGCCAGCGGAGCATCTTGGGGCTGAACTTCCGCGCCACCGAGCTGCTGGCGGCCGTGGCCCTGGCGCAGCTTCGCAAGATCGATGCCCTGGTTTCCACGCTCCGCGCGCAGAAGAAGACGCTGAAAGAGCTGATTGCGCCGGCGGCGACTTCCGGTTTTCGCTTTCGCTCGCTCGGCGATCCGGCGGGCGAGTGCGCCACGCTGTGCACGGTGATTTTCGATCGCCCCGAGCAGGCCGCCGCCGTGGCCAAAACGCTCGGCACGACCACCGTCGACCATAGCGGCTGGCACGTCTATGCCAACATGGAACACATCAACCGCTACTTGAAAGAACAGGGGCAGCCCCACGGCAAGGGCGCGTATCCGCGGACCGACGACATCCTCAGCCGGGCGATCAACCTGAGCGTCGGCGTGGTCGATGCCGGGCTGGGGGCGGCGTTCGGCATCAACATCACATCGACCGACGCCGAGATCGAGCAGGCGGCGGCCAAGTTCCGCGCCGCCTGCGAAGGAAATGCCGTTCCCTCTCCCTCCGGGAGAGGGCTAGGGTGAGGGCGTGTGTAACACGGCCGCCCTCGGCTGTGCCGGCCGATTTACACAGCCGAGGGCGGCTGTGCTACATGCAAAAGCGGGGAAATTATGCTTACATCCGTAGACGTCATCATCATCCTGGCCTCGATGGCGATGGTGGTGGGCGTGGGCATCTTCGCGGGACGCCGAAAGGCCGAAACCGCTCACGGCTACTTCCTCGGCGGCAACCGCATGCCCTGGTGGCTGATCGGCACCGCCTTCGTCGCCACAGGCATCTCCAGCGAACAGATGATCGGCACGGTCGGCATTACCTATGAGCACGGCATGGGTATCGCCAACTGGGAATGGTTCGGGTTGCCCTGCTACGCCCTGGTGTTGACGGTTTTCATTCCCGTCTATCTCAAGAATCGGGTGACCACGGTGCCGCAATTCCTGGCCGACCGGTTCGGGCCGGCCTGCGGCACGGTTTATTCGTGCATGTTGCTGGCCTTTTACGTCGGCATTTACACCGTGACGGTGCTCTACGCCGGAAGTCTGGCGTTCTCCGAGGTCACCGGCTGGAACTTCTACGCCGTGCTGTTGCTGATCGTCGTTGGCGTGGGGGCCTATTCAATCCACGGGGGGCTCACCTCGGTGATGTGGGCCGACCTGTTCCAGTGCATCCTGTTGATGGTGGGGGGCATCACGCTCTTCTTCGCCGCGCTGGGCAAGATTCCCGGCGGCTGGAGCGCGCTGGTGGCCGCCAGCCCCGCACGGATGCACCTCTATCAGCCGCCCGGTCACGAGATGGCTCCCTTTGCCGGGATGATTATCGCCACCTTCGGCGGCTTCACGTTTTATCAGGTGGGCAACCAGGCCATGATCCAGCGGATGCTGGCGGCCCGCAGCACCTGGGACGCGCTGATGGGTTTGGTATTGGCCCAGTTCATCAACTTCCTGCGGCCGCTGGTCACGTGTTTTCTCGGACTCGTGGTGTACCACTGGATTTACGTGATGCACAACGCCCCGCCGCTGGCGAACCGCGACCTGGCGTTTACCTTTGCCCTGCGTGAATTCGCGCCGGCGTGGGGAGTGCGCGGCATCGTGGTGGCGGGGCTGATCGCCGCGGTGATGGCCGCCTTGAGCGCCCAGGTGAACTCCGCCTCCACCCTGTTCTCGACCGACATCTACAAAAAACTGATCCACAGGGAAGCTACGGATCGCGAAATGGTCCGCGTGGGGCGAATCGCTTCCTTCATCGTGTTGCTTTCGGCGGCCGTGCTCTCGCCGGTCGTGGGGCTGTGGGGCATCTTTACGTTCTTCCAGTTCACCATCACGGCCATCGCCATCCCCTTCATGGCCACGGTGCTGATGGGGATTCTCTGGAAGCGCGTCAACTATGCCGGGGGCCTGTTTGGCCTGATCGGCGGCGTGCTCATCACGGCCTCGCTCTTGACCATCTTCGGCGGCAGTTGGACGGCGATTCCCCGGCTGCATTTCTTCTACATCGGGGGCATTGCCGAGGTAGTCATCATGATCGGCATCGCGGTGGTGACCCTGATGACTGCCCCGCCCGACGGCGCCAAGATTGCTCCCTACGTATGGCATGCCGGATTGATGCGGACTTACGACGAAGGGGTGCGCCGCCCTTGGTATCAACAACTGAAGCGCTGGTGCGCCGTCGTCACCGTGATCTGGCTCTATATTTACTGGCGATTTTGGTAACTCTTACGAGGAGATCTTCATGAATTTTCCATATTCTCGATCGTTCCTGGCCGGGCTCGCGCTGTGCGGCCTGCTGACTTCGCTCGCCTCGGCTGCGCCACGGCAACTTATGAGTCTCGACGGCACGTGGAACTTCGCCACCGATCCGGACAATCGGGGAGAGACGGAGAAATGGTACGAGCCGGGAGCAAAGCTGCCGGCGATGCCGTGGCCCGGCTACGCGCTCGAGGCCAATGGCACGATCCGCGTGCCCGGCATCTGGGACAACCAGGGCTACGGCACCGAGACCGACAAGGTCCGCCACAACTTCGTCGGCAGAGGCTGGTATCGGCGGCAGGTGGTCATTCCGCAGTCGTGGGCGAAGCAGCGGGTGTTTCTTTGCCTGACGGGCGTGAGCCGCCGGGCGAAAGTCTGGATCGACGGCCATTGCCTGGGCGAGCACATCGGCTATCTGTCAACCTTCGAGTGGGACGTCTCGAAACACGTCGCCCCGGGCCGGGCGGCCACGATCACCGTCGAAGTCGACTCCCGGCAGCACTGGGAAACCGACGCCATGTTTGGCGCCTCGTCCCTGGCCGACTACATGGACGTGGCCTGGGGCGGCCTGTGGGGCCACGTGTTCCTCGAAGCCCGACCAGCGGCCTGGTTGAGCGATTTTTTTGTTCAGCCCAATATTGCCGACGGCAGTTGCTCGGCGAGCGCCGCGCTCAATGGCAAAACGGACTCGGCCGACGAGGCCAAGCTGGAAGTGCTGGACAGCCAGGGGCAACCGGTGGCGGAAGCAGTCGTGCCGCTGAATGCTGACGGCAAGACCGGCCAGATCGTTTCCGTCAAGGCGACGATCCCCAATCCCAAGCTTTGGACGCCCGACAGCCCCACGCTCTACCGTGCCCGTCTGAGCCTGTGGAAATCGGGGCGGCAAGTCGATGCCGTCGAGACCCGGTTTGGCATGCGGCAGTTCAGCCGCGACGGCTATCACTTGCTGCTGAACGGCAAACGGCTCTTCCTGCGCGGCTATGGCGACGATCACATCTATCCCGAACAGATGGCAATGCCCTGCGACAAGCAGTTGCACCTGCGGCGACTGCGGACGATCAAGTCGTATGGATTCAACCACGTGCGGCATCACAGCACGATGATGCCGCCGGAATATTACGACGCCTGCGATGAGGTGGGCATCATTACCACGGCCGAGTTCGCCATCTGCTACGAACAGTACATGCCCGGAGTCGGTGGGATCTGGAAAGCCAAGGCCACGCCCGGCACCGACCCCCGGCTGGCGTTGGAGACGTACGAGCGAGAGTGGGAAGGCGCCATCAAGCGGCACCGCAACCATCCGTCGATCCTTTGTTGGGTCCGCGGCAACGAACTGTACGGACAATTGCTGATGGTGGATGAATTCGCCCGCATCGCCAAGCGCTGCGATCCCGGCCGATGGTTCGTCGATACCGACGGGTTCTACATTGGCGATCTCAAGAAGGACCGAGAGACCAACCCACTGCTGTTCACCCAATTTGCCGAATGGGACGATCCCGTCGACAATCCGAACAAACACAAGACGGGCCAGCCGACGAAGCCGATCATTTCGCACGAAATGGCCAACTATGTCACCTTCTCGCGGCCCGACCTGGTTGATCAGTTTCAGCACAACTTCAAGCCGTTTTGGCTGACGGCGGGCAAGGCCAAGCTCGAACGGCTCGGACTGGCCGGCGAAGCCGACCCTTGGGCCGAAAAATCGGAGCGGCTGTACGCCTTGTTGCAAAAAGCGAATCTGGAATCGCTCCGCAAGAATCCGGCCATTTCCGGCCATCACTGGTGGCTGTTCCAGGATTATTGGACCAGTTCCAACGGCCTGGTAGACCACTATTTTCGTCCCAAATCGATCACCCAGCAGGAAGTTCTCCAGTTCAACAATGACGTGGTGTTGCTCCAGGACGGATTGCAGCGAACGTATCGAGCGGGCGAGCGGCTGCGGCCGAAGCTGCTCGTGTCGAACTTCTCCTGGGGACCGCTTGATGGGAACTTCACCTGGGAAATCGCCCTCGGCGGGCAGACGCTGGCGCACGAAACCATCTCGCTCGCGACTGTGCCTCAAGGCGACGTGGCCAATGCCGGTCAAATCGATGTCGAATTACCCCAGGTGACGCAGCCGACGCGGGTGACGCTCACGGCGATACTAACCGCGGGCAAGAAAGAGTATCACAACCGTTGGTCGGCGTGGCTCTATCCGGCCCAAATTCGACCGGCCGAGTCGGCCGCGAAGCTGTTCGTTTCCGATCCGCAGTGCAAGGATTTTGCCGGCTGGCCGGTCAGTCCGATTCCGGCCGAAGGCAAGCTCGATAGCCATGCGGTCTATGTGACGGACTATCTCAACGATTCGCGCCTCGTTGACGCCATGAGCCGCGGCGCCAGCGTCGTGCTGCTCAATGCGGAATCGACGCTCTGGATGTCGTACCCCGTGACCTTCCGCACGACCTGGTGGAAGGCGGGCGACTCGCCGGATCGAAATCACTGCGGCACGCTGGTGTACGATCATCCGGCAACGCGGGCCGTGGCCCCGGATGGTTGGTGCGATGCCGGATGGTTCGACCTGATCGAAGGGGCGGGCAAATGCGTTTTGGAAAGGACGCCGGCCCGGCCCGAGGTCATCGTTCGGGCCTTGCCGAGCATGGCGCTGGTGCAGGACGAGGCGCTCTTGTTCCAGGTGGGAGTGGGCAAGGGGTGTCTGGTCGTCAGCGGGTTGAATCATCGACGCGCCGCGGGCAGGCCGGAAAACGAGTGGTTGCTGGCCCGCTTGATCGACTGTGCGGCGACGATGCCCCGGCCGAACGCCCAGTGGCCGGCATCGTTCTTGACTCCTCATTTTGCCGCCCCGGCGGGCTGCTTGCCCGGCTTTTTGCGGCTGACGGCCAATAAGGGCGAGTCGTGCACGTGGTATTCGTACCGCGAAGATCACGCCTATGGGGCCGTTTGCCGGCAAAGCGAAATCGGCAATCGGGTCACCTGGGAAACTACGCCGCTGCCCAAGGATTGTTCGGCCGAGCGGGTCACGTTCGTCTTTGCCGGCGGCTTGGGATTCAGTTCGCAGCCGAAGACCGCCGGCTTCGCCCTGGAGATCGCCGGCAAGGAGGCCCTGCGCTTCGATCTGGCCCCGCCGGAAAAATGGGTGGGCGCGGCCAACGGCGTCGAGCTGCGATTCGAGAAACGCCGCACAGTGACCGAGGATCAGTTCGGGCTGTTTTACCTGACAATTCCCCGCTCGATGCTCGAAGCGGGCAAGCCGTGCCAGTTGGGCGTCCGCTCCCTGGGCAGCGGCAGCCAACGATGGTTCGGCCTGAATCGCTACAGCGACGCAAGATGAGGATTGTGGCACAATTGGGCGGACCGGGTTTCCGTCGAGGCACTTTTGCGGGAGGAGGTTTCCATGAACTCTCGATCCGCTCGAACCTTGCTGGGCGCGTTGGCACTGGGCGGTTTGCTGGTTTCGATCGCTGGGGCCGCACCGCGGCAAATGATGAGCCTCGACGGCGCGTGGACGTTTGCCACCGATCCCGACAATCGCGGCGAAACCGAGAAGTGGTACGAGCCCGGCGCAAAATTGCCCGACATGCCGCTGGCCGGCTATGCGCCGGAGGCCAACGGCACGATCCGCGTGCCCGGCATTTGGGACAACCAAGGCTACGGCACCGAAACGGACAAGCTGCGTCACAGTTTCATCGGTAAGGGTTGGTACCAGCGGCAGGTGACCATTCCGCAAGCCTGGGCGGCCCACCGCGTGTTCCTGGCCATCACCGGCATCTGCCGCTATGCCAAGGTGTGGATCGACGGAAACTACCTGGGCGAACACATCGGGGCCGTGTCGGCCTTCGAATACGACGTCAGCCAATTCGCCAAGCCGGGCCGGACGGTGACGATCACCATCCAAGTGGACTCCAAGCGGCGATGGGAGATCGACGCGCTCTATGGCTGCTCGTTCCTGGCCGACTACATGGAAGTGGATTGGGGTGGCATTTGGGGGCACCTTCTCTTGGAGGCCCGGGCGCCGGCCTGGCTGAGCGATCTCTACGTGCAGCCGGACGTGCCGCACGCGAGTTGTGCCGTGAGTGCCACGCTCAACGGCGACGCCCAAGCCGCCGACGGAGCAAGGCTCGAAGTGTTCGATCAGGGCGGGCGGCAGGTGACGCAAAAGACTCTCAAGCCGGAGGCAAAATTACAGGTGGGGCATGCGGTTCATCTCAAGGTGCCGCTCCGGGGCGCGAAATTGTGGAGTCCCGACCGCCCCACGCTCTACACGGCCCGGCTCAGCCTGCTCAAAGGGGACAAAGCGATCGACGCGATCGAAAGCCGCTTCGGCATGCGGCAATTCACCATCAACGGCTCGCATCTGCTGCTCAACGGCCGACGGCTCATGCTCTCTGGCTATGGCGACGACCACATCTATCCCGAGCAGATGGCCATGCCCTGCGACAAGCAGTTGCACCTGAAGCGCTTGCGGACGATCAAGTCGTACGGGTTCAATCACGTCCGGCACCATAGCACGCTCATGCCGCCGGAATATTACGACGCCTCCGACGAGGTCGGCATCATCGCCACGGCCGAGTTCCCCATCTGTTACCAGGTGTTCATGCCGGGCGAGGCGAAGTGGAAGGAACACGTGCCGGAGGGGACGGCCCCGGCCCCGGCCGAGGAAACCTACCGCCGCGAGTGGGCGGCAGCCATCCCCCGCTATCGCAACCATCCTTCGATCCTCGCCTGGGTCATGGGGAACGAGATGTGGCGTGGGCGGGGGAAGGAAATGCAGAAGGGCGCGGCCCTGAGGAACGATTTCAGACGCATCGCCCAGCGCTACGATCCGGGCCGGTTCTTTCTCGACGCCGACGGCCAGGACGGGTGGATCCTGGATCCGAAAAACGACCGCGATGCCCTGTCCTTCTACGTCGTCGGCTTCGATCACCGGCGGAATCCGCTCGACAATCCCGACAAGTTCAAGATGCCGCGGCCCAAGAAGCCGGTCATCGCCCACGAAGAGGGCAACTACATCACCTTCTCCCGGCCCGACCTGGCCGACCAGTTCCGGCAGAACATCAAGCCGTTCTGGCTTACCGCGGGCCGAGAGGAGCTCGAACGCTTGGGGCTGGCCGGCGAGGCCCGGGAGTGGGCCGAGAAATCCGAGTGGCTCTACCTGCTCTGCCATAAGTACAACCTGGAAACGCTGCGCAAAAATCCTTACATGTCGGGCTATCACTGGTGGCTGTTCCAGGACTATTGGACGACTTCCAACGGCATCGTCGACATCTATTTCCGCCCCAAATCGATCGGCCGTGAGGAGGTTCTGAAGATCAACGGCCCCGTCGTGCTGCTCCAGGACGGCCTCGAAAAGACCTATCGCGGCGGGACGCGGCTAAGCGCGAGGCTCTTGGTTTCGAACTTCTCGCCGGGCCCGCTGGCGGGTCAGCTTTGCTGGGAGCTGAAAGCTGGGGAACGATCGCTTGCCAAGCGACAAGCGACGCTGCGGGATACGCCACAAGGCGACGTGGCCGCGGCCGCAACGATCGATTTGGAACTGCCGGCTGCCGCTGCGCCAACCAAACTGAAGCTGGTTGCCGAGTTGGTGGCGGGCGAGAAACGCTTCGCGAACGACTGGACCGCCTGGCTTTATCCGGCCGTGACGAAGCCGCCCGCGCTGGCGGTGCCCGTTTTCGCCGAGCCGGATCAGCTTGCCAAGCTGCCGCCATGGGGCATCAAACCCTTGCCGGCCGAGGGCGCGTTGGACGATCGGGCGGTATACGTAACTCGCCACTGCGTCGATCCCCGCATGGTCGACGTGCTCCAACGCGGCGCCTGCGTGCTGGCCATCAACGGGCTGGACCACCCGCTAAACTTCCGCAACGTGGCCTATGGGACGAGCTGGTGGAAAGGGAGCGACTTCAGCCAGGCCAACTATACGGGCACACTGGTGTACGATCATCCGCTCACGCGGGCGATGGCCCCCAACGGTTGGTGCGACGAGGGCTGGAGCTATTTGCTCGACGGGGCCGAGAAACACTTTCTGGAAACGGCGCCGGCGCGGCCGGAAGTGATCGTCCGCGCGCTGCCGACAATGGAAACGGTCGAAGACAGCGCCCTGCTCTACCAGGTGGCGGTGGGCAAAGGATGCCTGATCGTGAGCGGCTTGAATCACGACTACGCGGCCGGCCGGCCGGAGAACGAATGGCTTCTGGCCCAGCTACTCGCGCACGCGGCGTCGCACCCCGAGCCCAAGGCGAAATGGCCGGCGGCATTTTTGTCGGCCATCGCCAATCGGGTTCCCGGCTTCCAGCGCCTGATCTCCGGCAGCGATCCGCACCATCGGAGCGTCACCTATCGCGGCGAGCAGGCGATGTTCTATGCCTGCACGCAAATGAAGCCGGGGAATTCGGTCACCTGGGAAACAACGCCCGTGCCGGCCAACCTGGCGGAAGATCACGCCACGTTTGTCTTTGCCGGCACTTTTGGCTACGGCTCGGCGCCGCCCAGCAAGGGGTTCGCCTTGGAAATCAATGGGAAAGAAACCCTGGCGTTCGATATCCCCGTCAGCCGCGGCTGGGAATGCCGGTGGCAGAGTGCCGACCGGCAAGTGGAACTCATGTTCTATGCCTTGCGTTACGCCCCCAACGGGCATCCGCTCGGACTCTTTTATCTCAAGGTGCCGCGCGACCGGCTGGAGGTCGGAAAACCGTGCCGGTTGGGCGTCCGGTCGCTGGGCGGCGGCAGCGGGCGATGGTTTGGCGTGAATCCCTACGCCGACATGAGATAAATCTTACTTGCCACGCTGAGGCGGGGAGGGGAAAATGGGCCATACTGCCCCGTACCGCCACTTTCGGTAGTCATCCTGAGCACACAGTCATCGTGAGCGCACAGTCATCCTGAGCGCAGCGAAGGATCTGGCCGGAACTGAGGGAAGATTCTTCGCTACGCTCAGAATGACGGAGTCACGCTCGAAGCATTCCTTCCACGGAGAAGATCGTCATGAAACGCCCCCTGCAATCGTCCTTGGCGGAGCCGTCGAAATCGTCGCGGCGAGAGTTTCTGGAATGGAGCGGGAAGGCGGCCGCGGCTTCTGCCCTGGCCGGCGTGGCCGTCCCGCACGTGCACGCGGCCGAGGACAACACGATTCGCCTGGCGCTGATCGGCTGCGGCGGCCGGGGCAGCGCCAACGTCGTGAACGCCCTGGAGACCAACAACGGCCCCATCAAGCTGTACGCGATGGCCGATCTGTTCGAGAAGCGGCTCGCCGGCTCGTACCACGCGTTGTCGAAGGAGCACGCAAAGCAACTGGACGTGCCCGCGGAACGGAAATTCATCGGCTTCGACGCCTACCGTAAGGCGATCGACTGCCTGCAGCCTGGCCGCGACGTGGCCATGCTGACCGGCTACGCCGGCTTTCGTCCGGCGCAGTTGGAATACGCCGTGGAGAAGGGGATCAACGTCTTCATGGAGAAGTCGTTTGCCACCGACCCGCCGGGCGTGCGGCGGGTCCTCAAGGCCGGCGAGGCGGCCGAGCAAAAGAACGTGAAGATCGCCGCCGGTCTGATGTGCCGCCATTCGCGGAACCGCCAGGAGCTGATCCGGCGCATCCGCGACGGCCAACTGGGCGACATCCATCTGATCCGGGCGTATCGCATGCAAGACCGCATCGCCTTGGGCCCCAAGCCGCCGCAGGAAAAGGAATTGTTCTGGCAGATCCGCAATTTCACCAGTTTTTATTGGGTTTCTGGCGGGCTGTGGGCCGAAATGGACATCCACCAGATCGACGAGCTTTGCTGGCTCAAGGACGCCTGGCCGATCGCGGCCCACGGCGTCGGCGGGCGAACGGCCGGCAGCACCGACTACTCGCAAAACCTCGATTCCTTCTCGGCCGAGTGGACCTTCGCAGATGGCGCCAAGGCCTACGACGTGGTCCGCTACATTCCCAACTGTTATCCCGAGTTCGCCACCTTTGTGCACGGCACCAAGTGCGCTGCCCAGTTCTCCGGCTACATGCACAAGGGCGAGGTCCGCATCTTCAAGGATCAGCGGTGCGACAAGCACAACGTCGCCTGGGAGGCGCCCAAGGAGCCTTGCGACGCCTGGCAGGCCGAATGGAACGACCTGATCGACGCCATCCGCAACGATCGGCCCTACAACGAGGCCAAACGGGCGGCGCTGACGAATCTGGCCGACATCATGGGCCGGGCGGCGATTCATTCGGGAAAGGTCATCACCTGGGACGAGGCCATGGCATCGAACTTCCGCTGGTGCCCCAAGATCGACGAAATGGACGAGAACACGCCCCCGCCGGTTCAGCCGGATGCCGAGGGCCGTCACGCCGTGCCGGTCCCCGGGGCGTGGACGGAGTTGTAGAGGGCGCGGGTTCAGGGAATCGTTTAGCGCGCAGGCTTGCCCGCCGCGTCGGCACGCCGAGCAACGTGGCGGGTAAGCGGCAAGCCCGCCCGCTACACCCCCCATTGGGAAACTGGTAGAATACGGTCCCCCGTATCCCACCACGTTTCTCCAAGGAGCCCTGCCATGATTCATCGCCGTCGATTTCTGAGTACCGTGAGCGCGGCGGCCTTCAGTTTTCACATTGTGCCCCGTTGCGCGTTGGGCGGGCCGCGGCACAAGGCGCCGAGCGAGAAGCTCAATATCGCCGGCATCGGCGTGGGCGGACAAGGCGGGGGCGATCTCAAGGAAATGGCCACGGAAAACATCGTCGCCCTGTGCGACGTGGACGGAAAATACGCCGCCCATACGTTCCGGACCTATCCCCGGGCCAAGGTGTTCAAAGACTACCGGGTTATGCTGGAGAAACACAAGGACATCGACGCGGTGATGATTGCCACGCCCGACCACATGCACGCCCCCATCACGCTGGCGGCACTGTGGGCCGGCAAGCACGTGTACGTGGAAAAGCCCATGGCCCATAGCATCGAAGAGGCCCGCGAGATGGCCCGGGTGGCCAAAAAAACCGGCCTGGTCACGCAGATGGGCAACAACGGGCACGCCGGCGAGGGCCTCCGCTTGACCCGCGAGTGGCTGCAAGCCGGCGTGATCGGCGCGGTTCGCGAGATTCATTGCTGGAGCGATCGGCCGGGCAAGTGGTGGAAGCAGGACCTCGACCGGCCCACCGAGACGCCGCCGGTGCCGGCGGAGTTGGACTGGAACCTCTGGCTGGGGGCCGCGCCGGTGCGGCCGTACAATCCGGTGTACTGCCCGCGCTCGTGGCGCGGCTGGTTCGACTATGGCACCGGCGCGCTGGGCGACATGGCAATCCACAACATGGACCCCGCGTTCTACGCGCTCGATCTTGGCGCGCCCGTGGCGACGGAAGCGGAAACCAGTCCGTTGAAGAAAGAGTCGTATCCGGCCTGGGAGATCATTACCTACGAGTTTGCGGCCAAGGGGAACCGTCCGGCGGTCAAATTGAAATGGTACGACGGCGGCAAGATGCCCTCCGACCCGCCGGGATTCGAGGCGGGACAAAAACTGGCCGACAACGGCATCTATTTCGTGGGCGAAAAGGGCACGATGCTCTGCGGCGGCTGGTCCGGCGCGCCGCGTCTGGTGGCCGAGAGCAAGATGAAGGATTTCCAGCCGCCGCCCAAGACCCTGCCGCGATCGATCGGTCACCGGACCGAGTGGATCCAGGCTTGCAAGGACGGCAATCCGGCCGGCGCCAAGGCCGGCTTCGCCTACTCCGGGCCCTTCACCGAGGCCCTGCTGGTAGGCAATCTGGCGGTCCGCCTGCAAAAACGCATCGAATGGGACGCCGCCCAGATGAAGGCCACGAACGCCCCGGAGGCGGAGCCGCTCATCCACAAGACGTATCGCAAGGGTTTTGGGATTCGTCGGTCGGTGTGAGCGATTGCCATGTCCCTTTCGCTTCGAGCAGAGGGTTAGATTGCCATGTTCCCTCTCCCTCCGGGAGAGGGTTAGGGTGAGGGCAGGCTGCGAGAGCCAGTTTTCGTAGGGCGCGTGAAATGCACCAGCATCGTCTGGATGCGGTGCGGGTGGCATGCCCTGAGGAACGAGGGCGTGGTGAACTGCCGGCACGCCCTTCGCTTAGGCTCAGAGCGTGCCACCCTTGGCACTCGCAAAATCGTGCCGTCTCGGCTGCGCGGCGGGCGGAAAAACGTCTATAGAAGTAGACCACGAACCGAGCTTCGACGCGGGAGACCGATTGAGCGACCAATCGACCAGGCTTTCGCAACTCGTCGATGCGGAAGGGGGGCGGCTGTACGCCCTGCTGACGCGCTTGACGCTGCGCCGCGACGTGGCCGACGAGCTGCTGCAAGAACTGGTCGTGCGGTTGGGCCAATCCGAGGGTTTCCGGCGAGCGGACGACCCGCTGGCCTATGCCCGCCGGGCGGCGATTCATCTGGCCTTCGACTGGCGGCGCGGGGGAAAGCGCCGGCGGCGGACGGAGCCGCTGGTCGAAGAGCCGGCGGTTTTCCCGCCCGATGCCCTCGGCAAGCTCGTGGACCGCGAGGAGCTGGAACGGGCGTTGGCGGCGATGGACCGGTTGTCGTCATCAAGCCGGAGTTGCCTGGTGCTGCACTACATCGAGCAATTGTCGTACGGCGAGATGGCGGAACAGTTACAGATGACGCCGCACCAGGTCCGGGCGGCCTGCCACAAGGCCATTCGCCGGATCCAGAAGATACTGGGGGCGGAGCCAAGCAATCCGGCACCGAAGGAGGCTGGCGATGAATAGTCCTGAAGATCGGACGATCCTGCGTCAACTGGAAGTTCTTTCCCGAATCGAGCCCGACGAAGCGTCGGCTAGGCTCGCGCTGGAGCACGCCCGGGCGGCAGTAAGAGATTTGTCAGTCGCCACCGCCGGCGGGCCGAAAGGGCACGTGCGAATCCGGAGTCGATTATTCCATTTTGTGGGAGGACTTACCATGCGACAAAGAATGGCCGCGTTCGGCAGTGTCGGCGTAGCAGCTCTATTGGGATTTCTCTTGCTCTGGGGAGGGCTCGTCGAAAAGCCCGCCTCGGCCATGGAAAAGATGGCGGAGAGCATCCGCAAGGCCAAATCGTACAAGTGCCTTCAAATCGTACAACTGACGGACGACTACCCCGATCCCGGAGCACCGTCGGTCACGGAAGGGAGGTACACCGTCTACTGGCTCGCGTCCGGGTCCGCACGCACGGAGATTGTGCATCCCGGCCAAGGATGGAAGGGGCCAGGACCGGAATACACACAAATCTTCCCCGCAGGCAAACCGAGCATCCACATCGATCACCGGACCAAGAAATTCTATCGCTATCCCGTGCCCAAGAGAGCTCCGTATTCGTCGGTCTTTGATGACCTCGAAAACCTCAGTAAGTTCAGCGCGGAACCTGCCCGCGAACTTGGCACCAAACAGATCAACGGCAAGATTGCTCGCGGCTTCCAGATCGACATGAAGAAGATGGACGCGGAGAACCCGGAGCCCGGCCGGGCGGAAATCTGGATCGACCTTCAGTCGAACCTGCCGGTCTTCGTCCGTTATGAAGGGATGAAAGGGCTGGGCTGTTCAAACATCCAGGAGGATAGGGACATCCAATGGAACATCGACTTGGACCCGAGACTTTTCGACCCGACGCCGCCGAAAGGCTACACCGACGCTACCCCAAAACCGCCGACCTTGGAAGAGCAGGTTCGCCAGATCGCCAGGTCCCTGAGAATCTACGCCCAAGCGAGTGGGGGACGCTATCCGCAAAATCGCGTTAACTCCCTCGATACCATCCAGGATCTGTGCAGGATACTCGGCGTCGTCAAGTGGCCGGGCGGTGAAGAGAAAGGGAACGCCGGGAAGGCTGCCGAGGCGATTGACGGATTCGACCGGATGGGCGACCTCCTCCATTACGACTTCGACGCCGCTTACCACGGCAAGACCGTTACGCCAAGAGACAAGGACAAGGTGGTCTTCCGCTGGAAGCTCGACGACGGGCGCTACGAGGTCATCTTCGGTGACCTGCGGAGCGAAACCGTGACGGCGGAACGGCTCCGCAAGCTGGAAGGGAAGTAGCGGCGGTGTGGCGCTTCCCTCACCCTAACCCTCTCCCGAAGGGAGAGGGGACCAGAACCCGCTTGTCAATTTGCCTGCCCCGAGACGACTGCGTTCTCGGCCACGTAACGGTAGCTGTAGAGCCAACCGTTGGCCACGTACCAGACGTCCTTGCGGTTGGCCACGTGCGCCAGATGTTGCACGAGGGTCGAGCCGCGGACGCCGTCCACGCCCGGCGACGGATCGTAGATGACGCTATTCAAGAAACGGTCGGGATGCCAGAGGGCATAAAAGATGCCGCCCGCGCGATAGACCGCGTCGAAACCGGCGTTCAGCTCGGCCACGTCGGCGGCGTAGAAGCGGGCTTTCGGCTCGCGCCGCTCCAACAGGGCGTCGTAGCCCTTCGTGTTCAGCCCGCCGACGCCGTAAAAACGATACCGCTTGTTCCAGGGGACGAACCGGTTGCTCATCGGGTTGTCGAGCCAGTTGAAGCCGCGGACGAAAAGAAACTCCCCGGCGCCGATCTTGAAAATGTCGTCGTCCATGTAGCCGAAGGTGAGGATGTGCTCGAAGACGTATTGCCCGTAAGGAATGTTGTGCAGATGGCCGAGGATGTCGGCGCGGCAGCCGAGGATTTCGGCCTGGTAGCCGAGGATCAGGTATTCCTTGTCCTTGGCATGGGTTTGGCCATGGACGGCGGGCTCCCAGCTATAGTCGCCGCGGTCCAATTCTTCTTGCATGTTCTTCCATACGGCCTCGCCGCCGGCCATGCGGCTGTTGATCGCCATGCTGACCGGCAAGTGAAAACTGCGGCAGATCGAGAGCGACGCCTGGTAGCGGTCCGACTCGTCGCTGGTCGGTCCGTGCCAGGCCGCGCCAGGCTTGGCCCAGGGATTGCAGCCCCAGTTATCGTTCGAGAGGGTATAGGTGGCCCGGCGGTTGTCGTAGTATTTGGCCACGCCCACGAACTTGGCCGCCCCGCCGCCCGCCAGCCGCAACTGGATCGTATTGGTCGTGCGGAAGCCGGCGGAGACATAAACTGTGTGCTTTTCCCGATCCAAACGTACGCACTCGACGCCGCCGAAGAAATCGGCCGGGGTTTTCCTGGTCAGCGGCGTCCAGGCCGCTCCATCCGCGTCGCGCCGCTCGACCCGGAGGTCCGCCGGCACGTCGGCCAGCCGAAACATGTACGTCACCGGGTATTGGAAGCCGAACTTGTTCCACATCGCCCGGTCGATGGTGACGGTCCACGTGGCGTCTGCGGCACGAACCGATACCGAAGCGGATAGCAGCATCAGCATCGCCGCGGCGATCGTGCAAACCTTGCACTTGGTCATAGAGCATCTCCTTGGTCTGTTTTGCACGAGATCCGCACAATGGTCGTTAGGGTCACGGCGGGCAGGTCAACTTGCGGATTCTCGGATGCTTTCGCCGTCCCATTGTCGCTTGGGGAGAACGGCTCGTCAACCGAGCCGATTCCTCCACCAACTCAGTGCATGGCCACGGAACCTCGGCCCGCCTTGGGCTTTTTCAGCAAAAACACGATGGGCACGCAAAGCAGGCACAGAAACGCCAAGAGGCGGAACGTATCGACGTAGGCGAACAGGTTGGCCTGTTGTTGCAGCACGCCGTACAGCAGCCCGTAGGCTTGCCGCTGGCCGCTCACCGGATCGCTGTACTGGCCGAGCATCCCGGAGGCCGACTGAAGATACCGCTGAAACTCGGGCCGGTAGGGGCTAAGATGGCCGACCAACAAGGCGGAATGCGTTTGGGTGCCGCGGACGACCAGGGCGGTCGTCAAGGAGATTCCCATGCTGCCGCCCATGGTTCGGGCGAGGTTGTTCACGCCCGAGGCGTTGCCCATTTGCTCGTTCGGCACGTCGGCCAAACTGGCCGTCATCAGCGGCACCATCAAGAAGCCCATGCCCAGTCCCGTGAGGACGTTCGGCCAGTTCAGGTTGCCGGGGGCGACGTCGGTGGTGATGTTGCCCAACTGCCAACAGGAGTAGACGAGGAGCAGCCAACCGACATTGATCAGCAGACGTGCGTCGACTTTTTCGGACAGTTTCCCCACGATCACCATGGCGATGATCGCGCCGACGCCGCGCAGGCTCATGGCCATTCCGCTGTTCAGCGACGGATAGCCCATCAGCCCCTGCAGAAACATGGGCAAAAGCGAGGTGGTGCTATAGATCATGACGCCGCCGATGACCATCAGGGTCGTGCCGACGGCAAAACTGCGGTTGCGGAAGACGCGCAGATCGACCAGGGGGTACTGCACACGCGTCTCCCAGAAGATGAAGAACACCATCGAGACGAAGGAGATGGCGGAACCCCAGCAAATCCACGCCGCGTTGAACCAATCGTCGTCCTGGCCGCGGTCGAGGATGATCTGCAGCGAGGCCAGCCAGATGGCCATGGCCGCAAAGCCAATGTAGTCGATCCGGCCGCTGCTCTTTTTCCGGGCATCGCGGAGGTAGGGCGGGTCTTCGACGAAGGCTTGCAGCATCAGCACCGCCAGGACGCCGAAGGGGATATTGATGTAAAAAATCCAGCGCCAGGAATAATTGTCGGTGAGCCAGCCGCCCAGCACGGGACCGAAGATCGGCGCGACCACCACGCCCATGCCATAGACGGCCATCGCCAGGCCGCGCTTGGCCGGGGGAAAACTCTCCATGAGAATGGCCTGCGAAATCGGCAGCAGGGCCCCGCCGGCGGCTCCTTGGACCAGGCGGGCGAGAATCAGCATTCCCATGCTGTTGGCCAGGCCGCACACCGCCGAAGACACGCTGAAGAGGATCGTACAGGTGATCAGAAAGCGTTTGCGGCCGAAAAAACTGCTCAGCCAGCCGGTCATCGGCAGCACGATGGCGTTGGCCACCAGATAACTGGTGAGCACCCAGGTGGCTTCGTCCAGGCTCGACGCCATGCTGCCCGCCATGTTCGGCAAGGCGACGTTGGCGATCGAGGTATCGAGAACTTCCAGGATCGCGGCCAGCATGACCGCCATGGCGATCAGCCACGGATTGACGCCGGGCGTCCAGGCGGCCGCGTCAGCCGTTGCGGAAGTGGTTTGCGACATGAATGGTCCGCTCGATGGTTGGGGTGGGAGTTGCTCGGCCGCCGTTGTTGGGGCGGCAGTTGTACATTTGGTTGGAGTGGCAGTTGCACTGCTACTCCCCGATTGCGGGCAAAAACAGGGCCGGCAGTACAACTGCCGTCCCAACATACAACTGCCGCCCCAGCATGCGACCAAAGAGGCGCGCACCGCGATCCGTTGACCAACATGCTGGTGAAAACAACTCTCAGCGAGATGCTGAAACCTTGGCAGCCGCGACGGCGGTCCGGCCGGGTTCATCAATGTTGACCGTGGGGACTACCGACATCCCCGGTCCCAAGCTGTAGGGCTCGATCTCAGCGAGATCATCGAAAACAATCTTCACGGGCACGCGCTGGACGACCTTCACGTAGTTGCCCGTGGCATTTTCCGGCGGCAGAAGGCTGAAATGTGCACCGCTGCCGCGTTGGACGCTATCGACATGGGCCGCAAATTTCACCTCGGGATGCGTGTCGACGGTGACGACCACCGGCTGGCCCGGCCGCATCTTGGCCAACTGCGTCTCCTTGAAATTGGCGAGCACCCACACCTGGGGATCCACCAGCGCGAGCAAGGGTTGGCCGATCTGAACGAAGGCCCCGACCTCGACGCTCTTGCGCGTCACGTGGCCGGTGATCGGCGCGTAAATCTTGGTGTACGAGTGATTCAGCCGTGCCTGTTTCAACTCCGCCTCGGCCTGGCGCACGCCGCTTTCCGCCGCCTTGGCGGCCGACTTCGCTTGCTCGATGGCCGATTGCTTGGCGTTGATCTTCTCGCGCATAGCGGTCACGTCGGCGCGGGCCACCTGGGCGGCGGCGGTTGCTTCGTCCAGACTTTCGCGCGAGGCCGCATGTTCCGGGACCAGCGCGGCAACTCGTTTCCAGTGAGCCTTCGCGTTGAGTTCCCGCGCCTCGGCGGCCACTAGATCGGCCTTGCTTTGTTCCCAATCGGCCCCGGCAGCCACCACCCCGGTGGCGCGGGCCTTGCTCGTTGCGATCACCGCTTGCAGGGCGGCCTCGGCCGCCGCCAGGCGGGTCTCGAAATCGGAAGGGTCCAACTCGGCAAGCAGCTCGCCTTGCTTGACCAATTGGTTGTCGTCGACGAAAACCTTCGCCACGTGGCCGGCCACCCGCGAACTGACGGGGGCAATGTGGCCTTCGATAAACGCATCGTCGGTGCTCTCGAAGGAGAGGCTATGGACGTAGTAGCCGATCCCGAATCCGGTCGCCGCCACGGCCGCCGCGCCCATCAGAACCCAAAGCCAAGGACGTCGTCGGGGTTTGGGCGGCGAAACGGGCTCAGCCGGAAGGAGACCGGGTGCTTCCATACGTTCCGGTTTCGGCCGCTGCGCCACGGGCTGGTCATGGAGAGCCGCAGCATGAGCATGGCCGTTGGTGTTTGTTTTCGGGACAATCTCTAGCACTTGTGCGGTAGTGGTCATTGCCTATTCCTTTAAGGAAAGCTCAGGATGAATGGAAAACCCATTCAGAACGGCGTCGATCAGCACGGCCACGTACGCCATTGCCTCCTCGTCCGATGCACCGTCCGCCTGCAACTCGAACAGCTCGGACAAACACCCGTGAAACATGCGGCCTGTATGGGCCGGGTTGTGCGCTCGGAACGAACCTTCGCGAATACCCTGCTCAAAGATGCCCGTGAGCAGTTGCAGGAAGCGCGGGCGGACGTCCTTTCTGATCTGTTCACTTTGCTCTGCCCCGGCGAGGAGCCGGATGAGCCCTTTATGCTCGATGGCATACTCCAAACAGGTGCGAAGAATCTGCTCCAGTTTTTGCGGCCCGGGCAAGTCGCGGTTGGCGATTGCCTCGATGGCCTGAAAACAGGGCTCGACCAGCCGCGTGTTGAAAAAACGCAGCAGGTCGTCCTTGCTCTCGAAGTAGTCGTACAGACTGCTCTTGGCCAGATTGGCGGCCTCGGCCACCCGGTTCATGGTGGTCCCCGTCACGCCGTGCTTGCACAACACCGAGTTGGCCGCCTCGAAGATCGTTTCTTTCATCATCGTGTTCAGCAGTGCTTTGCGAGTCTTGCTCAGTCTCGGCATCGGAAACTCCTTCAAATTCCCCTTTTGCAACTCTATGGTAAGTATAGCGACCATTGGGTCGCTATACAAGACCAATCGGTAGCTTTTTCTTTAATCGACGGTCATTTTGGGTCGGATCCGCCAAACGGGGCGTGTGGTCTGGGCGAAAAGGGGCGGATTCTGCCTGCTCCTGTCCACAAATATCGTCTCCCGCACGGTTACAATCAGGACGACGACCTGTGGCACTGGCTGAGCGAGGTACGCCCCCCCTCTCGATGAGCGATCCACAGCAGACTTACGACCAGATCATCCGTCCCATCGAAGACCGCATGATCCGGTCGATTTGGGGCATCGTCCGCAATCGGCAAGATGCGGAGGATGCCATGCAGGATGCCCTGCTGATCATCTTCAAGCGGTGGGATCGAATCCGCAGCCACCCGCGCCCCCAGGCGCTGGTGCTCAGGATCTGTATTGACGCCGCGTACGACCTTACCCGCCGCACCATCCGCGCCCGGCGGGTCACGGCGAACGGGGCAGATGCCGGCCAGCAGGCGGGCCCCGGACCAACACCGGCCGAGGAAGCAATGAGCGGGGAATTGTATGGCGAGATCCTTGCCGCGATTCATCGTCTTCCCCGGCGGCAAGCCACGGCAATGCTGATGCGCGCCGTGCAAGGGCAGCCGTACGAGGAAATCGCCGCCGCCTTGGGATGCACGGAAGCCACGGTACGCAAGCACGTCGCCCGTTCGCGCCAGCAGCTCCGCGGCTGGCTGGCGCACCTCGATCCGAAAAACATCGCGGGGGACTTCTCATGAGTACAGAAAACGATCGCCCCATCGACGACCTGATTGGGAAGGTTCTAACGGACGACGTGCCGGCAGACGTGGATGAGCGGCTCCACGCTCAACTGGAGCACCTGCGGTTCCGGCTGGGCGAGAGGGACAAGCCTGGCGTGCGTCGCCCGACGGCGCTCGGCCGCCGTCTTTGGGTGGGCGTGTCGGCGGCCGCGGCCGTGGCGCTGGCGGCGGTCCTGGTGGCGTGGAGTCTCCTGCCGCGCGAGAGCTTTGCGGCCGTCGCGGCGGCGGTTCTGAGCCGGCCGTGGATTCACGTGCAGACGACCGACCCGCGCGGGGCGACCAACGAGTTCTGGTACTCGCCCGTCAAGGACGTCTCGGCATGGCACGACAGCCAGTGGATCGAGTATCGCGACCATCGACTGCGCATCTACTACGCCTACGACTTGCACGACAAGGTCCTGTATCGCGTGCCGGAGGAAATGCCGCGCAGCATGGAGCCTTTTGCGGCGATGATCCAGGCGCTTCGCGTCTTGTTGGAGAGCAAGCAGCCGGTCGACAATCCGTTGGAACGCCTGGGGTTCGCATCGAATCGGCGGGACCGCTGTGAGGTGGTCAAGCAGCAAATCGAGCAGGTCAAAGAGGGCGATCACCCGTGGCTCGATTATCATGTGACGGTCCTGGCGCACGACGATAAGCTGCCGCAGCCGACCCAATCGGAAATGCTGTTCCGCGTCGATCCGACCACGAAATTGCTGCGGCTGGTTCGCTATGGATACGACGGGCAGGGAAAACACGTGGCCACCGAGCAGCGGTTCGACTATCCGGAACGGGGGCCGGCCGACGTTTACGACCTGGGTGTGCCGAAGACGGTCCGGCTGGTCGATCGCGTGCCCGGCAACGATCTGGCGCGGATGCTGGAAGCCCTCCGCGCCGGCCGGCAACGCATGGACGACTATCGCGCGATCATCGTGCCAAGGGAGGACGGAAGCTGGCACCCGGCGGGATTTCCGAACGTTGTTTACCGGAAGGGCGACAAGTTCCGGCGGGACGAGGCGATCTGGATCGATCTGAACAAGATGCTGAGCGATCGGCGAATCCCCTGGCCCAAAGGGGGCAAAGATGCGGGCGACTGGTGGAGAAAACGTATCCAGGACGATTGCTTTCTCTCCACCAGCTATATCGACTGCGGCCCGATAAGTTATCACGTCAAGACGCGTTGGGTTACCGATGCGGATGGGTCGCACCACGAAGAGGTCGTGGCCGTGGAGAAGGGGAATCAGAAGACGCTGCCGGGCGAGATCTATCCGGCACTTTGGTCCTGGATGCCGGAGTTCGCCTGCCGCCCGCCGTTGGGAATCCCGCACGAGACGCTCGAGGCCGTGATCGAGCCGCACCCCAAGGAAGGACCGCCGGGCACCATCCTGCTCCGCGTCCGACACGTCGGACCAAAACTGCCGCGGCAGCAGACTTCCGAGGGCAAGCCGCTGCCGCCGCCACCCGACGCTTGGCGCTATTGGCTTGACCCGCAGCGCGACTACGCCGTGGTGCGCGGCGACATGATCGGCAACTTCGACGAGACGGGCAAGAGAAACGTGATGAGCGAGATCAACGAGGAGATGGCCCGCTCGCCGCAGGGCACGTGGTACGTCACCCGCATTCGCCGCAAAGGGGCCATCCGGACGCACGATGGCAAAACGTATGACCAGATCATCGACCTCTATGTCGATTTCACGGCCGTGCTGTCCGATTCGCTGTTCGAGCCTCCCGTGCCGGGCCAGCGGGTCCACTGAGCGCTAAACCGCCCGCCGCCCGGGCTCCCCCCTTTCCGATGCCGGGCGGGCCGGTTACAATCGCCCTATTCCGGTGGCCGCGGAGGAGGATCGCGGTATGCATGTCTTGATTATCGGCGGCGGCGGGCGGGAGCACGCCCTGGCGTGGAAGATTGCGCAAAGCCCTCGCGCCGAGCGGGTTTTCGTCGCCCCCGGCAACGCCGGCACCGACTTGGATGGCGAGAACGTCGCTATCCCGGCGACCGATTTTCCGGCCCTCATCCAGTTCGCCAAGCAGAATGGCGTGGGGCTCACGGTGATCGGCCCCGAGGCCCCCTTGGCGGCGGGCATCGTCGACGCGTTCGAGGCTGAAGGGCTCAAGGTCTTTGGCCCCCGCCGGCCTGCCGCCGAACTGGAAGGCAGCAAGGTTTTTTGCAAGGACCTGCTGCGGCAGGCCAACGTTCCTTCGGCCGATTATCAAACGTTTCACAAGGCCTGCGACGCCATCAAGTTCCTCAAGGACCGCGAGGACGTGCCGATCGTCGTCAAGGCGGACGGTCTGGCCGCCGGCAAGGGGGTGGTCGTGTGCTCCGGCCGCGAGGAGGCCGTGCGGGCGGTCGAGCAGATCGCCGGCCAGAAGGTTTTTGGCGCCGCCGGCGACCGGCTGGTGATCGAGGAGCGGCTCGACGGCGAAGAGGCGAGCGTTTTGGCGATTACCGACGGCCGGACGATCGTCACCCTGCAGCCGGCCCAGGACCACAAGGCGGCCTACGATGGCGATACCGGCCCGAACACCGGGGGCATGGGGGCCTATTGCCCCGCTCCCCTGGTCGACGACGACACGCTGCACTGGGTCGAGGAGCACATCCTGGTGCCCACGGTTCACGCCCTGAAGCGGGCCCGGCGGCCCTTCCGCGGCGTCCTCTATGCCGGGTTGATGATTACGAACCAGGGCCCGAAGGTCTTGGAGTACAACGTGCGGTTCGGCGACCCGGAGTGCCAGCCGCTCTTGATGCGGCTGAAGACCGATCTGGTCGATTTGCTGGAAGCGGCGGTCGAGGGGCGGCTCGATCAGTTCGGCCCGCTCGACTGGGACCCGCGGCCGGCCGTGTGCGTGGTGATGGCCAGCCAAGGCTATCCGGGCGACTACACGAAGGGGCATCCGATTCGCGGTCTGGCCGACGCCGACATGCTGCCCGACGTGAAAGTGTTTCATGCCGGCACGGCGCTCCGCGAGGGGCGGGTGGTCACGGCCGGCGGCCGCGTGCTGAACGTCACGGCCCTCGGCGACACGATTTCCAAGGCCAAGCTGAACGCCTATCGCGCCGTGAAGTGCATCCGCTGGTCCGGCGCCTGGTGCCGCAAGGACATCTCGGACAAGGCGATGCGGCAGGGATAGACGCGTAAAAGGGGGACAGGCGCGCTTATTGTGACAAGCTGGTACCCCCTCAGGAAGCGCGCCTGCCCCCCCTTTCCCCTCGGAGCGGGTTACGATGAAATACGGCATTCTCTGCCTCTTGGCTTGTCTTTTCGTATTGCCGTCCCGAGCCGCCGAGACGGCACCGCTCCCCGTGGCAGCGACAAGCACCGCCAGCCATGCGGTGATCGAGGCCGGCAAGCACCTGGGAGAGAAAGCTTGCGTTCACCGTTTTGAAAAGCTCCGGGCGGGGGCCGTCAAGACGGAGAAGGGATGGAACGTCCAGGATTTCGCCTCGGGTTTCTTCAATCCCCATCGTGAAGCAATCACCGTGACCATGAAGATGAAGATGGTGAGCGACGACCCGAAATTCGTCTTCTCGAATGGTCAGGTGGGCACGTTTACGAAGACGTACCAAATACGGCCAATGCACAGCCGAACGGACAACATCTACCTCGGTTCTCCGACCGTGTCTCATTTTCGTGGGCAGTGGCCGGTGACGCTAAAGACGAACTTCACCGGTTCGCTGGAGTTCTCCAGTTCGAAGCCCTTCTACTATTACATGCTGAGGGAGACGGACATCGGCGAAAAGTCCGATGCTACCGACGCTTATTAGGCAGCCCGCGGGAAATAATCTACCAGGGCTTGGGATGGATCACGAGGCTCCATTTGGGGAGGAGTTTCGAGCGTTCGAGACGCGTTGCAATGGGACGGAACTCGCGGGATGAGAGACGG
>Ga0181520_10000265_pt1 | contig 115748 bp, 104 predicted proteins | sample PEATcosm2014_Bin_29_FD_132451 | JGI IMG/M metagenome (GOLD analysis project Ga0181520, IMG submission 132451) | Peatland microbial communities from MTU Mesocosm Facility, Houghton, MI, USA - PEATcosm2014_Bin02_30_metaG | ecosystem: Environmental > Terrestrial > Soil > Wetlands > Peat | place... | reverse complement strand
TAGCCTGCAGGTGCAATTGGGCCTGCAGTTTGGAAGGTAAGTCTCCCGCAGTCGTGAAGGCGCCTGCGGGAGATTTGGTTTTGGCGGTGAATGAAGTGTGTATCCGCCGGCAGAAACATTCCCGCCTCGCGCGCGAATTTTACGATACGCTATGGTGTGCCATGGACGCCTCTCGACGGAATCTCCTGAAAGCGGCCGCAGTCCTGCTCGTAGAGCAGTGGGCCACCTCGCGCAGGCGCGCGTTCGCCGGCAAGCTCGATACCGCGGGTAATGATGAGCGCAAGATCATCGTCGTGTCTTGCGCCGGGATTCGCCGTGCCGAGACCTTTCACAAGACCGGGCTTTCGAACATTCCCCATCTGTACCGCGAACTGCTGCCGCGCAGCGTGTTCTACCCCTTCATCCGCAATGCCGGCGCAACCTCCCACTACAACGCCATCTCCAGCATCCTGACCGGGAATTGGGAGCGCCTGGACGACTGGGGCGCCTCATCGCCGCTCAGCCCCACATTGTTTGAATACCTGCGCAAAAATATGAGCCTCTCCCAGGACAACGCCTGGCTGATCTCCAGCAATAAAGCCCTTTCCAGCCGGATAGGCGCCAGCTCGATGCGCGACTTCGGTCCCCGCTACGGCGCCAACGTTATCTTCCCCAAGCAGTTGCTCATCAACGCCGTGATTCGCGCCGCCTCGCAGGGGCACCCTGAGCATAGCGCCGATCGCGCGGCCATGCAGCTGGAACTCGAAGCCATATTGAAGCACGCGGACAACTACGACGGCCTCGGTTGGTCCGTCTTCGGGGATGAGCCGGTCCTCGACCTTCCGATGCAGAGCTCCATGCAGAAGGCCATCGAGGATCTGGTGCGCACCAATGCGCCGGTCACCGGGGATGAGTTCACTTTTCTTGTGAGTTCTGAAGTCATGCGGCGCTTTGCTCCCACTTTGCTGGTGATGACCTTCTCCGATGTGGAGGTTGCGCATTTCGGATCGTATTCCATGCATCTGGCCGGCATACGCACAATGGATCGCCTGGTTTACGAACTCTGGAATCTGGTTGAGTCGCTTCCCGCCTACAGGGGAAGGACCACTCTCTTTGTTCTTCCCGAATTCGGGCGCGATTTCGACGGGTCAAGCACCAACGGCTTCTTCAATCACCGGGCGATTGACGATTCCACGGCCTTGACTTGGATGATGTGCATCGGAGAGGCCGCCAAATCCCCCGATGTGATCGAGCGCCAGGTGCAGCACATCGACATCTGTCCTACGATTGCCGGGCTTTTCGGAATCCGGGAGCTGGATCTGCCGGGCAAACCGTTGCCGGGGCTGTGAGAGCGATGGTGTCACCATGAACAAGGTCAATGCGCACGCGAAACCGCCCGCTCAGGATGCCTATCCGCGTCTCATAGAGCGCCTGCCGGTGACGCTCCGCCCGGCGTTGAATCAGCAGTTGAGCCAGTGGGCAATGCTGTTCCCCTTCGAGCAGAATCGCGTGGTTACTTTCATGGATGGCGTCGAGGCTTTGAGTCCCGCAGCGTTCCAAGCTCTTACCGGTCCGCTCTTCGCCCTGGAAGCGAAGATGGATGTCAGGCATTGGAACTTCTCCGAGCAGGCCGACACTATCGAAAATGCCTCCCTGCTGGCGCGTTCGGCATACTACGCCGACTGGCGCCGGGAGACAGAAAAAGTCTTCGAGGGGATCAACGCCGCGGCGCGCGTTTCCGCTCCGGCTCAAACCGGCTCGACGCGGCTCATCCTCCTTTTTCTTCCCGCCAGCCTTCCCGTCGACCATGAGACTGTGTGGCAACAATGGGATCCACGCGGGCAAGAGATCAAAATCTCCGGGGACGCGGGAGGGATCTGCGAATTGGCGCTCAAAGGCAAGCCGGGCCTTTCCGGGATCGCTACGCTGCTGGCCGGCCACGGCGCTGCGGAAAGCTCCGACCTGTGGCTTATCGACGCCGCGGAAAAAATGAACGCCGCGCTCTCTTCTCTTCCTTCTCCGCCGGCCGCATCTTCCTTGAGCCATACGGCGCTCAAGCCGTTCCGCGACAGGTTTCTCGCCGAGTTGAACAAGGCTCCCAAGAGCATTCAAATCACCGATGAGGTCGTGGCCAACCTTCGCCGCGAATCCTGGGATGGCTGGAACCTCTGGCCCGCGGAACTTGTTGGTCAGCCAAGGATGCGGCAGTTTGTGATAGACCTTTTTCTCAGCGGCAACGGCGCTCTCATCTTCTCCAATTCCTTTGTTGAATGGGCGGCCTGTGAGGCGCTTCGCCGCGCTCGTCCCAGGGTCATGGTTGCCCGCTTCGGCATGCGCAGCAAGCCCAAGCCTTTCACCAGCATCGCCGTCTTTGAGAATCAACAGCGAATCAGCTCGCTTCCCGACGTGGACGATCCTGAGAACAGCGCCGTCGATGCTCTCATTCTCGCCCGCTATGTCTGGCTTTCCGCTTCCAGGTATCCTGAGCAGGATCGCACCATCTGTCTCTGTGTCTCTGAATTCAGCAATACCGCCTATCTGATTGCCCCTGCGGATAAGAGCCCGGGGTGGAGTACGGAGCGCTCGCTGACTCCGGAGGATGTTTACAAATGGCTAGCCGCACAGATCGCAGCGTAAGGATCCAGTGTGTCGTCTCAATCGAAAAGGCAAATGCCTGAAGTGTGGGGATTTCACCCTGTCGATTTCAGCAGAAAATCAAACTGCCGAAGTAACCGCGAATACTTCCGAAGTGCAGGTCACGCAGAATGCGATTCAGCATGTGCTGCCCACGCGCGGTTTGGAAATTCTGCCTCTTATTGCCCGTGCACTGGCCTTTACATGACAGTGGATGAACGAATCAATGCGCCATTCACCCAGAACCCTCGGGAACCGCTCAAGACGTCAGAACAGTTCAAACTTAGGGCTTTCGTCGCGAGTGGCCGATACAGCACCGTCCGCGGAGTTGTGGGTCACGGTCTGGCTGGCCATGCTATAGGTATCGAGGTGAGCGGCGAGAAGAGACTTGAAGGTCAAATCGAGCTGGCCATCCCAACTGGAGTCGAGCGGCTTTTCACTGAGCCGCTGCATGTGATCGCGCATTTCAATCAGCGCGCCTTGCACATGCTCCATTCGTTGCCGCATCACATCCTGAAACTGGATGTGACCCATTGCCCGTCTCAGGCCGAGCACGCTCTCCTGGCAGCTTGCATCGACTCCGACGATGAGGGCGCGCATCGTCTGGTCGTTGTTGCTGAAATCCTCCTGCATTCGAAGCAGGTCGGCCATCAACCCTGCCATTACGTCTGTTTTTTCGTGCATTTTCAGTGCCATTTCAGTCTCAGCCACCTCCTGGCTTGCACGAGCGCAGGTGGAGTTGATCTTGTGGGCAATGTCCTCGGCAGCCTTGGAGGTTTGCACGGCCAATTTTCTTACTTCAAGGGCTACCACGGCGAAACTTAGACCGGCGGTGCCGGCCCGCGCCGCCTCAATCTCGGCATTCAGCGCCAGCAAATGAGTCTTCTGGGCGATCGCGGTGATGATTTTAATCATGGGCGTCAGCGCGAGCACCTCGCTGGAAAGACTTCGGATATGTTCGAAGTCGCCCTTGAGTTCCTCGGTTTGCTGCTCAATCTGCATGCCGATGGCAGAGACAATCGCCTTATTCACTTCGACCCGCGATTGCGTGCTCTCCATGATGGTCTTGCTGTTTTCGACAGTTTGAGCGATGAGGTCTCTCTGCTGGCTGGTTTTCTCATTGAGCACGGAGATCTGTTCAATTACCTTGAGAACCTCGCGCTCGGATTCGGCCAGCGAATCGCCAATATGATCGTGCATGACATCGATATAGAGTCTGGAGTCCTTTATCTCATCGCTCAATGCTTCGCGCCCTGACAGCGCATGCTCCAGTTCGCGGGCGGTCATCTTTCCGGCATTTCCTAATTCGGCAATACCACGGCGGGCCCCGATCCAGCTCACCAGCGCGACGATAATCTGGGGCACCAGGATGAGAAAGAAGCACATGGTTGCGATATAGAGCCCGCGATGGGCGGGATACCATGACAATGGATAGGCTCCGGTCCACCAAAGCGCAGCCAGGGACGCTATATTGAGCGCCAGGGCGAAAAGCAGACGCATGGTGGTGCGGCGTAAGCGAAATGCCGAACGATCGCTCACGTCCCCGGCCCGATCGTCGCGGAAACCAGATGCGCGAGAGTCATGCTCATTGGTGCAATCGATGGCCTGGCTCATGGTCTACGCCCCTGGAAGAATCTGTTTGATGATCTTGATCAGCTCTTCGCCGTCCACTGGCTTGACCAGCCAACCGGTCGCTCCCAGACGCCGCCCCTCATCCCGCTTGGCAGCCTGGCTCTCAGTGGTCAACGTCAAAATCGGTATGAATTTGAAGGCGGGCAGCGCGCGCACCTTGCCGATCAGCTCAAGCCCCCCCATCACCGGCATATTGACATCGGTAAGAATGAGATTGGGCTTGAGCCCGGCTTTCAACTTGTCCAGCGCCGCTTGCCCGTTGTTGGCAGTTTCCACGCGAAAGCCGCCCGTGCCGAGATTGGCCTTGAGGCTCATCAGCATGGTGAGCGAGTCATCGACGACCAGAATTGTCATTGCCATGGGGCGATCCTTACGTTACTGGTTCCAGCGCGATTTCAGAGATAACTTCGGATACCTTTCCCTTATGCAATGCTGCCGCTCTCCGGCTGTTGCGGCGGTTGGGCGGGCGCGGCTTCTGATTCTCCATATCGGCAGAAGGAGGGAAAACCATCTCAAGCCAGGCGCGCAGCTTCGCGTCTTCAGGCCAGCGGGAGATCGCCGGTTTGGCTGCCATCAACACCTGCAGATTGGCGGTATGCAAATGGCGGCAGGCTGAAAGATCTACCTTGGCAGATGGCTCATGCTGCAACCATTCGAGCAGCCCTTCGGCTTCTTCCACGCTGACAGCATCGCGAAGAAACGCATGGTCCTTCTTGAATTCGATAGGCATTAGACAATCTCCCGAGTATTGAGAATCATGAGCACCGATCCGTCTCCTAAAAGGGAGGAACCGGAATAGGCCGAAAGGCCGGATAGAACCCCGCCGAGAGGCTTTTGAATCAGCCCAAGGGTCGCCTTGAATGCATCTACAAGCAGACCCAATACTTCGCCGCCGGAGTGAACCAGAAGCACAGCCAGCTCATCGTCTTCATTGGCGCGAGGCGGAGTCGGCACTCCCAAAAGCCCGTTCAAGGCTTTCAGCGGAATGACGCGCCCGCGCAAAACGGCCGTCATGCTTTGTTTGATCCAGCGAATGGAGCTTCTGGGAATGCGGACCGTTTCCACCACCTGGTCCATGGGCACGCCAAAGAGCTGGCCGTCGGACTCGACGATCATCACCTGGGTTACAGCCATCGAGAGCGGCAGAGAAATCCTGATGGTGGTGCCCTTGCCCAGTTCGCTTTCAATATGAACCGAGCCATTGATCTTGCTGACCGCGGTACGGACGACGTCCATGCCCACGCCGCGACCGGAGAGGTCGGTGACCACCTCTGCCGTGGACAGGCCGGCAGAGAAGATCAGGTTGATCGCCTCCTGATCGCTGATCCGGTCAAGTGCCGCTTCGTCGATCAGGCCCTTTTCGTAAGCCTTGCGCTTGATGATGGCGGGATCGATGCCCTTGCCGTCGTCAATAATTTCAATGACCACCGTATCCGACTCCTGTGAAGCGCGGATGGTGATCGTACCTGTCTCCGGCTTGCCGCAGGCACGGCGAACTTCAGGGCTCTCGATGCCATGATCGAGGCTGTTGCGAACAATGTGAATTAACGGGTCGGCCAACGACTCGACGATGTTCTTGTCGGCCTCGGTCTGCTCGCCTTCAAGCACCAACTGCACTTCCTTGCCGAGCTTGCGGGAAATGTCGCGCACCAGCCGCGGAAAGCGCTGAAAGACGAATGAAACGGCCATCATGCGTACCTGCATGATCGCGCCCTGCATCTCGTCGGCTATGCGGTTGATTACGGCGTATTCGCTCTTGATTTCTCGCGACAGATCGCGCACGCCGTACTGCGCCTCGGCCCGCTGCGCAAGATACGGCAAGGCGTTTTTTGAAACCACCAGCTCCCCGATCAGGTTCATCAGCAAGTCGATCTTGGCTTGATCGACTTTGAGGCTCTTGGGACCGTTATACGCGTCATCGGCGCGGCGGCCGAATTTGATCCCATCATCGGATGGCGGTTGGGCGGAACTGGTTTCCTGCGGCGGAACGGGGGCGCACTTATCCACCCTCCTGGAGGACGCGGCCTCGGCCGGGCTCAGCAGAGCTTCCGCCCGGTTATCGGCCGGCGATTGCTCCTCTTCGATTGAATCGGGCTTGTTTGTTTCAGTGTTCCATGCGTGGAGCCATTCCAGCAGCGGGGCGCTCTTTCCTGAAGCCAGAGCCTGCCCGAGCGCCGCCTCAATAAGATCTTTGGCGGAAGCATCTCCAACCACCCTCGCAATGTTGGTCAGCACTGTGGCAACCGCTTTGATCTGCCCTGGGTTCCAGTTGGAGCGATCAATCGACATCAAAATCTTTTTCTGGTTGGATAGAATCGTGTCAAACGCGGCGGCTTCCTCCGCCGAAAATTTAAAAAGAGCCGATGGCGATGGCAAAGAAGCTTTATCGGACAAGATGTTTTCATTGCCGTTACGGACAATCGCAGTGTCGGAACCCACCTCCTTCGCGTCCTCGAGCAACGAATGTTCCAGCCACTCGGGATCGACAGCAAGAATCGGCGCCTGGTCTGGCATATAACGGAAGTACTCAGCCAGTTCCTCGCGCGGTGCGCACGTGAGGAGATAGAAATCCAACACGCAGTTGTATGTGTCCATCACAGCGAGCGGCGGAAAGGGCGCGCGTTGCCGGGCGCAGCCCCACAACAAATCAGGCGTCTGGCGCGCGCGGTGAAAAGGGTCGTCGCCCTGAAAGAAGCATCCGGGCTCAGGAGAGTAAACAATCCAATAGAGGTTGGTCCCGCCCTGGGACAGGAGAACGGAATCCCACCGAATCTTTTCGGGAACCTCGTCAAAGAGCGGCGGCGCGGGGTTCGCCTTTCCATTTGAGAATCTTTGCCCAGTCGCCGCGGGAAGAACATCGCCGGAGCGATCGGCATTCGCCGTTGCCGGCATCAGTTCCCGCAAAGCCAACGCAATATGAACGGAATCTTCAGCCCGGCTGGCGTCTATGCTTTCTGTCTTCTCGATGTCTCCGCACAAAACCATGACAAAGTCCATCGCGGCGAGCAAGCCATCGGCCAGCCTTCGCGAATAGGCAATCTCTCCGCTTCTCACCATGACCAATAGGTCTTCGCCGGCATGGAGGACACGCGTCATTTCCGGGAATGTGAACAGGCCGCTGTTTCCCTTCAATGTATGCATCAGGCGAAACAGTTCGTCCATCGCGTCGTGGTCGTTGGGCGCTTTTTCCAGTTGCATCAGCTTTTCGCCGATGCCCTGGGAAAACTCGGTGGATTCCGATAGAAACTGTTCAAGCAGCGGGGTCATTGGCTATGCTCTCCGAGCATGAGACGGACATGAGTCAGTAGCTGCGAGGGACTGACAGGTTTGACGAGATAGCCGTTGGCGCCGGACCGGTAAGCTTGCAATTGATCGTCGGCCTCGGCTTCGGTAGAGACAATGATGGCCGGCATCTGAGGAATCTCCAGGCGGCGCAATTCTCTCAAGAAGCCGTAGCCGTCCAGCTTGGGCATATTCACGTCGACCAGAAAGAGATCGAAGGGCGATTGCAAAGCCTTTTCCAGCGCCTCGATTCCGTTCCATGCCTCTTCCACCGCGTAGCCGGCGCATTCGAGAATGTCGCGGTGATACATGCGTACCGTGGCAGCATCGTCGACCAGCAGAATGCGTTTCATCGAGCCTCCAGTGCTTTCCTATAGACGATGGCTTCCGGAAATTTGCACACCTTGAAGAGCGGCGAAATACGGCTCATCGATTCCGAGTGGCCCAGACAGATGTATCCGCCCGGATTCAATACTTCGTAGAATGCCTCCGCCGCGGTCTTCCGCGATAGATCGTCGAAATAGATAAGAAGATTGCGGCAGAAGATGATATCGAAGTTGCGGTATCTCAATGTGTCGGCAGGCTCGGAGAGATTGACCCTGGTGAACTCGACTGCCTGGCGAAGATCGTCGCAAAGCTGGTATTCGTTTTTCACTCCCGTAAAGTATTTTTCCAGCCAGACCGCCGGCATGTGCTGCACGGAACGAATGGAATAGCGTCCGGCTCGCGCGCGCCGCAGAATGTTGGTATCGATGTCCGACGAGATGATCTCCACGTCCCAGTCCGCGATGCCCGGCCAGGTTTCCTGCAGGTACATGGCGACCGAATAGGGCTCTTCTCCAGACGACGAAGGGATGCACCAGATGCGTATCGGGTCTCTGCCCTTCTTGCGCTGAACAATCTCCGGAAGGATGGAGTTGACCAGGCACTTGAATTGATATTCCTCGCGCAGGAAATAAGTTTCGTTCACTGTCATCAGGTTGGTGAGCTGCTGCAACTCTTCGCCCGATGGTTGAAAGCGCAAAAGCGCGAAGTAGCCGCGAAAGTTTTCAGTGTTCGTCGCCTTGATCCGTTCCACCAGGCGTTTGTCCACGAAGTAGCGCTTGGTCAGTTCGAAGTTGATCCCGGTCTTGCGATAGAAGAATTCCTTGAACTTGAGGAAGTCTTCGTCGGTGATTTCCGGTACGGATTCGGAATGTTGATAAGATGCACTCATGATCCGGTCAGACTCCACGAATGCGTTTGATGGCCCGGTTGGCGGCAAATTGAATGAAGACCTCGGAGACAAAGCGGACTTTGAGCCGGAGAAGCGGTTCCAGGGCGGCCTCTGTTCCCACTTCGCAGAGCAGATCGACCGCGGTGGCGCAGACGTTCAGGTGGACATCCTTTTCGATGACTTCGATGAGCCAGCTCTCCACATCCGGCTGTCGTCGCGAGTCGAGAATATTGACGGCAAAAATGCGCACGTCGGGATCGGAGTCGGCAAGCAAGGTTCGCAGCGTGGCCGATACATCGCCGGAGAGAAGGCCGATGGCCTCGATGACTTCGTTGCGCAGCGCCGCATCTTCGCTGCGCAGGCACTCGGCCATGCCGGCAGCGGCCGACGGATCGGCGAGACGAACCAGCGTGGTCAAAATGACCTCGCGCACCGCCGCGTCCTGCTCGCGCCTCAAGCGGCTTACCAGCGCGCCGGACACATCCGGGAAGTGCAACATCTCCCGCGCGGCCTGGCGGCGAGTCTGAGGGTCGCTATCCTCTAGGCATGCCGTTAACTCGGCACAGCTTCGTTCCTGCTTCGGCACGTCGGCCGGGGCTGGTTCCATCGCTTTCCGTTTTACGAACGCCATGAACTTTCCTTACCGGCCAGCCCAGCTTGAGACCTGCGCGGCGACGTCTTCCGCCGCGAGGATCAGGCTGGCGCCGCCCTTGTCGACCAATTCCGCCGGCATGCCATACACCACGGCCGACTCTTCCGATTCGGCAATCGTACGGCCGCCCCGCTTCTTGATTTCGGTGAATGCATCCGATCCGTCGTTGCCCATGCCGGTCAGCAGCACCGCTGTGATCTTCTTGGGCTCGTAGTGCTGCAGGGCCGATCGCCCCAGCAATTCGACCGAAGGGTGCCAGTGGTGCTTGGAATTCTCAGGAACCGGCAATACATTCAGCTTGCCTGCCCGCCTGGTCAGAAGCATGTCCGCGCCGCCTCGGCCGATGTAGACTGTGCCCGCCTCGACGGGCAGCGTTTTCGATGCCTCGGTTACCGGAAGCGCACAGCACTGATTCAGTCTTTCCGCAAATGCCTTGGTAAACGCCGCCGGCATGTGCTGCGCCACCAGCACCGGCCAGGGAAAGTCCGGCGGCAATCCCGACAGAACGATCTCCAGCGCTCTCGGGCCCCCGGTCGATGCTCCGATGATCAGCAAACCTTCGGAGGTGGCTCTGGACCGCACCGCCAGGGAAAACGCCGCGGTAGCTTTTTTGCGTTGCTCCCGGATGCGCCGGACAACTTCGGATCCTGTCGATCCCTTGGTTTTGACTCGCGCCCGCGCGGCAGCGCGTACCTTGGCGATCAGATCCTCGGCGATCTTGTCGATCGACAGGGAGATGGTGCCGCCGGGTTTGGCAATGTAATCCACCGCGCCCAGATTCAGCGCTTCGAAGGTTGCCAACGCTCCTTGTTCGGTGAGCGAAGAGACCATCACCACCGCAACCGGCCGCTCGGCCATGATGAGCGAGAGCGCTGTCAATCCGTCCATCTCCGGCATGTTGACATCCAGGGTCACCACTTCCGGTTCGAATTCCAGGTTTTCCCGCACCGCTTCGGCCCCGTTTCTAGCCTGGCGGATGTCGAAGTCGCCCTCGGCCTGAAACAGCGTCATCAACTGACGCCGCATCAGGGCCGAGTCATCGACTATCAACAGCTTGATTGGGGTCGTCATGGGCTTAGGCGACGATACTGGCCAGAGCTGCCAGTTCCTTCTTCGCCATAAGGTGCGGTGGATCGATCAGTTGCACCATACGCTTTTGCTTCTCGAGGTTGGCCATGCGGCTCAACAGAAGGCTCTGCTGATCCGACAGTTGCGGCGACGCTTCGATGGCTGCCTTGGGAATCTTCAGCACCTCGGCCACCTGATCCACAATGAACCCGGTGCGCACATTGGAGATCAGAAAGACCATGATTCGTTGCCGGTCGGTGCGTTCCACCTGCTTGAGACCGAGGCGCAGGCGAAGATCGATCACCGGCAGAACGGAGCCGCGCAGATTGATGACGCCCTCGACAAAAGAAGGCGCTTGCGGAACCCTGACCAGAGCCTCGGGGACGCGGACAATCTCCTGCACGCTGGCGATCGGCGCGCCGAATTCCTCCTTGTCGAGGCGGAAGATCACCACCTGCTCGTCATCGTCCAGATCGTCGTCCACTTCCCCGGCGATCAGATCGCTTTCCTCTTCGCTTTTGCTCACGGCGCTCAGTGCCTCCTTGATTACGGAATGGCCAAACAGATTGCGCGCGGTGACAATCGACACCAGGCGCTTGCCATTGTCCAGCCGGCAGATTGAGGTGATTTCGGCGAGATTGCCCTCGCGGGCCAGCAATGCGGGGAGCGCGTCCACTCCGGTCTTGGCGACCCGAAGCACCTCGCTGACCGCATCCACCACCACGCCTACGGAGACGCCATTCAGCGTCAGCACGACGATGCGGCTTTTTTCGTCCAGATCGCGGTGCTCGATGGCAAACATGCTGCGCAAGTTGACCAATGGCAGCAAACGGCTGCGCAGGGTCATCACGCCCAGCACGTGCGAATCCGAGTGCGGCACATGCACCACCGCCTCCGGAACCTGCACGATCTCCTGCACCTCTTCGATGGCGATGGCATACTCCTGGCCATCCACATCGAAGCTCACCAGTTGCAGTTCGTCGCTGCTGTCTTCTTCCTCAACCTCGACGTTGGCCTGCACCGCGCCTGCCGTACCCGCGTTCCTGGTGAGAGACGCGATCTGCGTGAACTCCTTCTCGATGAGTTTGAGAAAGTCCAGCACCATGATCATGGGGTGGCCGCCCACGTCCTTGAGCAAGCCGGAAAGCACCTCGGTATTGACCGTGGTGCGGATCGAGCCAACGTCTTCGATGTGGTTGGCATCCACGCCCACCACGCTCGAAACACGATCGACGACAAAGCCCAACGGCTGCCCCACGTCCACCACCAGGGCGCGCGTCGAGTCGTCATGGGCCAGTTCGGGAAAGCCGAAAAGACGCCGCAACGAGATGATCGGCAATACTTTGCCGCGCAGATTCGCGAGGCCTTCCAATGCCGCCGGAGCAAGAGGAACGCGCACCACATCGGGAACGCGAATGATCTCTTTTACCGGAGTCATATCGGCGGCGAAGACCTCTTCACCGGCAATGAAGACGACAAACTGCTGTGTGCCCTGTTGTGTAGTGGAGGTGCGCGGCCCGCTCTCGTTCCGATCGAGGCTCACCTCCTCAGGTTGATGAATATTCGCGCCTCGCACGTCGAGTTCGCTCTCGTCGGGATCCATCACGGCGACGCTTCCCGCATCCTCTTGCTGTTTCAAGATTCGTTTCGTCATCGCGGCCTCCTTACCCTGCAGCCTGAAGTTCGTCCGCCAGGGATGCAATCTCTTCGATAGCGGCAGATAGGTCCTCGGCTCCCTTGGACTGCTGCTGGGCGGCGCCGAATGCCTCGGTGGCTGCCCGGTCGGCTTCGGTCGCGGCAGAGGAAATCTGCTCGATCCCCTTCTTCACCTGGCCGATTGCGCCGGAGATTTCGTCGGAAGCGGCAAGAATCTCCGCCGTGCCCTTTTCCACCACCAGGATGTCGGTCTCGATCGTCACCAGGTCGATGTTGGTTTTCTTGGCCTTCTCCACCTCGGCCAGCGCCGCCACCACGATCTCGCTCAGGTCGCGGCCAACCACGCCGATCTGGTCCTGCACCGCCTTCACAAGGTCCTTGATCCGGTCGGCATTTTCCGACGAATCGTGGGCCAGGTTGCGGATGTCGGTGGCCACCACGACGAAGCCCTTGCCGAACTCTCCGGCCCTGGCGGCTTCAATGGCGCCGTTCACGGCCAGCATGTTGGTCTGGATGGATACAGTACTGATGGCCTCGACGATCTTGTCGATGCGTCTCGATACCAGTTCCAGCGCGTTCATCTGCTTGATGCTGGCGCGGGAGGCTTCGGCCGAAGTGGAAAGGCCGGTCACCAGCCCATTGATGCCGATCTTGTTCTCGTCCAGCAACTTCTTGATTGCAACTACCTTCTCCGCGCTGACGGTAGCGCGTTTCTGGGCCACATCCAGCCCTTTCTCGATCTCGTTGGTGGCCGCGGACGACTCCTCGGAGGCCGCCGACTGCACCTCGGCGCTTTTCTTGATCAGGTTCAGAGCGGCCATGATCTGGGCGCTGGAGCGATTGATCTCCTGCACCGCCGAGGAAAGCTCCTCGGCTGATGAAGCTACCTGTTCCGCGCTCTTGGCCACATCGGTTGAGTTCTTCAAATCCTCCGCCAACTCCGACAGAGCCTGGGCCGCCTGCTCGCATTCGTTCAGTGCCAGGGTCTGCTCGGCCACGGTCTTGGCCGATTCCTGGGCCGCGGAAGACTGCTCCTCGGCTGCCGCCGCAATGCTCTGCGATCCCTTCAACGCCTGTTGGGCGGCTAAGTTCGATTGTCCGGCGTTGACGCCAACTTCCGTGATTCCCCTGACGATCTCAATCACCGCCGTGCGGATCTCTTCCATCTGAATGGTGACGGTCTTGCCCTTTTCAACTTCTTCTTCAATGGTCTTCGCCGAGGCGTTGATGCCGTCGGCAATGGTTTTCACGTCCACCTGAATCTGCCCAACCAGCTCCTGAATCTGTTTGGCGCTTTTCTCCGAGGTCTCGGCCAGTGTTCGCACTTCATCGGCCACCACCGCGAAACCCTTGCCATGCTTGCCGGCGCGGGCGGCTTCAATGGCCGCATTCAAGGCCAGCAGGTTGGTCTGGTCGGCGATACGCGCCACCGCTTTCACAATGTCGCCGATATTGGCTGCCTGCTTTTCAAGCTCCACCACCATGCGCACTGAAGCGATCTGGCGCTGCCCGGCTACCGCGACATTGGTGATCAGGCTGGCTACGTCGGTGCCGCTTTGAGCGATCAGGGTCTGAATGACTTCACCCTTGCCGCGCCCCAGGTCGGCGTTTCGCAACTGGCGCGTAAGCGCGGCGCCCACCTGCTGAAATGCTTCCAGAGACTGTTGCGCCGCGCTCGAGGCTTCTTCCGCCCCAGAGGCGATCTGGTCGCTGGCGCGCTTCAATTCCTCGGCCGCCGAAGAGGCCTCGCCGATGCCCGAGGCCAACTGGCCGGTGGCCGCGGCGATGCGCTCCGCCGCCTGTTGCTGTTTGGCGAGGGTTCTCGCCTTTTTGCGCTGTGCTTCCGCCTCGCGGGTGGCTACGACTGTTGACTTTCCATCCGTTACGGCGGTTATTGCCTGGACGGTCGCTTTCTTGACGAGTGCCATGCCTGATCCTTTCGTGACTCCTGCTCCAGGACGCGAATCCGCGATGCTTCCGTACCCGGAATCCGCGAGAAGAGAGGAAATGTGCGAGAGCGGGCGCAGTTGCGCTGCGCTCGGTGGGCCTATGGAAAACCTCCGCGAGCGATCGTCGATGTCCTGGGCTTATAAGCGGTGCGACGTTGCAATTGGTTGGCCCGGTGCTGCTTATAGCTGGAAGACAATCGGCCACTCGTTGCGAGGGCGGTGCGGTTCGTAGTCTCGATTACGCGAGGTCCTTGCCCTGGCGCATGAATGGTTTTGCAAAGATGGGAGAGGACGAGTCCGGTGGCAGTCAGTCCATCATTGTCGTTGCGCTACGGTTGCAAACGAAACGGTTGGCTCCTCAACCTGGCGCAGGGATGCTGATTTCTCTGCGCCACGATTTAATAATCGGTTCTGTGCAGGGAAATGCTCACCGGAAATGATGGTTGCGCTGCATTGCAATTCAGGGTTGGGCTGGAGTGGAGTACCGTTGCCCAATTCGGGAAATTTCAAGAACCTGTCTGCCAGGCTGCGGAAAAACTCTGGCCAAGGGCTTCGCCCTCGAAATCCCTTTGTTTACGGGGCCAGTCTTAACATGTTAAGAGCCCCTCGGAATTGTTGAAGTGTTTTTGTTTACGATTTGAGCGGTAAGAATCCAATCGCGGCACTGGTTTTAAAAGGGCACGACCTCAGTCGTGCCGCAAACACTTTCAAATCATCGCGGGCTTTACAGGCTGCGGAAACCTAAGCCATTCGGTATCAAACACTTGCGAACGCCACCCCGAGCTGGGTACAGGCGCTGTATCCCAGTACGCATCCTGTAACCAAAACATTTAAATGAACTTAAAGAGAAATCGACACCCCGCGAACAGCCACTGTGAAAAAGTGAAGCAGCCCACGCGCAATGACTGCTTTCCACTCGATAAGTCGCCAGGCGCCTCCCGCCCAATCGCGCCATAGTCTCCCTTCGCCGCAGTCGTGCTCAATTACACTGCTTAATAGACCAACCATGTCGGACATTCTTCACAAAACGCGCACCACTCTGGAAATGATCAAGTGGGAGCACTCCATCTTCGCACTGCCATTCGCGCTGACGGCCGTGCTGCTGGCAGCCAACGGGCTTCCCGCCTGGCGCACTGTCGCGTTGATCCTGGTGGCCATGGTCGCGGCGCGCTCCGCGGCCATGGCCTTCAACCGCTGGGCCGATGCCGATCTCGACTCCGCCAACCCCCGCACCAGCAGCCGCGCCATTCCCGCTGGCTTGCTTTCGCGTCAGTTTGTTCTCGGCTTCACGCTGCTCATGACGCTGGCTTTTGTCGCCGCCGCCGCCGGACTGAACCGTCTCACTCTCTACCTCTCGCCGCTGGTGCTCCTGGTTCTGTTCGGCTACAGCTACATGAAGCGCATCACCCGCTGGTCGCACCTGATTCTGGGTCTCGCGCTCGGTCTCGCTCCCTCGGCCGCGTGGATCGCCGTCCGTGGCACCCTCGACGCGCGCATCGTCGTGCTTACTGCGGCGGTCACGTTGTGGGCAGGCGGTTTCGACGTGCTTTACGCCTGCCAGGACTACGAGCACGACCGCGACGCCGGACTCTATAGCCTGCCCCGCGCCATAGGAATCCCCAAAGCCTTCTGGGCAGCCCGCGCCATGCATCTGGCCATGCTCGGGCTTCTCATCTGGTTCGGCCTTCTCTTTCATTTTCTTGCGCTCGGCTGGGCAGGCATCGCCGCCGTGGCTCTGCTGCTGGCTTACGAACACTCCATCGTTTCCCCTCGCGATCTGCGCCGCCTCAATGCCGCATTCTTCACCATGAACGGCGTCATCGCCATGGTCTTCTTCGCCTTCGTCGCCGCCGACCTCTGGCTACGGTAAGAATTGGTCCATTAACCTGGATTTCTGTGAAGGGTACGGGCTTTACAGGCTGCGGAAAAACTCGATCTTGGCACAAAACCTCAAGGCTTTGTATCAGGGCACGACTTGCCGGGGTCCCCGGCGACAGGTCTTCGTTGCAGGGGTGGCTTGAGTCGTGCCGCAACTGCCGTAAAATCAACGTGGACTTCAGCCCCTGAACGACTGTCATTCTGGGTTCTCGCCAGAATCAGGCCTTTTTCCGCAGCCTGTTAAGCCCCTGAGGGAATGTTGGTTTGGCAAGTAGGCTTCTGAATAATCCCATCCGTCTCTCGAGCAGCCAACCCTGTAGTATGGTCAATTCCATGAACATTGCAATTCAAGGAGAACCCGGCTCCTTCAGCCACGAAGCGGCACTGAAGCTGGTTCCGGGCGCCACCATTGTTCCCTGCGCGCTTTCCGCGGAAGTCTTCGCCGCGCTCACTTCCGGAAAAGTGGACGCCGCGGTCATTCCCATTGAGAACAGCCTCGCCGGCTCCGTCTCGGAGCACTTTGACCTGCTGCTCACCCACGACGTGAAGGTGGAGCAGGAAACTCTGCTCCGCATCCGCCACAACCTGATCGCGATTCCAGGCGCCGTGACCAGCGAGATCGACCGCGTCTTCTCGCATCCCGTGGCTCTGGCGCAGTGCCGGCTCTTCCTGGCCCAGCATCCAAGGATGGAAGCCTTCGCCTCCTACGACACCGCCGGAAGCGTGAAGCAACTGGTCGATCTCCGCGACCGCCATGCGGCCGCCATCGCCAGCGAAGCGGCCGCGCAGTATTACGGCGCCGAAATTCTGCAGGCCGGCATCGAGGACAATGCGGAGAACTTCACGCGCTTCTTCCTGGTGCGCCGCGCGTCCGACTCCGTTGCCGATCCAGGATCGAACAAGCAATCGAACAAGCTTAGCCTAGCATTTTCCGTCGAAAACCGCCCCGGTTCGCTGGTAGCGGTGCTCAACGAGCTTGCAGACCTGGGCACCAACCTTACCAAGATCGAGTCGCGGCCCGTGCACGGCAAGCCCTGGGAGTACATCTTTTATGTGGACTGCCAAATCCGCTCTTCCGACGAAGGCTCGCGGGCTCTCGAGGCGCTCGGCAGGCACTGCGCCATGGTCAAAGAACTGGGCCGCTACCAGGAGGCGTCCCGGTAACACCCACCTCCGGCAACTGCGCGATTGGCGTCATGCCTGAACAAAAACAAACGGGGACAGGCCAAGGCCCGTCCCCGCATCGAGTGTTCCAGATTGGTGATCTCTGTATTTAGAAGTGATAGGCCACGCCGACGACCGGATTGCTGATGTTGTACCAGCGCTTGGTATCCAACTGGGCATCGCCGAATGTAGGCACCTTGGTGACCCAGCCGCGATACTCGGCGCGAATGTCAAAGCTGGGGCTGATCTCGTATGCAAATCCGGCTCCGTAGATGGCGCCGACTTCAGTCTGCTGTTTTACGTCGAGCGACGTGGTTCCGGAGTTGCGGATGGGCAAAAAGATGAAGCCGCCCGGGCCTCCCTCCACAAATGGATTCAAGTTCTTGAAGACAAAAGATTTAACGAAGGCAGCCGACATCTCCTGGGTGCGGGTGTTGATGTTGTAGTGGTCGGGATTCGCGTAGTAGTGAATGTTGTTCTCGTAGGTCATCTGGTAGTTGGCCTCTAAGGCAGCGGTGGGCGTCAGCATGAATCGATAGCTCAACAGCCCGCCAAAGGCGCGGTTCGCGCTCACCTGAACAGTGGTGGACGAGGCCATGAACGGCTCAATGAGTCCCGTTCCACTAAGGCTGATGTCTTGACGGCTCTCCTGAGCGCGGCCTGCGGCCACACTCACGGCCAACAGGAATACTAATAAGGCGATCTTCTTCATTCGGTCCTGAACCTCGCGACTGCACTCGCCGTCCGGCTGGCAAAGAGCTTGTCGATTCCGGTGCGCCGGTTGGATCCGGGCCCCGCTCTCAGCATTGTAAATGCCCTGACCGGGTCGGGTGGCCCTCGTGCTCGCGCAATCGTCTCCTGCTATAGACGCACGCCAATTCAATCCGGCGTCTTCGCCTTTCCCCGCCCGCGTAAACCAGCCCATATTTGCACTCGAAATCTGCTCCCAATTCCCAAGTTCCTCAGTCCCTTAGTCCCTGTTTTTTCACCCCACCCGTTCCACATGAAAATAGAAAGGCGGTCCCTGCTGCTTGGCCAGTGCGCGCACCGTGTGCAGAAAGGCCTTGCCCGCATACGAGAGCGTCGCCTGCCGGCGGTGCACCAGCCGCAATACCCGGCGCATTTCCAGCTCGTCCACGGGAATTCTCACCAGGTCTCCGGCTTCCAGCTCCCGCGCCACCGTCAGATGAGGAACCAGTGCCACCCCATTGCCCATGGCCACAAAGCGTTTGATGGCCTCGATGGTCGGCAGTTCAATGCCCATATTCAGCGGCGTGCGATAGCGCTGGAAAGCCTCAATCACCTTCCGGCGCAGTGGAGAAGTCACATTGTGGGCTACAAACAGCTCGCTCCCCAGCTCGTTGATGGAGACGCGAGGGGCCGAGGCCAGCGGATGCTGCGGTCCGACGATGAAGGCCAGGCTATCGGCGTAAACGGCAATGGTTCGGAACTGCGCCGGATCGGGCCGGAACGAGATGACGCCCAGCTCGAAGGTGCGCAGGCTCAGTTCCTCGGGAATCCGCGACGCCAGCATCCGGTGCACGGTCACGCTCACGTGCGGAAACTCGCGGCGAAAGGCGTCGATGGCCGGCAGCAGGTACATACAGGTGTACTCGTTGGCGGCCAGTTGCAGATGGCCGCGCTCCAGGCTCTTCAACTCGCCCAGCGCGCTTGAGGCCTCGCGGCGCAGCGCCAGTAGCCGCAGCGCATAATCGCGCAGCAGTACCCCGGCCGCGGTCAGGGAACCATCGCGTGCCGCGCGATCGAACAGCGTCTCGCCCACCGACTCCTCGAGCTTGCGGATCACCTGGCTCACGGCAGGCTGTGTCCGGTGCAGCCGCACCGCCGCTCGCGAAAAGCTGCGCTCCTCGGCTACGGCCAGAAATGTTTCCAGTTGGTTCAGTTCCATTGCGGGACTCCGAGAGACAGCTTCTAGCTTCTAGCCTCCAGCTCCTAGCTTTTCATTCCCGACGCCCGCCTGCGGACGAACCGAGCAAATACCGATCTGCACCAGCGCCATCAATTGTTGGCTCATGCACTATTGCCGAGCTAAAAGCTAGGAGCTAGAGGCTAGAAGCTGTATCTCATCATAAGCAATTTTAATCGCTTCTACAATAATTATAACTTTGCCTTATACGGCCTCGATGCGAGACACTAGCATGGTTAGACGAGGGGTTTCCCCTGGCAGGCAAACCATGAGTTCAAACCACGTAGCCTTTTTCGACACCACCTTGCGCGACGGCGAGCAGTCTCCGGGTTGCAGCATGACCACGCAGGAGAAGCTCACCATGGCTCATGCCCTTGAAGACCTGGGCGTGGACATCATCGAAGCCGGTTTTGCCATGGCTTCGGAGGGCGACTTCGCGGCTATCGCCACCATTACGCAGGCCGTGCGCAAGCCGCGCATCGCGTCCCTCGCCCGCGCCAAGACAGAAGACATCGAGATGGCTGCCCGCGCGCTGCAGTTTGCCGACCGCGCCCGCATCCATGTATTTCTGGCCTCGAGCGATCTGCATCTCGAATACAAGCTGAAGCTCGGCCGCGCGGAAGCTCTCGACCTCTGCGGCGACTCCGTGCGCCTGGCGCGCTCGCTGGCCGACGACGTCGAGTTTTCGCCCGAAGATGCTACCCGCTCCGATCGCGATTTTCTGGTCGAGATGGTGCGCATCGCTGTCGAAGCCGGCGCCACCACCATCAACATGCCCGACACCGTGGGCTATTCCACCCCTGAAGAATATGGCCGCATGTTCCGCGAGGTGCGCGAACGCATTCCCGCCATCGACGCGCAGGGAATCATCCTTTCTTCGCACTGCCACGACGATCTCGGCCTGGCAGTAGCCAACTCGCTGGCCGCTATCGACGCCGGCGCGCGCCAGGTGGAGTGCACCATCAACGGCATCGGCGAACGGGCCGGCAATGCATCCCTGGAAGAGATTGCCGCCGCCCTTTATGTGCGCGGCGACCGTTATGGCGTCAGCACCTCCATCAAGCTCGCCCAGCTTTATCCCACCAGCGAGGTGCTCGGCCAGCTCATCACCTTCAAGCCATCGCCCAACAAGGCGGTGGTCGGGGCCAACGCCTTCGCCCACGAGTCCGGCATTCACCAGCACGGCATGTTGGCCAACCCGCTATGCTATGAGATCATGACCCCGCAACTGGTGGGCGTGGCCAAGACGCACCTGGTCCTCGGCAAGCACTCCGGCCGCGCCGCCCTGCGCCATCGGCTCGAGCAACTCGGCTTCGCGCTTACTCGCGAGGAATTGCAGCACGTCTACTATCGTTTTGTTGCGCTTGCCGACCGCAAGAAGAACATCTACGACCAGGATCTGGTCGGCCTGCTCCCCGACGGAATTCGCGAACGGCGGCAGGAGCCCGTATCAGAGCTCGACTAGGCACGACCGCGATGGAAGCGAATTGGGCTTCGCGTCAGCACGCACGGGGCATCCTGTAAGAAAACTTCTGCGGGAAAGGTTTTGTAACAGGGCACGACTTTAGTCGCGCCGCAACGATCGCAAAATTGAAGTGGGGCTTTAGCCCCTGAGGGAAACAAAGGCAAATGCATCTCAAAATACTGGTCACAGCAGGCGACGGCATCGGCCCCGAAGTTACCAACGAAGCGGTCGCGGTCCTCAAGGAAGTGGCGGCAATTAGCGGTCACACGCTTGAGTTTGACGCAAAGCGCATCGGCGGCGTTGCGATCGTGCAGGACGGCACACCGCTTCCTGCGGAAACCCTCGCCGCCGCGCTCTCGTCGGATGCGGTTTTGCTCGGCGCGGTCGGCGGCAACGAGTTCAACTCGCTGGCTCCCGACAAGCGCCCCGAGGCCGGCCTGCTCCAAATCCGCGCCGCGCTGGGCGGATTCGCCAACCTGCGCCCTGCCTTCGCCTTCAAGGAGCTTGCGGTCAACAGCCCGCTGCGTCCCGAGATCGTCGAGGGCGCAGACATTCTCTTTGTCCGCGAACTGCTTGGCGGCCTCTACTTCGGCAAGCCCCGCGAATGGAACAAGGCCAGCGGCGAAGCCTGGAACACGATGCGTTACACGCGCGATGAAGTAGCCCGCGTAGCTCGCATCGCTTTCAAACTGGCGCAAGTCCGCCGCAAAAAGCTCACCAGCGTGGACAAGGCCAACGTGCTTGAAGTTTCGCAGTTGTGGCGCGCCGCCGTCATCGAAGTCGCCGCCGAATTTCCCGACGTGGCGCTGGAGCACCAATATGTCGACGCCATGGCCATGCACATCATGAATCGCCCGCGCGACTTCGATGTGGTGCTGACGGAGAATCTCTTCGGCGATATTCTCACCGACGAGTCCGCGGTGATTACCGGCTCGCTCGGCATGTTGCCCTCGGCCACCATCGGCGGCAAAGTCAATTTGTACGAACCGGTCCACGGCTCCGCGCCCGACATTGCAGGCAAGGGCCTGGCCAATCCGCTCGGCGCCATCCTCACCGGCGCGCTCGTTTTGCGCCACTCCGGCGGGCTTGAGGCCGAAGCCGCAGCGATTGAAGCATCGGTCCGCAAGGTGCTCGAAAAAGGCTTTCGTACGCCGGACCTGGTGCGCGGCAATGCCCAAGGTCTCCCGGTCCTCTCAACCACAGAGATGGGCGCCAAGGTCCGCGAGACAGTAAGAAAGCTGCTCGTGAGCGCATAGGAGCCTTCAGCTCTCAGCCTTCAGTTCGATTTGCGCTAACCAACGGAACTGGCGACGGGGAATTGGAGCGGCGCTTGTAAGAATGCATGAAGATTGGATCGGCAACACCGAAGCTGATAGCTGAAAGCTGATAGCTAAAAGCTGGCACTTAAGGAGTTTCATGAGTACCGAACCAAAAACGCTATTTGAAAAGGTATGGGAGCAGCACGTCGTGGTCGCGCCCGAGGGCGAGCCGACCGTGCTCTACGTCGACCTGCAGTTGCTGCACGAGGTCACGTCGCCGCAGGCATTTGAAGGTCTCCGCCTCGCCGGCCGCAAGGTGCGGCGTCCCGATCGCTCGATCGCAACGGTGGATCACAATGTGCCCACGACGATCGGAGGCCGCCTCAATATCGTCGACCAGATCGCGGCCACGCAGATCGCTACTCTGCGCAAGAACTGCGCCGATTTCGGCATCGAGCTCTACGACGTCGATTCCCGCGACCAGGGAATTGTGCACGTCATCGGTCCGGAGTTGGGCATCACCAAGTCGGGCATGACGATTGTGTGCGGCGATTCGCATACCTCGACGCACGGCGCATTTGGCGCGCTGGCCTTCGGCATCGGCACCAGCGAAGTCGAGCACGTGCTGGCGACGCAAACGTTGCCGCAATCGAAGCCGAAGACCTTCCGCATCGCGGTCGAAGGCCGACTGCCGCGCGGCGTCACCGCCAAGGACATCATCCTCGCCATCGTCGGCCAGATCGGCACCGACGGCGCAACGGGATGCGTAATCGAGTACGCAGGCTCCGCCATCCGCGCCCTTTCGATGGAAGGCCGCATGACCGTTTGCAACATGAGCATCGAAGCCGGCGCGCGTGCGGGCATGATCGCTCCCGACGCAACGACGTTTGCATATTTGAAGGGCCGCCGCTTCGCACCGAAAGGCGCAGCTTGGGATAAAGCGGTTGCGGAGTGGAGCAAGCTGCCCACCGATCCCGGCGCGCGATTCGATCGCGAACTCGTCATTGATGCGGCTTCGCTGGTTCCGTATGTCAGTTGGGGCACCAGTCCCGGCATGGTTGCGCCCGTTACCTCCGCCGTGCCCGATCCGGCAGCCGCGGCCAATGAACAGGATCGGAGATCGTTCGAGCGCGCGCTTGAGTATATGAACCTCAAAGCAGGTACGCCCCTCGAAGAGGTGGTCATTGACCGCGTCTTCATTGGCTCCTGCACCAATGGCCGTCTTGAAGATCTGCGCGCCGCGGCCCGCATCGCCGCCGGCTACAAGGTCTCCAGCCACGTCGGCGCCATGGTTGTCCCCGGTTCGCAGGCCGTCAAGGCCGCCGCGGAAGCCGAAGGCCTGGACCGCGTCTTTATCGAGGCCGGCTTCGACTGGCGCGAGCCCGGTTGCTCCATGTGCCTGGGCATGAATCCCGACATTCTTGAGCCGGGCGAGCGCTGCGCCTCCACCAGCAACCGCAACTTTGAAGGCCGCCAGGGCCGTGGAGGACGAACCCACCTGGTTTCGCCGGAGATGGCCGCCGCGGCCGCCATTGCCGGGCACTTCGTCGACATTCGCAACTGGACCATCCACGATTCTGCCCGTGAAGAGGTAAAAGCCTGATGGAACCCTTTCGCACACTGACCGCGCTGGCTCTGCCGCTCGACCGCACCAACGTCGACACCGACCAGATTATTCCCAAGCAGTTCTTGAAGCGCATCGAGCGCACCGGCTACGGCGAGTTCCTGTTTTTCGATTGGCGCCGCACTGCGTCCGGCGACCCCGATCCGTCTTTCGAGTTGAACGATCCGCGCTACAAAGGCTCAAAAATCCTCATCGCCGGCAAAAACTTCGCCTGCGGTTCCAGCCGTGAACATGCGGCATGGGCGCTCTCCGACTACGGATTCCGCGCCGTCATCGCGCCTACCTTCGCCGACATCTTCTTTTCCAACGCCGGCAAAAACGGCATCGTCCTCGTTCGCCTCAGCGAAGAGCAAGTCGCCGCGCTGCTCTCGAACGCCAAGACGATTCCCAACTATCAACTCACCGTCTCGCTTGAAGCGCAGACGGTCACCGACGGCCGAGGCTTCATCGCGAAGTTTGAAGTCGATCCCTTCCGCAAATTCTGCCTGCTCGAAGGGCTTGACGATATCGGCCTGACGCTGCGCCACGAGGCGGCGCTCGACGCTTTCGAAGCCAGGCACGACGAAGCTGGTTGGCTGAAGGCTAAGTGACAGCTTCTAGCTCCTAGCTTCTAGCCTCTAGCTCGTCGAACAACTGCGAATTGCATTGATAAAACGATTAACAACCGCACAGTAGCAATCGAATGACAGCAAGAACATTAACCGCATCACAAACAAGCTAGAGGCTAGAAGCTAGCAGCTAGAAGCTGGTTTTCAGCGAACGAAGAGAGCAAATGACTATCGAAGGCAAGCGTCAAAGCATTCCATTGACCGAAGGCCCCAGCCGCGCCGCCGCGCGTTCCTATCTGCGCGGCTCCGGCTTCGCCAAAGAAGATCTGCACAAGCCCATCATCGGCATCGCCAACACATGGACCGAGATCGGCACCTGCAATGTCCATCTCCGTGAAATAGCCGAGGCCTTGAAGGAGGGCATCCGCGAAGCCGGCGGCACGCCCATGGAGTTCAACACCATCACCATCTCCGATGGCATCACCATGGGCACGCAGGGCATGAAGGCCTCGCTGGTTTCGCGCGAAGTCATCGCCGACTCCATTGAGTTGGTTGCTCGCGGCAATCTCTTCGACGGACTCGTGGGCATCGGCGGCTGCGACAAGAACATGCCCGGCATCATCATGGCGCTCTGCCGGCTCGACATTCCCGGCATGATGCTCTACGGCGGATCGATTGCGCCCGGTAAATTGAACGGTGTCGACATCACCATTCAGAATGTCTTCGAAGGCATCGGCTCCCATGCCGCCGGCAAAATCGACGACGCCGGCCTTGAAGCGCTGGAAGCCAACGCCTGTCCCGGCGCGGGCGCCTGCGGTGGCCAGTTCACCGCCAACACCATGGCCATGAGCGGCGAAATTCTGGGCATCTCGCCCATCCAACTTTCCGGCGTTCCCGCCACCAACGCAGACAAGCACGCCGCCACACGCGAAGCAGGCCGCATCCTCATGGACGCCGTCCGCGCCAACCGCCGCCCCTCGCAGATCATCACCCGCAAATCCCTTGAGAATACCATCGCCAGCGTAGCCGCCAGCGGCGGTTCGACCAATGCAGTGTTGCACCTGCTGGCCATTGCACGCGAGATGGACATTCCGCTTTCGATCGACGACTTCGACATCATCAGCAAGCGCACGCCCTACATCTGCTCGCTGACGCCGGCAGGTAAGTATGTTGCCTCCGACTACCAGGCTGCAGGCGGCTCGCGCCTGCTGGCCAAGCGCCTCATCGATGCCGGCCATGCAGATGGATCCACTCTCACCATCAGCGGCAAGACATTGGCTGAAGAAGCCGCGCTCGCCAAAGAGACGCCGGGACAGGATGTAATACACACCTTCGAAAACCCCATCAAGCCCAACGGCGGCCTCGTGATTCTCAAAGGCAATCTCGCCCCCGAGGGCTGCGTCATGAAGATTGCGGCGGCCAATAAGTTGGAGCATCGCGGCCCCGCGCGTGTCTTTGACACCGAAGAAGCCTGCTTCAAGGTTGTGCAGGCCGGAGGTATCAACCCCGGCGACGTCGTAGTTATTCGTTATGAGGGCCCCAAGGGCGGCCCCGGCATGAGAGAGATGCTGCAAGTGACCGCTGCCATCTCGTCGAATGCGGAGTTAAGCGCACATGTGGCTCTTTTGACCGACGGCCGTTTCAGCGGCGCGACGCGCGGATTCACCGCTGGCCACGTTGCTCCCGAAGCTTTCGTCGGCGGACCCATCGCGGCCGTGCGCGACGGCGACATCATCCACTTCGACATTCCCAACCGCAGGCTCGACGTCGAGATCGGCGACGAAGAAATCGCGGCGCGCCTGAAGGGTTTCAAACCACCGGCTCTGCGCTGGCCCAAAGGCGTCTTCCGCAAATATGTTGACCGCGTCACATCGGCATCCGAGGGAGCAACGACGTAAGAACAGCTTTTAGCTCTTAGCTTCTAGCCTCTAGCTAAAGGCTCGGAACTAAAAGCTGATGACGAATCGAAGGTCGCCGTCGTTGTTAGAAGTGCTTCGGCGGCGAAGTTTGAAAGTAGGGTAGTACGCCGGCTGTACCAGAAAACGAGCTAGAGGCTAGAAGCTGGAAGCTGGCAACTAGAAGCTAGCAGCTAACAAGGAGTTCACATGGGGACCAAAACAAACGCGAACGGAAAGATACCGGACGCAAGCGCTCACCTGACCACGCCCACGCGCCTCACCGGCGCTGAGATTCTGTGGGCCACGCTGGTGGGCGAAGGCGTCACCGATGTCTTCGGCTATCCCGGCGGCGCCATCTTGCCCGCTTACGACGCGCTGCGCAAGTTTCCCATTCACCACGTATTGGTTCGCCACGAGCAGGGCGCCGCGCACATGGCCGATGGTTACGCGCGCGCCTCGGGCAAGGTAGGCGTTTGCATCGCGACCAGCGGCCCCGGCGCAACCAACCTCGTCACCGGCATTGCCACCGCCATGCTCGATTCGATTCCCATGGTCTGTGTTACCGGCAACGTCTCCAGCAAGGTGCTGGGCACCGATGCGTTTCAGGAAGTCGATATCACCGGCATCACGCTGCCCGTCACCAAGCACAACTTCCTCGTCAACCGCACTGAGGACCTGGCAAAGGCGCTGCGTCAGGCCTTTCAGATCGCCAAGTCCGGCCGACCCGGGCCGGTCCTTGTGGACATTACAAAGGATGCGCAACAAGCCACCGCGATCTTCGACTTTGAAGCTGCCAAGCCGAAACCTTACCGTCCGCATCCGATGCTGCACGTAGAAGACAGCGGCCTCGCGCAAGCCGCCGAACTTATCCGCAACGCCAAGTGTCCCGTCATTCTCGCCGGCCACGGCGTCTCGGAATCCGGCGCCATGGAGCAGGTCCGCACCCTTGCGGAGCGTGCGCAGATTCCCGTGGCTCTCACGCTGCTCGGCCTGGGCGCGTTTCCCGCATCGCACCCGCTCAACATGGGCATGATGGGCATGCACGGCGAGTCGTGGGTGAACCACGCCATTCAGCAAGCCGATCTGCTCATCGCCTGCGGCATGCGCTTTGACGACCGCGTCACCGGCAGCCTTGGCACCTATGCCACCAAGGCCAAAAAGATTCACATCGAAGTGGACCCTGCCGAGATCGACAAGAACGTCAAGGTCGATGTGGCCCTGGTCGGCGATCTGCGCGAAGTTCTGGAACAGTTGCTGCCCCGCGTTGCAGGCCGCGACGGCTCCGCATGGCTCAAGACCATCGACTCAAGCAAGGGCGCGGCCGCCGTGCGCAACATCAAGAACCTGCCCGATTCCGGCCACCTCTATGCGGCTCACGTGATGCACGACTTGTGGCGCATCACCGGCGGCAATGCCATCGTGGTCACCGACGTTGGCCAGCACCAGATGTGGGAGGCGCAGTACTTCCACCACGAGCATCCGCGCACGCTCGTTACTTCCGGCGGCCTCGGCACCATGGGCTTCGCGCTGCCCGCGGCCATCGGCGCAAAATTCGCCTGCCCCGACAAGGAAGTCTGGGTCATCGCCGGCGACGGCGGCTTCCAGATGACCGCGGCCGAACTCTCCACCATCGTGCAGGAAAAAATCAAAATCAACATCGCCATCATCAACAACGGCTACCTGGGCATGGTGCGCCAGTGGCAGGAGTTTTTCTACGAGAGCAACTACCAATCCACGCCGCTGATCAGCCCCGACTTCGTGAAATTGGCTGACGCGCACGGCATCGCAGGCCGCGCCGTCCGAACCCGCGCTGAAGTGGCCTCCGCCGTTGAAGCTGCTCGCACCGCCAAGGGCGCATACCTGCTTAACTTCATGGTCGAAAAGGAAGATTCGGTCTACCCGATGATTCCCGCCGGCAGCGCACTGCACGAGATGATCCGCCGTCCCGAGAAGGACCCGCTGCTCGAGTCGCCGGAGGAACTGTAAGACAGCTTCTAGCTTCTAGCTCCTAGCTTTTCAACGCCAGTTGCACATGTGTTGCGGCGCGTTTGAGGCAGGAGCAAAGAAGCTAGAGGCTAGAAGCTAGGAGCTAGTTCATGCTGCACACATTCGTTTCATACGTTGAAGACAAACCCGGCGTTCTGACGCGCGTTGCTTCGCTGTTCCGGCGCCTGAACATCAACATCATTTCGCTGACGGTCGGCCGCAGCGAGCGCGCGGGACTTTCCCGCATGACCATCGTCGCCGAAGCTTCGGGCGAGGGTGGCCACCGCATCCGCGCCAGCCTGTTTAAACTGGAGAATGTCGTCGATGTGGACGACATCGCCCAGGCGCCCTCGGTCACTCGCGAGCTGGCCCTCATCAAGGTGACTGCGACGCCTCAGAATCGGTCCCAGATCTTCGACCTGGTCGAGGTCTATCGTGCCCGCATTGTCGACCTCACCTCGGAGTCGCTCATTATCGAGATGACCGGCGTCGAAAGCAAGATCGAAGGCCTCATCGAGGTGCTGCGCGAAGACGAGGGCCGCATTCTCGAAATCTGCCGCAGCGGCAAAATGACCATGCGCCGCGGCTACCACACCAGTGGCGTACTGCGGGCCTTGGGCACCGGCGAGGACGAGCAGGGCAGAGAAATTTTGGAAGACAACGCGGCCGTCGAGCCGGAGTAGCTTTGGCCGCTCGTCCGTGCCAACGTACTTTTTTTGAATCAACCCCTAACCGCGCAAGCAAAAAAGGAAAACCGAGAAAATCATGGCGAAGACTTATTACGATCACGATGCCGATCTGTCCCTCATCCAGGCGAAAAAGGTAGCCATCATCGGCTACGGCTCCCAGGGGCATGCCCATGCTCTTAACCTTAAGGATTCTGGTGTTCAAGTAAAAGTCGGCCTTGCGCCCAACTCCAAGTCCATCGCCAAGGCGCAGAAGGCGGGCCTTGAAGTGGTCACTGTCCCCGAGGCCACCAAGTGGGCCGACGTCGTGATGGTTCTGGTCCCCGATCAGACCGCGGCCAAGTTGTATGCCGAAGAGATCGGGCCCAATCTCTCCGCGGGCAAGCTGCTTCTCTTCGCCCACGGCTTCAACATTCACTACAAGACCATCGTTCCCGCGGCAGGCATCGATGTCGGCATGGCCGCTCCCAAGGCGCCCGGCCATCGTGTGCGCGAAGTCTTCACCGAGGGCGGCGGCGTTCCCTGCCTCATCGCCGTTCACCAGGACGCGACCGGCAACGCCCACGCCCTTACCCTCAGCTACCTCAAAGGTATCGGCGGCACACGCGCCGGAGTGCTCGAAACCACGTTAAAAGAGGAGACCGAGACCGACCTCTTCGGCGAGCAGGCCGTTCTCTGCGGCGGCGTCAGCGCGCTCATCAAGGCAGGCTATGAAACCCTCACCGAGGCCGGCTATCAACCCGAGAGCGCCTACTTCGAGGTGCTGCACGAGCTCAAGCTGATCGTCGACCTCATCTACCGTGGCGGGTTGGCCTACATGCGCTACTCCATCTCCGACACTGCCGAGTGGGGTGACTACGTCAGCGGCCCGCGCGTCATCAACGAAGAAAGCAAGAAGGCCATGAAGCAGATTCTCACCGAAATCCAGGACGGCAGCTTTGCCAAGCGATTCCTCGCCGACCAGAACTCCGGCCGCAAGGAATTTTTGGCATTTCGCGAAGCCGAAGCCAAGCACCCGGTCGAGATTGTCGGCAAAAAGCTGCGCGCGCAGATGCCGTTTCTCGATCCTGTTACCGTGGAAGAGGTCGCGAAGAATCGGTAGGAAAAGCAGCCTCCAGCTATCGGCTGCTAGCTGCTAGCTGGAGGCTCGCCGCAAAGACTTGCACAGGTTTTCAAGTTCTGTGGCAAACTCCCACAAGAATTCGACGCCGGGAGGGAGGGTCCTCTGCGACTCACTGTACAGTCGTCTCCGCAAGAGGCTTCCCCTCCTCGAACGCGAACCGTTAAAACGCGGATGCGCTCTCGTTGAGCCGGGGCAGCCGAAACTCTGTTATATCTTCCACTACAAAGAACTCGAAAAAATCCGAATCTGGCCATACTTCGACTATTTGCAAGTCGACCAACTCAAGCAATTTGTGGGTAAAGTCGGCTTGCCCATAACGCCGAGAAACTCGATTTCCGGAATGGCCCGCTTGTATCCTTTGCACGTCGATCTTCGAACTGAAGGTGACGTTCTGAAGGCTTTGGGAGTCTTGATGTATGCCCGCGAAGAGAAGGCAAGGCGAGACCACGAAAAGGCGGCTTTGCGCGCAAGTAAATCGCGCCACCGAGTTACACATCAACCCTTGCTGCTCCCTGACGAGCTAATCGAGCCGAGGGACTTCCCCGAAGGCGGACGGAAGTCATCTATCGTTAATGGATACGAGCGAAATGTACGAGCCAGGGAAGCCTGTATAAAACATTTTGGCCCGTTGTGCTCAGTGTGCGGCCTGGACTTCGAACAGAGGTACGGTAGACTTGGCAACGGTTTCATCCATGTGCATCACATAGTCGAGATTGCAAAAATTGGGAAACAGTACAAGGTCAACCCGAAGAAAGACCTGCGTCCCGTATGCCCAAATTGTCACGCAATGCTACACCGCAATGATCCAATGCTGAGCATCGAGGAACTCAAAGCTCTCCTGACCGATCGCTAAATTCCCAGCAGCCTCTTCAACTCCGGCCCCAAGTCCTGTCCGCCATAGTAGACGCGCAGAATCTCCACCCTTTCGGGCCCGACGCCAAACAGAATGGTCGCTCTGCCCTCGAAACCCATAGTGCGGAGCACAGAGACATGCGTGGGAACGGCTGTTCCTCGTTGAGGAAGAGATGCCAGCGAGAGGCAAGCCTTTTCGATTCGCCCGATGTAATTTGCGGCGATCCTTGGGCTGGCCTGTTTTGAAAAGTAGCGATAAAGCGAGATCAGGTCCTTCCGGGCTCGTGGCCGAAAAAGAACCTCATACCTCATCAAGGTGTCGATTGCCGAGTGGCTTCCCGATGAATTGCGCGCAACTCGCGAAAGACCTGGGCGGCGGGAATGCTCGGCTCTGGATCGGCCAGTGACTCTTCTGCCTGCTGGATCAGCCACTCGTTCAAGCCCGATTCCTCGCGCTCGAGAGCTTGCAGCCCAGCCTGAATTACCTCATCTTGTGAGGAATAGGAGCCGGCTTTCACTCGCTTTTCGACCGCCTCTCGAAACGGCCCAAGATCGACATTCACCGTATTTTGAGCCGTTCCCATGTGAGTCTCCGTGTTCATTATTGTACCCCTCAATCGCCGAAGCAATCGCTCTTGCACTCAAGGTCCGTACGGTCACGTTGCATGAAATACATGATTGATGTAGAGTGTTTCATGTAACGAGGGACTCGTCATGGGATCCGCCGTCACAGAACGTGTACGCAAGCACCGCGAACATTTGCGCGCGGAGGGGCTGAAGCCGGTCCAAATCTGGGTTCCCGATACCCGTTCCGATGCCTTTCGCCGCAAGTGTGAGCAGGAATCGCTCTCGCTAGCCGGCGATCCACTGGAAACCGACACCCTCGCCTGGATTGACGAAGTCGCCGATACGGACGGATGGGTATGAAGCGTGGCGACCTGATCCCCGTGGTTCTTTCCGGGGCCTACGGTAAACCGCGGCCGGCTCTTGTCATTCAGTCAGATCTGTTTCAAAAGCATCCTTCGATTACAATCTTGCCCATCACCAGCGAGTTGCGCCCTATCGAGACCTTCCGCATCGTCGCTGCACCCACCGAGAAAAACGGACTGCGCGCCCCCTCGCAGATCATGGTGGACAAGGCACGCACCATTCCACGCGATAAGGTGGGCGAGCCATTCGGCCAACTCGAGTCGCGCACGCTGACTGCTGTCGACCGCGCACTCGCGGTATTTCTGGGGCTCGCCTGATTCGCCTTCTGAAAGCTGCACAGGGCAATCGCCAAAGCGCGGGCCCAGAACCAAACTCGTCAGCCTCTTATCAGAATGTGTAGTCCGCTTCCACAGTCCGGCATCTCCCCGCCCCTGTAGAATCAACCTGAAACCCGCCTCATTCCGGCATGGGAGGCCCCTTGCTTTACTGGTTGCTCTACGAAAAGCTCTTTCCGTTCTTTCACCCCTTCCGGATCTTCCGCTACCTCACCTTTCGTACTGCTTTTGCCTCTTTGACGGCGCTGATGATCGCGCTCTTTATCGGCCCTTATGTCATTCAAAAGCTGCGTGAGTTCCAGATCGGCCAGTTTGTGCGCGATGATGGACCCCAGTCGCACCTGAAGAAGACCGGGACCCCCACCATGGGCGGCGTACTGATTTGCATCGCGATTTTGCTGCCCACCGTGTTGTGGTCCGATCCAGCCAATCCGCTCGTCTGGATCGCGGTCTTCGCTACGCTCGCCTTCGGCGCCATCGGTTTCGCGGACGACTACATCAAGGTTGTCAAGCGGCGCAGCCTGGGCTTGACGGCGCGGGCAAAGCTCTTGTGGCAGGGCCTCGCCGCTGCCGCCATTGGCATAGCGTTGGTGGTCTTATCGCAGTTCAGGCTGTTTGCCACGCAACTCACCGTGCCCTTCATCAAGAGTTGGCGTCCCGATCTCGAATGGCACTGGCTCGGAACCCTCCCGCACCTGGGCTTCCTGGCGTTTCTGCCCTTTCTCGTCTTTATCGCCTTCGTGCTGGTCGGCTCTACCAACGCCGTCAACCTCACCGACGGCCTCGACGGCCTGGCCATCGGCTGCACCATCGTCGCCGCCGGCGCGCTCACCGTGCTCACTTATGTCAGCGGCAACGTGGTTTTTGCCGATTACCTCGAGCTCCAGCACATGCCCAAAGTGGCGGAGCTAACCGTCTTCTGCGGGTCAATGGTCGGCGCCTCCATCGGCTTTCTCTGGTACAACGCGCATCCAGCCGAAATCTTTATGGGCGACGTGGGATCGCTGGCCCTGGGTGGCGCCATCGGAACCATTTCCATCATCATCCGCCAGGAATTGCTGCTGCCTTTCATTGGTGGCATCTTCATTATCGAGGCGCTTTCCGTGCTCCTCCAGGTGGGTAGCTATAAAATGCGCAACGGCAAGCGCATCTTCAAAATGGCGCCGCTGCATCATCATTTCGAGCAGATCGGCTGGAGCGAGTCCAAAATCATTGTTCGCTTCTGGATTGGCGCCCTGGTGTTTGCACTGTTTGCACTCACCACCCTCAAACTGCGTTAGCGCATCTACGCGCCGCGCCCGTTGAGGTGCACAATCGGAAATATAGGTAGAGGGGTAGAGACCAAGTGAATCGGCTTATAAGGTCCGCATACAAGCGTCTCGGGATTATCCATCTCGGGCGTAGGAGAGTTCGGGATCTGATCGATTTTATTGAAGACCGCGAGATTGACGTAGTCATCGATGTGGGAGCAAACGTCGGCCAGTTCGGTGAATCTCTGCGAGACGGCGGATACCGGGGCAGGATCGTTTCCTTCGAACCGATCAAATCCGCGTTTCAGACCCTTGCCAACAAGGCGGCAGCGGAGGGAAAGTGGGAGGTCCACCACTGCGGTTTGGGTGCTGTCGCTGGCACGGCCAATCTGCATGTGTCCGAACTTTCCGTCTTCAGTTCCATCCTGAACATCACCAGCGCCGCGGGCTTGCACGACAGTCGAATGGCTGTCGACCACGTCGAAGAGGTTCCGATTCGCACCCTCGACGAAGTTGCGGCTAAACTTTCCGGCAGAATACTTTTGAAGATCGACACCCAGGGCTACGAAAGACAGGTAATCGAAGGCGGACAGCAGACAATTCGGCGATCGTTGGGAATCTTATTGGAGCTGCCCATCATTCACGTGTATGAGGGAGAATGGTCGTTCCATGAGGCGCTGAAGTTCATGGCCGAGAAAGGCTTTGTTCCCGCGCAAATTCAGCCGGTCGGTTTTCACGGCAAGGACAATGTTTCGGCAGTCGAATTCGACTGCCTGTTTCGTCCGCTTAGCCAGGTCGATGGGCCGCTCAGTCTGGAGCGGAGTTGAAATGGATTGCGCGGCGAATGAACGTCCAGTTCCTTTTTCACAGTGAAGAAGTCACGGAAGCCGTAGGATAGACGCAAGATGATGGAACTCAAAGGCAAGAAAGTTCTGGTTGTGGGACTGGGAAAATCCGGTCTGGCGGCGGCCCTGTTTTTGCGCCGCAAGGGCGCGCTGGTTACTGTCTCCGACGTGCGCAGCGCCGAATCGTTGGCCAACGACATCCCCGCTCTCCTTGAAGAGGGCATCATGGTTGAGGCTGGCGGCCATGGCCTGCTCACCTTCCGGCGTCAGGATCTGATCGTTGTCAGCCCTGGCGTGCCGCTGGATACGCAGGAACTGGTCCAGGTCAGGAACCTTGGCCTGCCGGTAATCGGCGAACTCGAACTGGCCGCGCGCTTTCTCAAGGGCAAGTCTGTGGCCATTACTGGCTCCAACGGAAAAACCACCACCACGACCCTGCTCGGCGAAATCCTCTCGGACTCCGGCCTGCGCACCCTCGTATGTGGCAACATCGGCGTGCCGGTCATCGGGCTCATTGATGAGAGCACCCCCGACACCTGGTCGGTGCTCGAGGTTTCCAGCTTCCAGCTTGAAAGCACCGTTGAATTCCACCCCAACATCGCCGTCATCCTGAACATCACGCCGGACCATCTTGACCGCCACGGCAGCTTCGAGAACTATGCGCTGGCCAAGGAGCGCATCTTCGCCGCCCAGGATGCGAACGACTTTACAGTACTGAACGCCGATAACACCCGTGCCGCCGAAGCCGCTGCTCGAACCAAGGCCAGTGTCTACTGGTTTTCAATCGAGCATGAGGTTGAGCAGGGCGCCTGGCTCGAGAGTGGATACGTGGTCTACCGGGCGGTCGGAGATTCTGCCGCCAGGGGCGCGGAGATTGAGCAGGTAATGCCCCTCAAAGGAATCCCGCTCAAGGGCGCGCACAACGTCGAGAATGTGCTGGCCGCTGTCGTTGCGGCCCGTCTGGCCGGCGTACCTGGGGAGACAATTCGCCGCGCCGTAGAGAAGTTCCAGGCCGTCGAGCACCGATTGGAATACGTGGCCACAATCAACGGCGTCGAGTACTACAACGACTCCAAAGCCACCAACGTTGACGCCACGGCCAAGGCCATTGCCGCATTCTCTTCCGGCATTCATCTCATCCTGGGCGGCAAGGACAAGAACTCCGACTACCGGCTGCTTTCGCAACTGCTGCGGGACCGAGTGAGTGCGGTCTACACCATCGGTTCGGCGGCTCAAAAAATCGAGTCGCACCTGCGCGGCCTGGTTTCACTCAACTCCTGCGAGACTCTGGAGAAGGCAGTCAATGCCGCCGCCAGCGCAGCGCGCCCCGGCGAAGTGGTGCTGCTGGCGCCGGCCTGTTCCAGCTTTGACCAGTTTGAAAACTACGAGCAGCGCGGCCGTGCCTTCAAGCAACTCGTCAGCCAACGGCAGGAGTGGAAGTAATGTCGGCGCGCGTAGGGGTGGACAGATGGATGTTCTTCACCACCCTGGTGCTTGTGGTTGTGGGGCTGGCGATGGTCTTTTCCGCTTCGGCCGTTGTGGCCCAGGCGCGCTATAACTCCGAGTTCGCCGATCTCGGCAGGCAGGCTGGCTGGGCTCTGGCCGGTGTGCTGCTCATGCTGGCCCTGATGCACATCGATTACAGCCTCTATAACTCGCCCCGCTTCATCTACCCGGCCCTGTGCGTCACCACGTTGCTGCTCGTGCTGGTGTTCTTCATTCCCGGCTCTCACAACACTCATCGCTGGATTCGCTTTGGAGGGCACTTCACCTTTCAGCCTTCTGAGATCGCGAAACCCGTGCTGGTGCTGTTTCTCGCCTGGTTTCTCCATTCTCGGCTGGACAAAATGCGCGATCTGAAGAACACCTTGCTGCGCGCGGTCATCGTGCCCGTGGTCTTTATTCTCCTCATCGTCAAGCAGCCCGACCTGGGCACAGCCCTGGTTGTGGCCGGCGTAACCGCCATGGTGTTGGTGCTGGCCGGCATGGAGTGGAAGTATCTGTTCGCCGGGATGGCCGCAATGCTGCCCGGACTCATCGCTCTGCTGTTCATGGTTGCGTGGCGCCGGCAGCGCATGTTGGTCTTCCTGCACCCCAACTGCGATGCCAAGGATGCCTCCGCGGCCGCCAGCTATCACGTCTGCCAATCGCTCATCGCCGTAGGCAGCGGCGGCTTCACGGGCCGCGGCTTCATGGAAGGCATGCAGAAGCTCTTCTACCTTCCCGAAGCTCCCACCGACTTCATCTTCGCCAACATCGCCGAGGAGCTTGGTTTCATCGGCGCCATCGCCATCGTTTCACTCTTTGTCCTTTTCGGCGTGCGCGGCCTGCGCACCGCGTTTCGCTCCCAGGATCCCTTTGCGCGGCTGGTCGCCTTTGGCATCACTACCAGCATCCTTTTGCAGGCCTTCTTCAACATCAGCGTGGTGCTCTCCCTGGTTCCCACAAAAGGCATTCCGCTGCCCTTGATCTCCTCCGGCGGGTCCTCGCTGTTCTTTACCCTGGCCAGCATCGGCATCCTGCTCAACATCTCAAAGAAAGTCGATTGACGCGCAACCGCGCAGTGAGCGTAACCAAGCGCGGCAGCGCAAATATGGTAATCTACCCCCGGTTCTTTACAGATGGAAAGACCAGTAGAGCATCTTTCAAAAATGCCGCATTGTGTCAGGGCACGACTTAAGTCGTGCCGAAAATGGTCGTATAACATGGGGCTTTAGCCCCTGAGGGATTGCGTCCACAAGCTGCCAAACCAATTTTGAAACATGCTCTAGTACGAATGGGTTCCACTTGATTCACTTGTTTTCTTAGAGAGAGGCAAGAGGTTGCCGGAACTGCGAATTCTCATTGCCGGAGGCGGTACTGGCGGCCACATCATTCCCGCCCTCGCCGTAGCCCACGAGCTGGTTGAGCTCCACAAAGCCGAAGTCCTTTTTGTCGGCACGGCGCGAGGCCTGGAAATTCGTCTCATTCCCGAGGCCGGATTTCGCCTGCGCCTCATCGATGTGGGACCGCTCAAAAACGTATCGCTGGCCACGCGCATTCGGACCATGCTCCAATTGCCGCGCAGCATCGGCGAGTGCAGACGCCTGATTCGCGAATTTCGGCCAAACGTTGTCTTTGGCGTGGGCGGTTATGCATCGGGTCCCGCTATGGCGGCGGCTCTGCTGCTCAAGGTGCCCACCATGGTCTTCGAGCCGAATGCCATGCCGGGGCTCGCCAACCGGCTGGTCGGCAAGCGGGTGCAGGCCGCCGCGGTCAACTTTCCATCAGCCGCCGCGTGGTTCAACAACTGCGAAGTGACAGGCATTCCCGTTCGCCCAGGATTCTTCTCGATCGAGCCGCCCGCTGAATCCGCGCCTCACCTGCTGGTCTTCGGCGGTTCGTTGGGAGCGCGCATCTTTAACGTCAATGTGCCCGCAATCATGCCCGCGCTGCTCGATGCGGTTCCAGGGCTTACGGTCCTGCACCAGTGCGGCGTGCGCCACGCCGTATCGACCGGACAGGCCTATCTCGACAGCGGCGCCGATCCCGCGCGCTGGCAGGTATGTCCCTTCTTTGACGACATGCCCGCGCGCTTTGCCGCGGCGCACCTGGTTCTGTCGCGCAGCGGCGCATCCACCGTGGCTGAGCTGGCTGCGTCCGGCAAGCCGGCGCTGCTGGTCCCCTTTGCCGCCGCCGCCGATCACCATCAGCGCCGCAACGCCGAAGCCATGGTCGCCGCGGGAGCCGCGGTCATGCTTCAGGAGCACGAACTCGACCAACCCGGCAGCTTGCTGGCCGCGCTCACTGGCCTGCTCTTGGATCCAATCCGCCTCGCAGCCATGTCCGCGGCAGCAAGAACCCAGGCCCATCCCGCCGCAGCAGAGCGCATCGCCAACCGCCTCGCCGCCCTCGCAGGAAACAAACTCGCCTAGCCGCGAAGAGCGTCCGGAGCCGAACGCAAAAAAGCCCGTCTGCCGAAGCAGACGGGCCTTTTCTTTGAAGTTGTTGGAATTACCGGTGTCCGCCACCGCCGCCATGTCCGCCGCCGCCGCCGTGGAAACCACCACCTCCACCGCCGCCACCATGGAAGCTGCCGCCGGCATGTCCGCCGCCGCTAGAGGCATGCGCCCCACCGCTATAGCCGCGTGCTCCGCCACCGGCATAGCCGCGCGCTCCGCCGCTATAGCCGCGCGCTCCGCCCCCTGCATAAGGAGTGCGCCCGCCGTATCCGCCACGGTTGCCGTACCCATAGCCGCCGCGCCCGCCATAAGCATAACCACCCCGGCCGTATCCATATCCGCCGCGATAGCCGTATCCGCCCCGGCCCCATCCGTACCACGGCCCGGCGCCGATGAACATGCCACCGTAAAACCACTGCGGCCCGTAATACCCATAAGGCGCACAGGCATAGGGATAGTAAGAGTAGTAGCCCCAGCTGCATACCGGCGGACCGTAATCGTAGCCACCAGCGTAATCGTTCTGACCATCAACTACTGCGGGGCCGACGCCAACGCCAACTCCCACCTGTGCTTTGGCCGTGACCGCGAACGGTAAAGCCAGAAGCATCGCCAACAGAACCAAGCGGTTACTCCGCATGACTTCCTCCTTGTGCTGCATCGCCCCGCTCGTTCTGGATCTGGGACTCCGGGGAGGCGAGCTTCTTTCTCAGCACCTGCCGGCCTTTGGGTTCTTCTGCCCAACCGGCTTATGTACATTCAAACAACGTCCCTGCATTTTAGTTGCGGTCCCCAGTAAAGAATCGTCCTCGCAAACTCCCAAAAGCAAGCCTTTTTTCCGGCAAATCCCAATCTGCTGCGGATTAGATGCACCAGCCACGGTTTGGAGAGCGAGACGACCCTCCAAAAGTCCCTTTAATTCCAACAAGAAAGCGACCCCTCCACCAGGGAGCGGCCGCATTTCCAAGGCAACTCTTCATCCAGCCGCCGCCTACCTGCGGAAGCGAAGCATAAACCGCCTATTTCCGATCACCGCCCCCTGCCCACTGTGCACTGCCCCCTGTCCACTGCTACATTGGAATTTCACCTCCCAATGTTTGCCACCTCCCAGCACGCGCACTTTATTGGTATCGGCGGCATCGGCATGAGCGGCATTGCCGAGATTCTGCTCAACCTCGGCATGAAGGTCTCGGGCTCCGATCTGCGCCGCGGTCCGGTCACCGATCGTCTGGCCCAGCTCGGCGCAACCATCTATCAAGGTCATGAGGCCGGCCACGTTGCCGGAGCCACCGTCGTCGTCACCAGCTCGGCTGTCGGCGTCGCAAACCCTGAAGTCGTCGAGGCCCACGCCCGCAAGATTCCCGTCATCCAGCGCGCCGAAATGCTGGCCGAGCTGATGCGGCTCAAATACGGGATCGCCATCGCCGGCATGCACGGCAAAACGACGACGACTTCGATGGTGGCCAGCGTGCTCGCCGCCGGTGGGCTCGACCCCACCGTAGTCGTCGGCGGCCGCGTGGACGCGCTGGGCTCGAACGCCCGTCTCGGAACCACGCAGTACCTGGTCGCCGAAGCCGATGAGAGCGACCGCTCCTTCCTCAAGCTCTCGCCCATCCTGGCCGTGGTCACCAACCTCGACCGCGAGCACATGGACTGCTACCGCGACATGGCCGACGTCGAGCGCGCCTTCCTCGACTTTATGGACCGCGTGCCGTTTTACGGAGCCGTCACCGCCTGCATCGACAACCCGCTGCTCAAAGCCATCCTGCCTCGTGTTCGCCGCCGCGTCTTCACCTACGGCGTAGACCCGGAAGCCGATTTCCAGCTCGAATTTGTTGCGTCAGCCAATGCATCTCCCAATTCGCCAGTAGACATTCGCTTCGCCCGATTCCTTATCCACACCGCTGTCGGAACGCTTGGCCCCTTCGAACTCCATGTTCCCGGACGCCACAACGTTCTCAACGCCACCGCCGCTGTCGCCATTGCCCGCCAGCTCGAAGTTCCTGCGGAGAAGATTGCCGAGGGCTTGGGTCACTTCCGAGGCGTGGACCGGCGTTTTCAGCTTCGCGGCACGGCACACGGCGTCACTGTGGTCGACGACTACGGTCACCACCCCACAGAGATTCGCGCCACCCTGGCCGCCGCCCGCGAGTGTGGTCACCGCAAGATCCACGTCATCTTCCAGCCCCACCGTTATACCCGTACCCTCGATCTTTTGGACCAGTTCAGCGGCGCATTTGCTGACGCCGACTCGGTCATCGTCCTACCCATCTACGCCGCCAGCGAGGAGCCCATTCCCGGCGTGACTGCCGAGAGCCTGGCCAGCCGCATCCAGGGGCCGGTCGTTCATTTTGTTCCGGAGTTTGGCGCCGCAGTTCAGTTGGTTTCGACCGAAGTCCGCGAAGGCGATCTCATCCTGACCCTAGGCGCCGGCAGCGTCAGCCAGTTAGCCCCGCAAATTCTGGCAGCCCTTGAAACCATCCATTCTGAAGTCTAGGCTAAATATGGTAAGATTTCCTTGTTTCCTTGTTTCCTTGAATGAGGGAATCATGCTCGCAAAAATGACGGTCAAAAACCAGCTCACCCTCCCCAAAGCGGTCGCAACCCGCTTTAGCGGCGTCGAGTACTTCGACGTCAGCACGGACGGGGCTTCAATCGTCCTGCGTCCATTGCAGCGCAGCCGCGCGGACGAGGTACGCGAGCGGCTCGCCCAGATGGACATCGGAGAGCAGGATGTCGCCGCCGCGGTCAAGTGGGCACGCGAAACTCCGAGACCGTGACGTGAGCTCGCTCCCCGAAGATCGGCGCCTCGTCCTGCACGTCGTATTCGATACCAACACAGTTGTCTCCGCCCTTTTGTTTGCGAGCGGCGGTTTGGCTTGGTTGCGGCAGCATTGGCGCGAAGGCGGCTCAATCCCTCTCGTCTCTCGCGCCACCGCCGCGGAACTCACGCGGGTTCTCAGCTATCCCAAATTCCGGCTATCGCCCGCAGACCGCATCGAGTTGTTAGGCGACTATCTTCCCTATTGCGAGACGATCAAGCTTTTGGAGAAATGCCTAATTGTGTGCCGGGACACAAACGATCAACCGTTTCTCGATCTTGCTCGGAGCGGCAACGCCGATCTGCTGGTCACAGGCGACCAGGACCTTCTCGCATTAACCGGTCAAACATCTTTTCTGATCGAGACACCCAACGCGTACCGGCAGAGAACCTGCGGCACAGAACCGGCGTTATGACTATTATCTGGACTGATTCGATCGGCGGATCTGCTCTTCTTTTCCCTTATCAAACTCCAGCGTAAGCCTCAACATCGCGCTCAATCGTCTTGTTCAACTCAAGCCGGGCCTTTGAAAGGTCATGCATCTGCTGAAGGTTCAGCCAGAACTCCGGGCTGTTGCCGAAAAAGCGGGCCAGGCGCAGTGCGGTATCCGGCGTAATCGCACGCCTGCCGTGAACAATGTCGCCGATGCGCGTTGCAGGCACACGAATCTTCAGCGCCAATGCATTCTGCGTAATCCCGAGAGGAATTAGAAACTCTTCGCGCAACATCTCGCCGGGATGCGTACTCACTCTCCGAAGATTCCATCCGGATGTTGGTTTCTTGACTGTCATACCGGCTTTTCCTTATCTCACGGCTCTTTGTAGATTCTACTGCTCGGTGGACAACGGGCAACTGACCCCTGCTCTCTGTCCTCTCCCCGTAACCCCACGGGTTCCCCCCGTCTTTCCATGGGATTAGCCCCATCTACCCCGGCGCTATAGTGAAATCTGGCGACTCTCACGACCTTGCTCAGGCGTGATGAATCAAAGCAGTACCACATCCCGGCCCCTGATTTGGGAGGATGAAGCGCCCGCGGAGTCTCGCTTCCGGCGCATGCAGCAGGGTGTGCCCCGAACCGGGCGCGCGCTGCCCGGCATGCCGCTCGAGATGCAGGACCCCGACGGCGACGATCCCCCACGCTCCCATCGAGGCGTCTTCGGTGCCGCGCCCGCCCCTTGGTGGCGTCCGGCCAGCACCGTAGGACGCGTGTTTCTTGCGCTCGGCGCCCTCGCCGTTCTTGCCGGGCTCACGACAGCCTGTGTTCTGCTCAAAACTTATCTCGAACGCGACGCGCGCTTCCGCATCGACGGGGCAAGCAACATCCAGGCTACCGGGCTTACCGAAGTGAGCCGGTCCCAGATGCTGCCTGTCTTCGGCGAAGACATCGGGCGCAACATTTTCTTTGTCCCTATCGGCCAACGCCGCAAAGATCTGGAAGCCCTTCCCTGGGTCGAGCACGCCACGGTCATGCGCCTGCTCCCCGATCGGATTCGTGTCAGCGTGATCGAACGGCAGCCGGTCGCCTTCACCCGTCACGGACAGCAGATTGGCTTGGTCGACGCCAACGGAGTTCTGCTCGATATGCCGGCCGCCACCATGGCGGTCCATCACTACTCCTTCCCCGTCGTCACCGGCCTCGATCCCGGCGACTCGCCCGCATCGCGCAAGGGGCGGATGGCGCTCTATGGGCGCCTGATGGCGGAGCTCGACGCCAACAACCAGCATCTCTCCCAGCAGATCTCCGAGATAGACCTCACCGATCCCGAGGACGCCCGCGTGTTGATGCCCGCGCAAGGCGCCGACATCCTGGCGCACTTCGGCGAAGACCATTTTCTCGAGCGCTACCAGCGCTACAAAACGCACATCGCGGAATGGCGGCAGCAGTACCCCAGGCTGGCCACGGTCGATCTGCGTTATGACCATCAAGTCGTTCTGGAGATGGCTTCCGGAGTGAACGCAACGCAACCGCCCCCCGACTCTGCCGGCAACCGTTCGCCTGCCGCGGACTCATCTGCTGTGGACTCGCCCGCCGTCGCCAAGCCCACTCCCGAAGTACCGGCAGTGCCCGCGCCGAGCGCCGTGAAGACCGCATCCGGCAAACCGTCCGCCAAGACCGTTGCAGCCAAGAACGTCCCGAGCAAGGCAGCTACGACTAAAGCAGCCAAGGGCAAGCTCGGCACAAAGTCCTCCGCCGGCAGCTCCGCGAAGGCGAAGGCAAAGTCCTCCGCCAAAACCAAAGCAACCCAGACCAAAGCGGCCCAGCAGAAAAAGCCCGCGCAAGCCAAACCCGTTGCCGTCAACCTGAACAACAAAAAGCCCTCCCCCACAAAGCGCGCGCCAGCGCCGGAAGGCCAGTGAGCGCGATGACCCAGAAGCAGGACAACCTGATCGTCGTGCTGGATATCGGAAGCGCCTGGACCCGCGTGCTGGCTGCCGACGTCATTGAAGGAGTCCCGCGCTATCGCGGCCATGGCGCAGTCGAGTCGGCCGGCATGCGCAAGGGCCTCATCGCCGAGCTGTCCCCCGCCGCAAGAGCAGTGCGCTCCGCCAACGAGCAGACCGAGCGCGTGGCGCGTATCAACATCGACGAGTGCGTGGTGGGCGTGGGCGGCCCGCATATTCGCGGCCTCAACACCAACGGCGGATTCGAGCTCGGCAATCGCATGCGCGAAATTACTCGCGATGACGTGCGCACCGCCGTCGAGCGTGCCCGCGCGGTTCCGCTCCCTCCCGACCGCGAAATTCTCCATCTGTTGCCCCGCCAGTTCATCCTCGATGAGCAGCCGGGCATCTTCGATCCGGTGGGCATGGTCGGTGCGCGGCTTGAAGTCGATCTCCACATCGCCACCTGTTCCGGTAGCGCTCTGCAAAGCTCGGTCACCTGCGCTAACCGCGCCGGCCTCCAGGTCTCTGAAGCGATTCTGGAGTCCATCGCCGCCGCCGAAGCCACGCTCTCGGCCGACGAGCGGGAACTCGGCATCTGCCTGCTCGACATCGGCGCCCACTCCAGCGATATGGTGGTTTTCTTCGAGGGCGCGGTCGCGCACACGGCTTCGGTCCCCATCGGCGGCGCGCACTTTACCAACGACCTCGCCATCGGCCTGCAAATGCCCGTGGCCCAGGCCGAGGAACTCAAGCGCCAGTATGGCAACGCCGTGGTCACCGCCGTGCCCCAGTTGGCGGAGATCGAGATCGCCAACCCCCAGCCCCAGATGCTGCGCCTGCGCTCGATCGCGGAGATCCTCGAGCCCCGCGCCCGCGAACTCATGTACTACGTGAAAGAAAGCCTCCGCCATGGTGGTGTCGTCGATGCCCTGGGAGCCGGATGCGTCCTCACCGGCGGCGGAGCCATGTTACCCGGTATGCTGGATGTTACGGAGAGCCAGTTGCGCGTCCCCGCACGAACCGGGTCGCCGGTGCGTCTATCCCAAATGCCCGGTGAGCTGGTTCACCCCGGCTTTGCCGTCGCCATCGGCATGCTCCTGTACGCTCATCGAACCCGCGCCGCGCGCGCGGCAGAAAGCAACACTTTTCGATCTAAATTACGCGCCATATTTGCAGCCAGCTATTAGCCGTTAAGAGATATAACCCAGGAAACAGGAGGGCCAAGCCGAGATGGAACCGCAAAGCAACGAGGCCGGAGAGATGCGCATTCAATATCACGATGAACCCACGCGGGGCGCACGCATCAAGGTAATCGGCGTGGGCGGCGGCGGCGGCAACGCCGTCAACCGCATGATCCAGGCGCGCATGGAAGGCGTCGAGTTTATCGCCGCCAACACCGATGTGCAGGCCCTTAAGCTTTCGCAGGCTCCCGTCAAGCTCCAGCTCGGTGTTCGCCTCACGCTCGGCCTTGGCGCCGGCTCCAATCCCGACATCGGCCGCCGCGCCGCCCTTGAAGACTCCGAGAAGATTATCGAAGCCCTGGAAGGCGCGGACATGGTCTTCGTCACCGCCGGCCTCGGCGGAGGCACCGGCACCGGCGCAGCCCCGGTCATTGCCTCGCTGGCCAGCGAGATGGGCATCCTCACCGTCGCCGTCATCACCCGCCCCTTCGCTTTCGAAGGCAAGCGCCGCCTGCAGCAAGCCGAGCGCGGCCTCAAGGAGCTGATCGAGAGCGTCGACACCATGATCGTCATCCCCAATGAGAAGCTGCTCGCCGTGGCCAAAGACGCCGGCTTCTTTGAGAGTTTCCGCATCGCCGACGATGTGCTCCGCCAGGGTGTGCAGGGAATCTCCGACATCATCGCCATCCCCGGCATCATCAACCGCGACTTTGCCGACGTAAAAACCACCATGGCCGGCATGGGGCACGCCGTCATGGGTACGGCTATTCGTTCGGGCACGAATCGCGCCGTGGAAGCAGCGCAGGCGGCCATGGCGTCTCCGCTGCTCGAAGCCGGCGCCATCGATGGCGCCCGCGGCATCCTCATCAACATCACCGGCTCCAGCTCGCTCAAGCTCTCCGAGGTCAACGAGGCTTCGTCCCTCATCCAGTCCTCCGCCCACGAAGACGCCAACATCATCTTCGGCGCCGTGCTCGACGAGAAAATGGGCGAAGAGGTCAAGATCACCGTCATCGCCACCGGCTTCCGCGACCAGATGCCGGAACGCCGCGCCCGCATGTTGAGCGTGGAGGAGGCGCCCGTGGTTTCCGTGCCCCTCGCGGCCCCGCCCATTGCCTCCGTTCCCGTCGCTCCCATCCCCGTCGCCTCTGTCCCGGTCGAATCGCCCAGCAACTGGTTCGACGATGAGAAGGCCGCCGCGGAACCCGAGCCGTCGCCCGCTTCCCCCCGCTTCATGAGCGAGGAGGAAGACGAAGACGCGCAGTCGGCGGAATCGGGCCAGGCTTTCTTCTTTTCGTCGTCAAGGCCGGCCGTAGCCACCACTGTTACCGTCGCCGCCTCGTCCTCCGTGACTGCCGTTGAAGATATCGCCGAGTCTGCACGAGACGAGGAAGAGGCCGAGGCGCCCGCTCGGCCGAAGTTTGAAGAGTTGGCCGCGGAGTCCGAATCGGAGCGCCAGCCCAGAGACTACGCCGCGGATTTCAGAGAAGCCCCGAGCGCCGAGACAAGGCAGTTCGAAACAAGGCAGGAATTGCAGAGCGCCCAGCCTGTTTCGTCGTTGTTTCAGGAGGGCAACGAGGAGCAGCACCGGGATCTGGACGTTCCCGCATTTCTGCGCCGCCTGCAGTTCTAGCCGTTTCCGGTCATATGGTTACAGTTTAATTTCGGCTAATCGGTTATTGTTCAATTCTGGCTATGCGGTTGCGGTTCACTTTGAAGGGTACGGGCTTTACAGGCTGCGGGAAAACTCAAAACGGAGGGAGGAGGGAGTTTCAACCCCTGCATAAAGCCCACAGAATCAACGAGGGCTTCAGCTGTGGAGGGAAGGCAGATTCAGACTAGACCAGCATGTTCCGCTTTTGGGTCATTTCAATTCGGTCCTAAGAACTGTATAGTTTGATACAGTCCATCGAACCGAAAGCTGTTGCAGTCCGTCAAAGGGATAGCCGGTCCTCCCTCAAGTACGCATAGTTTCAACAATTTGAGTTTCTGGTGTTTCTGATCACATGTGCTGGCCAAAGCGTATGGCATAGTAACCCAGATTGGTCGCGACGCGCTGATTCCTGTGCGCGGATTGGCCGATAGGCAACGGTTAAGTCAAGCTAGAAGTGCGCCGCCCATGGGCAGACGTACAGCACGAAATCCATTTTTTGAGGGGAAGTTTACCGGATGAAGCTGTCTTTCGTTTGCACGATCGGATTGGCCCTGGTTGGATCGATCGCTCTTTTGCCCACTGCAGCGGCCTTGAATGCCCCGCACACGCTGCATCGCGCCAAGTCCGCCCCGTCCCATCTGACGGAGACCCACCGCTCCGGCAGCCGTCGCGCAACGGCTCATGCTGTTCGCCCAGCAGCCACTTCGAATGCCGCTCACGCGGCGGTAACTCATTCCCCGGCGAAGACCGGGCCAGCCAGGCTGACCGCAAGAGGCCAGGCAAGAGCCAACGCGCGCCAGGCCGCTCTCCACTCCCGCCGCCATCACTATTACGAGCGCTTCACCGCCAGTTCCTTTGCCGGCTCCGATGAGTTTGCAGGCGACATCACGGCCGGCGAAGACCCGGTCGTCCGCCAGGCGGCTATCGAAGCACTGGGCGACATGAACGGAACAGCAGTCGTCATCGACCCCTCCAACGGGCGCATCCTGGCCATGGTCAACCAGAAGCTGGCGCTCTCGCCCGGCGCAGAGCCCTGCTCCACCATCAAGCTCACCGTGGCCCTGGCCGCACTCTCTGAGGGCTTGGTCACGCGCGATACCCCGGTGCAGCTCGACGGTTTCCGCATGAACATGACCCAGGCGCTGGCCAAGAGCAACAATCTCTACTTCGAGGAGCTAGGCCGCGAGCTAGGCTTTGACCGCGTCCGCCACTACGCCACCCAATTCGGCCTCGGCGAGCTGGCCGGCTACCACATCCAGGGCGAGCAGCTCGGCGAGTATCCCGACCAGCCGATTCCCGCGTCGGAGGGCGGCGTAGCCCGCATGTGCAGCTTTGGGCAGGGCGTCTCGCTCACCCCGCTGCAACTGGGAGCTTTTGTGGCCGCCATCGCCAACGGCGGAACGCTCTACTATTTGCAGCATCCCACCACCCCCGACGAAGCCGCCTACATGACGCCAAAGATCAAGCGCACCCTCGACATTGCCAAGTACGTTCCCGATCTGCAAGACGGCATGGCCGGCGCAGTCGAGTATGGAACCGCCCGCCGCCTCCGCGCCAACTTCAACCAACTGCCCGTCTTCGGCAAAACCGGCACCTGTTCCGACAACGGAACCCGTTTCGGCTGGTTCGCCTCCTATTCCGACACGCCCCAGGGCAGCCTGGTCACCGTCTTCTTCCTCGAGGGCGGACGCCCCACCTTTGGCCCCCGCGCCGCCGAGCTAACCGGCGAGTTCTACAAGAATCTCTGGGACAAGGACTACTTTGCGCAGAAGGATACCATCGCCAACGCCGCCCCGCCGGCCGCTGCCACACGGTCGTCTGAAGCCGGACAGTCCGCTTCGCAGTGAGTTTGATTTGAATCGCAATTGGAGAAGCCGCCTACGGGCGGCTTTCTTGTCTTTGACAGCGCAATTCCGGGGCATGAACTTGAGATCCGATGTATAGTTGAACATGTACGGTAATCTTCCGTACAAGACTGGAGTTGAACTGTCATGGCCGTAGCTCTGCGCACACAACGGACCGAAGCCCGTCTCCTTCCCGAGCAGAAAGAGCGGATTGAGCGAGCAGCCCGTCTCAAGGGGCTGTCGCTTTCCGATTTCATCGTGCAACACGCGGATGAAGCTGCCATCAAGACCATACAGCAGCATACAAGTTGGACCCTGGATGATCGGGACCGCGACATTTTTGTTCAGGCTCTGCTCAACCCGCCTGAGCCGAATGCACGTATGAAAGCGGCTGCCAAGCGCTACAAGGAACGAGTAGGGAAATAGTGACCCGGAAGCCCCTGTCAAGCGAATACAGAATCGAGCCGCTCGGCCCGAATCATGATCGATCGGCCTTCTGCTGTGGAGTTCCAGAGTTGGATGCTTATCTTCAGCGGCAGGCAGGCCAGGATCAGAAGCGCAAACTTGCAGCCGTTTTCATTGCCACCGCGGAAGGCAAATCGGTGTCCGGATTCTATACCCTCTCGGCCGAGTCGATCCTGGCCGCGGATTTGCCGGTTGAATTCGGAAAGAGGATGCCGCGGTTTCCGCTGCCGGTTACGCTGCTGGGGCGCATGGCCGTCGCTCAATCACTGCATGGACAGGGGCTTGGAGAGTTTCTTCTTTTGGACGCACTAGCTCGAGCGTCGCGTGCTTCGCGGCAGGTTGCTTCCTGGGCCGTTGTTGTCGTTACCAAAGCGGGGGCGCGAGAATTCTACCTCAAACACGGCTTCATCCCGCTCGAAACTCACGCCGAACGGCTTTTCTATCCGATGAAGACGGTTGAAATGGCTCTTTGAGGCGCCATTGTATACCTATCGTTGCTTGAAGCGAATTCGCAGTTGAATCATCCGATAAGATAGGACCTTCCCCAATCTCCCACCGGCCATTTGCGGTCGGCGGGCAAAGACGGTCTAATCCCCAGCAAGCGTAGACAGGAGCCCTCTTATGGCACTACCGACCCACGTTCTGCTTATGTACGGCTATCTGATCCTTTTCGCCTGGGTTCTGGTCGAGCAGTTCGGCATCCCTCTGCCGGCAACACCTGTCCTGCTTGCTGCCGGAGCGCTGTCGGCCCAGGGCCAGCTCAGCTTTCCCGCGGCCTTGCTGGCTGGCGTCGCCGCGTCCCTGGCTGCCGATAGCAGTTGGTTCCTCATCGGCCGCCGTTACGGTCACCACGTACTGCGCATTCTATGCAAGTTGTCGCTCGAGCCCACCACCTGCGTCCGCAAGACACAGGACTCCTTCGGGCGCCGCCGCGGCATCACCCTCATGATCGCCAAGTTCGTCCCTGGCCTGGCCACGCTCGCACCGCCCGTCGCCGGCGAAAACGGCATGGACTTTCCGCGGTTTCTGTTTTTCGATGGTATCGGCGCAACCTTGTGGGTGGGCGCGCTGCTGGTCGCCGGCCGCTTCTTCGGCGACCTGCTCAAGCGCGACACCAGCCTGCTCGACTGGGCCGGCCGCTTCTCCGGCGCGCTGCTCCTCCTTGGCATCCTCATCTTCTTTGCGGGCCGCGTCATCCGCCGTCGCATGATCCTCAAGGAACTTGCGGCGGCGCGCCTGGAGCCGGTGGAGCTGAAGCGGCAGCTCGATGCCGGCGAGCCGGTCTTTATCGTCGATCTGCGCCATCCGCTTGAAATCCTGCCCGACCCCTTCACTCTGCCCGGCGCGCTTCACTTTTCCCCCGAAGCCTTGGCCCAGCGCCATGTCGAGATTCCCCGCGACCGCGACATCGTGCTCTTCTGCACCTGCCCCAGCGAGGCTACCGCCGCCAAAACCGCGATGGCCCTGCACAAGCTGGGCATCGAGCGCGTTCGCCCCCTCCGAGGCGGCTTCGACGAGTGGAGGCGTCTGGGCTTTCCCCTCGATGCGGTCACCGACCCCGGCTTCGTCCGCCCCGCCCAAGCCTCGGTTTAAGCAGGAGTCAGCATAAACAAGGATTGGGTGCCCCCATCCTCGTCACGCCGTTGTCTTTGTGGCTAGGGTGGGATTCCACAAACTTCCGCCCAACTCACGTCACGCCCCAAAGCGATAAGCTAGAAACTTGAGTGCTGCCTTCACCGCACAGGAGCAACCCCTTGGCCTACGACGATCTGCGCGACTGGATCAAAACCCTCGAAAAGCACGGCGAGCTCAAGCGCATCCGCGAAGAAGTCTCGCCCGAGCTCGAGATCACCGAGATCACCGATCGCGTTAGCAAGATTGGCGCTCGTGGCATCAACAATCGGGAAGGGAACTATGCCCCCGGTGGCCCGGCGCTGCTGTTTGAGAATGTGAAGGGCCACCCCGGCCACAAGGTCTTCATCAATCAGTTCGGCAGCGAGCGCCGCATGGCTCTGGCCCTCGGCGTCGACAATCTCGAACAGATCGCCGAACGCATCACCGGCCTGATGAACGTAAAGGCCCCGGAAGGCTTCCTCGACAAGCTAAAAATGCTCCCGCAACTCGGTGCGCTCACCAGCGCCTTCCCCAAAACCGTCAGCGCGAAAGACGCTCCCTGCAAGGAAGTCATTCTCCGCGAGAATTTCGACCTGAACGCGTTCCCCATTCTCAAGTGCTGGCCTCACGATGGAGGCCGTTTCATCACCCTCCCCTGCGTCCACACCCGCGACCCTGAAAGGGGAGGAGGCGCCGGCAAGCGCAACATTGGCATGTACAGGATGCAGGTCTACGACGGCCAAACCACCGGCATGCACTGGCAGCGGCAAAAGGTCGCCGCCGAACACTACCGCAACGCGCTGCGAAATGCCGCGGCGGCCTCCGCCGACGCCGATCCCACCACTGCAAGCGTAGCCGCCATGGCCGAGTCAGCCGGCGGAGCGGTCTCTATCCCCGACGGCCCCATCGGCGGTCTGCCCCAGGTAGCCATGGGCAATCTCAAAGGGTCGCGTCTCGAAGTCGCTGTAGCCATCGGCACCGATCCCGCCACCACTTTCTCCGCCATCGTCCCCGCGCCGCCTGAAGTGGAAGAGTTTCTCATCGCCGGGTTCCTTCGCGGCAAGCCGGTCGAAATCGTCAAATGCGAAACCGTCGATCTTGAAGTCCCCGCCAATGCCGAAATCATTCTCGAGGGCTACGTCGAGCTCGGCGAGCTGCGCAGCGAAGGCCCCTTCGGCGACCACACCGGTTTCTACACCCTCACCGACGACTACCCCGTCTTCCACCTCACCTGCATCACTCATCGCAAAGACCCCATCTACGCCGCCACCATCGTCGGCAAGCCCCCCATGGAAGACGCATGGATGGGCAAAGCCGTCGAACGCATCTTTTTGCCGGCGATGAAGATGACCATCCCCGAAATCGTCGACATCCATCTCCCCGTCGAAGCCGTCTTTCACAACCTCATGCTGGTGTCCATCAGGAAGAGCTATCCCGGCCACGCCCGCAAGGTCATGAATGCCATCTGGTCCCTCGGCCAGGCCATGTTCACCAAGTGCATCGTCGTGGTCGATGAAGACTGCGACGTGCAGAACGTCGCCGAAGTGGTTCTTCGCGTCGCCAACAACATCGACCCCGAGCGCGACATTCAATTCACGCTCGGCCCGGTCGACACCCTCGACCACTCCTCGCGCCTGCCCAACTACGGCTCCAAAATGGGCATCGACGCTACCCGCAAATGGAAGGCAGAAGGCTTTGACCGCCAGTGGCCTGCCATGATCGAAATGGACCGCGCCACCAAAGCCAAAGTCGATTCGATGTGGGAGCAACTGGGAATTTGAAAAGGGGGCCAGGTAAGACTGCTGGAAGAGGTTTTCACAAGTGGGACGAACCAAGAAGGTAAACCTTCCCGCCCAAATGATTGGACAAATTCGGCCTCCAGAGGGGTTCAGACCTTCCCTCCTTTAAGCCGATGCGCTAACGTGTCCGCATATAGCGCAACCCTTGTGGCGCCACCGAAGGAGGAATGGTCATGCCCGTCCCATTGTGGTTTGATTGGATTGCCGGGGGAGCGTCGATTGCAGGGCTCGGATATGCTTGGTGGGCAAGCCATCAGGCCACGGGAGCAAAGGATGCGGCTCAAGAGGCACGTGAAGCTGTATATCGTCGGAATACAGCCGAAGATATTGGCAGAATTCGCGATCTGGCCCTCGATTATCTGAGCGCGCTTCAAGCGGACCAATTCGGACTGGCCCTTCACATTGCAGGGCGATTTTTATCGGCTTGTAGCAGCGCGCGGGAACAACATCGTAGATTTTTAGGTGTTGAAGGCGTTAAGCTGGAACTGTCGATTGAGCTGATCGAAACTTCGTTTCACAGAATGCAACTTGGGGTTGATCGCATACTTCTGATCGCGGATGCTCAAAGGGTTGTGCGACTCGTCAGTAGCGTGAAAGGTGTCCTGGATCGGGAAAGCGGAGGAGAGCAACCATGAACAGGGAAGCAACAGCAATCCGGCTTGCTGAGAGATTGTCGCATTTGACCGCCGCGGGAAAGTTGACATGGATTGACGCCGGGCGGCTTGGTCCGTGGGGCACGTGGCCGGGTCAAGTTTTCAAGGCATCCGTGGAGGGCGGGACATTTGCTCAGATCGCAGAGGTGCCTGTTCTGAATTCATTGATCACTTCGTATTATTTTGGAGTTGCTGAGGGAAAGCCGCAGGTTTTCGAAGTGAATGTACAAGACCGTTCCAGCGAATTCTTTGAGGTCTTTGCCGAGGGCTATCCTTCCGAACCAACCAATGAAAAACTGAAATTGCTCCGTTCGTTGAAGGATTTGTATTTGGCTGCACGCGAAAACGCAAAAGGAACACGGCAGAAGGTCGAAAAGTTCGAGCAACTTCTGGAGCGGCTGGCTTAATCTTGCGTCGATATTCTTGGATCATTGTTCTTTCTTGCTGCTGGGCATCCCACGCCCAGCAGGCCCCCGACACCTTCCGCTGGATCGACTTCCACTCCCAGAAGGATCAGGATGTGGTCACCTGGGTCACGCGTTCCCTTGCCGTCCAGGACTGGACCGCCATCCGCGAGATCGCCGTCGAGTACGATGCGGCCCTGGTCGTCACCACCAATCGCGCCACGCCCCAGTCGGCCGCCAACGCTGAAACCTTCAACGTGTGGAGCGTTTCGCTCAGCAATCACATCGTCGATCCGCTCATCGGCGGAGTCAACCTGCGCTGGCTCGACTGGATGCGCTTTTCCGACGGCGCTCCCCAGGAACTGGCCGTCCTCTACGACAACTGCCGCGACTGCGCCGCCAATACTTACTTCACCGCCTTCTATTACGACGTCACCCAGCATCGCTGGACCGCCCGCTGGATTCGCGGCGGCCAGGGAGCGCCCATGTGGAGCGCCAACAAGCCGCCCGGCATCCAGTGGACGCAGGTCTATGCCGGCATCGCCGAGCCCAACGGACGCGAATTCATCGCCACCTGGAGCCACTTCGACTACGACAACAAGAAACCGTCCAACGATGTCGTCTTCCGCTACGACGTTGACCCCTTCAGCCGCCTCGAGCGCACCCTTCAACTGACCGGCAACGATGCAGACGCCATGGAGGTGCGCCTCTGCCGCGCCCTGGATGCCGTTCCCGATCTTCAACGTGGCCAGGAATCGGAACTCTGCCGCCAGTTGATCAAGCCCATCCCTGAGCACAAGCCTGTCACCACTCCACCGGCAAACAACCATGGCCAGTCCGCCCCGCCCCGCGCCCACAATTAATCCCGCACTGGTCAATATTGGCCTGTAATGTTCCGCTCCTCATGCATACTATTTAAGTCGAACGGAGCGTGAATTGAGATACATTTCAAGACTTACACTAATGCCGCTGCTGGCCATGTCGGTCGTGCTTTTTACCACCGGTTGCCCTCAGAGCCAAAACGAGGCCACCGCCAATACTAACGCAGCCGGTGCGCAGAACGCGGACCCGGCGGCAGCTAACTTGGCCTCCGGTTCAAACAACCCAGGTGATCCACAATACGCATCCGCGACTCCTTCAAGCTACCAGCAGAGCCCGCCTCCGCCGGACCAGGGAAACGCCCCTTACCAGTCCTCTGACCAGTCCTCCGGCCAGTCTTCGAGCGATCCAGGATACGGTGAGCAGCCGGTAACCTACGCTTCCCAGCCGCCTCCCCCCTTGCCCAACTACGACCAGCCCCCCGACCCCGGCGACGGCTATCTTTGGACGCCCGGCTACTGGGGCTGGGCGTCGGCCGGCTACTACTGGGTGCCCGGCGCCTGGGTTGAGGCTCCCTATGAGGGCGCACTCTGGACTCCCGGCTATTGGGGTTTTTGGCATAACCGCTATGGCTTCTACCGCGGATACTGGGGCAGGCACATCGGCTACTACGGCGGCATCAACTACGGTTTTGGCTACGGCGGATTAGGGTACGAAGGCGGATACTGGGGTGGCGGCCACTTCAATTACAACCGCTCAGTCAATAACATCAATACCTCCGTCGTGCACCATATGTATGACCATCCTGTTGGCGGAGATAACAGGGGAAGCGCCCGTGTGAGTTTCAACGGCGGTTCGGGCGGGATCCAGGTGCGAGCCAGACCCGCTGAACTGAATGCAATACATGAGCAGCATGCTGCGCCCATGGCAGCGCAGGTGCAGAACGAGCGTTCTGCCAGCACCAATAGGGCACAGTTTGCCAATGTCAATCATGGCCATCCGGCCAGCGTGGCCGTCAACCGGCCGCTTGCAGCCGATCGCAACGTGAGAGTCCCAGCGGCGGCTCCGGTACGAAATCAAGGCGCTCAGCAACTCCAACAGCGTCAAGGGAATCCTCAACAGCGCCAGGTAAATCCTCAACAGCAACAGCGCCAGACAACTCAGCAGGAGCAACAGCGTCAGGTAAATCCGCAACAGCAGCAGCGCCAGGCTCCGCAACCACAGCGCCAGCAGGCTCCGCAGCAGCAACAGCGTAAAGCCGCTCCTCAACCACAGCGCCAGCAGGCTCTGCCACAGCAACAGCGCCATGCCGCTCCTCAACCACAGCGCCAGCAGGCCCCGCCGCAGCAGCAGCGTCAAGCCGCTCCGCCACCACAGCGCCAGCAGGCCCCGCCGCAGCAACAGCGTAAAGCCGCTCCTCAACCACAGCGCCAGCAGGCTCCGCCGCAGCAACAGCGTAAAGCCGCTCCTCAACCACAGCGCCAGCAGGCTCCGCAAAAGGAGGAGCATCCAAAGAAGTAGCACTCGGCAGTGCATCCGCATTGGACGGTGCGGATGCACTGCTGCAATGGGTGCGGCCCTTTACCGGGCCTTCAAAGCGCGCACCGTCACCAGGTTGCGCACCCAGCGCGCCGGTCGCGTCTCCCCCGTAGCAACCAGCTTCAGCGGGCCGTCTTCAGCGAGTGGTTTCCCGTCTTTGCTGTCCGCCACAATCACCATTGCATCGTGCACGTCTGGATTGACCTCTGCCACCGAGTAAACCGCCTTGTAACCATGGGAGCCGGCCGCCACCAGGTTGAGCGCCAGGTACTTTCCGTGAGGCTTGCCCGGAACATCGAGCCGGACCAGCAGTTCGATCAACGGCGCCCCGGAGTAAGTCTCATCGGCCTTGGTATGTGCATTGTGGACAGCTACGGTCTAATGCGGCAGAGCTGCCAGCATCTCCGGTGTCCACTCGGCCGTCTCGTCACCCAAAGCGATCCTTAGCGGTCCCAGCTCGCTCCCGGTGTGGTCCGCGCGCATGTCCATGCCGGCCATCTGGCCCTGCGGCGCCGGCTGCTGCTGCGCCAACGCGCCCGCCATACCCAAGCCCAATCCCATCGACAAAACCGCCCAGGTTCGCAAGCGCATCGTCGCTCTCTTCCGGCCTTCATCGTATACTAGCCTCATGTCCATCGTGCGCAACGTCGCCGGCATCGTCAAAGGCATGAGCATCACCTTTGGGGAGATGCTGGAGCCCACCCTGGTAGAGAACTACCCCGACGGCAAGGGACCCTTGCGCGGAGCGGTTCTCGAGCAGCGCTACCGAGGCGCCCACGTCCTGCAGCGCGACGAAAACGGCCTGGAAAAGTGTGTGGCCTGCTTCCTCTGCGCCGCCGCCTGCCCTTCGAACTGCATTTACATCGAGGCCGCCGAGAACACCGAGGAAGTCCGCATCTCCTCCTCCGAGCGCTACGCCAAGGTCTACAACATCGATTACAACCGCTGCATCTTCTGCGGCTACTGCGTTGAAGCCTGCCCCACCGACGCCATCACCCACGGCCACGGCTTCGAGCTTGCCACTCTCAACGCCACCAACCTCGTCATGCGCAAGGAAGACATGCTGCTGCCGGTCGCGGCGCTCACGCCGGCGAAATAGAATCGCCTACTGCACTCTCCGCGCCAAATGCTGCTGGTCAAGCGCCAGCCGAAGCAGCGTTTTGACGACCGCCTGACGGCTGATATTTAACTGTCTGACATGCTCATCGAGTTCCTGAAGCATAGGGAGTGCAAAGTCCACGTTCACGCGCTGAATCAGCGGCATTATCTTGCCCTTTTCGGTGAAAAAGTGCGAGATGTTCTCACCTTTGTCGGCAAGTTCCGCGAACTCATCGGCTGTTGGCGGCTTCACTGTATCAATCTCTTTTTGCATATGATTTCTACTCGGCACTTTACTCTACCCCCACCTGCAACCCGCGCGAGCGCAACTCCGTGAGCACCCGCTCCACTTTCCAATCCAGCGCCCCGGTTCCGTCTACCTGCAGATCGGCATTCACTGCGGACGGGCGCACGAACTTTTCGCTCGCCGGCCGCACGGTGGCTTCGTACTGCCGCCGCACAGACTCCGGCGTACGTCCGCGTTGCTCGATATCGCGCTTGAGCCGCCGCTCGTAGCAGAGCTCGTCAGGCGTGTCGATATAGACCCGCAAATTGTAGAGCGGCAGCAGCTCCGGATAATAAAGAGCGAACAGTCCCTCCACAACCAGAAACGCACCTGCCGTCACCTGCTCGGTGCGGCCCAGCGCCCGCGTGTACGTCGAGAAGTCGTAGAGCGGCCGTTCGATGGTCTCGCCCCGCGCCAGAGCCGCTACGTGCGCCGCCAGCAGCGGGCTTTCGATCATCGCCGGATCGTCGAAGTTCTGCTGGATACGCTCGCTGTAGGGCATGTGGCCGAGGTCGCGGTAGTAGTTGTCGAGATGGAAATGAATTCCGCCCAGCGCATACGCCAACTCGGAGGCCAGAGTCGTCTTGCCCGAACCCGAGCAACCAGCGATGCCCAGCACCACCGGCGGAAAGGGCAGGCGCGGGGTATCCGCAACCTGCTCGGCTTCGCTCTCAGTCTTGCTCATTGCGCCGCTTCCACTGCCGCGGCGATCTTCGGCGCCAACCGCTCCAGCAGCCCGGCCAATCGCCGTTCCACCTGTTTGCCTGTGTCTGAAACTTCTTCGTGACTCAGGTGTGTCACACCCAGTCCGGCCGCAAGGTTGGTCACGCATGAAATGCCCAGTACCTCGATCCCCATGTGCCGTGCCACAATCGTCTCCGGCACCGTGGACATGCCCACCAGCGTTGCGCCCAACGCGCGAAAGGCGCGAATCTCCGCCGGCGTCTCGAAGCTCGGCCCCGGCGTCGCCAGGTAGACTCCCTCGTCGAGCGCAAACCCCTCTTCCTTCGCGGTCTCCTTCGCTAGCGTCCGCAGCCGTATCGAATACGCCTCCGTCATGTCGAAGAAGCGCAGCCCCGCCCCTTTGCGGATGGCGAAGCGCGCCTCATTCGGCCCCGTCAGCGGATTCCAGCCCATGTGGTTGATGTGATCTGCCAGTGCCACCAACTGTCCCACGTGGTAGCCCTGCTGGATGCCCCCCGCTGCATTGGTCAGCACCACCGCGCGCACGCCTAACATGCCCAGCACCCGCATGGGAAAAGTCACCTGCTGCGGCGTATACCCCTCGTATGAGTGCACCCGCCCCTGCATCACCACAACCGGTACGCCGCCCAGCAACCCGGCAACAATCCGTCCCGAGTGCCCCTTGACCGTCGATTGCGGAAAGTGCGGAATCTCTCCATAGGGCACAAAGACAGCCTCGGTCACCGAGTCGGCCACCGCGCCCAGCCCTGAGCCCAGAACGATGCCGACCCGCGGCCTGAGCCCGCCCAGCCTTCCGCGTAGCAATTCCGCCGCTTCCGCCACTTGATCGTAGTAAGTCATATCCATTCCCGACGATGCATTTTCTTGCATTCTACAGGCGCTGCTGTCACAGGGAAGGGAAGAAGACCGCCGGCGACACATGGAATCGCTTGCTGAGCTGTTCGATATGCGCGGCATTCAGCCTGCGCTTACCTGACAGCACTTCGGATACCACGCTCTCACCGCCCAGGTCTTCGGCCAGATCGCGCTGCCTCAAGCCGTGGTGCGCAAGCAGAAACCGGAGCACGGCCGCCGGCGCCGCCTTTGGAACTGTGTAGTTCTCCTCTTCGTAGCGCTCAATCAGCAGCGTCAACAACTCGATCGCTTCCACCTGCGCGAGCGTCGGATGCGGCTCGGCAGTCAGTAGGTAGAGTGCTTTAGTGTAGGCCGCGAGCTGCTCTTCGCTACGAATCAGGTGAGGAGCTCCGCGCTCGATCATCTTTGCCGGGTTTGCTAGAACTGTAGCCATTCCGCCCTCTTCTTTGCGGTCGCCGCGCACCAGCGGTCATACTCCTTGTGTGCCATGAACGAGCCAATGTACACATGCCCCAGAGTCAAGCGCCGGTCAATCCGCTTGGCATAATGAACGGCCACAATCAGCCTGTACCGGTTGTGGCGGATGTTGAAGACAACAAAACCATCTACGTCGTCGGCATCCGGAAAGCTGGCGCGCAACTCCTCGAAATTTCGCCATCGCGCCGATTTCACAACCACGATCCAGGCGCCGATCTCCTGAGCAGCCTCTCGATGATCCCGAGATGCCTGCTGAAGGCGCTTGATCGTGATGATGTGCACTATCGAAGTCTACTTCGCAATTTGCGAAGTGTCAAGAGAGAAGGAGTTTCAGCCCACCACCCAGCTATCCGGATAGATCGTCACCGCTGAACACCCCAGCGAATAATTGAACCACGAATGTTCGGTTGTCGGAGTCGCGAAAAAGCCTTCCAGATTTTTGCGGCGAACCACCTCAGCCACGAACTCACGCGGCCCACAGAAGAGCGTGAAGAAACTGTCCCAGTCCACGGTCAGCAAAAACGACTCATCGAGCGCCGACAGCGTCCCACGATTTGGAAAGGCCTCTTCGCGCTTTCTGAGCCTCTGCACACCAAGCCATTGCACAGGATCGACACCCGGAAACTCCGGCACATGGATTAGTTCGCCCCGTCCCGCCGCTTCGAAAGCAGACAGGAAATCCATCTGCAACAGCGGCTCGAATCGTCCCTCGCCCGGCATCCAAACAGATTCCAATTCCAGAAAGCTCTTCAACGCGCCACTTGACGCGTGGTCGCGCAAATCCTCGTTGATCGATCCAATCGATGTCAGCAGCGCCTGGTTCAACTTCGCGCAAGTGCCCAATCCCGTTTTGCTGGCCACGTATGCCCAGGTGTATTTCGAGCCCACGCTCAAAATCTGCTCGTCGCTCGGATACTGTTTCGTCGCCGTCCACGCGAGTTCCTCCGGCACACTCACGAACGGGTGCAGGACCACATAAACGGATTCAAACACTCCGCCATACGCCTCCATCAAAGGCGCATCGTACGCAGGATAAGTTAAACGTTCGTATCGCACCGAACAGGATAACAAACCTCCAATCTTCCTGATTGTGATGGCCGGCGCGGTAACCGCCCCGGCTTTACCGTTCGCCCTCGGGCCAGCGATGCGCGAAAATAGAAGCGGAGGACTCTCGCGATGTGCCGCAACATCAAAATGCTTTTCAACTTCGACCCTCCCGTAGCCAGCGAAGAGATTCGCGCCGCCTCGCTCCAATTCGTGCGCAAAGTCAGCGGCTTCAGCAAGCCGTCAAGAGCCAACGAAGCCGCATTCAATCGCGCCGTGGACGAGATCGCCGCGGCATCGGGCCGCCTGCTCGCATCGCTCGGAACCACCGCGCCCCCGCGCAGCCGCGAAGAAGAAGCTGCAGGGGCAAAGGCGCGCAACGCCGCGAGATTCGGCAAGGAAGGCCTCACCGCATGAAGCAGATTGTCGCCATCGTCTTCGGATTGGGCCTCGGCTGCAATGCGCTGCTCTTCGTCCCCCAGATTATCGCCGTCTGGCGCAAGAAAACCGACGAAGGCATTTCGCTTATCACCTTCGGCGGCTTCAGCATCCTGCAGGCCATCGGCATCGTCCACGGCCTCTACCAGCGGGACCTCTCGCTCATCCTCGGCATGGCCGCCAGCCTGCTCACCTGCGGTACCGTCACCGCGCTCACCCTCTTCTATCGCATGAGGCGTTTGCGTGCATGAACGCTCGGTTTGGGGTGCGGCGCAACGGGTCTTCTGCAAGAACCTCTGAATGACGCACCCGCGTCAATCGGCAACAGCGCCGCCAGCCACCCAGCCCAACTCCGCATCATCGCCCGCACTCACCCCAGAAACATTCCGGCAATCGACGCGGAGATCAAATTCGCCATCGTCCCCGCAAGCATCGCCCGCACGCCCAGCCTTGCCAGGTCATTGCGCCGCTCCGGAACCAGCGCGCCGATTCCGCCGATCTGCATGCCGATCGATCCCAGGTTCGCAAACCCGCACAGCGCAAACGTTGCAATCGTAAACGAGCGCGGCGCCAGCGTGGCCTTCTCCGCTCCCAGCGCAATGTACGCGATCACTTCGTTCAGCGCCATGCGCGTGCCCAGCAGGTTGCCGATCGCCATGCAGTCGTGCCACGGCACGCCGATCAGCCACGCCACCGGCGCAAACAGGTAGCCAAGAATCTGCCCCAGCGAGCCGGGAATCCACGGCACTCCTCCGTGCGCCCAGCTCAGCACGCTATCCAGCAGCGCCACCAGCGCCAGAAAGCTGATTAGCATGATCGCCACATTCATCGCCAGCTTGCCGCCGTCGATCGTGCCGCGCGCAATCGCTCCAATAAAATTCTCATCCTGATGCAGTTCATCCTTGGGAATCACAACCTTGCCTTCGGTCGCTGGAACTTCAGTTTCAGGCACTAGCATCTTGGCCACCAGAATCGTACCCGGCGAAGTCATGATCACCGCCGACAGCAGATGCCGCGCCTCCACGCCCTGCGAAATATACATGGCCATGATGCCGCCCGACACATGCGCCATGCCGCTGGTCATAATCACCATCAGCTCGCTGCGCGTCGCCTTCGACAGAAACGGCCGGATGGTGAGCGGCGCTTCGGTCTGCCCCATGAAGATGCTGGCCGCCACGTTCATGCTCTCCGCGCCGGAGATGCGCATCGTCTTCAGCATCACCCACGCCATCCCGCGAATCACGATCTGCATCACCCCAATGTGATACAGCACCGCGAAGAATGCGGAGATGAAGATGATCGTCGGCAACACCTGGAACGCGAAGATCGCCCCGGAGTTCGGCGGAAGCAGGTTTCCAAACGCCCCCGAATTCGGAAGCCCGAGCTGACCAAACAGCACCCGCGTTCCGGCGAAGGTGGCCGCGAGCATGTTGGTGACCACGCCGCCGGCCCAACCCATGAACATCTGCCCGTAGTTGAAGCGCAGCACAATGAATGCGAAGGTGAACTGCAGGCCGAGGCCCCAGGCGATGGTCCGCCAGCGGATATGCTTGCGGTCGGTCGAGCCCAGCCACGCAGCCAGCAACACAGCCAGAATTCCCAGCACTCCCGTGAATCGAGCCAATGCGGCGCCTCCTAAAAGCAGCTTCTAGCTGCTAGCTTCTAGCTGGTGTTTGCGCATGAGACTTGGTTGCGACTTTCCGATGCTCGTAGTGGGCCGGAAAAGCAACGCTAAAAGCTAGAAGCTAAGAGCTAGAAGCTGCACTTCGACTACCTTACAGCATCGCGCAGGTATTCTTGCGCCGACTCGCGCGTAAAGACGCGGCTCACCAGATCGACCGGCTCGGGAGGGGTCTTCGTGAACCGGATCGCCTGCTTCAGAATATCCACCGGCTCCGGCAACATCGCTTCCTCGGTGGCGTAGACGGTTGCCACCGGCTGCCCCTTCTCGACAAAAGCGCCGCGCCGCGCGTGAAACACAATGCCCGCGTCCGGATCGACGGGCGCGCCGGCCTTCTCGCGGCCTGCTCCCGTCCTCTGCACCGCCCAGCCCAGTGCCGTCGTATCCATAGTCGCCACAAAGCCGCGCTCCCACGCCGGCACCACCTCGACCGCGCCCGGATTGTGAAACCCGAGCGGATCGTCGAACGCAGAAATGTCGCCGCCCTGTGCCTTGACCATATCGAAAAAGTGTTTCAGCGCCGAACCATCCGCCAACGCAGCTTGTGCGCGCGTATAGCCCTCCTTCGGCGTGCCCGCCTGGTTTCCCAGGTGGATCATCCATCCGGCCAGGATCAGCGAAAGCTCCAGCAGGTCCTCACTCTCCGGCGACCGCTTGCCGCGCAGCAACTCCAGCGCCTCAATCAGCTCAATCCAGTTTCCGGCTGCCGCACCGAGAGGCTGGCTCATGTCCGTCAGCAGCGCCACCGTGCGCGTTCCCGCGCCCTCCGCGGTCGCTACCATCAGCGCCGCTAGAAATTCCGAGTCTTTGCGATCGCGCAAGAAAGCTCCCGACCCCGTCTTCACATCCAGCACCAGCGCGTCCAGCCCCGCCGCCAGCTTCTTGCTCAAAATCGAAGCGCAAATCAGCCCCGGACTTTCCACCGTCGCCGTGCGGTCGCGCAACTCGTAAAGTATGCGGTCGGCCGGCACCAGCCGCGGCGTCTGGCTCACGATCGACGCCCCGCACTCCAGCAGCACCGCCTCGAATTCCTTCAGACTCAATGCGGTCCTGAACCCAGGAATCGATTCCAGCTTATCCAGCGTCCCGCCCGTGTGCCCCAGCGCGCGTCCGCTGATCATGGGCACAGCCACGCCGCAGGCTGCCGCGATCGGCGCAATCAGAAAGCTCGTCTTGTCGCCCACCCCGCCGGTCGAGTGTTTGTCCACTGCCTTCTTGCCCAGCCCCGTCGGCGAAAACTTCTCTCCCGAGTCGCGCATCGCCAGCGTCAGCGCGCGCGTCTCCTCCAGCGAAAGCCCCTGCAGCCAAGCCGCCATCAGCCACGCCGCAAGCTGTTCCAGCGGAATCGATCCGGACGCCGCGCCCGCAACCAGAAAACCAATCTCGCGCGCATCGAGCGTGCCGCCGTCCCGCTTCTTCCGGATCAGATCTACAGTGTGCAGCGGAGAGTGAGCTGAATCAGGCATAGCAATCAAAGCCTCAGTGTCCAAGCCTCAGAGTATTGACAATAGCGATTATCGCAAGCATCGCTCTTTCATTAAGGTTAGCTCGTCGTCTTCAAGGCGTCATGCCGTCGCGGGAACCCTTGCTGTGCCCAATACGCCTGCCCTGGCGAAGCCATCTGCTTTACGGAAGCAGCTTCATCTCGAAGGCCAGCGGTAGCAGCTCCAGGAACGCCATCGTCCGTACACCGTCATTCGCCGGAAACAACACCACCGCATCCGCCAACACGAACTCGGCAAGCATCTGCCTGCAGGCGCCGCAAGGGGGGCTTGCCGCATCGTTCAGGTTAGCCACCGCCACCGCATCGATGCGAATCCCAGGCCCGAATTGGGAAACAGCGCGCACCAGTGCCGACCGCTCCGCGCAAATCGTCAGTCCATAGCTCACGTTCTCAACATTGGTCCCGGTCACAACTTCGCCGCTGGTCAGCCGTAGCGCCGCCCCCACGCGGAATCCCGAGTACGGCGAATAAGATTGCTGCGCACTCACCCGCGCCTGCTCCATCAGTTCTTCAACTTCCAAAGAGTTCAGTGCATCCATCGTGTATTCCTTGTCCTTCCAGCCTGAGATTTGCCGGCCTGAGACTTGAGGCTAAAGCATCTCCGCCGTCTCTGTATATCGCCAATGCCCGGCAAACGCTGCAACTGCCCTCTGACCCCTGACCCCTGTTTTCTCAAGTTCATCCTCTTCCATCCGATAAAGGCCTTAAGTGCTCGCCGCGCCGGGGCCGCAAAATCCCGGCTGGCTGGATGGTTCAAAGCGATGGATGAACTGACAAGGGAGTTTCTGATCGAGAGCCAGGAAGGCCTGGACCGTATGGAGCAGTGCCTCACGGATCTTGAGACCCGCCCACAGGATGCCGCCCTTCTCGGCGAGATATTCCGCTCCGTGCATACCATCAAGGGAACCACTGGATTTCTCGGTTTTAAACGGCTGGAAACGCTGGCCCACGCGGGCGAGAACCTGCTCGGCCTGCTCCGCGACGGGAAACTGGCCGCCAACCGGCCCCTTATCACCGGCCTGCTTCACTTGCTCGACGGTCTGCGCGCCATCCTCAAGTCCATTGAGACCATGGCCAGCGAAGGCGAGGGAGAAGATTCCGCGCTGATCGAGCAATTGGTGGCGTTGCAGGCTCCGGCGAACGTAAAACAGCCGGTTCACGCGAAAGTCGGCGCGACATTTTCGGCCGCGCCCGCGGCTGCCGCTCCGCAGGCCCCGTCAGCGCCTCAAGCCCAGGCGCCAGTGTCCGCCGCTCAAGCTCCAGCCGCGCCCGCGCAGCAGCCGGCGAATGCAATTCCAGCGCCCGTTGTCCAATCGGCGGCGGCCGGCAGCGAGACCGATGCGTCGCGCCCGCGCGCCCAGATAGCCGCGGCCGGCAGCGCCGCCGAAAGCACGCTCCGCGTCGACGTGGTTCTGCTCAATCGCATGATGAACCTGGTCGGCGAGTTGGTGCTCACCCGCAACCAGGTCCTTCAAGCCACCGCGTCCGATCCCAACATGACCCTGTTGTCGCGGCGCCTCGACATGGTCACCGCCGACCTGCGCGAAAACGTCATGAAGGCGCGCATGCAGCCGGTCTCCAACATCTTCTCCAAAATGCCGCGCATTGTGCGCGATCTCTCCCAGTCGCTCGGCCGCCGCGTCCGCCTCGTGGTCGAGGGCCAGGACACCGAACTCGACAAGAGCCTTCTGGAAGCCATCAAGGACCCCCTCACCCATGCGGTCAGAAATTCTCTCGATCACGGTATCGAGCCGCCGGAAGTGCGCGTGGCCGCGGGTAAAGATCCGGAGGGAACCCTCAAGCTGCGCGCCAGCCACGAGGGCAGCCACGTCATCATCGAAGTTTCCGACGACGGCGCCGGCATTGCTGTTGAGAAAGTGCGCGACAAAGCCATCGAACGCGGCATCATTGCGCCCGAACGCGCTTCGCAGTTGGGCGAGCACGAGCTCCTGCAACTTGTCTTTCTCCCCGGCTTCTCCACCGCCGCCGCCGTCACCAACGTCAGCGGGCGGGGCGTTGGCATGGATGTGGTCCGCACCAACGTGGAAAAAATCGGCGGCAAGGTCGAGATCGACTCCCGCACCGGCAAGGGGACCACGCTCCGCCTGCGCATTCCGCTCACTCTGGCCATTATTCCAGCCCTCATCGTGCGTAGCGTGAATCAGAGTTTCGCGCTGCCTCAGGGTTCGCTCTCCGAACTGGTCCACGTTCCCCCCGAGCAGGCCGCCAAAACCATTGAATGGATCGAAGGCGCGCCCCTCTATCGGTTGCGCGGAAAGCTCCTCCCGCTGGTGTTTCTAGACCGGCTGCTGATGCCCGCCGGGGAACACAAATCCGCTTCGGAGCGTGACAGTTTCATCGCCGTGCTCGATGTCGATGGCCGCCGTTATGGCCTCGTCGTCGACGGGCTCGCCGACCCGGAAGAGATCGTCGTCAAGCCTCTCTCCGCCGTGCTCAAAGTTATCGGCCTCTACTCCGGCGCAACGGTGCTGGGCAACGCCGACCTGGCCTTGATTCTCGATCCCGGCGCCATCGCCGTGAAAGCCGGAGTCACCATGAGCGCCGACCGCGATGCTGAGGGCGCAGACAGTGAAGAAGAAGACACCAACGCCGCCAAAGGTATGGAGTATCTGTTGGTCGAGGCCGCCGGCCGGCGCGCAGCCGTGCCGCTGGCCGACGTACTCCGCATCGAGCAGATTCCGCTTTCGCGCATTGAATTTATCGGCGACCGGCCTGTCCTCAACTTCGAAGGTCAGTTGATGCCGGTCGAGGATTCCGGCGGAGTGCTGGCCGCGGCCGAGGCCGAGGCCAATTCTGCCTCCCAGACCGATCGCGAACCCCAGATCATCGTAGTCGTCTGCCGCGAAGGCAACCGTCACGTAGGCATCGCGGTTTCGCACGTGCTTGACGTGGCCGCGGGCGGCGACCTGTTTGAAGCTGGAACCAGCCAGCGCACCGGCGGCGTCACGCTCCTGAAGGATCGCGTGACCGGCGTGGTCGACCTGGCCGGCGTGCAGCCCCTGCCGGTCTGCGAAAACGTTTCTGAAGATTGGAACCAGATTGCGGAGACAGTAGCATGAGCGCAGCAACCGTGTCGCATAAGAAGGTTAAGGCCTCGGTCCTGGTGGAAGTCTGCTCGGTGCGCCTCGCCGAAACGTGGTTCGGCGTGCCCATCACCCACATTCTTGAGATCGTGGGCGCAGTGAGGCCGCAGCCGGTCCCACTCGCCCCCGCTTATGTCGGCGGGCTGGTCCACTATCGCGGCGACGTGCTCACAACCGTGAGCCTGCGCCAGTTGCTCGACCTGCCACCCAATGAAGGTGCTCAGGCCATTCTGGTGCTCGAGTCCACGGGCGGATGCTTCGGCCTTCTGGTTGATGCGGTCGGCGAGGTGCTCACCGTCTCCTCCACCGACCACGAACCCAACCCGTCGATTCTCGATCGGCGCCGCAAGGCCCTGTTCGCCGGCGCATACAAGCTCAAGGACAGGCTCCTGGTCATGCTCGATCCCGAACGCCTCGATCCGCTTCAACTCAGTCAGGCTCACCCGGATTAGGCTTTTGAGCTCAGCATTTGCAGGGTAGTTCAAGACGTAAGCGCATCGGGAGACAGCAGTGGATTGGCAGTCAACTTCCGGAACGAGTTGAAAGAATCGAGTTTTGAAAGAGCACGACCGGGGTAAACTCTAAATCCCGCGACGAGAATCTGAGAACTGAGAACTGAGAACTAAGAACTGAGAGCTGAAAGCTGAAAGCTGATAGCTGACATTAACGGAGGCAACCATGCGAGCACTCATCGTCGACGATTCCCGCTTCGTCAGGGGGTTTCTGCGCACCCTGCTCGAAGAAAAGGGCATCGAGTGTGTCGAAGCCGGCGACGGAAAAGCCGGCCTCGATCGGCTGCACGGCGAACTCGCCTTCGACCTCGCTCTCCTCGACTGGAACATGCCCGTGATGAACGGCTTTGAAATGCTCCAGGCCATGCGCGCGCAGGGCTACACCGGCACGAAGGTGCTCATGGTCACCACCGAGGCTGAGAACGAATTCATCCTCCGCGCCCTCGACGCCGGCGCCGACGAATATCTGATGAAACCCTTCGACGACCAGGCGCTCAACGAAAAACTCGCCATGCTCGGCCTGGTCGAGGCCTGAATCGAGGTTCGACCAATGCAGCCCGCTTCCCGGACTCGCATCCTGATCGTGGACGACTCGGCTGTGATGCGCAGCTTGTTGCGCTCCGTCATTTGCACGGATGCCACTCTTGAAGTCGCCGGTACTGCCACCGATGGCGCTTCGGCCTTGGGTAGCCTCGCGCTCAATCGCCCCGACCTGATTTTGCTTGACGTGGAGATGCCGGTGATGGGCGGATTGGTCACGCTCAGTGAGTTGCGGAGGCTGGGACACAAAATGCCGGTCATCATGGTCAGTTCGCTCACGCAACGCGGCGCCAGCGTCACCATTGAAGCCCTGGCCGGCGGCGCCTCCGACTACGTCACCAAGCCCGCCGGACAATCCGGCCGTGAGGCCGCGCTTCGCACCCTGGCCCAGGACTTGCTTCCAAAAATCCACGCCCTCACCGATCTTTCGCGCAATAACTCGCTCAATCGCTCTTTCGGTCCGTTGCCCGTTCAACCGCGCCCGGTCTTTCCCGGCCTACCGCGTTCACCTCTCGCTCCGTCTCTCGCACAGTCCCTCAGTCCGGCTTTCAGGCAGCAGCCTATCACCGCGGTTCCGGCGGTGGTTGTCATCGGCGTCTCCACCGGCGGCCCCGCGGCCCTCGATATCCTGCTCCCCAAGCTGCCTGCCAACTTCGCTTTGCCTGTCCTCATCGTGCAGCACATGCCGGAGCTCTTCACGCGCCTCTTCGCCGAGCGTCTCAACGGCCGCTGCAACCTCTGCGTCCGCGAGGCCTCCGAGTCCGTTCAGGTCCATCCCGGAACCATCTACATCGCGCGCGGCAACTGGCACCTAGAGGTCCTGCCTGCTTCCATCCCCAGCAACCCACCCACCTTGCACCTCAACCAGGGCCCGCTTGAGAATCACTGCCGCCCCGCCGTCGACGTGCTCTTTCGCTCCGTGGCCAAGGTCTACGGTTCAGGCGTCCTCGCCGTCGTGCTCACCGGCATGGGCTCCGACGGAGCCAGCGGATGCCGCCTCATTCGCGAGCAGGGAGGCAGCGTGCTGGCCCAGGACGAAGCCTCAAGCACCGTGTGGGGAATGCCCGGCGGTCGTCGCCGCGGGCCTGGCTCACCGGATGCTCCCTCTCGACGCCATCGCTCCTGAAATCCTGCGCATCGCCGGCCGAGCCCAGAACGAGCTCCGCCAGCCTTCCCGCGACCTCGATCGAAAGGCGGTGTCATGATGGAACAGGCCACCACCGTCGACTACGGCTATCTTCGCGAACTCGTCTTCGGCCTCTCGCGAAACGTGCTTGACCCCTCGCGCGACTACCTCTTCGAGACCCGCCTCACCAAGCTTTTGCGCAACCAGGGCATGAGCCGCCTGGACGAACTCGTGCGCCATCTGCGCGTCAAGAAAGACACTGCCCTCGAGCGCGCCATCGCCGAGGCCATGACCATCAACGAAACCAGCTTCTTTCGCGATGCCCGTCCCTTCGAACTGCTGCGCACCGAGCTGCTGCCTAAATTAATTGAAGCCCGCCGAACCGCGCGCTCCCTGCGCTACTGGAGCGCCGCCTGCTCTACCGGCCAGGAGGGATACAGCCTGGCAATGCTGATGCGCGAGCATTTTCCCATGCTCGTCGGATGGGACCTGCGCATTGAAGGCACCGACCTCTCCGGCGAAGTCGTGGAACGTGCCCACGCCGGCCGCTACCATCGCATTGAAATCAATCGCGGCCTCCCCGCCCGTTTTGTAGTCCGCTACTTCGAACACGTCGGCGAAGACTGGACCATCAAGCCCGAAGTCCGCAATCTCTGCAACTTCCGCCAGGCCAACCTCTGCGCGCCCCAGTTGCCCTTCAACCGCGCCAGCGACCGCTTCGACATCGTCTTCCTGCGTAACGTCATGCTCTACTTCTCCCAGGAGACGCGCAAAACCCTGCTCGCCGGAATCCACCGCCTCCTCGCCCCCGACGGCCTCCTCTTCCTCGGCTCAAGCGAGCAGCCCGCCGATCCCTCCCTCTGGACCTCCAACCTCGCCGGCGGCACGTGCTACTTCAAACCAAGACAGCCAAGCTAACAGCAGGGAACAGAAATCACGGGAAAAAGGGAACTAGCAAATCACCGCCCAAACCTTCTATTCCCGGTTCCCTATTCGCTTTTCCCTGTCTTTTGCCTTTTCGCCATCCGCGCCAGCACCGCCTGTTCGCGCAGAACCTGCCGCAGCGGCCGAGCCGGCGTGCCGTAGAGCACGGTTCCCGGCTTCAGGCCTTCGTTGGTGACCTTCGACCCGCTGAAGACGCCCGCCTGTCCCCCCAGAATCACGCCGGGGCCAATCTTGACGTGGTCGCCAATGCCCACCTGCCCGGCAATCACCGCCCCATTGCCCACCGTCGACGAGCCGGAGATCCCCGTCAGCGCGACCAGAATCACGTCCTCGCCAATGTCGCAGTTGTGGCCCACATGGACCAGGTTATCGATCTTCGTTCCGCGTCCGATCCGCGTCTGCTTCAACGCCCCCCGGTCGATGGTCGAGTTGGCGCCGATCTCCACGTCATCCTCGATGAGGAGGGTCCCTTGCTGCGGGAATTGCGTGTATGTGCCGGTCTTCGCATCGCGAACATAGCCAAAGCCATCCGCTCCCAGCACCGCGCCGGCATGAACCACCACGCGATTGCCCAGCGTCGTTCCGCTATAGATCGTCACATTCGGATAAATCCGGCAATTCTCGCCAACCCGAACCCCCTCGCCAATCACCGCACCAGCCTCGACACGTGTTCCCGAGCCAAGCACGGCGCCATCGCCAATCGCTGCACAAGCGCCAATCGTCACTGCCTCGCCGATCTCGACCTCCAAGCCAACCGCCGCCGTCGAATGCACGCTCGCCGCTGCGACTCCCGGCTTCAGCAGCTTCGCGGCCCGCGCAAACCAAAGCCGCGGCTGATCGGCCTCCACAACCGCCATCGCCAAGTTGGAGCCATACCCTTCAAGACACCCCAACTTGAGCACCAGCGCCCCCGCAGCCCCGGCAAGCGCCTTCGTAGCGGAGGCAGCGTCCTCGGCAAACACCAGATCCTGTTCTTTTGCCGCGCCCGAGCTTTCGACGCCGCTGAGCGCAACCGCAGGGCTTCCCTGCGTCAACCTGCCGCCCAGCTTTTCAACCAGTTCGCCCAGCGTCATGCGTCTCTCCCCAAAGCCTGCATCAGTAGAGCCCCGGCTCCCCCGCCGGCCGCGTCTTCCAGCGCCGATGAATCCACAGCCACTGGTCTGGATAGCGCCGAATCCACTCCTCAATTGCGCTGGTGCACAACTGCGTCCCCGCCAGAATATCCGCGCTCGCATCGCTCGTCTTCGGAATCGCAACCTCCGGCCCAAAATGCAGGACATATTTCTTCTCTGTTGCATCCCACAGCATGAAACCCGGCAAGACTGCCGCGCCCGTCTTGCGTGCCACGTGAGCCAGCCCCGTTGCCGTGCAAGCCTCCATCCCGAAGAACTTCACAAACGCGCCCTGCGGCGGAGTCATGTTCGTGTCCATCAGGATACCGACCGTCCCGCCCTCGCGCATCGCCATCAGCAACCCGCGCCCGAAGTCGTCCTTATGCAGCACGTAGTTTCCATGCATGCACCGGATCCCATTCACGAACCCATCCAGCCTCCGGTTATCCAGCCTGCGAATCACCATCCCCATCGGGTGACCCATCAGCGAGTGGTAAAAGCTCGACAGTTCCCACGCGCCCAGATGCCCCGTAATCACCAGCACACCTTTGCCGCGCGCCTCTGCCGCCAGGTAGTGCTCCAGCCCCTCGGTGCGCATCCAGTCACGCGTGTTTTCCGCGGTGTACCGCGTCATGCGGCAAAACTCCACCAGTTGCCATCCCAGGTGAATGTAAACCCGCCGCAGAATCGCCCTTCTTGTCTTCGGCGAAAGCTCAGGCAGAGCCATCTCCAGGTTGTGCGCGCCCACCCTGCGCAGCCGCCCAAATAGCCAGTAAACCTTGAAGGCAAGAACCCACGCCCACAGACGCGCCACCCCGCGCGGCATGCGCCCCAGGGTGCGCGCCACGGCCACCACCAGCCAATACTCGATTCTGTCCCGCATCTTTGAAGACAAACACCAGTTTAGCCTTCCCCGGCGCCTTCCGCGGCCCGGCGCAAACGAATCGGGCGGTCAGGCTCCAGCCTGACCGCCCCGTGAATCCTGTCCGGTTTGCTCCGCCGCTACTTGCGATTCTTGGCTTCAACGAAATAGTGGGCCACCGCACGCACAAACGGCACAGCTCCCTCCGGCACCGCCACGTCCCCTTTCAAAACGCTTTCGAAGTGATGCGGCGCGCCGTAATAGGTATCGGTATCGTCAACGTTTTGGCTCACGCTGGTGCCGTCGAGGTCGATGCCCGCGAAAATCCCCTTGTTGCGCGAATAGCTGAGCAGCTCCGCATTCATCTTCCAGTCCGTGGCCGCCTGGCTGCTGCGCCCTACCGGACCGGCTGCCGCCGATGCATCGCCGCCAATCTTGAACTTGTTCTTCAGCAAGTCCTGGAATCCGCGATCGTTCACCGCAACCAGCACCAGGTCGGTCGACTGTCCCCCGATCTGGAACCCGAACGAGCCGCCCGCCATGCGAATAAACACCGGCGCGCTCCATCCCTGTCCGGTGCGGCACGTCACCACGCCCTGGCCGTATTGCCCGCCGAACACGAATGCCCCCTTGATCATCCCGGGAACCACCGCGACGCAGGTCGCCTGTTGCAGGATGTTCATGGGAATGCTGCTGTCCTTGGCGCCCATAATCTGGTCCAAAACCACCTTGGCGGCATCGATGCGGTCCTGCAGATCCACTCGCGAGGATGCTGCAAACGCTGTGCCGCTCAGCAACAACCCGGCGCAAATCGACGAAATAATCTTCTTCATTTCCCGTTTCCTTTCCAATCCACGGCCTCTGGGGAGCGTGGAAGCCTGAGTTCTGCATTCCTTGAAACATCACATTCCGATGGGGCTGTCACCCTGCATGCCCGCTTCGAACGCGCCGTACTCCTCTCGCGCACAGCATCGGAACATCCTGAATCAGCCTATCGCAACTGCCCATGACAAAAAAACCGCGCCCGCCACGGGCAGACTCAATCTTGAAACCCGGGCTTCATCTTGAAGTCTGGACTTCAGCACTACTCATTGAAATGCGCGCGCTTGGGCAACGCGCGCGCAGGCCAAGTGCGGCAGGCCGCTCCTCGGGAGCAACCTCGAATAGCCTTGTTGCTCTTGATCAGATGCAGAAATGGCCTGCCGGGATGGATGTTGGGGGAGGGCTGAAGAAGACACCACAGATATGTTCCCTTGTGGAAATCCACAAGAAAGAAAAAAAGAGGAGTTCCAAGGCCTCATGGAAACATGCTGCCTTGGAACTCCTTTCCCCAGATCTGCGTTGTTTCTATACACATCTTGTAGAAAAGGTCTTTTTTGCACAAGAGTACTTGAAGACCTTGGCGTTAAGTAACCGTTGATATTGCTTAATCAGTTAATAGACTGCGACCCCGCTCGCCCTCCATCCGGCCTTCATTCCTCTACGGCAACTGAAAAAAGACTCCGCGCCGAAATCGACAATTTAATGCGGTTATCTGCGCCTGTTTTGCGCATTAATCGAGCCAAATGGGCGCGGACTGTGCGCTCTTCGATGCCCAGTTCCGACGCGATCTCGCGGTTGGAGTGCGCCTTCAGAATCAGCTCAAGAACCTGCCTTTCGCGAGCCGTGAGTTGAGGCGCTCTCTCTAAGGGCTCCGTCTGTAGAGGCGTCGTCTCTAGAGGCGCCATCGGTGGCGGCGGTATCTCTGCAGGCCTGATCTGTGCAGGACCTATAACGGCCTCCCTGGCGTCGGGGCTCTCCAGCAAACGGTCAATCAGTTTCGACAGCAGCCGCCGCGGCGCCCATATCGAACCTTCCGTCACCTGCTCAATCGCAGTGAGCACCGCCTCCGGCCCTGCCTCATGGTCCAGGTACGCCCGGGCCCCGGCGGCGATTGCGTTCAGGGCCAGGTCGTCGTTTCCGCCCGGTCCAATCACGATCAACTTGATGTCGGGGCGCGCGCGGCGAATGGTGTCCAAAGTCTCGAGTCCGAAAGTGGAAATATGCAGATCCACAACCAGGTATTGGAGTGACTCGGCCTCCAGCAATTCCGTCATGCTCCCGATGATCGGGAGCAGTTGGCCATGGACAACCTGGACAGCTTGCTCAAAGACGCTGGTCAGCCCCGCAAGACGTATTGGCTCGTCGGCAACTAACCCGATACGGATTGGGCTGGTATTCCGATTCCCGGAATTGCGATTCCCAGTATCGCGATTAGCAGTATCGCGATTCCCCGGCTTACGAATCGAAGACATCTTCTTCCCCAAGGCAAAAAAAATGCAAGAGAGCCGAACCTGCTGCGGCGATGGAAAGCGTTTGTCCCCTTTCTCATGCCGCCGGTGTTCTTTTTTCAACCACCCCGATCGCAAGGCGTGCGCCAACCTAAAGCTTGGGAAGCACAATCCCTTGTTGATTTTGATATTTGCCTTTGCGATCCGCATAGCTGACCTCGCAGGCCTCATCGGAGCGGAAAAACAAAATCTGGCACAGCCCTTCGTTGGCGTAAACCTTGGCCGGCAGTGGAGTTGTATTTGAAATCTCGAGGGTCACAAATCCCTCCCATTCCGGCTCGAACGGCGTTACGTTCACTATGATTCCGCAACGCGCGTAGGTCGACTTGCCAACGCAGATCGTCAATACATCGCGGGGAATTCGAAAATACTCGACTGACCGCGCCAACGCAAACGAGTTGGGCGGGATAATCACCGATTCTGCCTGCACCGAAACAAACGAACGCTCGTCGAACGATTTCGGATCGATGATGGCGCTATTTACATTCGTAAATATCTTGAACTCGTCGGAAACCCGCAAATCGTATCCATAGGAGGAAAGTCCGTAGGAGATTACGCCCGTGGCCACCTGCTTTTCGCTGAATGGCTCAATCATGCGATGGTTGATGGCCTGTTCCCTGATCCAACGATCGCTCTGAATCGACATGCCTCTCCCGTCCCGGCGTCTAACTCTCTCAAGGGGAAAAATGGCCCGAGTTCTGATTTGTAATTTCATCTTACGAAAACTGTAGCCACATTGACAATCGAATTATCCCCAGGAATCGCTCCTGCTGTGCAAATCTACCCAGCCCTTTTGCGAGCCCGGCAATCGGTCCTCGACGATACAACCTGCTTTTCCTCAGCTCAAAATCCAATGCGTTATCATTCTGCTGTTCCATATTCGAAGCAAAATCTGTAGCATCTCCACTGTAAGTCGTAGTAAAGTCAATACCAGTCGCGCCAGCGAGGATACCCCTTTGATTAAACAGGACATCGTCCATCACGTTATCGAGCGCACGGGCCTGCCGCGCACCAAGGCGGAAGCTGCGGTGGATACGGTCTTCGAGGGCCTTAAGCAAGCTCTGACAGCCGGCGAGCGCATCGAACTGCGCGGGTTTGGCGTTTTCAGCGTCCGCGCCCGCAAAACCGGCATCGGCCGCAATCCACGAACCGGCACCGAGGTCAGCATCGCTCCCGGCAAGGCCGTGCGCTTCAAGCCCGGCAAGGAATTGCACGTGCTCGAGAATGGCGCTGCGCCCCACTCCTGAAGCCGCGCCGCCAATAGCAGTTCGCATGTGCCCTGGGCAACTTGTTCCGGTCCGCCTGTTTCGACTCTTTTGCGGCGGGTTGCCCGGCCATGCGGGCTCCCTACGTTCCCACCCCAAGGGACGGTGTATCTTTCCTCAGCCTCACTTGAAATCCACGAGGAGTCTGGTGCGCTCAACCTTTCGGGAGTATGGCCTGCCCGCGCTGCTGCTCGCCGCCAGCGTGGTCACCACCACGGCCAACGGCGCACGCTTCATGCAGAACTTCCTCGCAGGCATGCCTCCGGTGGTGCGCGATGCCGACCTCTGGCCCTGGGCTTGGCTCTCCGATCATCCCGATCTCTACATCACGGGCTGGGCTTTTTCATTCTCCCTGCTGGGAATTCTGCTCATCCACGAGTTCGGCCACTACTTCGCCTGCCGCGCGCACCGCATCGATGCCACGCTTCCCTGGTTACTTCCCGCCCCCACCCTTAGCGGCACGGCGGGAGCCGTCATTCGCATCCGTTCCCGCATCACCAACCTCAATGCGCTTATGGATGTGGGCATTTACGGTCCTCTCTCCGGCTACATCGCGTCCATGCTGGCGATTGCAGCCGGCTTTGCCCTCAGCACACAGGCCGCGCCCAACGCGCCGCCGGCTATCGTGCGTTTTGGCGGCGAACCACTCACCATCCGCTTGCTCCACGCGCTGCTCTTGCGCTGGGACCCCCAGATTCCTCCCTTCGACCGGATCACCCCGCACCCGGTGCTCATCGCCGGATGGATCGGCCTCTTCATCACTTCCCTGAATCTGATCCCCGCGGGCCAACTCGATGGCGGCCACATCCTCTACGCCATCTCTCCCCGCGTGCACAAGATCTCCACTGACTTTCTTCCTTTCGCGCTCTTCCTCGCCGGAGCCGTCTTCTGGATGGGCTGGATTCTCTGGGGCATCTTTCTCATGATTCCAGCCATGCGTCATCCCAGCGTCTCCCGGCAAACCTCCCTGAGCCGAGGCCGTCTTCTGCTCGGTGTCATCGGCATCGCCATTTTCCTGCTCACCTTCACCCCCACACCCTTCTACGACAACTCACTGATGCACTTCATGCACGTGGACCCCTTCAGTTCCACGCGCAACTAACTCCACTTCCCACTCCACCCCGGAACGATACAATCCCCTCTAGGGCAACCTGGAATTCACAGGCTGGCCTCAAGGAGCGCATTCATCCATGGGTTATCAGGTTCTGGCCAGAAAATACCGTCCGCAGCGCTTTGCCGACGTCGCCGGTCAGGACCATGTCACGCGTACCCTGATGAATGCCCTCAGCCAGAACCGCATCGCGCACGGCTACATCTTTTCCGGCCACCGCGGCATCGGCAAAACCACCATCGCCCGCATCGTCGCCATGGCCCTTAACTGCCGCAACGCCGTCGGCTCGCCTGAGCGCCCCACCCCCGAGCCCTGCGGCGTCTGCGATTCCTGCATCGAGGTCCGCCAGGGCAACGCGGTCGACGTTATCGAGATCGACGCCGCCACCAACCGCGGCATCGACGAGATTCGCGAGCTCCGCGACGCCGCCCGCTACGCACCCTCGCGCGACCGCTACAAGATCTACATCCTCGACGAAGCCCACCAGATTACCGACGCGGCCTTCAACGCCCTGCTCAAAACCCTCGAGGAACCTCCTTCTCACGTCATCTTCATGATGGCCACCACGCAGCCGGAAGACATTCCCCAGACCATCCGCTCCCGCTGCCAGCACTTCAGCTTTCACGCCGTCAAATTCGACGACATCCTCGCTCAGTTGAAGATGATCGCCGGCCAGGAGCAGGTCACCGCCGAAGATACAGCCCTGGCCCTGCTGGCCGAAGCCGGCGACGGCTCCATGCGTGACGCGCTCTCCATCATGGACCAGGCCATCGCCTCCGCGCCTCTGGAAGATGGCCGCCCTGTCCTCTCCTCCGCGCAAATTCGCGAGCTCATGGGCGCGGTGCCCAACGCAGTATTCGAGCGCCTGCTTGAAGCTGTGGCCGCCGGCCAAAGCGCCGAACTTATGCAGCAGTTGAACATCCTGGTTAACGCCGGCCATAGCCCTTCATCCCTCGCCCGCCAATTGGTTCGCTATCTCCGCAATACGCTCATGGCCAAACTCGGCGGCGAACAAACCGAGCTCCTCCAGATCTCCGGCGACGAACGCGCCCGCGCCGCTCGCACCGCCCTTCTCTTCACCGAAGAAGAGATCACCCGCAACCTGCAAATCGTGCTGCGTACCTTTGACGATCTCAACTACCGCCAGGAGCAGCGCTTCCATCTCGAGTTGGGTCTGCTTAAGCTCATTCACGCCCAGCGCCTGCTGCCCATCGAGGAGCTGTTGAGTGGCGCAGCCTCGGGTGCCGGCGCCCGCCCACCCGCTGCGCAAAGCGCGCCTCGCGCCTCTTTGAGCCCAGCCCCAGCGCGCACACAAGCCGCGCCGCCGCCCGCTTCCTCCATTTCGCCCTTTGCGCCCAGCAGTTGGAGTTCAACACCGAGCGTCAAGCAGAGCACCGTGCCCTTCGCCACGGCGGAAGCTCCCGGAAGCGCGCATCGTGAACCCACTGCCTTCCCTGCCGCGTCAACGTCGCCGCTCAGCTACGGTTCCACCGCCACGCTCACCGAAGGCGCGCTCGCCAAGGCTCCTGAAACTTCAGCACCGCCGTCCGCACCCACCATTGACGCACTGCGCCACGCCATCGGCAGCTCACTCGTTCATGCCGGCCACGACTCTGCGGCGCAACTGCTCGGCTCCGGAACATGGTTGCTCGATACCGCCAGTTTGCGCATCGAAGTACCTGGAGTCGGCAAAAAGATGCTCACCCTTACGGTGAATGCCGCGGCCGAGAAAATCATCCGACAGGAACTTCAACGCCTGGGCGCTCCGTCGCGCTTCATGGTTGTTCCCGGAGAAGGCGCCGCCCAACCCTCCGCACCCATAGCCGCGCCACTGGCCGGCAGCATTCAGGAAGCCGCGCTCGCCAACCCCCTGGTGCAGCGGGCGCAGGAGATATTCAAGGCAGAGGTCCGCAGCGTAGTCGATCTCCGCCAGAAATGAACTTGAGCAACCTCCACCGTAGTTGGTTTTTTGAAAAGTTGATGTCTTGAAAGGGAACGAATTCAGAACTTGCCGAAAAATCACATCTGAGGGAGGCGGGAGTTCCAACCCCGCATGAAGCCGGCAAATTCACTGCGGGCTTTAAAAGCTGCGGAAAACTTGGTCTTGGCACAAAACCTCAAGGCTTTGTATCAGGGCACGACTTCAGTCGTGCCGCAGATGTCGCAAAATGAACGTGGGCTTTAGCCCCTGAGGGCCGCTCTTCTGGACTTCGTAGGAGAAAAACTAATGATCAACCCCCTGAAAATCTCGGATATGCTTTCTCAGGCCAGCCACATGCAGGAAGAAGTGCAGCGCAAGCTGGGCGAGACGGTCGTCGAGGCATCCAGCGGAGGCGGCGCCGTCACCGCCACCATGAACGGCAAAAAGCAACTCCTCAAGCTGCACATCGATCCCTCGGCAGTCATCGGCCTCACCAGCGGCCAGCCCGACGTCGAAATGCTTGAAGACCTGATCCTCGCCGCCGTCAACCAAGCCGGGCGCAAGGCCGACGAAGCCATCCAATCCAGCGTGCAAGGCATGTTAGGCGGCCTGAAAATTCCCGGCCTCACCTGAAGATCGCATCGTCGGCAGAACTTGCTCCCGGAGGGAGCCGTCGAGAATAGCCCAGGGGAAGTCTGCTGCAGCGGACGCAGCCCTGGGAAAGCTCCGTAGAACTTCCTCGCGGAGCCAGCGTAGAGGAGGCAACTAAATTGTCACGCTATGCCGAGCCCATGGCCCGGCTCATTGAAGAGTTGAAGAAGCTCCCCGGCGTGGGCACCAAGAGCGCCCAGCGCTTCGCCTTCCACATTCTCCGCTCCACGGACGATGATGCCGCGGCCCTCGCCGAAGCCGTGCGCGGCCTCAAGGAAAGCCTGCGCCTCTGCTCCATCTGCAACAACGTCACCGACGTCGATCCCTGTGCCTACTGCGCCAGCCCCACCCGCAACCAGCGCCTCGTCTGCGTCGTTGAGGAGCCCACAAACATTGAGTCCGTGGAACGCACCCGCGCCTTCCAGGGCATCTACCACGTGCTCCACGGAACCCTTTCGCCCCTCCACGGCGTAGGCCCGGAGCAATTGCGCGCCGGCACACTCGTCGCCCGCGTCGAGCGCGGCGAAATCGACGAAGTCATTCTCGCCACCAGTCCCACGCTCGAAGGCGAAGCCACGGCCAACTGGCTCGCCTCCGCACTGCGCGGCTTCCCCGTCCGCATCACCCGCATCGCCACTGGAGTCCCCGCCGGCAGCGACATCGAATACGCCGACGAAGTCACCATGGCCCGCGCCCTCGAAGGCAGAAGAGAAGTCTAGTGTCCTGACTCGAAAGTTCGTTTCACAAATCGAATGGTCAAGTCCTGAAGAGCTCCATCGTCCCAGGAATCACCCGTGCATTGAACATGGTGCCGTCGCACAAATCCGCTAACTTGCTAACTTGCTAGTTCCGCGAAGCGGAAGCCAACTTGCCATTTTTCAAGAAACCTCGGCTGAGAACCCATCCTTGCGCGGCCCTTGGCGCAAGGATGCGATCGCATGAACGTCCTCCTTGCAGAGAATTACCGCGTTCCGGTGCAGAATGATGGTATGAGCCTGCTCCAACTGCCGATGCCGTTTCAGCCCCATTTCCGGCCGGAATTTCCCGCACACAACATGAGGGGAGGGTACCCCCCATTCGACGACCTTCTTTTTCAACCCTCCAGCCATGCAAGTAGCTTGTTTTTAGCCACTTGTAAAATCTACATATTCACTAACCGGTAAACACGACACTCTCTTTTTCCCCGTTTTTGGCCCAAAAGACGCACTTTTAGAGCAAAAAAAGCCGCCTCGAAGGCAGGAGAGGGCATCCACTGTGCCCTCCATGACTTCACAAAGACGGCTCTCGAATACCCACTTCGACCGGCCCCAAAAACGGCCGCGCAAGAAAAGGGGCGGGAAAAACCCGAGGGTTCGTCCCGCCCGCTCATGGGCGGGGAGGCCGCCTCTTTGAAGATTTATTTGCCCATCTTGTCGAGCGCCAGATTCAGCTCCAGCACGTTGACGCGCGGCTCGCCCAGCAGACCCAGAGTGCGGCCAGTGGTCTCTTGCTCGATGAGCGCGTGCACTTGGGTCTCCGTCAACCCGCGCGCCTTGGCCACGCGCGGCGCCTGGTAGTACGCATTGTCGGGAGTGATATCGGGATCGAGCCCCGAACCTGAAGTCGTCACCATGTCGATGGGAACCGGCTTGCCGGGGTTTTGCGCGGCCAGCTTATCGATGTCGCCCTGAATGCGCTGCACCAGCTTGGCGCTCGACTGGGCAAGATTCGACCCGCCCGAAGATGTGGCGTCGTAGCCGTTGCCCGCCGCTGAAGGGCGCGGATGAAAGTATTTGTCCGAAGTAAAACTCTGCGCCAGCAGTTCGGAGCCGATAACCTGGCCGTCCTTCAGAATCAGGCTTCCCGCGGCCTTGTGTGGAAACATCACGGCGGCGGCGCCGGTAACCACAAGAGGATAGCCAATGCCCAACAGAACCGCGGTCACGAGCGTGAACAGAATCGATGTCTTCCAAACGGATTGCACGGTGAATCTCCTTTAAGTACGGCCCTCAGGGGCTAAAGCCCTCGTCATTTGTTGCCAATCTCATGTACGGGCTAAAGCCCGTACCCTTCAGTCCCGGCGGGTAATTACACTACGCCAGATGCAGCGCTACCAGAAGCACGTCGATGGCCTTGATGCCGATGAAAGGCACAATGATTCCGCCCACGCCATAGATCAGCAAGTTGTTGCGCAACAGGATTTCGGCGGCCTTGGGCTCGTACTTCACGCCCTTCAGCGCCAGCGGAATCAGCGCCACGATAATGATCGCGTTGAAGATCACCGCCGACAGAATTGCCGAATGCGGCGAATGCAGGTCCATGATGTTGAGCACCTGCAGAACCGGGAACACGCCGGCGAACATCGCGGGGATGATAGCGAAGTATTTGGCCACATCGTTGGCGATGGAGAAAGTAGTGAGAGCCCCGCGCGTCATAAGGAGCTGCTTGCCAATTTCGACAATCTCGATCAGCTTGGTGGGATTCGAATCCAGGTCCACCATGTTGCCGGCTTCTTTCGCCGCCTGCGTGCCGGAGTTCATGGCCACGCCCACATCGGCCTGCGCCAGCGCCGGCGCATCGTTGGTGCCGTCGCCGGTCATGGCCACCAGTTTGCCCTTGGCTTGCTCGCGCTTGATCAGGTCCATCTTGTCTTTGGGCTTGGCCTCGGCAAGAAAGTCGTCCACGCCGGCTTCGCGCGCGATCACTGCGGCGGTGAGTGGATTGTCGCCCGTAATCATGATGGTGCGAATGCCCATCGCGCGCAGCCGGGCGAGACGATCCTTGAGGCCGCCCTTGACGATGTCCTTGAGGTAAATCACGCCCAGGGCCGCCGAGTTTTCCGCCACCACCAGCGGCGTGCCGCCGGCGCGGGCAATCTCTTCTACCTGGTCGCGAACCTTCGCCGGCAGCCCAGTTCCCTGCTCTTCAAGGAACCGCGCAATCGCGTCCACAGAGCCTTTGCGAATGCGCGTGCCCGGCAGGTTCACGCCGCTCATGCGGGTCTGCGCGGTGAAGGGAACGAACTCCACATGCATGTTTTCCAGGTCGCGCCCGCGAAGGTTGTACTTTTCCTTGGCCAGCACAACAATCGATCGTCCCTCCGGCGTTTCGTCGGAGAGCGAAGCCAGTTGCGCGGCGTTGGCCAGCCGCTCCTGGCTCACATCCGGAGCAGGGAAGAACTCCGTAGCCTGGCGATTGCCGAGCGTAATGGTTCCGGTCTTATCCAGCAGCAGCGTGTTCACGTCGCCCGCGGCCTCAACCGCGCGGCCGCTCATCGCCAGCACGTTGTACTGCACCAGCCGATCCATGCCGGCAATGCCGATGGCCGAAAGCAGCCCGCCGATGGTGGTGGGGATAAGGCACACCAGCAGCGATACCAGCACGAAGATGGTCTGCGGCGCTTTGGAATACATCGAGAAGGGCTGCAGCGTCACCACCGCGAGCAGGAACACGATGGTGAGCCCGGAAAGCAGGATGCTCAGCGCGATCTCGTTGGGAGTCTTCTGCCGCGATGCGCCTTCGACCAGCGCAATCATGCGGTCCAAAAAGGTTTCGCCGGGGTTAGAGGTGATCTTGACCTTAATCCAATCCGACAGCACTTTCGTCCCGCCGGTAACGGCCGAGCGGTCGCCGCCGGCCTCGCGAATCACAGGCGCCGACTCACCGGTAATGGCCGACTCGTCCACCGAGGCCACGCCCTCGATCACTTCGCCGTCGCCCGCGATGTAGTGGTTGGCTTCAACGTAGATAATGTCGCCGGCACGAAGCAGGCCGCTCGCGATCTCCTCAAAGCCGCCGTCGGCAGTGTACCGTTTCGCAATCGTCTCGCCCTTGGCCTTGCGCAATGTGTCGGCCTGGGCCTTGCCGCGTCCCTCGGCCATGGCTTCGGCAAAGTTCGCGAACAGCACGGTGAACCACAGCCACAGGGTGATCTGGAGGTTGAACGCAAAACCCGGCCGGTTGTGAACGGTGTTGTCGATCAGCAGCGCAGTGGTGAGCACGCTGCCCACTTCCACCACAAACATCACCGGGTTCTTCACCATGCCGCGCGGATCGAGCTTGCGCACCGAATCCAGCAGCGCCTGGGCCATGATTTCCGTGTTCCAAAGACTTTTTTTCTCAGCCATGACAGTCCGTTTCGCCTTTTCCTGATGCGTTTCCTGGTTCGTTTCCTTGTGCGGTATCGGTTAGAAGAGTTGGCCCGCATGCAACTGCAGGTGCTCCAGAATCGGTCCCAGGCTCAAGGCCGGGAAGAAGGTAAGAGCGCCGAGCAACAGAATCACGCCCACAAGCAATGCCGCGAACAGAGCCGTATTCACTGGAAATGTTCCCGGCGAGGGCGGCACGCTTTTCTTCTGGGCAAGATTGCCGGCCAGCGCAATCACGGGAACCATCATCAGCAGGCGTCCGCAGAGCATGTCAAAACCCAGCACCACGTTGTACCACCAGGTGTTGGCATTCAGGCCCGCAAAAGCGGAACCGTTGTTCCCCGCCCCCGATGTGAAGGCGTAGAGGATTTCCGTGAGCCCGTGCGGCCCTGCGTTGTTCAGGCTTGAAAGCCCAATGGTTGGCGACATCACGAAGATAGCGGTGAGTGTGAGAATGATCAGCGGGAAGATGAGCACGTAAAGCATGGACATCTTCACGTCGTAGGACTCGATCTTCTTGCCCAGGTACTCCGGGGTTCGCCCCACCATCAGGCCCGCGATAAAGACCGAAAGCACCACGAAGATGAGGACCGCATACAAGCCGGAACCCACGCCGCCAAAGACCAGTTCGCCAAGCATGATGTTGGTGAGCACCACCATGCCGCCCAGCGGAGTGAAGCTGTCGTGCATTCCATTGACCGCGCCGCAACTGGCATCGGTGGTGATGGTGGCAAACAGCGAGCTTTCGGCAATGCCGTTGCGCACTTCCTTGCCTTCCATGTTGCCTCCGGGCGCGGTTGCGGTCATCGTCTGTTGAGCGCCGTGAATGAGCGGATGCGGCTGCGACTCGGCCCAATACACGGCTGCGAATCCGGCCGCAAACAACACGAACATGGCCGCGAACACCGCCCAGCCGTGGCCCGGCGAACCGGTCATCCGCCCCAGCGTATAAGTGAGCCCGGCGGGAATGATGAAGATCGACAGGATCTGCAGGAAGTTCGAGAATGGTGTCGGATTCTCGTACGGATGCGCGCTGTTGGCGTTGAAGAAGCCGCCTCCGTTGGTGCCCAGCATCTTGATGGCTTCCTGCGAAGCCACCGGGCCCTGTCCGATGGTCTGGGTCTGCGCCGGTTGCTCCAGCGGGTGAGCCACCGTATAAGCACTCAGATTCTGGGGAACGCCCTGGCCAACCAGCAGCAGCGCATAGATGAACGACGCCGGCAGCAAGACGTAAAGCAGCGTGCGCGTCATGTCCACCCAGAAGTTGCCGATGGTGTTCGAAGTCGTGCGCTTGATGCCGCGGATCAGCGCAACCGCCACCACGATACCCACGGCTCCCGACCAGAAGTTGTGAGTCGCCAGGCCCGCCATCTCGGTCAGATAGCTCATCGTCGACTCGGGCGTGTACGACTGCCAGTTGGTATTGGTCGTAAAGCTGGCCGCGGTGTTAAACGCCAGGTCGGGACCAACGGCGGCCAGCGACTGCGGGTTCCAGGGCAGATAAGCCTGCAAGCGCTGAATGCCGTAGGTCAGAAGCATGGATGCGGCCGAGAAGCCCAGCACGGCATACGCATACTCGCGCCAGTTCATCTCCTTGTCCCAGGTCACCCCGCAGAGCTTGTAGATCAGCCGTTCGAACGGGCGCAGAACCGGGTCCAGCCAGGTCCGCTCCCCTTCAAGAACACGGGCCAGATAAACGCCCACCGGACGAACCGTCGCCAGCAGGACGAGCGAGTAGATGGCAAACTGCAACCAGCCATTGGCAGACATTTCAGAATTTCTCCGGATAAAGCAGGGTGAGGGTCAGATAACCCAGCAGAAGAACGGAAAGCACAAGCGCGATGAGAGTGACGAAGTCAATTTGCATTGGGTTACCTCAACTTCTGGCATGCCTTGACGTAGAGAAACGCCACGGCAAAGAAAACAACGGTGAACAGCAACATCACAACATCCTGCATTCGAAGTCCCTCATCCCTCAGTTTCAGCTCAAGCCTGTGTCGAACCGTATTACGCAGCACAGGATGTGCGTTTCGCTCGTTTCCACAGGGTCGGAATCCGTAAGGAAATGAGCGCATCCGCTTCCTGCACAAGCACGATTCTGGCTCGTGTCAGCTTTGAGTATCGAAAAGATTTCCTAAATAAACCGTAAGGGGCTGGAAGATTCGGCAAGAATCTTCGCAAATTCAAGAGCCAAGGGACCGCGAAACCTTCCACCGTTGCGGATCTGAGTTCTTACTCCTCGTTCCCGCTCCAACCCTCGGGGATAAACCGGTAGCCCACCCACGGCTCGGTCTGGATGTACTGTTTCCCCGTCTCTGCCTCGAGTTTCTTGCGCACCTGCCCCACAAACACGCGCAAATACTCCGGCTGATGGGCCGATTGCGCTCCCCACACCGCCGTCAGCAGCACGCGGTGCGTCATCACCTTCCCTGGATTGCGGGCCAGGTGAAACAGCAAATCGAACTCCTTCGGGGTCAGGTGGATTCCTTTGCCCTGCAAAGTAACGGTGTGATTGCTCGAGTCGACCACAAAATCGCCGGCTTCGATGGCCGAAGTAGTGCGCTCCGGAGCACGGCGCAGGTGAGCCCGCACACGCGCCAGCAGTTCTTGAATCCCGAAGGGCTTGGTCACGTAGTCGTCCGCGCCCGCATCCAGCGCCTCCACCTTTGAGCGCTCGTGCTCGCGTACTGACAACACCAGCACCGGCGTTGCGCCCTGCATACGGATCGCGCGCGTGACTTCGACTCCGCTTAACCCCGGCATCATCAGGTCGGTAATAACCAGGTCCGGCGCCCACTCCTTGAAGGTTCGAAGTCCCTCCTCCGGATCGTTGGCGGTGCGCACGTCGAATCCCTGCGCGGAGAGCGAGGCCCGCAGCACCCGCGTAATCTGCGGTTCGTCGTCAATCACTAGAATTCTTCCCGGCATGGCTTCCTTCTTCCAACCGAAGATTACACCACCGGGGAAGGCGGAATATCATTTCTGTGATGAAGTTCACGGAAGGACTCTCCGATTCGCGAGGGATTGTTCATTGGATCGTGGCCACCGCGATCGCTTCGCTTGCCACGTTTGCGCTGGTGTCGCTCCATGCCAACTCCACCACCGCGGGCATGGTTTTTCTAGCCCTCGTGGTCTGGGCTGCTACTCAGGCCGGGTTCACTCTATCACTTTATATCGCGGCCTTTTGCGCACTCTCGTTCGATTACTTCTTCCTGCCGCCTTATCGCACTTTGCGGCTTGCCGGCGCGCAGCAATGGGTAGATATGCTCACCTTCGCGGCCAGTTCGCTTGTGGTAAGCCGGGTGGCGGAGCGGGCGCGCCGCCAGACTCTCCAGGCAGAACAGAGGCGAACTGACGTCGAGCGGCTCTACGAACTGAGCCAGGAGCTGATCCTCTACGAAGACGCCGAAGTTCTCATTCGCGACTTGCCTCGTCTCATCGACCGCATCTTTTCCCTCGATGGGGTCGTTCTCTATGTCGCCGAGCGCGACCAGTTCTACGCCTCAACCTCCGAACTGCCCATGAGCATTCAAGCCAGCCTGCGCGCCATGACACAGGGCTCCAACCCCACACTTGCCATTCCAGGCGATCTCACGGCGCGACCCTTGATGCTGGGAATGCGTCCGGTCGGCGCAATCGCGTGGCGGCCGGACGAGCTCACGCGCGAGGTTTCAACCGCCGTAAGCGCCCAGGTGGCTACCGTCATTGCACGCTCCGTCGCCATTGAGGCCTCTGCGCGCGCGGAAGCCGCCCGCGAGGGAGAGCGCCTGCGCACTGCGCTCACTGACTCGCTGACCCACGAATTGCGCACGCCGCTCACCTCCATCCGCGCCGCGGCCACAACTCTGCTCGAGGCCGGAGACCTGGACGAGGCCGGCCGCCGCGACATGGTCTCCATCATTGACGAAGAGGCTGCGCGCCTGGATTCGCTTATTGGCGATGCCGTTGAAATGGCGGAGATCGATGCCCACGCCGTCCAGGTGCATCTGGCTCCGCAGCATCCAAGCGCGCTGCTCGATCAGGCCGTCGAAGAATCGCGGAAGACGCTTTCCGCGCACCGCGTAACCATCGCACCGCAAGCGCCGGGAGAGCCGGACCAGCCTGCCCAGCCTGTATGGTTCGATCCCCATCTGCTCGACCGCGTGCTGCGCCATCTGCTCGAGAACGCCGCGGCCTATACGCCTCCGGGAAGCCGCGTGACTCTCAGCAGCCGGCGAACCGGCGACCGCCTTGAGTTCTGCGTGGAGGACGATGGCCCCGGAATCGACACCTCCGACCTGCCACTGATATTTGAGAAGTTTTACCGCGGCAAGCGCAGAAAGACCACCGCCAAAGGCTCCGGAATGGGCCTGGCCATCGTTCGCGCCATCCTCGCCGCGCACGGCGGCGGCATAGAAGCCTCAAGCGTCGCGGGCCGCGGCGCCAAATTTCGTTTCTGGGTGCCCTTGATCGAGAAAGAACCGGGGATTAAAGGCTGAGCCGGCTTTTCAGGCCGGAGGTGTTTCCTTAATTCGGCTCCTCGCTCCAATCGCAAGCAATTTCGCAACGTTGCTTCGAACTTTCCTCGGCCCACTCCAGCAGCCGCGCAACCCGCCACGCAGCCAATGCTGAAACCGGCGCATCGCCTTTTCCAAGCAGCGCATCGCGGACTGCGGCGTAGTAGAGCCGGTAGTCGCCGGGAACGGGCTCAACGGGATGCGTGACCATGCCGCCATCCACATCCACCGCCAGCGTTCCCCAGGCAGCGGGCGGTTCCTGGCCCCATGGGCCGCCGCCGATACGGGTCACTCGGCTCAGCGCAGCCTCCTGCGGATCGACGCCGCACTTCACATAGTTGCCCTTGGTGCCGCGCAGATGATAGCGGGGCCGCTCCAGCGCGGAGAGAGTGTTTGCGGACACCATCACAGTGAATCCTGGATAACGAAGCCGCAGGGTGAAGCAGTCGTTGGCGCCCTCGCCGTCGTGTTCGCGCTTCACCTCGGCATCCACCGCCTCCGGGTTTCCGAACAGCACCAGCGGCTGATCGGCGAGATGGGTTCCCAGGTCGAGCAGAAGGCCGCCTTGCGCCGGATCGTTCTTCCACGGCATCCGGGCCGACGGTGCGGGACGCCAGCGGTCCATGGTGGCCTCGAAGTAAACGAGTCGCCCCAGCGATCCGTCTTGCAATAGCTTCCGCAGGGTCAGGAAATCGCCCTCGAAACGCCGGTTATGGAACGGCGCAAGCATCGTGCCTCGACCCGCCGCCAGCTTCATCAGCTCGGCGATCTCGGCCGACGAAACGCACATAGGCTTGTCGACGACGACGTGTTTCCCTGCTTCGATGGCCTCACGGGCGTATTCGAAATGGCTATCGTTGGGCGTGGTGACGACAATCAGATCCAGCGAGGAGTCGGCCAGCATATCGTCAAGCGTGCGGTAAGTGGTGATGCCGGGATACCGCTCGGCGGCGTGGTTGGTGGTGCGCTCGACAACGGCAGCTAGCTCCAACCCCTCGACGGAAGAAAGCAGCGGAGCGTGAAAGACGCGGCCACCCAAGCCGAAACCTATTAATCCCGCACGAATCATCTTGTACCCTCAAAGCCGGAATCGTAATTCGCACAATTCCCACTAACCTTCAAGCTTAAACCGCGTCTCCGCGAGCCTGTAAAGCCGTCGCCACACCAGCCTGTTCATCGTCACCACCATCACTGAAATCATGATCGTCGCCAGCAGCAGCAGGGCAAATTTGCCGCTGTCGGTCGCCGCATCGATCTGCGCGCCCAGCCCGATCGTCTCCAGCGTCCGGTCCTTCACATGCGAATACTCCGCCATCACCGACGCATTCCACGCCCCGCCTGAAGCCGTCACCATCCCGGTGATGAGATATGGAAAGATGCCGGGAAGAATAAGCTTGGTCCATCGTTGCCAGCGCGTGAAGTGAAAGAGTTCGGAGACTTCGCGCAGGTCGGAAGGAATCGACATCGCTCCCGCAATCACGTTGAAAAGGATGTACCACTGCGTTCCCAGCAGCATCAGCGCGATGGAGCCGATGCCGAGGCCGCCGCCGATCTTCACTAGTCCGATCAGCAGGATGGGGAAGAACGCCGTAGCCGGAACCGATGCCAGCACCTGCGCCAGCGGCTGCACAATGCGGGCAAGCCGGGGGTTAAGCCCGATGGCGACGCCGACCGGAATCGTCCACGCCGCGGAAATGAGCAGCGATGCGTTAACCCGCAAAAACGTGGCCACCGCGCCCTCCAGCAGCAGGCGCAGCTCCGGCCAGGTTACGGTGCTCAGCATGTAGGCGGCCTGCGCTGTCCCCCAGCATGCAACCCCCAGCGCTGCCAGGCACAGCGCCCACAGCGCAATGGAACCTCCGCCGCGCTCCGCCTGGTCCAGAGAATGCACGACATGGTTTTCCCTCCTTTGCGCCATGCGCTTCGAGATGGGCTCATCCAGCCGCGCAAATATCCTCCCCGGGAGCGTACTGAACAGGTTCGACCTGCGCAGCATGGTGAGAATCGGAGACGTGACACGCTCTGAAGATTCCACCTGCTCGAACTTGAATTTGTCGCTCCAGGCAATCAGCGGGCGCCACACCAGTTGATCGGTCGCGACGACGATCAGAATGACCACCGCAATTCCGCTTAGCAGCGCCCGCATGTCACCGGCATACGTAGCCGTCTGGATATAGCTTCCCAGTCCAGGCAACTGAAAGTTCCGGTCGCCCATCGTGAATGTCTCACAAAAAATAAGGGCAAACCAGCCGCCGGCCACAGAGACAATCGAGTTCCACACCAGGCCAATCGCCGCGTAGGGCATCTCCAACTGCCAGAACCGCTGCCAGCCGGAGTAGCGGTAGACGCGCGTGGCCTCCACCATCTCCCTGGGAATGCTCTTCAGCGAGGAATAAAAACTGAAGGCGAGATTCCACACCTGTCCCGTAAAAATCAGCAGGATCACGCCCATCTCGATCCCCATCTGGTGGCCGGGAACCAGCGCCACCATGGCCAGCACCACCGGAGGCAAAAAGCTCAGCACCGGAATCGATTGCAGAATGTCGAGCACCGCAACCATCCATGGCTCGAGCCGCGGATTGTACGCCGCAATGTATCCGTAACTGATGGCGAAGACCAGGCTCAGCAGGTACGCAATCGACATTCGTACAATCGAGTAAAACGCATACAGCGGCAACGCGCCGATGGAATTTGAAATCGGAACCACCGGGACGGGTTTGCCAAGCCAGTAAACGCCGGTGCCGATAACGGCCACAAAGACCGACAACGCAAAAATCGCCACAGCCAGGTCCATGAGAAAGGACCACGAGCGGGCGGTGACAAGCGTGCGGGCGAGCGGGTGCTGGATCTTCACTCGCCGTCCTCGCTGTTATGGGCGTCTCCGTCATTCTTCTCGGCAATTTCTTCCTCAGCCGCATCGGGCAGCACAAACCGGCGGCGGGAGGCGTCGAAATCGAACAGTTCCGCATAGCGGCCCCACGTTACCGCGGTTTCCATCTGTCGCAGAGACTCCTCTTCGCTGAACTGCTCATCGAGCATGTCGAGGAAGAAGTCTTCCGGAACCGTGTGGTCGCTCTTGGCATCCAAAGCCCGGCGAATCTGGCGCAGCAGCAAAACATTCTCGACCGCCGCGTCGCGGAACAATTCCTTTTGCCGCAGGATTTCAGAGTTGGCAAACTCCGTCCCGCTCGGCGTGATGGCCGCGTCGCCTTCTTCCACTTTGAGGAATCCAAGCAGTTGCGCGGCATCCACAATCGGTAGCAGATCGTCGATCTCGAACGCCAGGTCGTCGGCCAAGTGGTAGATGTCGTCGCGGCCGCCCTTGTCGAGCAGCAATTCAAGCAGGCCGGCCACGCCGCCGGGGCGCGCATGGGGCAACATCTGGTAGTGCATCTGCCGCTGATCGCGCGGCCGCGGTTCGGCTTGCTGGTCGGGCGCCTCCGCGGGCACGACGTCGGGTCTGGTGAGAACCTTGTAAATGTAGTCCACCAACTGCGTAAAGGCCTCCGACTTGCGGTCCCGCGGATGCGCAAGCTGCACCCGGAAATCGGTGCGGATATGCCCCGGATTGCGCCCCAGAACCACGATGCGATCGGCAAGCAGCACTGCTTCTTCAATGTTGTGGGTCACCAGGAATACGGCCTTTGTGGGCATGGTCTTCTTGGCCCACAGCTCAAGCAGTTCGCTGCGCAGATTCTCCGCAGTCAGCACGTCCAGCGCCGAGAAAGGCTCGTCCATAAACAGCACTTCGGGTTCCACCACCAGTGCGCGCGCGAAACCCACCCGCTGCTTCATGCCTCCCGATAATTCTTTGGGGTAGGCGGCTTCAAATCCGTCCAACCCCACCGTATCCAGCATCTTCATGCTGCGCGCGTGGCGCTCTTCCTGGTCCACGCCTCGGGCCTGGAGCGGAGCTTCCACATTTTCAAGCACCGTGAGCCATGGAAACAGCGCAAAACTCTGGAAGACGATTGAGACATTGGTCTCGGCTCCGGCGATCGGCGCCTCGTGCCAAAGCACCTTGCCGGCTGTGGGCGTCGAGAGCCCGGTCAACATGCGCAGCATCGTCGACTTGCCGGAGCCCGAGGGTCCCAGCAAGGCGAGAATCTCTCCCGGCAGAATACTCAAATCGGTCGCCGAGATCACTTGAATGCGGTTCTGACTCGGCTGCGTGTAATATTTTTCAACCTTCTCGGCACGAATGATCGCGCCTGGGGCCGGAGCCGAGGACTGGGTCAGGTTAGAGGCGGTAGCTTCCTGCATAATCTGTTCTCGCATAGGTTCGGCTGTCCAAGTGGTGGCCGGACGTCGTTCCTTGAGGATAAGTTTTGCTTATTGCGTGCAGATGAATGGCCATCCGGCTGAGCACGATTCAGCCATCGTAACCGGGTTACGGTTTTCCCCGGTGCTACTTGTCCGTGGCTGGGATCAACTGCCGGAAAGAATTTCCCACTCCGAGAGTATCATTAAGAAAGGCGTCTAATCTGGAAGATACGTCTTCCCCGATCACCGCTGAGCCGCGCCGCCCTGAGAGCCCAACCCTACCGAATCGATTGAGTGCGCAGGAGATTATGCCCGAAACGAAGACCAAACCCAAAGTTCTGGTAGTTGACGACGAACGTGTTATTGCAGATACGCTTTCCATGATCCTGAACCAGAGCGGGTTTGAGGCTCGCGCGGTTTATTCCGGGGAAGGTGCGCTCGAGATGGCACATTCGTTTGAGCCCGACATGCTCATCTCCGACGTCATCATGGCCGATTTGAATGGGATCGATGCGGCCATCCGCATTCGCGCCCTGCTGCCGGGCATTAAGATCCTGCTCTTTTCCGGGCAGGCTGCCACGGCCGATCTGCTTGAAATAGCCCGTGCCCAGGGCTACGAGTTTGAGATCCTCGCCAAGCCGGTCCATCCCCAGGATCTCGTCAGCAGGCTACGCGCCTAGTTGAGCAAACGAAGCGTTGAAGTGCGAAGGCGAAACATTCCGGCGAATAGAGCCGGCTTCGATGTGACCTAAGAGCGGGGTAAGTTCCTAGCGAAGAACGAGGCGTTTTCCGCCGCTCGCTCGCCATTGCGCGGCCTCTATGTCTATGGGGACCCGGGACCTGGGGCACCCCAATTCTTTGGTAAGTCTGCTTTCCTGAGCACCCTGCCACCTGCACAGGGACCTTCGAATACAGAGCAGAAATGGATTATACAATGGCGCAAATAGGGAGATTTCGATGAAGCGTATCCTTGTTACAGGATCTTCGGGTCTAATTGGATCCGAAGTATGTCTTTATTTTGCCGGTGAAGGCTGGGAGATCCACGGGATTGACAATAATCAACGCGCTGTGTTCTTCGGACCGAAGGGGGATACACGCTGGAATCAGCGCCGGCTCGAGCGCATGATTGTGGGTTTTGTCCATCATGAGCTGGATATTCGTGACCGCCAGGGAATACTGGACATCTTGAAGCAGGTCAGGCCTGATGCCATTGTTCACACGGCGGCACAGCCAAGCCACGACCTCGCCGCTTCGATTCCGTTTGATGACTTCGATACCAACGCGGTGGGCACCTTGAATCTGCTCGAGGCGGTGCGCCAGTACGCGCCCGAATCGCCCTTCGCATCGATGTCAACGAACAAGGTTTACGGCGATGCGCCGAATGAACTACCGCTCAAGGAGCTTGAAACCCGCTGGGAGTATGCCGACGAGGCTTACTGGAATGGCATTCCAGAGACGTTCCGGATCGACCAGTCGAAACACTCGATCTTCGGCGCCTCAAAGGTTGCCTGCGACGTGATGGTGCAGGAGTATGGCCGCTACTTTGGCATGCCCACCTGTGCGTTGCGCGGCGGCTGTCTCACCGGGCCCAGTCACTCAGGGGTCGAGTTACACGGATTCCTGAGTTACCTGATCAAGTGCAACGTGACAGGAACGAAATACAACGTCTACGGATACAAGGGCAAACAGGTGCGCGATAATATCCACTCACTCGATGTTGCGCGTTTTATCGCAGCGTTTATTACCAAGCCCCGGGCCGGAGAGGTTTATAACATCGGGGGAGGGCGCTCGAACAGTTGCTCCATTCTGGAAGCCTTTGCGAAGATAGCCGCTATCTCAGGAAAATCGATGGTCTACGAGTATCAGGAACAGAACCGCACGGGTGACCATATCTGCTATATTAGCGATCTGCGGAAGATGAAGGAGCATTTCCCGGGGTGGGATATTCGGAAATCGCTCGACGACATCTTCTTGGAAATCTACGCCTCGTGGGCAGATAGGGCGAAGACAGCCGAATGAAAGGCAGGACAAACTTACCGCGGCGACTCACACGCAATCCTGACCATCTATTGACGTTCCGCCGGATCGCAGCAGAGACGCCCCAAATTTGTTGTTAGAGTGGTATGAGAAAGACAACAACTCACGATCCAGAACGGGGAACAACCGATAGTCTTATGCGAACAATCGCCGGTATCAGCGAATCACGGCCTCGCGTTTGGTAAAGGCTTAGCGGCATGAAGATCCTCATCTCAGGGGTGTGCGGTTTTGTGGGCAGCCACTTGGCTCGCTATCTCCTGGAGTCTCACGAAGGAATCGAGATCGTGGGACTCGACAATCTCGCCCGCCAGGGAAGCGAAACCAACCGGCTTTCGCTCAAGCGCCTTGGTGTGAACTTGGTGCATGGCGACCTCCGGATGGCCAGCGATGTAGACGCCCTTCCCGCCGTGGATTGGGCGATCGACGCTGCGGCGCAGCCTAGCGTCCTAGCGGGCCGCGACGGCAAAACCAGCGCGCGCCAGCTCCTCGAACACAATCTTCTCGGCACCATCAATCTGCTCGAATTCTGCCGCAACTCGCGCGCCGGCCTCATTTTGATAAGCACCAGCCGGGTTTATTCCATCCCGGTGCTGGCAAAGTTGCCTCTGATTGCGAAGCAGGGAAGATACGAACTCGACGCGTCGCGCCCTTGGCCGCCGGCAGTCAGTGCGGCCGGCCTCACTGAAGCCTTTAGCACCGAGGCGCCCATCTCGCTCTACGGCGCCACCAAGCTGGCTTCGGAGCAGCTGGCACAGGAGTATTCTGCTGGTTTCGGTGTCCCAGTGTGGATCAATCGCTGCGGAGTGCTGGCTGGAGCGGGCCAGTTCGGCACCGCCGAACAAGGGATCTTTTCTTACTGGCTCCATGCTCATGCCGCGCGGCGGACGTTGCGGTATCTCGGCTTCGGCGCCCACGGCTATCAGGTCAGGGACGCATTACATCCGCGCGATCTGGCACGGCTGGTCGATATGCAGTTGCGTAACCCTGGGCAGGGCGGGCTGCAGAATGTCTCTGGCGGGCAGGAAAACTCGATGTCGTTGGCCCAGCTCACGGCCTGGTGCAACGAGCGCTTCGGCGCCCTCCCGCCGTTAGCTGACGGCTCCGATCGCCCTTACGACGTTCCCTGGTTGATACTGGATTTGGGTCGGGTTCGGAACGCCTTCGACTGGCGGCCCAGCATCGGCATCAACGCGATTCTTGAAGAGATCGCCGCTCATGTTGCCGCAAATCCCGGTTGGCTGGAGAGGTGCGGCGCATGAAGAGTCCGGCGCCGTTGACTGCGGCTGAAGAACTCAAGCTGCTCTCCGTTGTCATCCCGGCGCGGGACGAAGAGGGTTGCATTGCGTCGACTGTTGAGCACCTGCACGTCGAGCTTCGCCTAAACAATGTTCCACACGAAATCATCGTGGTGGACGACGGAAGTACCGATCGAACGGCGGAAATCGTGACTCGGCTCAGCCAGAGTATTCCACAGGCGCGCTTGCTTTCGAAGGGACAGCCGCATGGCTTCGGACATGCCATCACTGCCGGGCTTATGGAAATCAAGGGCGATGCTGCCGTGGTAATGATGGCCGATGAGTCGGACGATTGCCGCGATGTGGTTCGCTATTGGAAGAAGCTAAACGAGGGATGGGATGCTGTTTTCGGCTCCCGCTTTTTGAAAGGCGGTGGCGTAATTGATTATCCCTGGATCAAGCTGCGGCTGAACCGATTCGCTAATCTGTTTATCCGGATGCTTTTTGGCATTTCGCTCAACGACACCACGAATGCCTTCAAGGCGTATCGGTGCACCGTGATCAAGGGCTGCATGCCGATGCTCTCGGCGCATTTCAATCTCACGGTCGAGCTTCCGCTCAAAACGATCATCCGCGGATATTCGTGGACCACGATTCCCATTACCTGGCGCAACCGCAGAACGGGTGAGGCCAAGCTGAAAATCCAGGAGATGGGTAGCCGGTACCTCTTCATCTGCCTCTATCTGTGGCTGGAGAAACACCTGAGCCGCGGCGATTACAAAAGGAAAGATACCTGAGCCTCCACTAAACCCAAAACGTTTCGTGTCGCGATCAGGGAAGACCTGCATCGTTCCGGCACCGATTGCACATTCTTGCTCAATCGCCACCTGAAGACGACCCGGCGGCAGAAACATCGTCCCGCATATTGGACATTCCGGACGGCAGCCTCAATTTGAGCCAGTCTGGCAGACTGTAAACAAAGAGGTACAATACCCGCGTAGCGCTGGGGGCAACTCGCCAGTTTGAAGCGGCTGGATTGGAACGAAGCCACTGGAGCACGGCAACGCCAATTCGGACGATCTTCCGCGATGCGTTCGAGCACGCTGGCTTGCCGTACTTTCATCCGCATAGTTTGCGAAATACGCTGGCCCAGCTCGGTGAGCAAAACTGCCAATCGCCGGAAGCGTTCAAGGCGGGAGCCAGAACCTTGGCCATGAACAGGTACTCACCACCCTTATGAGCTATGACAAGGTGACAACTGAGCGGCAGGGTGAAATTATCCGGGGAATCGGTGTACCCAAACCATCAACCCAGCCCACTGTGGACGACTTCGCGGAAGCTTTCCTCAGAAAAATACAGAGTGCGGGTGTGGCCCTCCCGATTGCGCGGTAGCACCTTCACGCTAAGCAGCAGTGCCACCAAAGAGCAGCACCTTGCTCCCTCGCTGAGTGCGTTCCAGAAAATCAGCCCAGTCCCGCATCATCTTAGCGCGCGGCTCCAGGTAGAGAGCATGGTTATAAGCGGCGCTCACTGCATTCCGGGGAGCGTGGGCAAGCTGCAATTCGATATGCTCATGCGCGTAACCCTGCTCATGCAGGATGGTGGAAGCCAGACCACGGAGGCCATGGCCAGTCATGCGGCCCAGGCGGTCAAGTTTCCAGACAATGAGCGTGTCGCCGTCCTCGAATGCCTTGAGGAAACGGAGCAGTGCAGGGCGCTTGGTCGTGGCTCCTGACAAGCCCTCGTCCTTGAAAAGCGTCTTGCATCCGGCCCGCTTCAAGGTCGCAAGCTGCAAGGCTGTACTCTGGTCGTCAGTCGATACGCGGGCATAGCCGTATTTCATGGGTTAATCATGGCCTTGACATTTGACCCATGCAAGCCCTTGGAAACAAGGGCCGGCGGTCGTGGGTCAAAACTTACCCTTTGTGCCCTAAAGCTCATGGGTGAAACGGGGGCAAAGAGCGCAAGCGACACGCGCAGAGCCTAAACGTTCGTTTAGTCACAATGGAGTGACCGGCACCAATGCGCTGGCCGTGGTGGGTTAAGCTGTGAGCCACGAAGGAACACAGTTCAGAGCCACAAGCGGAGAGGAACCGGTCATGCAGAACAAGGTACGATTTTGGGGTTTGGATGTCCATGCCGACACGATTGCTGTTGCGATAGCTGAGCCGGATGGCGAGGTTCGCAGCCTGGGTACGATTGCCAATCGCGCGGAGTCGATTCGCAAGATGGTGAAGAAGCTGGGCTCGGTTGAACAGTTGCGGGCCTGCTACGAAGCCGGACCAACCGGCTACGTACTTTACTGGCAGTTGGTTGAGTTGGGAGTCAACTGCGAGGTCATCGCGCCGACGCTGGTTCCAATGAAGGCCGGGGATCGGGTGAAGACGGATCGGCGGGATGCCGAGAGGCTGGCGCGGAGTCATCGTTCCGGCGATCTGACGGCGGTATGGGTTCCGGATGAGGGTTCGGAGGCACTGCGCGATCTGGTACGTGCACGCGAAGCTGCCAAACAGGATCAGTTGCGGGCGCGTCACCGGCTGAGCAAATTCCTGCTGCGCTCGGGCCAGCGCCCGGCGCAAGGAATGAAGGCATGGACGCAGCAATACATGATCTGGGTGAAGCAGATCCGCTTCTCGCAAGTGGCACAGGAGTCCACGCGGCTGGACTATCTGACCGAGGTCGAGCATATGAGCGAGCGGGTTGTGCGGCTGGAGAAGGCCATCATGGAAGCAGTGAAGCTGGCCTCGCCTGAGATACAGGAAGTGGTCAAAGACCTACAGGCGTTGCGCGGCATCGCGCAGATTTCGGCGGTAACGATTGCGGCGGAGCTGGGCAATATCTCTCGCTTTGAAGGTGCTCGGCAACTGATGGGCTACAGTGGCACGGTTCCCAGCGAGAACTCCAGCGGTAAGCGAACGCAACGCGGAAGCATCACAAAAACAGGCAACGCACATCTGAGACGGATCGTCGTCGAAGCGGCCTGGAGTTATCGGCTTCGACCAGGTGTCGGGCCTGCGTTGCACAAACGACAAGAGGGGGTGCCGGAAGAAATCAAGGAGATCGCCTGGAAGGCGCAACACCGACTGCACAAGCGCTACTCCAGACTGGCAGCGGCAGGCAAGGACCATCGAAAGATCATCACCGCGTTGGGGCGCGAACTGCTTGGCTTCGTTTGGGCCGTCGGGACCAAGGCGGAAGCGGCAGTCAAACAGCAACGAGCAGCCTGACGAAAAGCAAGAACAAAGGCAAAAGCAAAAACTTTCCAAAGAATGAAAAAACAAAAACGACACAACGCATGAACAACGCCACCCAATTCGAGGACAGAGCCAGCAGCAGCCGGAGCAAGCACGAAGGAGAATCCTCGGCAAATCTATGCGACAGGCTCAGCCGGACTCGCGCTTTTAGTCAGAGGCAGCTCCCGACGGATCATGATTATGCGACTTCGACACGCGAATATCAGACTGATCAATCGTCGCTCAAACCTGCCCCGACTGCTGCTGGCCCTGTCCTCGATAAACGGCCAATGCAACGACAACAGCAAAAACAACCCCACAGACGCGCAGGGGTTGACGGGTCACTCCATATCAGATTTGTACACAATAAAATCTTTTTTCTCACTACGCGCGTACCACATCCCTCTTAATTTTTCCACTCGATTCCTACTGCGATCCGTGAAATATATACATAAAGAATGGAGGCTTTATGGCCTTAGACGTGAACTCTTCATCTGCTATGGACGCTCAAAAGAAACTTGCTGCTGAGAAGATCGTGCGCGATGCGCCGATACAGGGAATTGATTTTGCAGACCCGGTGCATGCGTTTACCGTTTGGACTGAATCTCCTTCTCACTTTATGAAGCACTGCGGAAGTCGCAAAACGTTCAATGACGCATGGGCGTGGGCGCTTAAACATGTGAACCCAAAAACTTTTTACATCGAGCGGGGACCGCTAGATGCCTTTGACATCACGAAGGTTGAAACGGGTATGCGTTACCCGCACAGCTCGGAGCATTGCGCCAACCCCGCCACGGACAGAGCACCGACCTTCTAAGCCAGGGGTTGCGGGTTCGAACCCCACCTTGCCTACCAGCCCTAAAAATCAATGACTTACTAGGATTTCCATCTGGCAGAAATAGTACAAGCCGGGGGTATTTTAGCGCAAGAGTTTTCGGTCTAACCTTCCCGGCTCTCAGGGCGCAGAAGCTCTGAGGTTCTTTCCCTCAGTTCAACCAGACCTCGTTCACAAGGTTTGACCATTCTCCCTCAAGAGCGTGCAGATGAAATGCGAAAGAATCTGAAAGCTACTTTTTCAGGATCGACTAACCACAATAACCCACCTTTTTGAAGCAATCTACCCACAAAAGTCCCCACACCCTTCTCTGCTATTCGCTCGGCTAAAGCGCATCCTCTTCTTCCCCAGATTCGAAGTCGCCGACATCTGCAGTGAAAGAACAGCTGCGACTTATGACTGATTGAACGCGTGAATGTCGATGGCAAAAAAAAACAGTCAAAGTTGTGGAAATCACGGATAGAGACTGCCTCAACACCCTCGTCAGCACCCTCGATTTGAAGGTGCTGATAAGGGAGCTGAGAGTTGCGACAATGGGCAAGCCGGTTCACTGCCAAAGTTGACACGAGGTTAGCCCAGCATACTTCGGGAACTAAGGGCGTCCAGTGCGGAATGGCGATGCAGGCAGTCCCGCCTTGTTAAATAAATTGCATACGGGATCGTCCAACCAGCCGTAGCGCGCTTGTGTGGGTCTTGGGACAGCGGGACTGGAAAGGACTACGGTCGTTCCGCGAATTGTAGACACAGCAGGAACGAATCTCCCATCAGGCCCTGCGATCTCAAACCCCACTAGCGCCTCGCCTTTCATCACCAGGCCGCCGTCTGCGTTGTCAAAGTAGAGATTCAGCGTGCTGCCTTCCTGACTCATGGTCCGGTAATGGGGGCCGGAGAATTCAACATGCTCGCCACAGACCATAGCTCTTGCCGCAAGGGACAGGCGATGTCCCACATCCTGCTTGTCGGCCGGATGGATGTTATCCGCATCGCCGATGTCGATGGTCACGGCCATGGCCGTGCTCACCAGCGCCAGCGCTTCTCGCTGAGCCTCTCGCACCTGCGGCCAGTGATACTCTGCGCCTGCATGATAGTTGGCAATCTGAACGAACAGAAACGGAAAATTGCCTTCCGACCAGGCTGCTCTCCAATCCTGAATGAGTGTCTGAAAGAGCCGCGCGTAAACCGGATACCGCAGTGCATCCGTATTCGACTCGCCTTGGTACCAGATGACTCCGCGAATCGTGAAATGTGTGAGTGGAGCGATCATTCCGTTGTAAAGCGCAGCCGGAGACCAGGCATTGAAGACAGGATGCCACGGCAGCCTCAGATTTTCATCTCCAGCGGTGCCGCTCTGTTCTTCAATATCTTTGCGCTCTTTGGCTTCAGCGCGTCGGGTTTTCGGTTCCTCATTGGCCATCGCTGCCCAGGCGGAGAAGACCGGCATCAAAGACGCATCCTGAGAAAGTGCAGACATGCTCGTCCAGGCCTCTGCCGGCGTTCCACCCCACGCCGACTCGATTACGCCGATCGGCACCTGTTCGCGGCGTGAAACCTCCCGCGCAAAAAAGTACGCAACGGCTGAAAAGTCTGCCGCTGACTCGGGAGTGCAAACGCTCCACGGCTTGGTCACGGCAATATCTTCCTGTGGATAGTCAGCGTAGCGTTGTTTGACATTCAAGAGCCGCACCTCGGGAAGATTCGCTTCGGCCATCTCCTGCCGCGCATTCTCTGCCTCGCTCAGTGAAAAGCCCATGTTCGACTGGCCCGATGCGATCCACACATCTCCAACCAACACGTCGTTCAGCATAATCACGTTGGTTCCGCGAATGGTCAGGACGAACGGGCCGCCCGCTTCACCGGAAGGAAGCTGCACCGTCCAGCGGCCGAGCGAATCGGCAGTCGAGACCTCCTGCTTCCCGCGGAAGGCTACAGCCACGGTCTCGCCGGCGGCTGCGTCGCCCCAAACGTGCACCGGCTCGTCTCGCTGGATTACCATGTGGTCCGCAAAAAGCGCGGGCAGGCGAACGCTCGCGTAAAGCGGCAAAGCAACGAGTCCAACCAATAGCCAAGTGCAATTGCGCATCCAGGAACGCATCTTTCATGCACCGCCTTTCACTTCCAATTGGCGCTCAAAGCGCTTCGTGCAACCTCTCCCGCCAGGACATGGAGCCGAATGAAAATGATACCGAAAAGAACAGAGTCCCGAATGCCCAGGCCGCCCCTGTGACCGATGGTCTCTTATTGAGGGTCTCCGTTGATTGCGTCCATGCGTCTGCTCAGGGTGCCTCGGCGAGAACGGTAGGAATCACTGCTGAAGGCTGGATGTTCCACCCTTCGAGCTGAATCACCGGCGCTCCATTAGTATCGCTGGGCAGCAGCGCGGTCAGCGTGACCGACTCACCCGGAACCAGCTCGATCCAGTTGTCGGACCAGAAGACAGGAGCGATCAGGCCGCCGGACGAGGTTCGCACAGCCCCGTTGACCTGGAACGCTAACACCGCGGATGTGTTGACGAGATGCAACCGAATCTCGTGGCCGCGCGGCGTGTCGGAGATCTCAGTGTGCGCAGCGATCGTGGCCGGCGGAAGATGGGTAAGTGCGTTCAGGTCTTCGTAGCGCTCGGCGGGCGTATAGGTATACCAGGTCTTCGGCCAGTCGAAGGCGGTGAGCGTGCCGGGGACCCAGTAGAAGTTGCGGCTGAGGGTGCGGCCTGCTGCATCGGTAAGCGTGAGATCGACGAAGAAGATGCGCTCCGGGCCGGCGTAGAGAGTGTCGGGAATGGTGAACACGCGCTGCGAGCTGTCGGGACCTGCGTCGATTGATGATTGCGCAGCGTAGAGTTCGTTCCACTTGATGCCGTGGACTTGGACCTTGGCATGGAGGCCGGTTGTGCGCCGATAGGTGCTGTTGACGACAACAACGGACCGGTCGTCGTACGAGTACTGGATATGCACTGGCTCGCACGCTTTCTTGGCGCCAAAATATCCGCCGCCTGCATCGAGGTAGTAGTCATACAGGTGCCAGATCATGGAGGGCCAGGCGTTGTTGAGCATCCATTGAACGATGCCGGTGGAGACGTACTTGTTTTTGCTGTAGGCCTCGAACATGGCGCGTTCTGCATCGTAACTCATGGTCTGCGCCATGCGTTCATAGTCGGCAGCCGAGGCAGGTTTCGCGTAGATGGCCGCCATGGCATCGTCGAAGGCTCTAAGGTGAGTGAATTCGCCGCCGCCATTATGGAGGCTCCAGATGGGCGAGGGCGGCCACGCTTCCGGATCGGGCAGAAATTGTTTGCGGCTCGCAAGCGACAGAATCGCCGGCCCGGGACTTGTCTCGGTATTGAAGCCGAAGGCTCCTCCATGCTCGCGATCGACGTACCAGTAGCTCGGCTCCACATAATCGTAGGGACCGGTCATCTTGACGCCGGTGGGGCCTGTGGCCGCCGTGTCGGCAGCGGAGGCCGCGGCCAGCAACGGGTTGGGCCAGTGCGTCCGTGCCTCAACATCAAGATAGGCGCGCTCCACATCGGGCGGCGGCGCATGATCGCTGCCGTTGAGCCAAACCAGAAGACTAGCGTGAGAACGCAGTCGCAGCATCTGCGCGCGCAGAGATGCAGTCGCAATCATAAGATCGTCTGCATTCCAGTTCTTCCAGTCCTCCCAGCGGTCGCAGCAACACCAGCCCGCGAGGATCAGAATGCCCCGCTCATCAGCCAAACGGAAGAAATCATCCGTCTCGAGCTTTCCTTCGAGGCGAATGGTATTCAGATTCAGATCGCGGACCATGCGGAACTGGTCGCGCAGTCGGTTTTCGTCGGGGCGGAGCAGCATGTCCGGCGCCCAACCGCCGCCGCGAATCAGAATGCGTTTGCCGTTGACGCGAAACAGCCGGGCGCCTTGCGCGGTGAGCTCGGAAGTGATTTCGCGGATTCCGAACTCGATGGCCTGCTCGTCGGTGACGCGGCCTTGGGTTGTGAAGTGCATGGTGAGTTGTTCGAGGTGCGGGTCGCCCATTTGCCGCGGCCACCAAAGTTGCGGGTGATGGATACGCAGTTGCGGAAACTCCTGAGGCGTGAAGACGACCGTGCGATCTTCGTGCGGCGCCAGTTCGACGGTCTGCGTAAAGTTGGCTCCGGCGGCAGAGCCCGAGACCTCTCCCTTGACGAGACTATCAGTTGCGTTGTGCAACTCGGCGTAGAGGGTGAGATCGGCAACGTCGTGGGAATCGTCCGCGAAGTGCGTGACGGCCATGGGCGCGCGCAGCGTGACCGCGCCGGTCGTGACCAGATCGACATCGCCCCACAGGCCCATGTCCTTATCGGGCGGAGCGGGATTCCAGTCGACCCAGTTGATGCCTAGATCCTTCTCGGTGGGCGCGAAGGTCTCGACTGCGAGCACGTTGGTCTGGCCCGGCTTGATGGCTGCGGTCGCATCGAGCTCGTAGATCCGGTAGGCGCCCGCGACGTTTGCCGCATCGGCGATCTTATGGCCATTGAGCCAGACATCGGCGCGATAGTTGATGCCACCGAAGTGCAGCCAGAAATGCTGGTCCGGGCTTGTGGATTTGGGCGCCGCGAACTCGGTCCGGTACCACCAGCCGCAGCGATAGGGGCTGTCGGAAGGCATGGGCTCGTTGGCGAAGCCGGGGCCAATGCGATAGGCGGAGCCGGGTAGCTTGCGAAGGTTGTCGCCGAAGTAGGGATCGGGGAACAGGCCAGCGGCAACCTGCGCGGCAATCACGGTGCTGGGGACCGAGGTTTTGATCCAATCGGCAACTGGGAATCCCGGCGCGGCAATTGCGGGGCCATCGGCGTGGAGTTTGCATGCCGATTGCAGGCTCCAACCATCGTGGAGCGGTACTTGGGTTTCGCAGGGCAACACTGCAGGCAGTGCGAGCAGCGCGAGAAGACATGGCAATTTCTGTAGAATCATTGTGCCCCCAAGTATGTCACCATCCACCGGCCGCCAGATGCGATGGATGATTGAACGAGTTCTTTTTTGTCTGCCGAGGCCGAACCATCGACGTGCCGGGAGAGCCTACTGCGGATCGAGCTCGAACGTATGTACGACGGGCTGAGCTGCTTTTCGCTGCTCTTCGTCGAGAGCAGCGTCCTTTTCTTCGATGGCCTTTGTGGCTAGGGCTGCATCGGCGATGGTTGGCTGTTCGATGGCGAGGATGAAATGCGCTTCATCCAGCCGCGTACGTTTTTTCTCCATGTCATCCACTTGCTGCGCCTGGCTCAGCATGGGAGTAGTGTAGAGCGCGAGGTTGACTCCGGCAGCGAGCTGCTCGCGACCGAAGGTTGCAATGGTGCGCCCATCGATCTTCAAGGTGTAATGCGGGCTGGATAGGCGATCGACGCGCAGCGTCTGCCGGTCCATCGTTGCGACATCCGAAGTTTCGAGAACGAAGCGCACCAGTCCATCTTCGAGATTCAACGGAAGAGGGAGCGAGGCGTCCAGTTGCTTCCATTGCAATGAGCCGTCGTGCGCGGTCAGGTCGGAGATTTGCGTATTCTCCGCTTCTACCGGCGCGGACTGCGACGCGTCGAGGTGCGCGCTGCTGACGACGGGCGACAGACCCCAATCGCGCGCAAGTGCAGCAGCCATGACCCATTGGGAGGCTTCGGCGGGATGGATGCGATCGGGAATGAGCAATGCGGCGAGCGAAGGGTTCTTCTGCATCGCGGCCTGCGCCAGGTTGGTGACTGCCTGGTTGAAGTCGCTGAAAGTGTAGTGGGACGAGGAGGCCAGCTCTTTCACGAAAGCAGCGTGGCGGCCGATGACTTCGTTGTAATGCGCGAACTCGGTGCCATGCGTGAGTTCGTCGTAGGGCGTTGGAGAGATGAGGGTGATTCTGACTTCGGGAAGATTGGTCTGGATGGACGCAAGGAGTTTGCGGTATCCGGTTTCGTAGATGTCGAGATACTTTTGATCGAACGGCATGTAATAGCCGTCATTCATGCCGAGCATCACGGTCACGACCGAGGGATGCTGCGGGAAGAGATCGCGGTTGAGGCGCGTGGGCGCGTCGCCGGTATAGCCGCCATTTACGGTGTCACCGGGAACTCCGGAGTTGCAGAATGTGACGTGCAATCTGGGATCGCGCGTGAGGACGAAGTCTTCCACGAAGCGGGTGTAGAACCGCTGCGCGGTGATGCTGTCGCCGTAGAAGGCAACACGATCGCCTTCGTGAAGCACCAATTGCTGACCGGCGGCCCAGGGTGCGAAAGCAAAGAAGAGAACGAAGAGCAGGAGACGTTTCGACATTGTGGAATGGAACTCCGTTGGTTCTGGCCGACATTGGCGGCCGATGAAGTCAGTACTCGACGAGGTAAGCGGTGACGTTGAGCGTGATCGGGTCTTTCTCGGCGGAATGGAAGCGGAGCGAGAGTGGGATCCCCGGCGTGAGGTCATTGGCCTCGATTTCGCCGGCGGCCCAGCTCAGGCCGCTCCAGATTACTTTGTCGTAGTCGATGCGAACGGGAAGGGCGCGGCCATTTTGCGAAGCGGAGAAGGCGAAAACCTTTCCCATGTTCTGACCCGATGGCGGCCCACCCGCCCAGGTGCGGCGAAGTTGTCCATCCGGTGACTTTTGCTGCACGATCACGCGCAGGACTCCATGCGCGGGTGGTTGGATGGATGCCTCGATGGATCCGGGGCCGGCATCGTGAAATGAAATCGGGAACGGCGCGATGGAGCGCGGGATGATGACGTCGCTCTGGATTCCGAAGTCGTAGTTTGGTGAGGCGTAAGCGCCAAAGCCCACCATGGCCATCTGGCCGGGGCCGAGCGAGATTTGTGCGCCGCGGAGCTGGGGTTGAAATCCGGCATCGCGAAACTGAATGCGGCCCGGACCGAGAGCGGGTTGATTGGGCGCGAGCTTCGGTAGTTTGATGGTGGCGACGGTCTGCGCCGGATTCACGACCACGTACACCGAACCGCGCGCGGTGACTCCGCCAAAGCCGTAGGGCTGGACATCGCCGGGTATGCCGCCGAATGTGTGGATGCGGCCAAGGCCCTGCAACTCGAAGAAGAGGGACTGAGCGCGGGCCATCCAGTGCGCATCCTGGTTGCCGATGAGCTCAAGATTGCCATGGACGGTATTGACCCATCCGCCGCGGGCCATCATCAACAGGAAAGCACCTTTCCACGCGTGCATGGCGCGGTAATAGATGGTGCCTGTCTTGCCGGCCATGAATCCTGTTGAGTCGATGCGCTCGAGAGGAAAGCCCAACTGCTCGAAGCGGCGCACCATGTGGTCGCTGTAGATGTCCATTGAGCGCCAGAAATTGGCTTCGGGCACATCGGAGGGACGCGGGTCGCCGGTGTACTCCATCTGAAAGGCTTCAAGCCAGCGCAGGTCGGTGGGGTCGCGGAAGGGCAGTGGCGAGTACGTATTGTCGAGAGTGCCGCCGAAGCCGTTGAATGCGAGAAGGACGGCATCGGGATTTTTTCTGCGAAAGGCGAGCAGCGCATTTCGAAATGCCGTGGCGTTGCGCTCCTTGATTTCGGCCTTGCTCATGGTGGCGGCATCGGCAGCGGTCGCGGCGGTCATATCGACGAAATCGAACTTGAACATGCGGATGCCATGGTCGTACCAGAATTGCAGGGCATTCATGAAGTCGGGCAGGAATCCGCCTTCAAAGAAGGACATGGCGCCACCGTCCGCGTTGAGCGAGTCTTTCCATGCCGGGGCTGCTTGAATCTTGACCAGCGTGTTGGTGCTGAACCAGAGGCCGGGCAGGACGCCGTTCCGGCGGCACTTCTGAATCCACGCATCCGGACCATTGGGCCAATTCGGCTTGCGCCAGGTGCGGTAAGCGCCGTCGGGCGCGAACCAGAATGCATCCATCATGTAGTAGTCGAAGCGGACACCAGCGCGCTTTAGGCGGAGCAACTCGTCGAGCTCGCGCATTGCGAGCGTTCCGGTGAGGGGAATGTTGTCAGAGAGCTCATCGTATGACGACCAGTTGTTATAGACCGAGATAGGAGCACTGAGCGCGGGGGGAGGCGGCTCATTTTGCGCAAGAGCCGCGCAGGCAGCGGCGATGAGGGCGGCGCACAGTGCGATCGAACGAAACCGGCGGGCAGTTCCGATGCGATGAACTTCCGTGAACGGATTCGACATCATTGCTGACCTCCATGCGCCACGGGTTTTTGCATGTGAGAGTAATCGGGCGGCCCGAGCCGCTTGCGTACGGCGCCGCCAAGGGTTGCGGCATTCTGAAACCCGTGCCACTCTTCCAGCCGCTGTCCGTCGGCGGATTCGAGACGAATGGTGCCATCGGGAAACGCCGCTGCGGCGGTACGAGCGTCGCGCTCGAAATGCAATGCGCCCGGGTACACACTTTCGAGATCCTGCAACGCGTTGGCTACCGCATCGTTTTGGCTTGCCGGCGGAAAATGTACGGTGATCTGCAAGCGGTGGGCATCGTATTGGCCGGCCAGGCTGCGCAGCACCACGAGTTGCGCGCGCGGCGCGGGCAGGAGCAGGCCATCGCTATCGAGCGTGGGGTCGATAGCGGCGTCGATTTGCAGCGCGGCTTCGTGCGGGGAGACCGCGGAGGGCTGCAGGGAGCTTCCGGTCTCACTGCCTGCCGATTGCAAATCGGAGAGAGTGACGTCGTGCTGGTCGCCGAAGGTAAACACCGGCTCGCCGCTCGTGGCGTAGATGTTGCGGGAGGCAGCCCACTGCTTGTTGACTCGATAAATCGGCGCGGAATCCGACTCGACGAGGTTTTGAGAGAAGACGGCAGGAGGGCCATCGATTTGCGCGTCGCTCACGATGGCAGCAGCGCCGGGAACGCGCGGATTCCACTGAATAGTGTTCTGCTCCATTCTGAGGCCGCGAACCACGCCGCCATTCCAGGTATGCACGTAGACTGCGCCCTGCAGGGCGGCGAGCCGCGGACTGAGAGCATTGTCGATGCAAAGATTGCCGCGCACCTCGCTGTTGGCTGTGACGTAACCGGCCGCGAAGACGGCAATGCAGTAGCCCTGCGTGTCGTGGGCGTAGTTGCGCAGCACGGTGTTGCCGGTGTTGTCCCAGTCAATGTCGTAGGCGCCGCCGTCGACGCCGGGACTGTCAGTGACAAATGCCTCGTTGTCTTCGACGGTGCAGCGGGCGCATGTCCAGGTCCAGATGGCATTGGGCGTGCCGATGTCCTGGGTGGGCTGCATGCCGGTTTGCCAGGCGGCGCTGGTCCGGATGGTGCTATCGGCGTCGCGGAAAAGGATGATGCCGTCTCCGTAGACATCGTGCGCGGTGGAGTTGAGAATCCTGACGTTGCGATTAAGTGGCGCACCTTCAGGAAACGCAAAGGGTCCGCCGCCGACGAGGATGCCGGACCACTGATTGGTGTGCGCCGCATCGACTCCATCGATCAGCACGTCGTCGAAGACGGCGGCAGGACCGCTGGGACCCACGATGACGAGACCATTGTCTTTATGCTTGAGCGGGCCGCCCAAGACGTCGTGCACATAGAGATTCTTGAGATACAGATGATGGAGCGTGCCCTTGTCGCCGGTGACGAAGACGCCGTAGGTGTTGCCGCCGGCAATATCGAGCGAGTCGATCTGCCAGTACTGCCGATTGAAGAGCAGCAATGCCTGGCGAGCGGCAGAGGGCGCAACGATCTTTGGCCGCGCGCCGGAGCCGTAGGCGGTGAGACGGATGATGCGATCTTGAGCGCCCGAGCCTTTGGGGGCGAAGGAGCCCGCGCACACAGTACCGCGGGCGAGGGCTACGGTGTCGCCCGGAGTGAAATCGTGGGATTCGGCCGCAGCCAGGCTGTTCCAGGGATGCTGGACCGAACCGTCCCCGTTAGCGGGGGCGGAGCAATCGATATGGAAGGTCGGCGATGGCGCGGCTGCCTGTGCGTGCACAGCCGCGCCATGCCTCAGGCAGACGCTGAGGAAGCAAACGGCAAGAGCGAACCCCGGCGTGCGAGTCCGGAAGCCGGAAAAGAAACAAGCCATGCGACGGTTCTCCACCACCTGAGTATCGTAGTTCGTAAACTGGCCGCGCGCGTCCACGGCACAGCATTTGGCGCAAATCATGGGCATTCTCGGGACCTCTTCAGCGCGCGGAAGAGGTCCCGAGGCAAAGAAACAACGCAGAGGATCAGAAATCCAGCCGGATGGCGAATTGTGCCGCGCGCGGGTTGTCTTGGACGCCCAGGATTTCGCCGAAGTTAGCCGATCCGATTTGAGCAGTGTTGCCGCCGCATCCCTCGATGTTGTAGTAGTGCCGGTTGAACACGTTGTAGAGATCCATGCGAATGGAGACGTTGTACCTGCCATCCGGTCCCACTTTGTTGTTCTTCAGGAAAGTCGTGTTCTCATTCGCCGCACCAGGGCAGCGCAGCTTGGAGTTGTACGGCGAAGGCGGCAGATAGCCCGCGGCAGGATTGCTGGCCACGGAGGACGGCATGTAGTAATCCTGCGCCGGAACCGTCCCGCTCGAACCTACGGGCACATAATGCTTGGGGTTGGCAGGCCGTGCAAAGTTGGTGAGATTGAACTGTGGGTAAATGTTGCCCCAGAGCGGCCAGTAAGGATCCGCCGCGCCCACCCGGAACGGCTGGCCGGTGTAGTAGTCCAGCAGCGCGGTCGCCGTCCAACCCCCGATTACGGTGCGAACTGCCGGGCTCTGTGTGGCGCCCCACCGCTGCCCAGCGCCAAATGGAAGTTTGTAGCTGACAAAGCCCTTCACCACCTGCGGAAGGTCGTAGCCGGTGAGGGCGTGGGAGGCGCCGTGCATGTTCTGGAAGTCTTCAACGCCGGTGTAGCCGTTGTTGTAGTCCTGCTCGGTAGAAAATGAATTTCCCTCCTGCCGCGACCACACGTAGCTCATATCCATGGTCGCGCCGCCGGCGCGCTTCACAACTTCCGCCACCAGCGAGTCGTAAAAGCTCTGCCCCGATGGCAGACCCGCATAGTTGATGTTGGCGCAGCAGGCGTACCAGTAATTCACTTCAGCGCCGGCCATCTGCGGCAGTGGCGCCATAGCGGCCAGCGCCGGACCGTAGAAATTCGGGTAGGGGCAGGACACACCGTTGATTCCACTACCGGGACAGTACATCCAGTTCCAGATGCTGTAGCCCGGGTTACTGTCGATGAGATTGAGGAAATTCTGGGTGCTGGTTTCGTTCCATGCCAGAGCGGTATCGGTCAAACGGTGTCCGCGGTTGCCGACATAGGAGAGTTCGAAGCGCATGTTGGGGGTCAATTGCTGCTGCACCCCAAAGTTGAACGCCTCGCTGTAGCCCAAACGCAGCGAGCGCGGATCGGTTTCAACCGGGAAAGGCAACATGGTGGAGGGATCGGTGGCCAGGGAAGCTTTCTTCGCCACGCCGGGGTAGTTTCCGCCACCGCCAGGATTATCCCAACTGAAGCTATTTGCCGAGTTCGAGCCAAGCTGGGGGGCGAAGCTGTCGGGAACGCCGCCAAAAAAGGTGATGCCCACAGGGTTGAAGATCAGGCCGTAGGAGGCATGCACCACGACATTGTGGAGGAACTGGTAAGCAATGCCCAGCGTTGGACCGAAATTGACCGCATACTCGTCCTTGTCGAAGCTGCTGCCTCCCAAGACCAGCGATCCGGGCAGCGCAGCCCCGTATACCGCGGTCAGTTGCGGGTCAACCGCGGTTGGGTCGAAATTGGCCCAGTTGCCGTTCTTTTCCTTGAAGCGCGTATTGTAGGTCCAGCGTACGCCCGGGTTCAGCGTCAGTTTGGGGGTGATCTTGTAGCTATCCTGCGCAAACAGGTCGAAATTCTTTTGCCGACCGTAGAGATTGTAGCCAACAGACTGGCTTGCATTGTTGACGAGGCCCAGCTCATAAGTCGCAAAGCCAAACCCGTCGTAGGGATAGCCGGGACCGGAGGTCTTCAAGTACGAAAAATTGAAGGCATACGCGCCCGTGCCAGAACGGTAATTGACGTCATGGGCGATAAAATCACCACCAAAGCTCAGGTTGTGACGCCCTTTGCTCCAGGTGAGCGTGTCGCTGGTGGTGCTGATTGAGCCCGCAACGTCGCCCTGCCATGTGTTGCCGATATAGGTCTCGCTTATCCCCGCCTGGTTGTCGGAAAACGAGATCTCCGGGAAGTTGTCGGATCCTGTGCTTCCAAAGCCGATCTGCGAATCGTAGCTGCCGGGAACCGTCGGAGTGCTTCCATTATCGTCGAAGGCGCTGGTGAAGTTCAGTACATTCAGCATGGTGGGGCTGAAGGTATGGGACTCGCTGATGCGGTATTGCTGCTGATTGTAAAACTGGATTCGCGCGTTCGAGAGTGGGCCGCCGGTGGTAGAGCCCGACTGCCAAACGCCGCCGCCGTCGTCCAGAGTGCGCAACTTGTGATCGTAGATCCAGGAGCCGGAAAGATGGTCCTGCTCGCGCAAGACGTGATCGAGCTTGACCACGTACCAATTCGGTGTCTGGCTGGGCGTATTGGCGAGCAGGGTTCTCTCGTTGTTGGTGATGCCACCCAGGTTGGGAGCGTAGTTGGCGTAGAAAGAGTTCACTTTTTGCGCCACGGCGCTAATTTGGGGAATCTTGTTGTTCGTGAATTGATTGCCCGTTGCTGGATCGTAAATCATGTCCGTCTGGGCTTGCAGAGATTGCCCGGCGTCGTTCTGCACCATGATCGGGGTCAGCCCCGAACACGCAGGCGGAGTGCAGGGGATGGCATCGCCGTACGCGTCGTTCCACAACGATTGTCCCATTATGCCGCTGAAGTCGCCGCCGAGCATCGCCGATGTGGGAACCGTGGCGCCGCCGCTGTTCAACCGCCAGTCGACCTGCTGATATCTCTCGAAGGTTCCGAAAAAGAACGTCTTGTTTTTGTGGATCGGGCCGCCCAGGCTAAAGCCGTAATCCCAGGTCCGGTCCTTGGGTTTGCGAACGCCCTCGTTATCGTTGGTCCAGGTGTTGGCGTCGAACAATTCGTTATGCCCATAGAGGAAGCCCGATCCGTGCAGCGTGTTGGTTCCCGACTTGAGGTTGAAGGCCATCACGCCGCCGCCGGTAATGCTGCTCTGAGCGTCCAAGCCGCTAGTCTGCGCCTGGAGCTCTTCGACGGCTTCCATGCTCGGTCCGCCATCCATCGAGTCGCCGCGGATATTGGATGTGCCCGATGTGCCGTCAATCGTGTAGTCCTTGGCGAACCACTGGCCGCCGTTCACCACCGCCCCATAGGGGGAACTGATCGGCGAATAGCCCGGTGTGACCGCCACCGCAAACAGCTCGACAAAGCGGCCCCCTCCATTGATATTCAGAGACAGATCGTTGACGACATCCGACTTCATATTGGTGCCCACTGAAGCCGTGTCCATATCCAGAACCGGCGCGCCGCCGGACACTGTCACACTCGTCGAAGCTGCGCCGACCTTGAGCGCTACGTCGATGCGCGCTTCCTCGGTCGAGTGCAGTGCGACCCCAGGCCGTTGCACCGTCTCGAAGCCGCTCTTCTCGAAGGTCACGTTGTACGGGCCGGGGAAGAGGTTGGGCACCACGTAGATCCCGTGGTTATTCGAAACGGTCTTGGTGGCCACGTTTGTGTCGGTGTTGGTCGCCGTGACGTCAGCCCCCGGAATCACCGCGCCTGTCGGGTCGGCAACGATTCCGGTAATGGTGGCGCGGTTGGCCTGAGCCCAGACGCTCTGGCATGGGAAGGTGGCCAGAAATGCCACCAGCACGCCGAAACAATATCGCATTTTCGAAGTTTGCAACATAATTAGCCATCCTCCAAATGGTGGTCTCGCGACCATGTTGAACTGCTCTTCCGCTCTCAATCTGTATTTGCGGTTGTGCCGGCCCCCGGACTTTTCGCGTCGCTTCCGTGAGCCGGTGAACGATGAATGTCTTTGGCCGCGGAAGCTTCGCCTGCCGTAATAACCCGTAGCTCAACGAAGCCCACGGCTCCCGGCGTCAGCGTGACTCCGTATGCGTCGGGCTGTTTCCCGGCTGCCATTTCGTTCGCAGTATAGAAAAGCGTGAATACGCCGTCACTTTCCTCGACCAGTCCCAGCGGCGTCCGGACTTCGCTGGCCCAAATCCCGGTGCCTGTCTGGACAACAAGATGCTGTCCCGCGGACCAGTGAATGCCGTCCTCGGAAATTGAATACCCGACTTCGTTCGGCTGATGATTGTCGTAGACCGCGACGTACATGCCGTTGGTAAGCTGCGCCACGATCGGATTCTCAATAAAGCGCGGCTCCATGGGCACCGGATTGAGGCCCGTGCACCGGCTCCACGGTCCGTCCAGTGACGGCGCCGATGCCAGGCCCACCTGCCATAGCGAAATGGGCAGACTCTCGGTGTGTGCACTGCCATATAGCGCGTACCACTTGCCGCCGGCGCGATAAGGAAAGAACGAATCTGTTCCCTGCAAACCCTCCCATGGATCTGAATCTTTCCCACGCTGGAGGATGATTCCAGTGTCCCGATACGGGCCGTCGATGCCGTCCCATCCGGGTGTGTCGGAGACGGCGCGCCAGATGCGCCCTTCATGGTTAGTGAGCCACCGCTGCATCGTGTCGGGTGCCGCTTGGTATGCAACATAGAAAAGGTTCCAGCGATCGTTGGTCGGATCAAAAACAGGCATCGGGGACCACAACGCAGCGCGCTGGTCCTTCCCCGTGAAATCGCCGCTCGACTCATACAGAGTCGCCAGCCGTTTCCAGTGAGCGCGGTCGGTGCTTGTCCAATGAGCCAGTCTCATCTTCACCCAGTGCGGATCGCCGGTCATCTCCGAGGTGAACAAGTGGTACGTCTTCCCGACTTTGACGACCCTGCCGCCCTCGAATCCGTACTTGTTCCCCGCGGCGCCGTCATTGCGAATCGTAAGCACCGGTCCAGAATGCTGCTTGACAACAATCAGCCGGACATCCTCCGCGTTTGCGGCGCTCGGATGCGGCAGCAAAAACAGGATCAGAAATGAGCAGACGGAAAGCTTAGAGATCGCAGACATCCTGGCACTCCACTTTGGACGCATCGCCAACCCTGTAACTTGAGCGCAGCCGGAAACTGACTCTTCTTGTATTCCGGCGGAAACGATGAGAAAAGGTAATGAAAGTTATACTTAAGGTTAAGAAAGTGGAAATTGGTGAAATCGGGCCCACGAGCAAGTCTGCATCATGAGCGGGAGCCGGTTTGCGGTTAACAACACGTCTTAGAAATGAGGATGAGTCGAATTCAGGACTCGTTATACGGGCTGGGGGAGCCCGGAACCTGTGCTGAAAACGAGAATTGGGGAGAATTCGCGGCGGAATGCAGAATTAACCGGCGAAATTCCGCGGACGAATAACCGCTATTAACGGCGTCGATAACGGTTAATGCCAGGGCCGGCTGCGCGTTCTCATTTGATTGACGCTCGCCATGTCACGGTGCTAGCATCTGGAATCCTGGAATTCTCACCGTTGACCTATGATTTTGGGGTCAAACTCATGGCAGTGCCGGTCCACGACTCGTCCTTTCAAACATTGCCACTCTCACTGTTTGAGAAACGAGAGGAGTTGCGCCGAGTTCTGCAAAGCAAACAATTCGCGAGCGCTCCCAAGCGAAGCCGCTTTCTCGAGTTTGTTGCCGAACAGACATTTCAGGGCAACGGCGACAAGCTGAACGAGTACCTGATCGGGGTCGAAGTCTACGAGCGGGGCACGGGATTCGAACCGCAAGAGGATCCGATCGTCCGCGTGCAGGCGCACGAGATTCGCCGGGCACTCAAGAAGTACTACACGGAAGACGGCAGCCAGAGTGTGCTGCGCATCGATCTGCCCTCAGGGCATTACGTGCCGGTGTTCAGCCGGAGCAGTCTCGCCGCCCCGGAATCGACGGAGCCTTCAACGCATGCTGCGGACCTTCCAGATGCAGGATCACGGCTCCCTTGGGTCCTCACCATCGCCCTCGCCGTTACCTGTTGTGTCTTGGGAATCTTCTTGGCTGTCGCACTCAGACGAAACGCGAGGCAGGCTCCGTCTCAAGCGGTCGTCGCCGCCTTGCCCGACAACCTGGAATGGTTTTGGCGGCCATTTCTGCCTCCAGCCTCTACCCCATTGATCGTCATCCCCAACCATCCCATTCTGCGCGCAGCGCATGATGGCGACAGTGCGCAAACCCTCGCCCATGGCCACGAGATCTCAAAGCCGAGCCTTCCCGAGTTCCGCGATACCATTCATTTCCGTGAGTTGAAGCGGTTCGTCTTCGTCTCTTCGATGACTGATTTCACCGCTGTCGGCGAAACCCTCGGCGTCGTCCGCCTCTGCGAAATGTTCTTTAGGAGCGGCGACACATGCAGAGTCCAGCCCTCGCGCCTGGTAAATTTCGAGCAAATCAAGAATGGAAACGCCATTCTGCTTGGGGGAAGCCAGACATGGAGCGGCCGCGTCTTTCTCGACGTTGAGGATTTTCACATGCAGAGCGGTGTGATTCTCAACCGGAAGCCTCAATCCGGCGAACGATCGGTCTACCGGCCGGAGTTCGATCCGGTGACCAACGAACTGACTCGTGACTACGCTCTTATCCTCATGCTCCCCAACGAGAAGAAGGACGACCGCGTCCTGCTCATCTACGGGATCTACACGCAGGGATCGCAAGCCGCCATCGAATACCTGATGGATTCGGACAGCATGGCGGCGCTCCGCAATGCGCTGATCGCAACTTCTCCTGACCACAAAACCGTCCCGCCTTACTTTCAGGCCCTAATCACAACCTCGGTCGAAAACTCTGTGCCGGGAACCGCGTCTTTGGTAGCTGTGCGCAGCATTCCCCGATGAGACGATGGATTTAACTTAACGAGGGCAACGGCCTCAAGAGGGAAACTGAATGCGGTGTTGCCTCCAAAGAGGCCGAATTTGCAGCTGTCAAAGCAACCTAGCCCTAATACTGTTCACTTAACGAAAGTTGTGGCATTCTGTATGGGACAAAGACAGGAGGCCGCAGATGGCGCGTACGGTTGCCCAACTCCCTCCGGGTGCCCGGATCACGGACTACATCAGCC